>ERZ1066122.1937-NODE-1937-length-14938-cov-8.041457_pt1 | contig 14938 bp, 12 predicted proteins | sample MGYA00382769_ERZ1066122 | MGnify/ENA primary metagenome ERZ1066122 (study PRJEB33369, sample SAMEA5778352) | biofilm metagenome | biome: Industrial cooling water; feature: Water cooling tower basin; material: Biofilm | place: United Arab Emirates | collected...
AAACAAGTTCAGCATGACAGTATAATCAAACTACACTTATCACGTTCTACCGTCCGACGGGGGCGGTTTCGGCGGCCAGATTGGCCTTGGTCCAGTTCGACCGTTCGATGACATAGGCGCGCAGTGCCTCTGCATCGGCTGGTTTGAGGACATTGGCAAAGCCGACCATCCCGCGATCCTTGAGCGCGCCCGCCAGCACGACATTGCCGAACACATCGGCACTGGCCAGCGTACCGGATATGCGCAGGTCCGGGGTAAAGCCGTTCCCGACCGCGCTGTCGCCGTGGCAGACGGTACAATAGCGCGCATAGAGCGCCTTGCCCGATGCAACGGTCGCTGCGGTGCCGATCGGGGCGGGCGGCGTCCAGTCGAGCGCGCTCGCGGTCGGCAACGCAGGAAGGCGCGCGCCGCCGCCCAATTTCATGATGACCAGGCGCGGAATGTTCGGCACCTTGCGCGTCGCCCCGCCCGCAATCCCAGCGACGAGCGGGAATGCCCCGCCCTTGCTGGTCATGAAGGCGACATATTGGACGCCGCCGACACGGAAGGTCGATGGCGCGCTGACGATGCCCGATTGCATGTCAAGGTCGAGCAGCTGTTGGCCCGTATCGGCGGCATAGGCGCGAAAGCGGCCCATGCTGGTGCCCTGGAACACCAGATTGCCTGCGGTGGTCAGCGTGCCGCCGTTCCACGCCGCGGGATAATCGACGCTCCACGCCACTTTGCCGGCGCGCGGATCGAAGGCGACGAGGCGGCCCGTGGTCATCGCCACCGCCGCACGGTGCACCGCCGGATCATCGGGCAGCATGCCTGCGGGGAACGACAGGCCGACGTTGAAGCCCACGGGCTTGCGGGCATCAAGCGGACCTGCCTCGGCGATATAGGCCTGCGGTATCTGCATGGCCGGGATATAGACCAGCCCGGTTTTCGGGTTATAGCTCATCGGGTGCCAATTGTGCGCGCCCAGCGCGCCGGGGTTGCCGATGAACGGTTTGCCCGTCTTGTAGAAGCGCGCCTCGGGGTTTTCAATCGGACGGCCGGTCGCAAGGTCATATCCGCTGGCCCAGTTGATCCCGTCCACGAAGGGTTTGGCGTCGATCAATTTGCCGTTGGTGCGATTGATCGTAAAGAAAAAGCCGTTCTTGGGCGCGTGATAGAGGACGGGCGTGTCCTTGCCGCCCACCTGCTGCTGCGCCAGAATGATCGGCTGGGTCGCGGTATAGTCCCATGTTTCGGCGGGTGTTTCCTGAAAATGCCATTTATACGCGCCGGTGTCGGCATCGAGTGCGACGACCGAGGACAGGAACCAGTTGTCCCCCTGACCCGCCGACCGTGTGCCATGGTTCCACGGATTGCCGTTGCCGACGCCGATGATGACCTGATCAAGCTGCTGGTCATAGACGATGGCGTCCCACACCGTGCCGCCGCCGCCCGATTGCTGCCATTCGCCCTTGTCGGACCAGGTAGCGTTGGCGGATTTGGCGAATATCGCGTCGCTCGCCGCGCCGTCGTCCGTCTTCGCGGGATTGGGCGTGGTGTAAAAGCGCCAGAGCAATGTGCCGCTATCGGCGCTATAGGCCGACACATAGCCGCGCACGCCCATTTCCGCGCCGCCATTGCCGATCAGCACCATGTCCTTCACCACGCGCGGTGCGCCGGTGATGGTATAGGGCCGGTCGGGGTCGGTCGTCTGCTCGGACCAGAGTTCCTTGCCAGACAGGCGGTCGAGCGCGATCAGGCGGCCGTCGATCGTCCCGACGAACAGCTTGTCGCCCCACAGCGCAACCCCGCGGTTCACGACGTCGCAGCAGGCGTTGACCGCCTTTTCCCCCGGCACCTCTGGATCGAAGGACCATAGTTTCTTGCCGGAGGCGGCGTCCCATGCGCTGACCTTTGACCAGGCGTGGCTGACATAAAGCTTGCCGTCCACCACCACCGGCGTCGCTTCCTGACCGCGCGCATCTTCCAGATCCGCAAACCAGGCGATACCCAGTTCGCCGACATTGGCATCGTTGATGTCGGTCAGCGGGCTGTGCCGCGCCTCGTCGTAGGAAAATCCGATGGCGCCCCAATCATCGCCATTGCCGCCGCTGGCCAGCAGCCTGGCGGTCGCTGCCTCGCGCTCGTCGATCGCGGTGCCTTCGTCACCGCATGCCGCCAGCGCCAATAGCATGGCGCTTCCCAGCACGGCCGCGCCGCGCTTCGTCCAGATGCCCATAATCCACTCCCACCATCTTTTGCGGCGAAGGTGCCGGGCAAAGGCGATTCAGGCAAGTGGTGAAATGAAACGGACCCGCGCGGATCGTGGACGACGGCGCATCGCCCCGCCGATCATGCCAAAGCCCAGGATGAGCATGGCCCAGGTTTCCGGTTCGGGCACTGGGGCAAGTGTCGCCGTAAAGCGGCCTTCGACATAACCCACTGTGCCATTTGCGTCGCCAACGGCCAGGGTGAAACGGTTATTATAGGCGTCTGCCGGACTTTTGATGTCGGCAGGTGTCGGAGCCGCGCCCATGAAGTCAGCACGAAACTGCGATGACAGGGAAAAGGTTGAACCGCCGCCCGGTCCCCATGCAAAGGGGGCATTGCCCAGGGGCTTGCCGGGGAAAATGAACTGCTGGCTGAAAACCGGCTCTGACTGAACCACGGGAGGGAACAGGGCAAAGCCGGTTCCAAGCAACACCACCGGCGGCGTCGCGGCATTGTCGCCGCGCGCGAACACATAGCTTCCCAATGTCATGCTGATGTCCGCCATCGGCTGAGCAAACACCTGAAAAGACGGGCCGCCCGAAAACAGCAGCGCGGCAGTGGCCGGGTCGAAGGCAAAGCGGAACCGCAAGACGTCCCCCACCGCGACCGACCCCGTCGGCACCCCGCGCGACGTTTCGATCCCCGTTACGGTGCCTGTGCCCTGAATGATCCTTACGGCGGCATGGGCCGGTGCGCTCGCGGCTGTCGCGGCGGTAATGATAAGTCCTGCGCCAACAAGACCGGCGAATCCTGACCGCATATGCTGTTCCCCCACGCTTGTGAGGCGCGATGGTAAATCAGCAATTTGGCTTTGCAAGCGGCCAGCGGCGGGCGGTTGCCCCGAAACCAGACAGCCGCGGCTACTTCACCACGGCGGGCAGTGGAGTCCGCGGGGGCTCTCGGTGAAAATCTCGCAGCCGTCTTCGGTGATGCCCACGCTGTGCTCAAACTGCGCGGTCAGCGCGCGGTCGCGCGTTACGGCGGTCCAGCCATCGTCGAGCACTTTCACCGCCGCCTTGCCCAGGTTGATCATCGGCTCGATTGTAAAGAACATGCCGGGTTTCAATTCCGGTCCGGTGCCGGGCCGCCCCACATGAACCACCTCTGGCGCATCGTGGAACAGGCGGCCCAGCCCATGGCCGCAAAAATCGCGGACCACCGAATAACGATGCTTTTCGGCATGGCTCTGGATCGCATGGGCAACATCGCCCATGGTGTTGCCGGGCTTCGCCGCCGCAATGCCCAGCATCATCGCTTCATAGGTCACCTCGACCAGCCGCCGTGCGCGCAGGGGAACGTCGCCCACCGGGTACATGCGGCTGGTGTCGCCATGCCAGCCGTCGACGATACTGGTGACATCGATGTTGACGATGTCGCCGTCTTTCAGCGGCTTGTCGTTCGGGATGCCATGGCACACGACATGGTTGATGCTGGTGCAGCAGCTGTGCGTATAGCCGCGATAGCCGAGCGTCGCGGGGATACCGCCCCCTGCGACCATCATCGCGCGCACCTTGTCGTCGATCTCACCCGTCGTCACGCCGGGGCGGACAAAATCGGTGAGCGCATCGAGGATTTCGGCCGATAGCCGTCCGGCCTTGCGCATCCCGGCAAATCCCGCCGCATCGTGCAGCTTGATCGTCCCATCCCGCACCGGTGAAGGGGCCAGCGCCTCGCCGCCCGCAACCTGAACATAATGATACATCGCACCTATATAAGGCACAGTAGCGCGAAAGGCGAGAGGGGTGCGAGCATCAAACGGACCGCGTAGCCATCACATATCGACCTCTCAGGCTGGGCCACTGCCGCGATTGCCACCGGCCGCAAGATCGCAACGCGTTGACGCGCCGGATGGTCGATGGCATCCCAGCGTGGTGACAGTCACGACGATTTCCCGCGCCGTAGCGAAGCTGGCCCTGGCGGCGACGATCCACGGTGCGCTGGCCATGCCCGCATTGGCCGAAACGCCGGGGCGCGATGGGGATTTGACGGTCGCTTCGTCAACAGTGCTCAACCAATATGCTGCCATTTCAGGCTCACCGTCCGCTGGCGCACCATCGCTGACGCTGGCGGCTCCGATCACGGGGCTGGCGCGCGGCGATCTGGTGCTGGTGTATCAGGCGCAGGGCGCGGCGGTTTCGTCCGCCGACACCAGCGGCTATGGCGCGGTCACCGCGCTCGGCGGCGCGGGGCTGTGGGAATTTCAGACGGTGGCCAGCGTTTCGGGGCTGACCGTCACCTTTGCGACCTATGGCGGCGCGTGCGGCGGCCTCGTCAACAGCTATTCGGCGGCGGGGCGGCCCCAGCTGATCCGCGTACCGCAATATCGCAATCTGACGATCGCGGGCGGTGTGAGTGTCACTGCGCAGCCGTGGAATGGCACGACCGGCGGTGTCGCGGCGCTGCATGTCAGCCAGACGCTGACCAACAATGGCGCCATAGCGGCGGACGGCGCCGGTTTTCGGGGCGGCGCAGTCGATAATCTCAGCGTCGCGTCAACGGCCGAAACCCTCATCTGGCGCGCCTCGGCGGCGACCGCAGGCGGCGAAAAAGGGGAAAGCGTCGCCGGGTTTCAGACGGACTATGATGCGCTTGGCGGCCGCTATGGCCGTGGTGCTCCGGCCAATGGCGGGGGCGGCGGGAATGGCCACAACGCAGGCGGCGGGGGCGGTGCCAACGGGAATAATGGGGCGCCCTGGGCTGGGCTGGGCGTGCCGAACACGGCCCCGGCAGGCTGGACAACGGCTTGGAATCTCGATCCGGCGCTTAACAGTGCCACCAGCAACAGCGGCGGCGGTCGCGGCGGCTACACCTTTGCCAACAGCAACCAGAATGCGCTGACGCTCGCCCCCGGCGCGGCGGCGTGGGGCGGCAACTCGCGGCGCGAAGTGGGCGGGCGGGGCGGACGACCACTGCCGTTCGCGGCGAACCAGCGCGCCTTTCTGGGCGGCGGCGGCGGGGCGGGGGACGGCAACAACAATGCGGCGGGCGCGGGCGGGAGGGGCGGCGGCCTGATCTTCCTGCTTGGCCAGACGTTGACGGGCGCAGGCCAGGTCCGGGCGAACGGCGCGCAGGCGGCCAATACCCTGCCCGCGCACAATGATGCCCCCGGCGGCGGCGGCGCGGGCGGCACTATCGTCACCGTGATGGCCAGCGTCGGCGGCGTGAGTTTTCAGGCAAACGGCGGCGCGGGCGGCAGCCAGCTGATTACCAGCACCGAAAGCGAAGGACCGGGTGGCGGCGGCGGCGGAGGCGTGATCGCGGCCAGCGGCGGGACGCGCATCGCCAACGGGGGCGCGAACGGCCTTACCAATTCATCCGCCATGACCGAGTTTACAGCCAATGGAGCGACGCAGGGGGCGGCGGGGCAACCCAACGTGCTGGCCCCTGCGGCGGGAACCATCCCCTTTTGCAGCGCTCCCACGACGCCGCTGTCGGTCGCCAAGACATCGGTGCCGGTCGAGAGCACGGGAGATAATCGTTTTGCTCTGCCCGGCGCCGATGTTTTTTATGACATCAACATCACCAACCCCGCCAATTTCATCGACAACGGCAGCCTGATCATCATCGACCCCCTGCCTCTGGAGGTCGATTTCCTGAATGCCGACATCGATGGGGCAGGGCCAGCGACGACGCCGGTCGCCTTTACCGACGGCCCGGTTGCGAGCGAACTTGTCTGCTGCAACGCGGGCCAGATCGCTTACTCGCAATTCGCATCGGGGACCGATTTTTCCTATGTACCGGTGGCCGGATATGATCCCAATGTCCGGCGCATCCGGGTTACCCCGTCGGGCAGCATGGCGGCGGCGCTGCTCGGTGCGACCAGTTTCCAGCTCCGCTTTCGCGCGCGGATCAAATAACCGGAGCGGAGAATGGTCAGGGTAGCACAGACCGGTGCGGGAACTTCAGCGTCATCGGACCATTGATAGACTGCCATATTCATGCTTTTCCAAGGACATATGCCATGCGCCAACGCCATCTGCCCACTGTCGTCACCGCCGCTCTTGGCGCGGCCTTTCTCGCGGGTTGCGCCAATATGGGTAATGGCGGCGGCCGGACACCGATGCCCGACGCCGTCGCCCTGCTGCGCGACAAGGATGGCGCGGATCGCGGACGGGCGGAGGTTTTCCGCGACGGTCGCGGACTGCGGCTGGAAATCGTGGCGCGGGGTTTCAATGCCGGCACCTATGGCATGCACGTCCATGCCGTCGGCAAATGCGATGGCCCCGATTTTACCAGCGCGGGGCCGCACTGGAACCCGACCGGGGCGCAGCATGGGCGTGACAATCCCTTGGGCGCGCACCACGGCGACCTGCCCAATCTGGTGGTCGAGGCGGGAACGATCGGCCGTGTGACCGCGCGTATCCCGGATGGCGCTTTTGCGGGCGACGGCGGATTGATGGACGCCGATGGCGCGGCGTTCGTCATCCATGCACAGCCCGACGACCTCAAGACCGATCCGACCGGCAACAGCGGCGGCCGTGTTGTCTGCGGGGTATTCAGCGCGTCATAGGGCGGCTGCCTGCGCCAAGATACGCTGCGCCGCTTTCAGGTGCGGGGCGTCGATCATGCGGCCATTCAGCGACAATGCGCCCACGCCAGGATTGGCGTCAAAAGCATCGACCACGGCCTGTGCATGGGCGATTTCCACCGCGCTGGGGGTAAAGGCAGCGTTGATCGCGGCCACCTGGGCTGGGTGGATGGCCAGCATGCCGCCAAAACCGTCGCGGCGCGCGCGCGCGGCATAGGCAGCAAGGCCGTCCAGATCGCGAAAGGCGGGGTAAACGGTGTCGAGCGCCGTGACCCCGGCGGCATGTGCGCCCATCAGCGCAAGGGTGCGGACCACCTCATACACCGGGGTATAGCGGCCATCCGCCTCGCGCGCTGCCGTCGCCCCGATGGCGGCGGGCAGATCCTCCGCCCCCCAGCTCAGCCCTGCCAGCCGGGACGAACAGCCACTATAGGTGCCAAGTCCAAACACGGCGCGCGGTGTTTCGCTGGCGATCGCAATGATGCGCGCCGCCGCGTCGCCCAGCCGGTCGAGCCGCGCGGCCAGGTCGTCCACATCGCCGCCGCTTTCCGCCTTGGGCAGGATATAGCCGGTGGGCCGCGCCGCCGCGACCGCCGCGAGGTCGGCATCGGCGTCCCCGTCCCCGTCCCCGTCCAACGGATTGATCCGCACGAAAATGGCCGGACCATGATGTCCGCGCGCGACGAAGTCGGCCACCATGCGCCGCGCGTCGGGCTTTCCGGCGGGCGCGACCGCATCCTCCAGATCGAGGATCAGGGCATCCGCGCCCGAACCCAGTGCCTTTTCCATCCGGTCGGGCCGATCTCCCGGCACGAACAGCAGCGAGCGCAGCCTCATGCCGCGGGCCGCCGCTTGAGGAGCGCGCTGCGCAGGCACGAACAGACGATCTCGTCCCGCTGATTGAGCATCCGGTGCAGGAAGGTAACCACCCCCGCATCGGGCCGCGACTTCGAGGCGCGCAGTTCCGCCACCTCCGTCTCCGCGCGCAGCGTGTCACCCAGAAAGACGGGCTTGGGCATCACCAGCTTGTCATAGCCAAGATTGGCGACCAGCGTCCCCAGCGTGGTATCGCCAACCGACAGGCCGACCATCAACGAAAAGGTGAAGGTGCCGTTGACCAGGATCTGCCCGAACTCGCTCGCCCGCGCGGCTTCGGCATCGATATGCAGCGGCTGGGGGTTATGTGTCATGGTGGAAAACAGCAGATTGTCCGTCTCGGTCACCGTCCGGCGGATGTCGTGAACCATATGGTCGCCAACCGCCCAATCGTCGAAATAGCGTCCGGCCACGCCGTCCTCTCCTGCCTTTTGTCTTGCCTAGTTTATCTTGCTTGTTTTCGCATGTGCGTCCAGCAATTAGCGCGCTGATGACCCAAGCGCTCACTCACCTCGACCGGCTGGAGGCCGAGGCCATCCACATCCTGCGCGAGGTGGTGGCAGAGGCAGAGCGGCCGGTGATGCTATATTCCATCGGCAAGGACAGCGCGGTCATGCTGCACCTGGCGCGCAAGGCCTTTTACCCCGCGCCGCCGCCCTTTCCGCTGCTGCATGTCGACACGACGTGGAAGTTTGGCGCCATGTACGCGATGCGCGAACAGGCCGCGCGCGATGCGGGCATGGAATTGATCGTGTGGCAGAATGCCGATGCGCTGGCCCGCGGCATCAATCCCTTTGACCACGGCCCGCTCCATACCGACATGTGGAAGACCGAAGGGTTGAAACAGGCGCTGACGCATTATGGCTTCGACGCGGCCTTTGGCGGGGCACGCCGCGACGAGGAAAAGAGCCGGGCCAAGGAGCGCATTTTTTCCTTTCGCACCGCCGCGCATGGGTGGGACCCCAAGAACCAGCGGCCGGAGCTGTGGGATCTTTACAATGCCCGCAAGGCGAAGGGCGAAAGCATCCGCGTCTTTCCGATCAGCAACTGGACCGAACTCGACATCTGGCAATATATCGCGGGCAACGACATCGCGATCGTCCCCCTGTATTTCAGCGCGCCGCGCCGGACCTTTGTGTGGGATGGCGGACTGTTCATGGCCGACGATGTCGATCGGCTGGAGCGGGTATTGGGGCGGCGACCGGAGATAAGGGAGCGCAATGTCCGGTTTCGCACGCTCGGCTGCTGGCCGCTGACCGGCGCGGTGGAAAGCGATGCGGCGACGCTGGGCGAGGTGATTCAGGAAATGCTGCTGACCACGACCAGCGAACGTCAGGGCCGCGTGATCGACAAGGATGGCGGTGACGCCAGCATGGAGCGGAAAAAGCAGGAGGGCTATTTCTGATGGTCCTTGCCCGTTCTTTTGGCTCAGGACGAGTGGGATTGAGGGGAGAGTGGTGTCTGCCATGACCAGCCCCGCGTTTCACACCGACCCGCTGATTGCGTCGGACATCGACGCCTATCTGGCCCGGCACCAGGCCAAATCGCTGCTGCGCTTCATCACCTGCGGATCGGTCGATGACGGGAAATCCACGCTGATCGGGCGGCTGCTGTATGACAGCAAGATGATCTTCGAGGATCAGCTTGCCACGCTGGAGGCGGACAGCAAGCGGGTGGGGACGCAAGGGACGAACATCGATTTCGCGCTGCTCGTCGACGGGCTGGCGGCGGAGCGCGAACAGGGCATCACCATCGATGTCGCCTATCGCTTCTTCGCGACGGAAGCGCGCAAATATATCGTCGCCGATTGTCCGGGGCACGAACAATATACGCGCAACATGGTCACCGGCGCGTCGACGGCGGACCTTGCCGTGCTGCTGGTCGATGCGCGCAAGGGCGTGATCGTCCAGACGCGGCGACACGCTTATCTCGCCCGGCTGATCGGGGTGCGGCACTTTGTGCTGGCGGTGAACAAGATGGACCTGGTGGGCTATGACGCCGCCCGCTTCGAGGTCATCCGCGCGGAGTTCGACGCGTTTGCGAACAGTATTGGCATCACGGATTTCACCGCAATTCCCATCTCCGGCCTAGCTGGCGACAATATCACCGTGCCGTCCGCCCATACGCCATGGTATGCCGGGCCAACGCTGATCGATCATCTCGACCATGTGGCCATTGACGGCGATCAGGCGGCGGACGCGCCGCTGCGCCTGCCGGTGCAGTGGGTCAACCGGCCGCACCTCGACTTTCGGGGCTTTGCCGGGCGGATCGTCGGCGGCACCGTCCGCCCCGGCGATGCGGTGCGGGTCCTGCCCTCGGGGCGGACCAGCCACGTCGCGCGGATCGTCACGCTGGACGGGGACCTGGACCATGCGGGTCAGGGGCAATCCGTCACCCTGACCCTGACCGACGAAATTGACTGTTCACGCGGCGACGTGATCGCGAGCGCCGACGCCGCGCCGCAAAGCGCCGACCAGTTTGAAGCGACGCTGGTGTGGATGGACGAGGCGGCGATGATCCCCGGCCGCGCCTATTGGCTGAAACTGGCGACGCAAAGCGTGTCGGCGACAGTGCAGCCGCCCAAATATGTCGTCAACGTCAACACGCTGGAGCGGCTGGCGGCCAAGACGCTGGACCTCAACGCCATTGGTGTGGCCGAACTGGCGACTGACCGGCCGCTGGTGTTCGAACCCTATGCGGCCAGCCGCGCGCTGGGCGGGTTCATCCTGATCGACAAGCTCACCAACCGCACGGTCGCTGCGGGGATGATCAACTTCGCGCTGCGCCGGGCGCAAAATGTCCACTGGCAGGCGATCGACATCAGCCGCGACGCCCATGCCCGGCAAAAGGGGCAGGTGCCCAAACTGCTCTGGTTCACCGGCCTGTCGGGTTCGGGCAAATCGACCATCGCCAATCTGGTCGAGAAAAAGCTTTACGCGCTGGGACGGCACAGCTTTCTGCTCGACGGCGACAATGTCCGCCACGGGCTGAACCGCGACCTTGGCTTTACCGAGGCGGACCGGATCGAGAATATCCGCCGCGTGGGCGAGGTAGCGAAGCTGATGACCGACGCCGGGCTGATTGTGCTGACCGCGTTCATCTCGCCATTCCGCGCCGAGCGCGAGCTGGTGCGGGCGATGCTCCCCCCCGGCGATTTTGTCGAAATTCATGTCGAGACGCCGCTGAGCATGGCCGAGGCGCGCGACGTGAAGGGGCTTTATAGAAAAGCGCGGGCTGGGGAAATCCGCAACTTCACCGGGATCGACAGCCCTTATGAGCCTCCCGAAAACCCCGATTTCCGTATCGACACCACCGTGATGTCGGCGGAGGACGCGGCGGAGATGATCGTCGAGCATGTCATCGGTGTGTGGAGCCCCGATTTGTGACCGACGCGGTGCTGGCGCGCGAACTGGCGGAAACGGCAGGCGCGATGCTGCTGGACCTGCGCGCGCGTGGCACCCTGTCCGGCGCGGCACTGGGGGCAGCGGGCGACCGGATCGCCAACGAATATCTGCTGGCCAGCCTGCGCGAGCGGCGGCCGGATGACGCGATATTGTCGGAAGAGGCCAAGGATGATCCGGCCCGGCTGGAACAGCGGCGCGTGTGGATCGTCGACCCGCTCGACGGTACGCGTGAATATGGCGAGGGGCGGGACGACTGGGCGGTGCATGTCGCGCTGGCCATCGACGGGGTCGCATGCTGCGGCGCGGTCGCGCTTCCGGCCCTTGGCACCGTCCATGACAGCGGCGCGCCCGCCCCCTTGCCGCCGCCGGTTGCCGTCCCCCGGCTGGTCGTCAGCCGCAGTCGCCCGCCCGCCGAAGCCACCGCGCTAGCCGAAGCGATCGGCGGCACGCTCATCCCGATGGGCAGCGCCGGGGCCAAGGCCATGGCGGTGCTGCGCGGCGATGCCGACATCTATCTGCACAGCGGCGGCCAATATGAATGGGACAGCTGCGCGCCTGTCGCGGTCGCGCGCGCGCATGGCCTGCACGCCAGCCGCATCGACGGCAGCGCGCTGCGCTACAATCGCGCTGACACCTACTTGCCCGACCTGCTGATTTGCCGTCCGGAGTGGGCCGAGCGCGCCTTGGCCTTTGTTGCAGATTTGTCACAGTAAGGCCGCTCGTCGCGTCCGGCTGCATGTTGGCCGCTTACCGCCGGAACAATCCGCCGCTCTTGCTCTTGTGGGTTGGCGTTCACAGATCGCGTCAAGCGCTGTGACTGACGACACTCTCCCCATAAATTTTAAGAGGTTATCATGCGTAAATATCTTTTGACCGCCGCGATGGCGGCGTGCACCGTCTTTGCTGCTCCGGCGATGGCCCAGAGCAGCGACACCGGAGCGACCGCAACAAGTGAACCCGCCGCGCCGGATGGCAGCGACGCATTTGGTTTTGAACCCTATGTCGCCATCATGGGCGGCTATGCCAGCTTTGATCGCAATCTTGGCGGCTCGGGCATCCCCAACCGCGCCAACGGCGCGCGCCGTGACGGCGTGCTGATCGAGGGCATCGTTGGCGCGAACGTGCCGCTCGGCGCCTTCTTCGTCGGGGTCGAGGGCAATGTTGCCAAGGGCGTTGATGGCAATATCGACTGGCAATATGGCGTTGCCGGCCGGGCCGGTCTGCGCGCCGGTGAAACGGGCATGATCTATGCCAAGGCGGGCTATGAGTGGGTCAACTTCACCGATGGCGCCGTGACCGGCGGGAATGACTATGGCGACGAGGTTTACGGCCTTGGCGTCGAAGTTGGACCGCGCGAGATCGGCCTTGGCGGGCTGACCGGCGAGTCCGGTGCGCGCCTGCGTCTGGAAGTTACCACCCGCGATTTCGATTCGGTGCGTCCGATGGCGGGTGTGGTGTTCCACTTCTAATGTAACTGCCGGGGCGGGCATATTGGACTGCTCGCCCCGGCATTCATAGCATGAGCATGTGACGGCCCGCGCGAAATTGCACCCGTACGCCCCGTTCATTGCGCGGCAAGGACAGGCAATTTAGCGCAAGCAGCATGGTGGCGCGACGCTTGAGAGTTTTTCACTTCCTCCGGTCGGTCGGATTGGCAGTGACTGTCATTCTGATGGCGATCGCACCTGCGCCGGTTGCGGCCGAAACCCTTGAGATGACTGCACTGTATCCGGCGCGTATTTCCGGGCTGGGGGATGTGAAGGTTCTCGGCATCGAACCCTTTGCCGGTGACTATGGCGACATGCTGGCCATGGCGGCTGAACAAGCATTGGCGGCCGTCGAAATCGATGGCGAACCCTTTTTCCGGATCAACGGATATGGCCCGGCCGCAGACGCATTGCTCAGCGGCAGTGCTTATGTAAGCGTCGAGGAACAACCGAGCGAAGCCCATCGCACGCGCTGCATTAAGCGTGATGCCAAGGGGAAGTGCAGCGAACGTGCAAAGATCATCGTGCCATGCATCAAGCGTTTTGTTGCGCTTGATGGCGGCTATCGCCTGACGCGCGCGGACGATGGCAGGGTGCTCCATGTGCTGCGCATGCGGAGCGACCCGGCGGTGCACGAAATATGCGAGGACGACGACAATGACAGCATGCCGCCAGTGGCCAGTGTCGCCCGCAAGATGGCCGAACAGCTGGCCCGTACGCTGCGCTACGATATCGCGCCCGAACAGCGGCGCGAAAGCCTGCGGGTGATGGAGGATCGCGGCGGCATGGACAAACCGGCGGCAAAGGCCTTCGTTGCCGCAATTGCGGCGACCAAGCGCAGCGCAGGGGCGGCATGTGATCAATGGGCCGAATTGGCCGATGCGGGCGTGCGGCACCGGTCGCTTGGCTATAACCTTGCCTTATGCGCCGAACAGGCGGGCGCCTTGTCTGCGGCGCTGGCACAGTATCGCGCACTGGCGGCGGTAACGTCCAGGGATTCTACGGTCGACCGGGCCGTCAGAAGGGTCGAGGCCAAAATCCGCGCGACCGATGAATGGACGGGACGAAGTGGAAGCAAGACGGACACGGCCTTTGCGGTACCGGCTGAGCCCACCCGTTAGAACAATTTGCAGCATAAAAAGGGCAATTTAATCTGGTTACAATCCGCTCTAGAGCCTGATGACTTCATATGGAATCGTCACCCCCGCGAAAGCGGGGGTCCATCACCTACCGTGGCAAGTTTTACCAGCAGGTGATGGATTCCCGCCTTCGCGGGAATGACGAACTGATGGTATGCGTTGAATCCCCGCAGCCGCCAGAGCGACTTACAACCACATGGGATTGCCGTTACGCGATCCCGACGACCGACCCCGCCATCACACGTCCAGATTGGCGACGTTCAGGGCGTTGGCCTGAATGAAGTCGCGGCGGGGTTCGACCTCGTCGCCCATCAGGCGTTCGAAAATGTCATGCGCGACATCGGCCTGCTCCGCCTCCACCCGCAATAGCGAGCGGTTGGAGGGATCGAGCGTCGTTTCCCACAGCTGTTCGGCATTCATCTCACCCAGCCCTTTATAGCGTGAGATGGTGAGGCCCTTGCGGCTGTGCGCGAATACGCCGTCGAGCAGGTCCGACGGACGGGTTACCACCGCGCTTGCAGGCGCGCGGTTTGTCGCGGGTGCGTCGCTTTCGTCGCTGCCCCCTTCTGGTTCCGCAGCTGCCTGGGCACTCGTCAGCTTCACGAGGCGCGCCGGGGCGGCGTAGCTGTCGGTTTCGGCGGCAGCCAGGGTGTGGACGCGGCGCGCTTCCTGACTCGCGAGGAATGCGGCGTCGATGGCATGATAATCCGACACCCCGCGCCAGCGCCGTTCGGCAGCAAATCCGTCGTCGACCACGCCAATGGTCCAGACCGATTCACGCGTGCCGCTGGTCGCGGCGTCGGCTGCCGTCAACCAGGCGGCGGTCCGGTCGGCGGCATCCTTCCTGGCGGCGGCATCAAGCGCTGGGTCGAGCGCGCCGTTAAGCGCCAGCGCCTCTATCAGTGCGCCGTCGTACCGGCGCGGCACATAGCGCATCAGCGCACGGGTGCGGCGTGCATGGTCAATCAGCGTGCGCAGGTCCGCTCCGCTGCGCGCACCGCCTGGCGTTTCGAGCCGGAGCCCGTCAAGCGCGGCATCGACAAGATAATTTTCCAGCGCCGCATCGTCCTTCAGATACACTTCCGACCGTCCGCGCGCGACTTTGTACAGCGGCGGCTGCGCGATATAGAGGTGCCCCGCCTCGATAATCTCCGGCATCTGACGATAGAAGAAGGTCAGCAGCAGCGTGCGGATATGCGCCCCGTCGACATCGGCGTCGGTCATGATCACGATCTTGTGATAACGCAGCTTTTC
>ERZ1066122.1938-NODE-1938-length-14936-cov-9.305826_pt1 | contig 14936 bp, 13 predicted proteins | sample MGYA00382769_ERZ1066122 | MGnify/ENA primary metagenome ERZ1066122 (study PRJEB33369, sample SAMEA5778352) | biofilm metagenome | biome: Industrial cooling water; feature: Water cooling tower basin; material: Biofilm | place: United Arab Emirates | collected...
CTCATAATCAGCCGTCACGTTTTACAGCGGTTTTCGGGTCTAGTTACGCCACCGTAGAGACGCATCTTTGCGTCTCCGGCGGTTAAGTCTCCGGCGGTTAAGTCTCCGGCGGTCAAGCAGCTAGCCACAAGTTTCAGGCTGCAAGCTGCAATATAACAATTTGATTTTTAGACACTTGCAATCAATCGAAACCCGCAAAACTTGTGGCTGACCACTTAAGTCTCCGGCGGTTAAGTCTCCGGCGGTTACGCCAGGCAGCGGCGCCTGGCAGCGCAGACGCAAGGATGCGTCTCTACCCCGTCCGCCCCCGCAAGCCCACAGGCTACAGAAATGAAGTGAACAGACGTTTTTGTCCGCGCCCGACGTTGGTAAGCCCAATGAAACACTACGTGCTCCGCCTGCCCTTTCTGCTCCTGCTGCTTGCGGCGCTGCTCGGCGCGGGCCTCAGCGGCTGCGAGCCGCGCGAAGACATCATCACCACCGACCCGTCGGCGACGCTCACGGCGTCGGTGGCGCAGGTGAAGTTTGATACCGTTTTCACCCAGCTCGGCTCCGTCTCGAAGCGATTTTGGGTGTATAACCGCAACTCCAAGGCGGTGCGCGTGGACGAAATTTCGCTCGTGGGCGTGTCGTCGGCGGTGGCGCGGTTCGAGCTGATCATCAACGGGCGGCGCGGTGCAGCCCTGCGCGATTTCGAGTTGCGCGGGCGCGATTCGGTGCTGGTGCTCGCCAGCGTCACCATCAACCCCAACGCCGCCGATACGGCGTTCGTGGTGCTCGACTCGGTGCGGCTGCGCGCCAACGGCACCACCGGCTACGTGCGCCTGCGGGCCTACGGCGAAAACGCGCGCTACTACGACGCGCCCACTGATTTTGTGCCCGTGGTGGCTTGCGGCGAAGTGTGGGGCGGTACTGACCGGCGGCCCATCGTGCTGCTCAAAACCACCATCGTCGATTCGGCGTGTGTGCTGACCGTAGCGCCGGGCGCGCGGGTGTACGTAGCCAACGGCGCCTCGCTGCTGGTGCGGGGCCGCTTGCGGTGCGGCGAACTGGGCGCGGCGGCCGTGAAGTTCAGGGGGCTGCGGCGCGACGACTTTTTCGACACCACCGACCCGCGCTACTTCGATTTTGAGAACACGCCGAAGTATGCCAACACGCCCGGCCAATGGGGCACCATCGCGTTCGAGCCGCGCCTCGACGTGCACCTGACGCAGGAAAACGAGTTGCTCAACACCGACATCCGCAACGCCACTGTGGGCGTACTCGTGGCCAACGGGGCGTACTTCCGGCCCGGCCACCGCGTTCGGATCGAAGACTGCATCATCCGCAACGCCTTCGCGGTGGGCGTGTACGGCGAGGGCGCGGGCTACACCGGTTCCGGCGCTCCGGCCGAGGGGGTTCGCATCGTCAACACCGTCATTACCCGCTGCGGCGAGCGGGCCGTGTTGGGCGTAGGCGGCGGCAACTGGCGCCTGAGCCACTGCACCATCGAGATGGGGCCGGGCGGCCCCGCCTTCGCCCGCCGCGAAACCGAGGCCGTAGCCTTCGACAACAAGCTGGAGCGCCTCGACGGCACCTCGCGCTCATCCGGTACCTACCTCCGCATCGAAAACAGCATCGTCTGGAGCGGGGTGCGCGACGACGACAACCGCCTCCTGAACGAGCTGCTCCTACTGCCCAAAGCGAGCCCGGACAGCGTGTATATTTTCCGCCACAACATTCTGCAAACGCGGTTTGGGCGGTTCAACACCGACGGCGCCACGTACGGCGAAGGCCAATCGGGCACCAACCGCCTCAACGAAAATCCGGTGTTCCGCGCGCCCGCCGAGCCGGTGAAGCAGGATTTGTGCCTCGATTCGCTGCGCTCGCCCGCGCGGCGGCTGGGGGTGCCGCTCTCGCCGGCCGTGCCGTTGGATTTGCTGCGGGAAACCCGCTCCACTTCGGCGCCGAGCGCGGGGGCGTACGAGAGCCTTCCGCTGTAGTACTGCCCCTTCCCTACCCCCTCGGGCCGCCCCGTACCTTTGCCGCCCGTAATGAGAATCTACTGGCGCATCCTGAAATTCGCGCGGCCGTTTCGGGCCTTCGTGCCCGCCTACGTGGTGCTGACGCTGCTGGGCGTAGTGTTCGGGCTGCTCAATTTCACGCTGATCATTCCGCTGCTCAACGTGCTGTTCGGCACGACGCAGAAGGAAGCGGCGGCGGCAATGAGTCAGGCGCCGCCGTTTGCGCTCACGCTGGAGTGGGCGCGCGACTGGTTCAACTACCACGTGGGGCGGCAGATTGCCGAGAACGGCAAGGTGGCGGCGCTCGGGTTCGTGTGCGGGGCGGTGGTGGTGTCGGTGTTTCTGTCGAATCTGTTTAAGTATCTGGCCCTGCGGCTCATCGTGGGTGTGCGGGCCGATGTCATTCGGCGGCTCCGCACGGCGCTGTATCAGCGGCTGCTGACGTTGCAGCTCGGCTACTTTTCGCAGGAGCGCAAGGGCGACCTGATGTCGCGCCTGACCAACGACGTGCAGGAAGTCGAAAACTCGGTGGTGAGTACGCTCACGGCCGTCATCCGCGAGCCGCTGACGCTGGTGGGCTTCTTCGTGCTGTTGCTCTCGATGAGCATACGTCTGACGCTGCTCACGCTCGTCATTCTGCCAGTGTCGGGGTTCATTATCAGTACGCTGGCCAAGCGGCTCAACAAACGAGCGCAGGAAGGGCAGCACGTGCTGGGCACGATGCTCACGGTGTTGGACGAAACCTTGTCGGGCGTACGCGTTATCAAGGGGTTCAACGCCGAGGGCTGGATGCTGGGCAAGTTTCACGACGAAAACAACCGCTACGCGCGCCTCGTGCGCTCGATGGGCAACGCGCGCGATGCGGCGTCGCCGCTGTCGGAGTTTCTGGGGGTGGCGGCGGTGGCGGGCATCCTGTTTCTGGGCGGGCGGCTGGTGCTGGCCGGCGACTCAGACCTCTCGCCGTCGGAGTTCATCACCTACATCGTGCTGTTTTCGCAGATTCTGGTGCCGGCGAAGGCCCTGTCGGCGGCGTTCAGCAACATTCAGCGGGGGCTGGTGGCGGGCGGGCGCATTCTGGCCGTGGTCGATACCGAGCCGAGCGTACAGGACGCGCCGGGCGCCACGGCGGCACCGCCGTTTGCCGCCGCCATCACGTTCGAGGACGTCTCGTTTCGTTACCCCGGCCTTGATCACGATGTGCTCCACCGCATCCGCCTGACCGTGCCGCGCGGGCGCACGGTGGCGCTGGTGGGCGCCTCGGGCGGCGGCAAATCGACGCTCCTCGACCTGGTGCCGCGTTTCTACGACCCCACCGCCGGCCGTGTACTCCTCGACGGCCGCGACCTCCGTACGCTCACCCTCGAATCGGTGCGCGCGCAGATGGGCATCGTCACGCAGGAGAGCATCCTGTTCAACGACACCATTTACGCCAACATCGCCTTCAACTCGCCCCACGCCACGCCCGCGGCCGTGGAAGCCGCCGCGCGGGTGGCCAACGCCCACGAGTTCATTGAGCGGCAGCCGCAGGGCTACCAGACCGTCATCGGCGACCGCGGCGCGCGCCTCTCGGGCGGGCAGCGGCAGCGGCTGGCCATCGCGCGGGCCATCCTCCGCAACCCGCCTATCCTGATTCTCGACGAAGCCACTTCCGCCCTCGACACCGAAAGCGAGCGCCTCGTGCAGGACGCCCTCACGCACCTGATGCAGGGCCGCACGACGCTCGTCATCGCCCACCGCCTGAGCACCATCCGCCACGCCGACGAAATCGTGGTGCTCGCGGGCGGCCGAATCGTCGAGCGCGGCACCCACGACGCGCTGCTCCGTAACCCGCAGGGCGCTTATTTTCGTCTAAGCCACTTGCAACAGGCGGTGGGTGCTGGTTTCTGGTTTCTGGTTTCTGGTTGCTTGTTTCTGGTTGCTTCTGGTCGCTTGGGGCTTGTCGCTGGTTGCTTGTAGCTTGTTTCCGGCGACGCCATCTGAAATCCCCGCAATCCCTCCGCTCCTCTAAATCCCCGATCTATGCAGGTGCTCCGCAAATTCGTGCTACTGCTGGCAATGGCGTATTTTCTGTTCCTGGTTCTGGTCATCACGAACCTGGTAAGCGTCGATTTTCTCGACGACCAGTTTACGCACTTCAACCGCGACAATTTTTACAAGGTGATGATGCTCATCGGCGCGGGCCTGCTGGGCGTGGCGCTGGCCGTGGAGCAAAGCCACGCGGCATTTTTGCGCCGGCGCGTGCACAAGCTTGAAGCCGCCACCCATCAGCTCAAAGCCGAGCTGTTCGACGCGCAGCAACGCGCGATGACATCGGCCCTCAACACGCCCGCCCCGCCACCGAGCGGGCCGGCGGTGCCGCCGCCGTCGGCGATTCCGGGTGAGATGAAGTAGCGGCATCTTTCCCGGCTGCCGCTACCTTCGCGCCGATGACCACCGCCTCCGACCTCATCCGCGCCGAGCTGACGGCCGCTCATACCCTGCTGACCCGCTTCCTGGCCGACGACGCCCAGCTCCGCGCCATCGAGACGGCGAGCGAAGTGCTTGTTGCGGCCTTCCGCGCGGGCAACAAGGCGCTGAGCTGCGGCAACGGCGGCTCGATGTGCGACGCGATGCACTTCGCCGAAGAGCTGACCGGCCGCTACCGCGACGACCGCCCCGGCCTGCCCGCCGTGGCCCTCTCCGACGCCTCGTACCTGACGTGCGTCGGCAACGACTACGGCTACGAGCAGGTCTTCGCGCGCGGCGTCCGCGCGCTGGGCCGCCCCGGCGACGTGCTGGTGGGCCTGAGCACGTCGGGCAACTCCGCCAACATCGTCCGCGCCGCCGAAGCCGCCCGCGAAATCGGGATGCCCACCATCCTCCTCACCGGCAAAGACGGCGGCAAGCTCGCCGCCCTGGCCGACGTGGAGGTGCGCGTACCGCACTTCGGCTACGCCGACCGTACGCAGGAAATCCATATCAAAGTGATTCACTTGCTGATTCAGCTCGTGGAGCGGGGGATGGGGTACTGAGGGGCGAGGTGGTATGGGACAAAATGTCCAACGACGCGGAGGTATGGGAAAAATTTGCCACTTTTGTCCCATACCACGTCGCTTGTTCCCTTTATGGTCTTTCGCCCCGATGTACCGTTCGAACTGCCGGAGCTGCCACCTTCGGCGCACCTCCTGACGCCTGACGTCGCGCAGGCACTCCTGCTGGCGCGGGTGGAGCTGGGCGAGCTGAAAGGGTACTCGCTGGCAATGCCCAACCCAATGTTGCTGCTCTCGCCGGCCATCGTGCGCGAGTCGGTGGCCAGCTCCGAGATTGAGAATATCCACACCACCGTAGAGGTAGCCCTACAGCAGGTACTGTTTCCGGAGGCCGAGCGCCGCCCTGCCGACAAGGAAGTACTGCGCTACGGCGACGCCGTACGATGGGGAATGGAGAATCTGGCTGACCTCACGCTCTCCTCGCGTCTTATCACCGGTATTCAGCAGCGGCTGCTGCCGGTGCAGATGCCCGGCTACCGGCAGACGCCAAACAAGATTGTCAACTCCGTCACCAACGAAGTCATCTACTCGCCGCCGCGCGCCAGCGAAATCGGCCGATTGATGGGAAACTGGGAGCGATTCATCGACCGACCCGTCAACGACCTCGATCCGCTGCTGCGCTGCGTCATCGGGCATTACCAGTTCGAGGCCATCCACCCGTTCGGCGACGGCAACGGCCGTACGGGGCGCATTCTGATGATTTTGCAGCTCGTGCAGGAGCAACTGCTCACGCAACCTACGCTGTTTATCAGCGGGTATATCAACCGGCACCGGCCCGAGTATTACCGCCGATTGCTCGCCGTGTCGGCGGGCGCCGAGTGGGAGCCGTACCTTCTGTTTATGCTGCGTGGTTTCTACGAGCAGGCCCGCGCCACCAAAGAGACGCTACTGGCTGTGATGCAGGAGCTGGCGTTGCTGAAAGAACACGTGCGCCGCCTGCCCCAACGCATCGGCACCGAGGTGGTGGAGGCAGTTTTCGCCCACCCCGTGGCCACCCCGACGGTGGTCGGCCGCTACACCGGTCAGCACTACAAGACCGCCTCACGCCAGCTGGCGACCTTAGCCGAAAATGACTTGCTCGAACAACGCACGGTAGGCCGCTACCAGCTCTACCTGAATCGGCCGCTGCTGAAGCTGCTGAGCTAACATTCTCCGGATTGTTGTGATAAGGAAAGGGGCTTTTGCTTATCCAGCTCCCACTTCAATGTAAAGCAAACCGCCCTTTTCTTATCACACCCTCAGCCTATGTAAAGAAAGCGCCGCTTTCCTTTACATAGCCCTGGTCGCCGTCGCCTAAAACTCATACAGCCGCTGCCCGATGTTCCAGCGCAGCGCCACCGACGTGAAATTCCCATCAATCTGCGGGGGCGTCAGCGTGGTGCTGATGAACGCCGTTCGGTCATACGCTGCCTGCCGCACGACCTGCTTGACGTCCACGAACAGGTTGTGGCCGACCTGGTAGGAAGCCGTCAGGTCGAGGTGGAGCTGGTCGGTGCCGAGGCCCTGGCCGACTTCGTGGCCGTAATCGCCGTTGCGGGTGTTGTAGGAGAGCAGCACGTTGGTGCCGTTGTTTCGGGTGCCTACATCGGTGCCGAAATGCGTGTAGATGGCCTTTCCCGTGAGTGTCAGGCGCGGCAGCGGGTTGGGCTGGTAGCGCACCACGCCCACCACCTCCCAAAGGTTGGCGCCGATGGGGTGCGCCAGCGGCTGCTGGTAGTGCTGGTAGTTGGTGAGCGAATCCTGATGTTGGTAGGTGAAGGGGCGGATGAAGTTGAACTCGGCTTGTAGATCGAGGTTCGAGATGCCGGCTACGTCCACGTACTTGGCGCCGACCTGCACGGCCTGCTTGTTGGCCCACCAGCCCTTGCGGGCTTGTATTTCCTTCAACAGAAACTCGTCGAGGAGCAATTGGCCGTAGAGCTGCACACGGTCCACGACGTTCCATTTCACGTCGGCCCCGACGAGGGAGTTATCGCGCGAGCCGACACTCTGCTCGATGGAGCGGTAGAAGATGACCGGGTTGAGGTATTGCAGCTCGAACCCACCCGTGCGCTTGCCGAAGATAATCATCTCGCTCAGGCCCACGCTCAGGCGCGGCGTCACGGCGAAGCTCAGGTGGTGCTGCGCCATATACTTCTTGCCGAACACCTGATTGGCGCGGCCGTAGTTGGCCGTCAGTTCGGTGAACAGGTTTTGGTAGCGGAATTTCCAGACCTGCGTGTTGAGCTTCAGGAAGAACATCGGCGGCGCAAAATCGCTCAGAATCAGCGAGCGGTAGCCGTTGCCGACGAACACGCGGTCGTGGCCGAGCTGCACCGAGATGTGGCGCGTGGCGGCGTAGTTGAGGTAGCCGCGCGCGGAGAAAAAGTCGTAGCCGCCGGCCGTGCTGCCGGATGCCCGGAAGGGTTTCCAGAACGCTTCGTTCGGCACCACGCCATCGCGCCGGATGCGGGCATCGACGTAATCGGGCGCGAAAATCTGGTTGTCGGCCAGGAAGGTGTAAAAACCGAGGCGCTTATCAATCGTGCCTTCGAGCTGAATGCCGCGCGTGTTGATGTTGGTGCCGAGGGTGCCGGAGCTGGTGCCCGAGCCGTAGCCCACGTAGAGCACCGGATTGACGCGCAGCGTAAACGCCGAGTCGGGCGTCTGAACGGAGTAGAGGTCGGCCGGGCGCTGGTAGAAAACGCCCTTCACGTAGCCGTCGCGCACTTCGGCGGGGTGGCGCGAGGCGTTCCAGTTGTCGCGCCGGAGCCAGCGCAGGTTGAAGCGGTCGGTCGCCGTGAAGCGCGTTGTCGTATCGCCGCCCGCAATGGCCTCCGCCAGTTGCGCCACCTGAGTGCGCCCGTAGGGTTTGAGGCTGGTATGCAGACTCGGCACGGCCGCGCCGTAGCGAATGGCGTAGCGGTCGATGAGCCGATAGGTATCGCCGTCGAGCGGGACGGTGGCATCCTGGGCGCGGGCCGCAAGCGGCGCAGCGAGTACGAGTAAAGCAAAAAGAGAAAAGCGCATCGCGGCAAAGGTCGGGGCGGGCGGAAGATGTGACAGAAGCAGCACGGCGGTTGAGCGTGGCCGCGTCTGTCCCAGACGCGCGCCAAACAACTCACCAATGGCTTTCGGCGCACGTCTGGGACAGACGCGGCCACACCCCACTCGCCGCCGCCTCCTACCTCCCCAGGCAAACGAGTTCGTACTTTGCCTCGAATTTCCGTCTCCCCATTCCACAGCCGCACACCTTTTTGCCCCGCCCCGACCCTGCCGCGTGGGCCGCGCTCCACACCGCCGCCCCGCAGGCCACGGTGTACACCGCCGGGTGGTGGCTCGACGAAGTGGCTGCCGGCCGTTGGGGCGCCGTGGTGGTGCCCGACGGCGCCCACGGCTACGCCGCCGCGCTGCCCGTGCCGCTGCGCCGCCGCTGGCGCGGACTGGGGCCGACCGACATCCTTCAGCCCTTCTTCACCCAACAGCTCGGCGTATTGAGCCGGGCGGAAGCGGCGCCCGATGCGGCGCCGTTTCTGGCCGCGCTGCCGCCCGGCTTGCGGGCGTACGGCCAGCTTCACTGCCGCAACCACGTAAGTGCGGCGCCTACCGGTTTTCGGGTTGGCGAGCGCGTCACGTATCACCTGGATCTGGCGGCGCCGTACGCGGCCCTTGCCGCCGGTTTTCACCAGAACCATCGGCGCAATCTGAAAAAAGCGTCGGAGCTGCTGATTGCAGAGGAAAACGACGCTGCGCCGACCGTCATCGAGTTGTTTCGGGCCACCAAAGGGCGCGAGTTGCCCGACGTGAAGCCGCGCCACTACGCCCTGCTTGGGCGGCTGGCGGCGGGGTTGGCCGCGCGGCACCAGCTCCGCGTCCTCCTGGCGCGCGATGCGGCGAGCGGCGCCGTGCTGGCGGGCGGCCTGTTCGCCGCCGACGCGCGCCACACCATCTACCTGCTCGGCGGCGGGAGCGAGGCGGGGCGGCAGCGCGGCGCGATGCACGCCGTAGTGGACGGCCTGCTCCGGCGCGAGGCCGGAACCGCCAACCGCCTGCTCGATTTTGAAGGGTCGATGGTCGAATCGGTGGCGCGTTTCTACGCCGGTTTTGGCGCGCGGCCGGTGCCGTATCTAACTTTCCAGCGCCCCTGAGGCACTCTCCGCTTTCCCGCAATGACGCATCACTCTTCCGACCCGCACGTCCGCATCCTGTCGGGTACGCCTTCGGTGGCGAATCATTTTCTGGCCGAGATGCGCGATGTGGCCGTGCAGCGCGACGCGCTCCGCTTCCGCCGGAATATGCAGCGCCTGGGCGAGATTCTGGCCTACCACATTTCCGCCACGCTCCGCTACGAAACCCAACCCGTGCAGACGCCGCTGGCCGTAGCCGAGTCGGCGCTGCTGGCCGAGCACCCGGTGCTGGCTACGGTGCTGCGCGCGGGCCTGCCGTTTCATCAGGGCTTCCTCAACTATTTCGACCAATCGCCGTCGGCCTTCGTGGCGGCGTACCGAGTAGAAGATTCGGCCGAGCTGCGCGTCCACGTCGAGTACGTCGCCACGCCCTCGCTCGAGGGCCGTACGCTGATTCTGGTTGACCCGATGCTCGCCACGGGCACGTCGCTGGCGCTCACGTACCGGCAGATGCTGCGTTTCGGTACTCCCCGGCAGGTCCACATCGCGGCCGTCATCGCCTCGCCGGAAGGGGTGGCGCACCTGCGCCGCGAAGTGCCCGAAGCCACCCTCTGGCTCGCCGCCCTCGACGACAAGCTCAACGAACACGCCTACATCGTGCCCGGGCTGGGCGACGCGGGCGATTTGGCGTATGGCAGTAAGGTTTGAATTAAGAATGAGGAATGAAGAATGAGGAACGAGGAACGAGGAATTTGTCAGTTGACAGTTCTCCCATTCCTCACTCCTCATTCCTCACTCCTCACTCCTCATTCCTCATTCCTCATTCCCCCAATGCTCAAGTACCTCACGGTCTTCGCGCTGAGTATGGTCAAGTTCCTCGGCGGCCCGCTGGCGGGCGTGTCGATGGACCTGCCGTTCGGGGCGACGTTGGGGCTGACCGTGGCGGGGATGATGACGTCGGTGGCGGTTTTCTCGGTCGTGGGCGCGTCGGTGTCGAAGTGGTGGGCGCGGCGGGCGCGGGCGCGCGGCAAGCCGGTATTTACCACGCACAGTCGGCGCACGGTGCGGGTGTTTCAGCGGTTCGGCATCGGCGGCATCGCCTTCATTACGCCGCTGATACTGTCGCCCATCGTGGGCACCATCATCGCCACGGTGCTCGGCGTGGAGCGGCGGCGCATCCTGCTGCATATGCTCTGGAGCGCGGTGCTGTGGGGCGCGGCGTTTACGTTCGTGCTGATGCGGTTTCGGTTTCTGGTGGATCGCCTGCATCCGCAATAGGCAATCCGCGCTGTGTACATCCGCGTTCATCCGCGAGCCATCCACGGTGATTGGCCTGCGGATGAACGCGGAGTTGAAAACGTGGATTACTGAATTGTCGCAAACCCGCGCCCCACATTCTCCGCCACATCGCCGGCCGTCAGGCCGCGCTCGCCGTAGCGGTGGGCGGCTACGTCGCCGGCGCGGCCGTGGGCGTACACCCCGAGGCGGGCGGCGTCGAGCGGCGACAGGCCTTGCGCCAGGAGCGCCAACACGATGCCCGTGAGCACGTCGCCGGTGCCGCCGGTGGCCATTCCGGGGTTGCCGGTGGGGTTGAAGAACACCTCGCCGCTGGGCGCGGCCACGGCCGAGTACGCGCCTTTGAGCACCACCACGGCGCCGGTGTCGGCGGCGTAGGCTCGCAGTTTTTCCAGGCGCTCGAAATCGTCGGCGGCGTCTCCGGCCAAGCGAGCGAACTCTTTGGGGTGCGGCGTGAGGACGGTACGCGGCGGCAGGTGGTGCGCCCACGCGGGGTGCGCGGCGAGCAGGTTGAGGGCGTCGGCGTCGAGCACGGTGGGCAGGTCGAGGCGGCGGGCGTCGTCGAGGAGCTGGCGCAGCAGCAGGCCCGAATCGGGGTGCTGGCCGAGGCCGGGACCGATGCCGAGCGCCTGATAGCGGCCGAGGTCGGCGTCGTCGGGCAGGGCGCTGAGGTGGTCGGCCATCGGGTCGGTGGTGGTCATTGCTTCGGGCACGGCGGTTTGCAGCACCGCGTAGCCGCAGGCGGGCACGTGGACGGTCAGCAGGCCTGCCCCCGCGCGCAGGCAGCCGCGCGCGGCCAGCACCGCCGCGCCCAGCTTGCCCCGGCCGCCGGCCAGCAGCAGCGCGTGGCCACACGTGCCCTTGTGCGCGAACCGGGGGCGCGGGCGGAGCAGCGGCGCCAGGTCGGCGGCTTCGGTCAGGCGCAGCGTGGAGTTGGTTTGGCTCAGGTCGAGGCGGATGTCGAGCACTTCCCACTCGCTCGCGTACGGGCCGGTGGCGGGCAGCAGCAGCGGCAGCTTTGGGGCGCCGAGCGTGAGGGTGCGCGCGGCCTGCACTATGGGCGCCCCGGCGGTGGGCGGCCCATCGGTGGGCAAACCGCTGGGGACGTCGATGCTGATGATGTCGGCACCACTCGCGTTGAGGTGCTGCACCAGCGCCGCCGCCAACCCGGCGAGCGGGCGCGTGAGGCCGGTGCCGAAGAGAGCATCCACCACGAGGGCGTTGGGCGGCAGGGGCGTCAGGTCCACCACGGTTCGCAACTCGCGCACAGCCACAGTTTCGGGCAGGCGCGCACGGTTGGCTTGCCAGTCGGGCGAGGTGCGTTCGGCGGGCAGCAGCCACACGCTCACCGACATTGCCGAGTGGCGGGCCAGCAGGCGGGCAATGGCCAGGCCGTCGCCGCCGTTGTTGCCGGGGCCGCAGCACACGAGCACCGGCCGCGCGCCGAGCTGGCCCCAGCCCAGATGCAGCTCGATGGCATCGGCGGCGGCCGTAGCGGCGCGCTCCATCAGCTCGAGGCTGCTGATGGCTTGGGTGTGGCAGGTGAGCGCGTCGGCGGCTTTAAGCTGGGCGGCGGATAGGATGTGCATATGTGGGCGGCGGTGTTGCGAGCGGAGAGTAGCGGAGTTATACGCGAAGTTTCGTGAAGTATGTAGTCCTGCAAAATGCGGCTAGAGCGTACGTACAATTGACTCGCCCCCCCCGGAGGGGCGGCCCATCGGTAGCCACCCCGACTGGCCGGCACCGCGTGGCCCCGGAGGGGCTACCTATTGGTAAATCACCTTGCGAGTTGGGGTGAGTTACTGATAGGTAGCCCCTCCGGGGCCGCCGAGTCAATTGTCCACACGCTCTAGAAACCGCACAGCCAGCTACCTGTCCACCTCTCCCAGCACGATATCCACCGACCCGATGATCGCCACCAAGTCGGCCACGAGGCAGCCCCGGCTGATGTGCGGCAACACGCTCAGGTTCGAGAACGATGGCGCTCGCGCCTTCACCCGAAACGGAATCTCGCCGGTGCCGGTGGTGCGGAAAAAGTAGCCCAGCTCGCCGCGCGGCGTCTCGCCCCGGAAGTACAGCTCCTGTGCTTTGGGCCGAATTTTCTTCGGACACGCCGCCTGCGGGTTGAACTCGCGCGAGCGCCGCGCCGCGCCGGTTTCGAGCTGCTCGAGGCATTGGCTGATGATGCCGAGCGACTCGCGGCACTCCCGCGCGCGCACCCACGTGCGGTCCCAGCAATCGCCGACGGTGCCCATCCGGCCCTCGCCGACGGGCACCGCGAAATCGAGCGCCGAATACACCGAATACCCCGCCGTGCGCCGCAAATCGACGGGCAGGCCCGAGCCGCGCAGCATCGGCCCCGAGCAGCCCCAGCCAATCGCCACGGCCGGCGGCAGCACCCCTACGTTAGCGGTGCGCTCCACGAAAATCGGGTTATCTACCAGAATCTGGTCCATCTCATCGAGCTTCGGCGTGAGGTATGCCAAAAATTCGCGGCAGCGCTCCTCGAACCCACTCGGCAGGTCGTAATACAGGCCGCCGACCCAGATGTAGTTGTAGAGCAGCCGCGAGCCGCACAGCCACTCAAACAGCCGCTGGATATACTCGCGGTCGCGCATCAGCCACAGAAACGGCGTGAAGGCGCCCACATCCAGCCCGTAGGTGCCGATGGCGAGGAAGTGCGAGGCGATACGGTTCAGCTCCGCCACCAGCACGCGGATGTACTCCACGCGCGGCGGCAGCTCCTCGATGCCGAGGAGCCGCTCGACGGCCATTGCCCAGACGTGTTCCGAGTTCATCGACCCCAGATAATCCATCCGGTCCACGTACGGGATGGTCTGGTTCGGTGCCATCGATTCGGCGTGTTTCTCGAAGCAGCGGTGCAGGTAGCCGATGTGCGGCATCACGTCGAGCACGACTTCACCATCCGTCACCAGCTCCAGCCGCAACACGCCGTGGGTGCTCGGGTGCTGCGGCCCCATATTGAGCACGGTCTGGCCGGCGGGCAGGGCGGCCACGTCGAAGGCGGGCGGCTCGGCCTTGATGAGGTAGTCGCGGTAGGAGGTGGTGGGCATTGCGGAGGGCAAAGGTGCGGCGCGGGTGTCAGCGAACCCACCACGTCGCCATTAGGCGTACGGCTACGAGGCGGCCGACCGGAGGAAGATCGCCAGACCGCACAGCGCCCGGAAAATTTACTCGTTCGCCGCGTTCGGCGCGCAGTCCGATTTCGAGCCACCTCTTGACATCCCAAGCGGCGCCCGCTACCAGCCGGAATGGGTTGCCAGACGGCTGAAATCGCTGGTCGATTTGTCTAATGTAAACAGGCCTAATAGACTGGCCATCATTAGAGAAGAAGATTCTATTACTCGGCTCCTGCCCGCGTACCCACGCCGAATGCAGCCACGTGTTGATCTGCCCGCCCGCCAGCACGTGCAGCCGCCGCGAACGCAGCAGCGCCACGTCGAGGAGCGGCGTCACACTGAGATACCGACTACGGTAATGCACGTCGATCAGCGCGTCCGGAAACAGGGGTGCCATCATCGCATCCGGTTGTTGCCACCGTTGCGCGACGTGCGTGAACGCGCCTTCGAGCCGGATGCCGATTACGCCGTTTTTCGCTGCCCAGCGGCCCGCTACGCCGCCGCTCAGGCCGGGCATACTCGATTGGTCAAGGTCAGCGGGCAACGGGTTGCGGCCAGAGACGAAGCGTTGCACCAACGTGCCGCCCTGCACACCAAACCGCCAGCGCGGCACGGCACGGGCTGAGTCAGCGGAAGACGCAAGGGCGGCGAAGCGCAGCCCCGGCGCTGATAGAAGAACAACGGCGAAAAAAAGCGAGCGCACGAATGGGGCTGAAAATTCTGCAAAGGTCACACGCTCCGCAGGTTGCCCACCTATCGACATTCCACGAAAAGAATATTAATATATACTTTCTTTGTTACTCACGTCACTTTTCCCTCAAAGCGCCGTACATCCTGCCACACCTCTGTTGTTCACGTCAAAATGAAAACGCTCACTCTCTTCTTGGCCTTTGCGCTGGCCGCCGCTGTGCCCGCCCGCGCGCAATCCGACACCCAATCCGATGCTCGCGCGCGCACCGTCAAGCGCCCGTTGCTGGCCGCCAGTCACGACCCGCGCCACGAGCAGATTCGGCAGGAAGCCATCCGCGCTCAGCAAACGCGCCTGCACACCGCCGAGCCGAAGCGCGGTGGCCGTCCGGCGCGGCGCCCGCGCGTCCGTTACGCCTACCGCGCTCCCGTGATTCATACGGGCGCCGAGCAGGCACCCGCGCAGGGTCAGCCGTAGCGACATTAAGAGCCTATCCGAAAAGTCGTTTCTGTACTGTAGTGCGGACTTTAGTCCGCCGTTGTAGGCGTTTAACTGCGGACTAAAGTCCGCACTACAGCCGAAGGCGTCTGGTGAGCGGACTTTCTGGATAGGCTCTTAACTTGACTTTCGGATTAGGCAGCCCAGGCGAACGCCTCGTGCCAGATGCGGAGCTG
>ERZ1066122.1940-NODE-1940-length-14928-cov-19.080280_pt1 | contig 14928 bp, 14 predicted proteins | sample MGYA00382769_ERZ1066122 | MGnify/ENA primary metagenome ERZ1066122 (study PRJEB33369, sample SAMEA5778352) | biofilm metagenome | biome: Industrial cooling water; feature: Water cooling tower basin; material: Biofilm | place: United Arab Emirates | collected...
ACCTTGGTCCGCTCAATCCGGCTCGCCCGGAGAATGCCAATTTCCCCGGCTTCTTCGAGTTCCCCGATCCCGCAGCCGTGCGTCCGATCCTTGAGCAGACCCGCACCTTGCTCAACCTTCAGCCTACCGACGTGCGGCGCGATTTCGATTTCAGCGAAGACGTGCTGTCGGCCTATGTTCAGGGCCAGATCGATTTCGGCAGTAACGTCACCCTGATTGGCGGGGTGCGCATGGAGCGGACCGAATTCGTCACGTCCGGCTTGGTTGCCGAGACAATCGAGCGAGACGGCGTCGACCTGCCGCCGCCGGGTCAGGCCGGGCCGACCAGCGTTGCGGTAGAGCGCACCGATTTCTTCCCGTCGATCCACCTGCGGGCAGATCTGACCGATACGGTTGTCGGTCGGCTCAGTTACAGCCGTGGGCAAGTGCGGCCGACCTTCGGCGATGCCCGCAACTTCCAAGAAATCGAAACGATCCAGGTCACGCAGAACGGGCAGGTGCAAACCATCGAGCGCATTCTGGACGGCGGCAATCCACTGCTCGAGCCACTGATCGCCGATCAATTTGACGCAACGCTTGGTTGGTATCCCACGCGCAAGACGTCGTTCACCGCGGCCGCCTTCTACAAGCGCCTTAGCGGCCCGTTCATTTCAGCCCAGTTCGAAGGCGATAATGTCGCAGCCTTTGGCCTCACGCCGCTCGATCCGGCCACGGGCGTCGGTTTTTCCGAAGCCGACACGGTGGGTAACGGCGGGAGCGGCAAGCTTTACGGGGTAGAACTGGGGGTCAACCAGTTCTTCAGTGGTCCGTTCGAGGGCTTCTTCGTTACCGGCAACCTCACTCTCATCGAAGGCGAGGCGCGTTCGGCGGTCATTCGCAACAACGAAGCACTGCGCCTCGAAGATCAGGCCAGCGTCGTCGCCAACCTTTCCGGCGGCTTCGAGAATGATCGGGTCACGCTGCGCGTGTCGGGCACCTACACGGGCTCGCGCCTTGAAGGGGTGGATTCCGAGACGGCGGTGCTCGACACGATCCGCTCGCCGTTCCTTATTGTCGATGCCAACTTCCGCTTCAATGCAACCGAGAACGTCCAGCTCTATCTCGACATCGTCAACATCACGAACGAAGTCGATTTCCGCTTCACGCGGGGGATCGATGGCGCCGGCATTGTTGACCGGACCTCGGATTTCGGGCGGACGTTCCAGCTGGGCGTGCTGATGAATTTCTGAGCTCGGGCAGAACGGTTCAATCGAAGGGACGTTAGTGGCGCAAATGACCCGACACCGCTGGGTGGTGTGCGCCCTTCTGTTTGCCGCGACGACGATCAACTACATTGATCGGCAGGTGATCGGCTTGCTCAAGCCGACCCTGACGGCCGAGTTCGGCCTGACCGAACTCGACTACGCCAATGCCGTGTTCGCCTTTCAGGCGGCCTACGCCATCGGGCTCGTGAGCATGGGCAGGCTGATCGACAAGGTGGGCGTCAAATGGGGCTATGCGCTCGCGGTCGCGTTCTGGAGCGCGGCGGGGATGGCTCACGCTGCGGCGACCGGGCTGGCAGGGCTCATCGCGGCGCGCTTTGCCTTGGGCATCGGCGAGGCGGGCAACTTTCCCGCCGCCGTCAGGACCACCGCAGACTGGTTCCCCAAGAAGGAACGCGCGCTGGCGGTGGGGATTTTCAATTCCGGTTCAAATGTCGGCGCGATCATCACGCCGTTGATGGTGGCTTACATCGTCGTCACACTCGGGCTGGGGTGGCAAGCGGCGTTTCTGATTACAGGTGCGCTGGGCTTCGTGTGGCTGGCGGTGTGGCTGTGGCTCTACCGCCCGCTCGCCGAGCAGCCGCGCGTAAACGAGGCAGAGCGCGCGCATATTCTGTCCGATCCGATCGAGGCCGATATGCCGATCAAGTGGAGCACGCTGGTGCGCCACCGGCAGACTTGGGCCTTTGCCATCGGAAAGTTCATGACCGATCCGATCTGGTGGTTCTTTCTGTTCTGGCTCCCCGACTTCTTCGGCAAGAATTATGGTCTCGATCTCAAGACCTTCGGCCCGCCGCTGATCGCGATATATCTGCTCGCGGATGTCGGCAGTATCGGAGGGGGCTGGCTGTCATCGCGGCTGATCGCGCGCGGCTGGTCGGTGAATGCGGGGCGCAAGACGGCGATGCTGGTGTGTGCGGCCTGCGTGCTGCCGGTGAGCCTTGCGGTCTACGCCGAAAACCTCCCTGTGGCGGTGGCAATCATCGGGCTCGCCGCAGCGGCGCATCAGGGCTGGTCGGCCAATCTGTTCACGCTCGCGTCCGATGTGATGCCGCGCCGCGCCGTCGGGTCGGTCGTCGGTTTCGGCGGCATGGCGGGGGCCGTGGGCGGCATGCTGATGGCGCAATATGTCGGCGCGATGCTCGAAGGGGCGGGCAGCTACACGCCGATCTTTCTAGCCATCGGTTCGGTCTATCTGATTGCGCTGCTGATCATCCATTTGATCCTGCCACGGCTTGAACCGGCCGATCTGTGACCGCCGGTCCGGCCTGGTCGCCGCGGCAGGCGATGCATGACCTGTTCCTCGCCGGGGTCGATGCTGCCCGTGCGCGCCATTATCTTGCGCGGCACCTGCCGACTGATCGCCCCGCCGGGGTCACCGCGATGATCGCACTGGGCAAGGCGGCAGGGGACATGGCGCAGGTCGCGCTTGAACACATGAGCGTGGCTCGCGGACTTGTCGTGATCCCGAAAGGTGGCCTGCCTCCGGGCTTTGCGCCGCCGCCGCAGATCGACGTGATCACGGCGGCGCACCCCGTTCCCGATGCCGAAAGCGAGCGGGCCGGGCGCGAGGCGCTGGCGTTGGCGCAATCGCTTGGCCCTGACGATCGCTTGCTGGTGCTCGTCTCGGGCGGCGGCTCCTCGCTCATGACCGTCCCGCGCGATCCGCTCACATTGTCCGACCTTGTCGGCATCAACGATGCCTTGCTGCGCTCCGGCGCGCCGATCAGCGCGATGAACACGATCCGCCGCGCCTTGTGCGCCGTGAAAGGCGGCGGGCTTGCGCGCGCGGCGGGTCCGGCCGAGGTCATAACCCTGGTGCTATCCGACGTGCCCGGTGACGAACTTGCGATGGTCGCTTCCGGGCCGACTGTCTTGATGCCTTCTGACGAGAATTGGCGCGAAGACGCTGCGCGCTACAACATCGCGGTCCCGCCGGTTTCCGTCCCTCCGCCACACTTGCCCGCCAGCCATGTGCAGGCACCCCGTCTGGTCGGAAGCGCAGCTGTATCGCTGGCAGCCATGGCGAAATTGGCGCAGGAAATGGGTTTCACCGCGATAAGCCTTGGCGATGATCTTGAAGGGGATGCGGCAAGTCTTGCCGAGCATCATGCTGCGCTTGCCATGTCGTATGCAACCGGTTCGCGCCCCGTTGCGCTGCTGTCGGGCGGAGAGACCACCGTTGCGATCGGCGCCAAGGGCGGGCGCGGCGGGCGCAACCAGACCTATGCCCTCGCGCTCGCCATCGCCTTGGAGGCCCATCCGCACATCCATGCCTTCGCTGCCGACAGCGACGGGATCGATGGCAACAGCCCGCTCGCCGGCGCGATGATCTTCCCCGACACGCTGGTGCGATGCAATGAGCTTTCCCTCAAGGCCGAGCGTTTTCTTGCCGATTGCGACAGCACGCGCCTTTTCGAAAGCCTCGGCGATGGGCTTGAGACCGGGCCGACCTTCACCAACGTGAACGACCTGCGTTGTATCCTTGTGCGCCCGCCCGGTTGCTGATTTCGGGTCTGTGCATCGTTGGCCGTGCCGAGTTGCGCGGCCCTTTCAGCAACTTGCCCGAATGCGGATCAATGGCTGGGGGCCGTCAGGTTCTTGCGGCGATTTCTCTGGATTATGTTAAGGACCTCGACCCCGACCGAGAAGCCCATGGCCGCATAGATGTAACCCTTGGGCACGTGGAAGCCGAAGCCATCGGCGATCAGCACCAGACCGATCATCACCAGGAACGCCAGCGCCAGCATGACCAGCGTGGGATTGGTCTCGATGAAGCGCGCCAGCGGCGTCGCGGCGAACAGCATGATGCCCACCGTGATGACGACCGCGGCGACCATGATCGGGATATCGTCGGTCATGCCGACGGCAGTGAGGATCGAATCGACCGAGAAGACCAGATCGATGGCGATGATCTGCACAATCACCGCGCCGAAGCTGGCCGTGGCAGCAGCGGCGACACCGGGTGTCTTGTCGAGGAGGTCGCCCGAGGCGTCCCCGGGCTCCATCGAGTGATGAATTTCCTTCGTCGCCTTCCAAAGCAGGAACAACCCGCCCGCCAGCAGGATCAGATCGCGGCCTGAAAAGGCGGTCTCGAAGCTCGCCTTGTTGGTGCCCTCGACCGGCGGGCCGGTGATGCCGAGATCGAACAAGGGCTGCTGCAAGGTGACGATCCACCCGATCAGCATGAGAAGGCCGATGCGCATGCCCAGTGCCAGCATCAGTCCGAGCCTGCGCGCACGCTCCTGCTGATGGGCGGGCAGCTTGTTCGACAGGATGGCGATGAAGATCAGGTTGTCGACCCCGAGCACCACTTCGAGCGCAATCAGGGTGAGCAGGGCCAGCCAGGCGGCCGGATCGGAGAGGAGGGCGATGATATCCATGATTGTGCTTTGCGAGGTGAGGAGCTTGCTGGCAACAAGCGATTGACGGCGAGCGATTATCTGGAATTGGTATGAAGGTCGCGGCGCTGGCTCAAGCCTTTTGTGACAGCCCTCTGGCCCTGGCAAACATCATGCGAAGATCGATGAGATTTGCGACCCGCAGCGCGAATTCGAACACATCGAAGGGCTTGGTCACAATATCGCGCGCGCCCAGCGCCAGCGCCCTGCGCTTGGCTTCGATTGAGGTGTCGGCGGTGAGCACCATGATCGGGACCAGATCGTCCGGGCCGGTCAGCCGCCCGAGGCTGTCGAGCAGGGCATAACCATCAATACTCGGCATCATCAGGTCGAGCAGCACGAGATCGGGCGCAAACGCCAGATGACGCTCGGCGGCTTGGCGCGGATCGGTCAGCGTCTCGATCTGCGTGTAGCCTTCGCGCAGCAGCACAGCCCTTATCAGCGCGAGATTGGCCGGTTCGTCGTCGATGGCAAGGATGCGGGCCTCAGGAGCGGAACGAGGCGCGATCACAGTGCCCGCTCCCGCAGCGCCGCATCGACCGTTTCGAGCAGCGCAGGCACGTCGATCGGCTTGGTGAGCACCGCCGCAGCGCCGCGCGACAGCCAGTCTGCTTGCGCGGCAAGCGCGTCGGCAGTGAGCAGGATTACCGGCAGCTCGGGATAGGCCCCGGCGAGCTGTTCGAGGACCCAGTCCCCATCCTTGTCGGGCAGATGCAGATCCAGCAAGACCAGGTCGGGCCGATGCCGCAGCGCCAGATCGAGCCCCAGACTGGCCTGCATTGCGTTGACGACATGCGCTTCGGGCCAATGGCGGGCGGCCACCGCCTCGATCAGCTGCGCGTTGGCCAGGTTGTCCTCTACCAGCAAGATGGTGAGCGGGCGCGGTACGAGCTGAGTGCTGTGGGCAGCCTTTACAGGCACATGTTCGAAGGTATCGGCTTCGGGGGCGAGTGGCAGCTCTAACCAGAAGCAGGCACCATCCCGCCCGTCGGCCCGCGGCGAATAGCCGATCGCGCCCCCCATCGCCTCGACCAGTGCGCGCGAGAGCGAAAGGCCCAGTCCCGTGCCCTCCGTGCGCGCTGCGCCTGCTGCAAGCCGGGTGAAGGGCTGGAACAGATCGCCGGACTGATCGGGATCGACCCCGATGCCGGTATCGATCACTTCAATACGCGCGCAGCCATTCCGTGCGGCGGCGGTGATCGTCACCGTGCCGTTCTGGCAATTGTACTTGATTGCATTGCTGAGGAGGTTGAGCAGCACCTGCAACAACCGCCGCCGGTCCGCCGCAACCGTCATGTGCGCGGGAATGTCGTGCGTGATGGCTATCCCGTGACTTTCGGCCTCCGGCAGCGACAGGCCGACCGCTTCCGACAGCGTTTCGCCGAGCGCGACCGGGACGATATCCATTCCCAGCTTGCCGGCCTCGATCCGGGCGATGTCCAGCACTTCGTCGATCAGCGCAAGAAGGTGACGACCAGCGCGCAGGATCTGGGCGATGCTGCCACCGTCGGTCTCGCCGCGCCCGGACTGGTCTAGCTCGAGCAGCTGCGCAAAGCCCAGGATGGCGTTGAGCGGGGTGCGCAGTTCGTGGCTCATGCGGGAGAGAAAGACGCTCTTGGCGGTGCTGGCCTGTTCGGCTTCCTGCCGCGCATGTTCGAGCGCTTCCTGTGCGCGGCGACGCTCGGTGATGTCGCGCGTGACCTTGGAAAAGCCGCGCAATTCTCCGACCTCGTCGCGCAGGGCCGTGATGACCACATTGGCCCAGAACAAGGTGCCGTCCTTGCGAATGCGCCACCCTTCGTCCTCGGTCCGTCCGTCGCGCACCGCGTCGGCCAGATTGGCCATCGAACGTTCGCGCGCGTCGTCGCCCGGATAAAAGGTCGAGAAGTGACGGCCGAGGATTTCCTCGCTGGTCCAGCCCTTGATCCGCTCGGCCCCGGTGTTCCAGCTCACGACGTGGCCGTCCGGATCGAGCGCGAAGATGCCGTAATCGCGCACCCCTTCGATCACCAGACGAAAACGCTCCTCGCCTTCGCGCAGCGCCTGTTCGCGGGCCCGCAACAGCGCGCTCGCCTCGGTCATGCGTACCGCGAGCAGGCCGATCTCGTCGCGTCCCGCTTCGCGTTCGGGCAGCGCCTCACCCTGCGCCAGGAGCACGGCATCGCGTTCGAGCCGCTGGACCCGGCGCACGATCCCGCTCGAGAACAGAAACACTGCGAACAGACTGCCGACCAGCCCGGCAACCGTCAGCAGGCCAGTGAGAAACAGGCCGTTGCGGCGCACGTCATTCAGGCGGTCCTGACGTGCTGCCAGCAGTTCGCGTTCGCGGTCCTGCATAAGCTCGATCTCGCCGCGCAGTGCATCGAGCACCTGCTTGTTGGCAGCCAGGCCTGCGGCGATGGTCGGATCGGCGACGATGTCGGCACCGGTGCGCTTGCGCGCGGCTAGCAGCACTGCCAGCCCTTCGCGCTTCTGCCCGGCAAGTGCTTCGATTCGGGCAAGATGCGTCGATGCCTCCGCATCCCTAACCGCCCCGCGCAAGCGCCGCGTTACCTGCGGCACCAGCTGTTCGGCGCGCTCATAGGGTTCCAGAAAGCGCGGCTCGCCGGTCAGCAGATAGCCGCGCACTCCGCTCGATGCCTCGGCCAGCAAGGCGTGAACCTCGTTGACGTCATTCTGGATCGCGATGGTGAGCCTGACGTCCTGCTCGGCGCGCGATTCCATCCGGCTGATGCCATAAAGCGCCGCGACCGAGCCGAGGAAAATCAGCAGCGGCACCGCCACCACCACCAGACCCTTGGTGGCCAGAGGGCGATTGGCCCACCAGGTCGAAATGCCGCGCGCCATCAGGCTGCGCGCCCGATGCGATATTCGACTGCCAGGATCGCCGCCTGCGTCCTGTCGCGCACGCCGAGTTTCCCGATGAGGCGCTCGACATGGGTTTTTACCGTGCCGGGCGTGATGCCGAGCGCGATGGCAATTTCCTTGTTGGTGCCGCCCGCCGCCAGCGCCGACAGCACGTCGCGCTCCCGCGGGGTCAGGCGTTTGATCGCGGCAAGCACGGGACTGGCGCGTTCCTCGGTCACCGCGCGGCGCATCAGCGCGGGCGGGAAGGCGAGCCCTCCGGCGGTTACCTGTGCGAGCGCGGCGAGCACCTCGTTCCGCGCTGCATCCTTGGCCAGAAACCCCCGCGCGCCCGCGCCGATCGCAGCGCGGACATAATCGGCGCTGTCGTGCATGGTGATCAGCACGACGCCGATCGCGGGGGCGGCGTCGGAGAGGCGACGGGCGACCTCCAGCCCGTCGATCCCGCCGCCCGCATAGCGGATGTCGAGCAGAGCAAGATCGGGCTGGTGTTCGGCAGCCAGGGCGAGCGCCTCCTCGCCCGTGCTTGCTTCTCCCACCACGGTGTAGGCGCCGCTGCGTTCGAGCAGCGCGCGCAGGCCCTCGCGCGCGAGATCGTGGTCATCGGCGATCAGGACCCGGGGAAGGGCAGGGGCGGCGCTCATGCGGCAGGCAGTTCTGCCAGCAGGCGGCAACCTTGCCCCGGCGCGCTGCGGATCTCGAGCTCTCCGCCGAGCCGTTCGATCCGCTCGCGCATATAGCTGAGACCGAACCCGCGGCCGGGCACGTGCGCTGTCGGGGCAGCGGTATCGAAGCCGAGCCCGTCGTCGCTGATTTCTGCGCGATACTGCCCTCTTGCTTCGCTGAGCCTGATTACGACCCTTGCGCCCGGGCCGGCATGCGCCCGGGCGTTGTTAAGGCCTTCCTGCACGATCCGGAACAACGCTGTCTCGACCGGGGCGGGGGGGCGTGAGCCGAGCGCAACGTCGAGCGTTACCTCCGGCCCTTCTCCGGCGTCGTCGATCAGTTGCCGAAGCGCGGCGGCAAGCCCCAGATCGTCGAGCGCGGGCGGGCGCATTCCCGCAATCACCTGCCGCAATTCGCGCACCAGCGCGCGGGCCTGATCGGCTGCCCGATGAAGGTCGGCCGGATCGCCGTCCGATGCGAGATCGAGCCTGCGGGCGAGCGCCGCTGCCGACTGGGCGACGCCGTCGTGCAGCTCGTGTGCAACCCGGCTGCGTTCGGCCTCCTGCGCGCCGAGCAGTTCGGCCAGCAAGGTGGCGAGGCGCGCTTCGCGCTCCTGCGCGGCCAGCGCGCCGCCGATCAGCTGGGCGATGATCCCGAGTGCTTCCTGATCCTCGGCACTCGGCGTTCCGATGCGCTGTTCGAGCACCAGCGTGCCGACCGATAATCCGTCGCTGGCCGGAGCCTCCAGCGGCAGACAAAGCCTGTCCTCACCCCCCAAGGGCCCATCACCCTGGTCAACGACGCGCCCACGCGCAAAACCGGCGAGGTGAGCCGCCTCCTGGGCCACCATCTGTGCTGCCGCGTCCGTCGCATCCGGCGCGCTCGATGCAAGCGTGCGGCCTGCTTCGACAATAACGCGCAGCCGCGCGGCGCGGGCCTCCGCCGCACGATAGAGCGCGCGCAAATCCGAGGCTGTCTCGCGGTGGGGTTGGAAGGAGGGCGCGCTCGTCATGATTGCCTAACTAAGGCCAGATGTCGTCTTTGTCATACGCCGATCGGCATAGGCCACGTGGCCCGCCGTCCGGCAGATGCGGTCTGCCCAGGCTCGTGCCAGTTCTCTCACCATCTTGTTACCGCCTCAACATGGAGACTGACTATGAAAACCGGACCTCTGGTGCTTGCCACCGCCGCTCTGCTGACTGCCGCCTGCACCCCCGGCTACGCCAAGGAGCGCCCGCGCGCCGCTGCCGCGCCGGTTGAGCAGAACGTCAACTGCATTTCGGAGAAGGAAGTCGTCGCCGCGCAGAAGGCTTGGGGCGAGGGCATCGTCAAGATCGGCAAGGTCTATCAGGACGGCGGCGACTACTCCGCTGCTGCCGCCGCCCACATCGACCAGTTCTATGCCTATGACCTCAGCCTCGTGCTGTTCAAGCCGACCCTCGCCTCGGTCGACCAGTTCCGCACCTCGTTCGATTCGGCACTGTCCTACTTCGTCGGCGGCAACTCCACCTACCCCGAGGACAAGGGCTTCGCGATCAAGCCGTGGAGCAAGGTGCGCTGGAAGAACGTCGGCATCACGAACAATTCCTGCGGCATGGCGGTTGCCATGGGCAATTACTGGTTCACGCCCGTCGGCAGCACCGAGGAAACCAAGGTCGAATACACCTTCGGCTACATCCGCGGACCGAGCGGCGAACTCAAGATTGTGGTTCACCAGTCGTCTGTTCCCTACAACGGGGCGTAACCCTCCCCCTCTACCCCCACCCCCTGTAGGGATGGAGCGCGGGCCCGACGCGACAGGGTCGCAGGGTCCGCGCTCTCTTCCAGTTGCAAAGCGAGTGATCATGAACCTGCGCCTCATAGCCGCTGCCGCCGCCATCGTCGTTACGGCCACCCCTGCCATGGCCACCGAAGAGGATGGCAATGTCTGGCTCGGCCAGTTTGCGACCATCAACGCGAACGACAAGGTCTATGTCAGGCTCGAGGCGCAGGAGCGCTTCACGAACGATGCCGAGCGGCTCGGGCAGTTGCTGCTGCGCTCGCTAGTCGCCTACCGGATCAACAAGGACGTCAACATCGGCGCGGGCTATGCCTTCGTGCTGACCGATCCTGTGGGACCGGTCGAGTTGAACGAGCATCGCTTCTATCAGGAACTGAACATTCGGATGCTGACCACCGCGGGCGGCACCACGCTCGACGCGCGCACACGGCTCGAACAGCGCACCTTCGAAGAGCGCGACGAAACCGCCTGGCGGCTTCGTCAGTTCGTGCAGCTGCGGGTGCCCATCAGCGAGAAGGGCCATCGCATCGTCGCCTATACCGAGCCGTTCGTTGACCTCAACGAGACCGACGTTCAGCGCGGCGGCCTTTCGATCTGGCGCAATTTCGTCGGCGTTTCGATCCCCGTTGCCAAGGGTATCGATGTCGTGCCTGGCTATCTGAACCAGCACGTCTTTCGCGACGGGCAGGACCGGTCTGACCATACCGCGAACGTCAATCTGTTCATGACATTCTGAGCCCTGCCGATCAGCGCCGGATCGTCAGTCCAAACGTAAAGGACGAGGCCGGGCCACCGTCGATCCGGTGTCCGGCCAGCAGATCGAGATCGATCCGTCCGCGATCGGCAACCCAGCGCAGCCCGGCCTGCGCGCCGGGCTGGCCGCCATCCGTGCCGAACACTTCTCCCATGGCGACAAGGTTCGGGCGAAGCGCATATTCCACCTGCGCGCCCCAGAAAAGCGCATGGCGATCGTCGCTGCCGGGTTGACCAACCCAGCCGATGTTGCCGTGAACCACCAGACGAGGGCCGATCCGGGAAGATACGGGCACGTTCAGGACAAAGGATTCGATCCTGCCGTCAGCGGTATTCCAGACCGCCGTTCCCGAAACTGCTACGCCCAGGGGTGCCTCTTCGAACGAGCGCAAATTCAGCTTTACTGCCGGGGCAATGGTGGTTGCGTCATCCTCGCCCCAGGCGCGCTGGATGTTCGCTGCAAGTTCGAGCCGCGGCACTGCCGCCAGCGTGCATGCCGGCGCGGCTACGGCAAGCCCGTCTCCATCGCTGGCAAAGGTCAGCCAGCTTTCCACATGACAAACACCGGCCGGCAGAGCCGCGTCGTCATCGACGATATGCGCGCCCCCTCCGGCCTGCGCCGCGCTGTGCAGCATCAACAGGGCAAACGCCGCAGCGCGCGAAACGGGCCGAGCGAGGAGTAGTGAGGCGACACGCATGAAAGTTCCGATTGACGCCCGATCCTTGCCCTTCGGGAGCGCCGGTTAGCGAGGCCAGGCCGAAGTCGAAACGATTTTCGTGCAGGACGCAAAAAAACGGCGCAGGGCCGGAAATCCGGATCGGCCCGCGCGCCCGAAATGACGCGCGGGCCGCACGGAATATCAGAACCGGTAAGCGAGACCCGCGCTCAAGACCCACGGATCGAGATCGTGCTGGCTGCGAAGCGCCACGCTGTCCCCGGCCGTGAAGGTCGCCGTCGTGCCGACGAAATAGCGCTTGGCATCGAGCGACAGCCCCAGCCCGCGATCATTGAGCGGAATGTCGATCCCGGCCTGAAGGACAAACCCGAGTTCGTCCGACAGATCCAAATCGGTTGCGCCGAGCGCGGCCGCATCCGCGCCGACATCTTCGCCGAAGATCATGAAGTAAGTCGGGCCGGCACCGACATAGGGCTTGATCCCTCCGCCGAGGTCGAAGTGGTATTTGGCGGTGACGGTGGCCGGCAGGATGATCGCGTTGTCGATCAGTTCGGCACCTGCAAGGCTGCCTGCGCCGCGGACATCGTGCGGCGTCACGCAGCAGATGGTCTCGATCGAGAAGCTGGGCGACACGAAGAATTCGGCCGCGATCGTCGGGACGACCGAGTCTGTCGCGCGGGTCTGCGCTCCGCTCGGCAAGCCGATGTTATCGGTTTCTACTTCGCTGATCGCACCGTCGGGCAGCACAGCCGTGACGAAACCTTTGATCTGGATAGAGCCGCCCTCATCCTGCGCCGCTGCGGGCGCGGCGATCAGGATCGACAGGGCGGAAATGGAGACAAAAAAGGGAAATCTGGGCGACATGCTGAATTCTCTCGTGAGTTGAGGGGGCGAGGCACTGCCGCCACTGTGTTTGTCCCGATACCAGAAGGCTGGAGCTACACAGTCATGACGGAGTGCATGAGACGAGGCGCCGTTCGGGATTGGGCCGTGCCAGGCCGCAACACCGCGGGCCTGCCGTAGTAACGAAGGCGGGATGCGGGCAGAGACCATAACAATTGTCTATCTGGTCGGGGCATCGAAGCCGTCCGCCAGATGGCATGCCGATCGGCCTACAATAGGTTGGGCTCCGATTTTCGTAATCGGAATTCCGTCAAGAAGCCCGCCCAAATACGGGCAGGGGGACCTGAACTCTGGCGTCCGAAAAGTGTCCGGTGAGCGATCCCTTTCGGACAACCATCGGCAAAGCTCCATTGCTGTTGCAGAGGGGTGCTTCTGATGGCGGAAACCGCTCTTTGAGACGCATTGAGCTAGCTATCCCACACAGGCGCTCATGTGGCTACTTTGCTCACTTGTGCCCACGTTTGCATTTTGTTGAATTTCAGGGACTCTCCGGCTAGACTGTTGCCCTCGACCAATTCAGCAGGAGTGGGAGTCCGCATGACAGTCCAAGTCAACATCACGCCAAACGGCCGGATGAGCCTTCCGGCTGACATCCGAAAGCGGCTCGGGCTCGTCGGCGGCGGCGCGGTCTATCTGGATGAGACGCCGGACGGTCTGGTTCTGCGAACAGCCGCTCAGGCCGTGGCCCGCGCTCAGGCTTTGGCGAAGCAGTACACTGAAGGAAACCCAGAAGCGTCGGTCGAAGCATTCCTGGCCAAGCGTCGCGAGGATAGCGGCGAGTGAGCGAGATCGTACTGGACGCCTCCGCCCTCATTGCCATGCTGAAAGGGGAGAAGGGCGCCGACAAGGTCGCCGCCGCGATAGCAGACGCCCGGATCTGCACGATCAACTACGCCGAGGTGGTCACCCACTTCATCCATCTTGGCATGCCCGAGCGTGAGGTCGACGCGATGCTCGACCCACTGCCAATGACGATTGTGCCGACCGACAAGGCCTTGGCGCAAATGGCCGGGCGATTGCGGGCGGTCACTGCCGATCACGGGCTATCGCTCGGCGACCGCTTCTGCCTTGCGCTGGCGCAGCGGGACGGTCTTCCGGCTTGGACCAGTGATCAGAGCTGGAAGGCGGTCGCCGATGCCGTCAAAACCAAGGTCGTTGCTATTCGATGAATTCCAGAGGCGAGGGCAGGGCGGTTGCCCTTTCGATGGTGTTGCGCAGCCACAATCCTGCCTGGCAGCTTCAACGGGTTTCTCGCCAAAAGCGGGAATTCGCAAATCGACCCCATAGCTGCCATCGGTAAAATGCTGTAATCGGCTGCGTATGGTTCAAGCCCCCTCGAAATCTGAGCGTATGGAAATCCGCAAAGCGATCGGGAATCGAGCGATCCCTGGTCCAGACACCGGAGTTCGTCCTCGCGGGCCAGATTACTTAGTCGCGCACGCCTGCTTCGATTGCCGAAAGTCATGGAAGATTTCAAACGAGAGCAAGGCTACCTGCCCCCAATGCGGCGGGGCGTTGCACTGGATGGGGCGAGCATTCAAAGCGCCGAAAAAGTCCGACCTCGAGCAATGGAAGAAGGTTGAACTGCTTTGGGCAGCCGGTTTCAGGTTTATTTCAAACTCGGGCTGGCGAGACGTTGAGCCTTATCCAGAGCGGCTCCGAGAGGTCGCAGCGTTCATTGAGTGCAATCCTGAGCACCCATTCAGAGTGAAACGCTAGCGGCAGCAATCCACCCATTTGTTGCCGGTTCGGTGAACGTCCAGCCTCGACAAATGCGGCCATCGGAGCTCGCCCGACGGCCGCCAAGTTGGTCAGATTTCGATACGCTCAGCGAGGACAAGTGCATCCTCCACGTCGACACCGAGATAGCGGACCGTGTTCTCGATCTTGGAATGTCCCAGGAGAATCTGGACCGCACGCAGATTTCCCGTTGTCCGGTAGATCATGGCCGCTTTGGTGCGCCGCATGGAATGCGTGCCGTAGTCTTCACGCCGCAACCCGACTGCGGTGACCCATTCATCGACGAGCCGGGCATACTGCCGCGTGCTCATCGGTTGACCGGAATGGATCCTGCTTGGGAACACGAAATCATCGATGGTGCCGCCCCGTCGCAGAAGCCATGTCGCCAGGCTCGAGCGGGCGTCCGCGGTGATTTCGAATTGCACGGGTCGACCGGTTTTCCGCTGAATGATCATTGCGCGGTCGCGAACTTCGGATCCGGCCACGAGGTCGCCGATCTTGAGCTTGACCAAATCGCAGCCCCGCAGCTTGCTGTCGATCGCAAGGTCGAAGAGGGCACGGTCCCGGAGCCGCTCCTCGCGGTCGAGGAAGAAGCGGATCGCCCAAATCTGCTTTTGTGTCAGCGGCCGCTTGGTGCCGACGGTCTTGCCAGCATTCCACGAGACCCGATTCTGCATGGCAGGGTCGAGGTGAGAGTAGGTCATCATCATTCTCCATAGCCTTGATTGGCCAAGGAGAAAGAACGGGTGTCGCCCCAGCAACGTCGCCCTTGCCGTGCCTAGGCAGCTTGAAAGCAGGCTCCGCCACCTCGGGCCAGCACAGGCAAAAGGGCAGCTTTCGGGATCCCGGCGCGCGCCCGCTCATGACCGGTCATGGGTGGA
>ERZ1066122.1942-NODE-1942-length-14923-cov-6.912093_pt1 | contig 14923 bp, 12 predicted proteins | sample MGYA00382769_ERZ1066122 | MGnify/ENA primary metagenome ERZ1066122 (study PRJEB33369, sample SAMEA5778352) | biofilm metagenome | biome: Industrial cooling water; feature: Water cooling tower basin; material: Biofilm | place: United Arab Emirates | collected...
CGCCGCGCAGGAAACCAAGGTAGACTGGCAGTTTCCACACCAGATAGAGCGGGACACGCAGCAGCGACCGCCCCGACAGATAGGCGCGGCCGCCCACGAGCCAGGCCATCATCACGAGCACGAGCGCCACGGCCAGCACACCGCCCAGGGCGACGGCAGGAAGAAAGCTCGCGCCACCAAGCCACAGCAGGATGAGCATGGCGAAAATGGCGCCCGCCATCACCAGCAGCAGTGCCAGCGGCGGCACGATCAGGTGCAGGCCCAGCAGAGTAAGCGCCAGCGACCGACGTGCCATTCCGCGTACGACCAAGGGCAGCGCCCGGCGCCGCAGCGTGTCGAGGAAGCCGTGTTCCCATCGCGTTTTCTGCGCCAGCGCATCGGCCATCGCCGCGGGCGCGCTGCGAACCCCTGCGGTCCCGACCAGCAGTGGGGCGTGCCCGGCCTCGGTCAGCTCGATGCCCAACGCGAGATCCTCGACGATGGACCCGGTGGCCAGCTTCGCCTCGGCAAGGAGCGGCCAGGGAAATGCCATGCCGGTGCCCGTCAGCAGTGCCGCACCGCCGATCCGCTCCATCCCGCGCGACCGGTAGAGGTTCTTGACCAGCATGGCGAAGCTGGAGACCTGGACCATCGGCGGCGCTGCCAGGTCCGCCTCGATCAAGTTGATGGCCTGCGCCGGTGCATTGGCCGCAAGCGCCGCCGCCGCCAGCGTCTCGATCGAGCCGGGCAAGAGACGGCAATCGGCATCCATCACCAGCACGACGTCGGGCGTCATTTCGCCGTCGCGAGCGAGATAATCACGCCCGGCGGCGAGCGCGAAGCCCTTGCCCCGGTTGGCCGTATCGTTGCGCTCCAGCACTGCGGCCCCGGCGGCCCGCGCGATGGAGGCCGTCTCGTCAGTGCAGTTGTCGGCCACCACCAGCACACGGGTTCCGGCGGGCACGACCGCGAACAGCGCGGCAAGCGTGGCGCCGATGCCGCCCGCCTCGTCATGCGCGGGGATGAGCACCGCGACGTGCGCCCCGATCGCCGGCACCGGTTTCGCGCGCGCTGGCCAAATTCCGGCGATCAGTTCAAGCGACAGCACCGCCAGCGGGGCCGCGACCATCACCGCGAGCAGCCATCCGATCGCCGTCAGCGCCGCCGTCATCGCCGCGCGGCGACCAGGCTGGCGGCGAAATCGCGATATTGCCGCGCGATCGACGACCATGCGAACGCCTGGGCCCGGGGATCGGGCGTGCCAAGCCCCTGGTCCAGTGCGCTGGCGATGGTCGCGGTCAGCATGGCGGCATCCTGCGTATCGCACAGCGTGTCGCGGTCGCCCACGATCCAGCGCAGACGCGGGGTGTCGTGCCCTACTATGGGAAGCCCTGCCGCCATCGCCTCGACATAGACGTTGCCGAAGGATTCGCGCAGCGACATGTGCAGGAACGCGTCGGCGGAACGGTAAAGCGCCGGCATCCGATCGGCAGTGAGGGTGAGCTGGGTGAAGCGGCCAGCCAGCACGTCCTGCGCCAGCGCGAGGACTTCTTCACGCAGTGGCCCATCACCGGCGACCGCGAAGTGGACTCCGGGCAGCGCGGCGACCGCGCGCATCCCGTCGAGCACGCGCTTGGTTTCGATGAAGGCGCTGACCATCAGCACGACCGGCTTGTCAGCGGGCAAACCGAAACCCGCCCGGTCGCCCCCGACCCCGTCGAAGCGGGCAGGATCGATGCCATTGGGGATAAGCGCCGTGGACCAACGCGCCGCGTTGCGTTCGCGATAATCGGGGTTGGTGCAGATCAGCCCGTCACAGGAAAACAGGCGAAATTCGGCGGCATCGCTGAATGCGGGCCAATCGCCATTCTGGGTCACGAACAGGTGGAGGGGCGCCTGCCCCGGACCACCGCTGCGCCGCAAGGTCCAGTGGGTAAAGGGGAAATTACACGTGACGGTGACGTCGAAATCTCCCGGACGATAAGCCCGGCGCAGATTCCAGGCGAAAGTCGCATCCTCCCACGCGGTTTCGGAACGCAGCGTCGGCAGCGAGGGGAAGACCTCGAAGCGGCGACGATTGACCGCGCCCACCCGGCGATACCCGTATGCGCGATCCGCCTGTTCCGGCCCCGTGCCGATAACGGTGACGTTATCCCCGCCAAGCGCAAGTTCATTGGCAACCGAAAGCAGCGCGACCTCGGCACCGCGATTTTCGGCATGGAAACCGGGCAGCGCGAACAGGAAACGCAACGGTCGAAGCGCGCGATTGTGGGCATCCGGTTGGCTGTTCTGCTCCATGCAATCGCCATTAGCGGCGCCCGCCTGCGCACGACAGCCCCGCTTTCGCATTCGTGCCATCGCGGGAAGCGTTGCCCCGCAGGCTTGGAGCATGGGATCATTGCGTTTATTCCGTCTAACCGGGCAACGGGGCGGGCGGCGCATGTCGGGAATCATCTATCTCGCGTTCGTGGCGCTCATGCCGCTGGCGACTGCACGGCTGGCGCCGCAACGGGCGATCTGGCTCGCTTACTTCGTCGGTCTGATGTTCCTCCCACCGCTCCCCTATGGCGAGGTCGCCAGTGACGCGACGTTCGACTGGCGCGTGATTGGCAACGCACTGCCTGCTGGGGGGGCGGCGGGATCGGCGCTGGTGGCGGCTTTTGCCGCGCTGCTCGTCGCGGCAGTGCGCGATGGCCGTGAAATCGTGCGTTGGCGCCCCGGTTTGATTGACCTGCCGATGGCGCTGTTCTGCCTTTGGCCGGTCGCGCAGGAACGGCTGCTCGGCACGCCGTCCGCACCGTCCGGCGGGGCGGCCGCCGCTTGGCTGGCACTGGTCTGGGGCGTGCCGTGGATTCTCGGGAGAGTATACCTGACCCGGCCCGAAGGCCGGTCGATCTTCGTGGTGATGTTCGTTGCGGCCGCACTCGTGCTGGTTCCATTCGCCTATCTCGAGACGATCCTCGACTGGCGCGTGCACGAGGCGCTGCTCGGCCCACATCCTTTCGCGCACGACGGGGCGGCGCGCTATTTGGGTAATCGTCCTTTGCTCTTGTTCGAAAATGGCAACCAGTACGGGCTCTACATCTGCATGGCGGCGCTCTTCGCAATGGTCGGTGCGCTCGACCAGCCGCGCCATGCGCGCCAGCCATGGATCATCGTTGCGGCTGCGGTGCTTGGCATTTCGGCGCTGGCGAGCCAGTCGGTTGGCGCGATCGTGCTGACAGGCGCGGCAGGGCTGGCGATCCTGCTTGCCCGGCGCTTTGGCCGGGCGCGCTGGTTCCTCGCGGCGTGCGGCGCGGTGGCGGTACTATTGCTCGCCGGGTACAGTACCGGGCAAGTGCCTGTGCGCCAGATCGCCGAGGAGACCGGAATCGCCGGGCCGGCCAAAGCGCTGTTCGAGCTGACGGGGAGGCGCTCGCTCGCATGGCGTGCGAATCAGAATGACAAGACCGCCGACCTGCTCGCGGAACACCTCCCGCTCGGCAGTGGGCAGTGGGACTGGTTCGCTCCCGCCCAGACCCGCCCGTGGGGTTTGTGGTCGCTGCTGGCCGGGCAGTATGGCCTTGTTCCATTGGCAGCCCTCGCCATGGCCGTGCTGCCAGGATGGCTGTCGCGCCGCCGGAGCGATCCACGCCGTCCGGCCCGCGCTGCGCGAGGAGAATTCACACTTCGCCTGTTTCGTTTCGGGACACTGGCGGTTATCATTGATGCAGCGTTGAACAGCTTCATCTTCTATCCGCTTTCTGCGATAATGGCGGGGTGCGCACCGCTCGCGATGTGGCCGCCAGGGAAAGGCGGCGACGCGAATGACGAAGACCCCGGAATACATGTCGGCACATCGAATGCTGAAGCTGCGGCGGGGAACGAACAGGAGAATTCATGGAAACTGTCTGGGACTGGATCACAGTAATCGCCTTTGGCGGGCTGATTGTGCTCATGCTCAATCGCTCGATGCAGGAAGAACCGGTCGATCATCTGGCGGAATACCTCGTTCCAGCCGCCGGGTGCGCCATCGCCAACTGGATCGGTAACAACCATTCCGACCTGTTCGCCGCGGTTACACTGGGGCTGGTCGCGGCGTATGTCTACAAGGTGCTCAAGTGGCCCCCGGCGGGTTTTCTGCGCAACCTGACCGGCGATACGCGCCAGGACAAGTAAGGGCTTCGGCGCCTGCCCGCCGCACCGTTTCGCGATGATGCATCAACCGATCCCCACCACCGCGCCGCTTGCCTTGCGCCGTCGCCGCCGTACCGCCGCATTGCTGCTGGTGCTCGCGATCATGGTCGCCGGCGGGGTTGCGCTGTTCGTCACCCTGCAACAGCGGCCCGACCGCGCGCGGGGGGCGGCTGCTCCGCGCGACCTGGCACCCACCGCGGTGGCGGTCCCGGAAATCGCGCTCGATCCGCAGCTCATGCCCCTGTCGCGCGAAGAAGCGGAGCAGATCAACGCGCTGCGTCAGCCGGACCTGGTCGAAGTGGTCGCGGCGCAAGGCTTCACCGTGAGCGAACAATGGCGCGCAGATCCGCGCTTCGGCACCGCGGTCGATTGTCTGACGCAAGCGGTCTATTACGAGGCTGCTTCCGAGCCCGACGCGGGGCAGCGTGCCGTCGCCCAGGTGGTGCTGAATCGGGTGCGTCATCCCGGGTTCCCCAACAACGTGTGCGGCGTCGTTTACCAGGGATCGCACCTGCCGACCGGGTGCCAGTTTACTTTCACCTGTGACGGCAGCCTGGCGCGCCAGCCGTCGCGCGGCGGCTGGGCGCGCGCGCGCCGGGTCGCGCTCGCGGCGCTGTCGGGCTGGGTCGAGGCTCCCGTGGGACTGTCCACAAACTATCACGCCGACTATGTCGTGCCTTACTGGGCATCGTCGCTGCGCAAGGTACGCACGATCGGACGACACATCTTTTACACGATCGGTGGGCGTGGCGGCGCGGCGAGCGCATTTACGGCACGGTACGACTTCGCCGCCGAACTGCCCCCTGTTGTCACCACTTTGCAGGCTCAACCGCTCGACTTGACCGGCGACGATGCGGTAACACTGCCCATGACGATCATGCCAAGTCCGCTGCTGGCCGATGATCCTGCCAGGCGCGGTTTGCCGCAGGCGGATGCGGCGGTGACGCTGCGGACGGAGCCGTCACGGCTGCGCGCGGATCAGGAAGCGGGCGAATTGCAGGTGCCCGGCGCGGATTCGCAGTTGATCGTCGACTGACAAACCCGGGCCCGCGGCTCCAGCGGAGACCCGGCGACAAGGAGGTTCGCATGGAAGCATCGCCGGAACAAACCGAGCGGCCACCCACCAGCCAGATCGCGCGGCTGATCGCGGGGCCGGGCCTGTTCATCGCCATCGTCGCGCTGGTCGGGATATGGCTCGGTTGGAACTATGTCGGATTGATGCACTGGCTCGGCGAGCTGGAATTTCACCTGTTCGACCGCTGGCATCCGGCCATCACCGTGCTGTCACTTGCGGCGATCCCCGCGCTCATCTGGCGTGCCGTGGTCTGGTGGCGGCGACGCAAGCGCGCACGCTCGGGTGAAACCGAAACACCGGCGATGATCCGCGCACGCACGCTCCTCTACTTGCGAGCGCTGCAACTGGTCCTGCTTGCGGCCGCGGGCGTGGCCTTGGCGCTGGCTCTTGCCGCGTTCATCCAGTTCATCAGCTTGCCTGACGCCAACGAGCCGCCCCGGGCGCTCAACATCGAGCGGATCGATACGTTCAAGGAAGGGCCGGTCCAGCTCGAAGGCCTCCGCACGATCGGCCCCCTGTCCCGTTACGAAGAAGGCATTTTCGGCATCGGCCCGGATTACTGGTTCGTGCCCGTGGTCAGCCGGCGAACGCCGTTAGGGCCGGAGTATACGCTGTTTGCCGAAGTCGATGGCCGCCGCGATGCCCTGCTCACGACCAATCACACGGGCATCTTGCGCCACGACGCCCTGCCGCGCGAATTGATCGTCCTGTACCGGTCCAACGGCATGCGCGTGTCCGACACCGCGTCGGTGGTTTATCGCGATGCCCGCAGCATGCAGCGCGGCACGTTGTTTTTCCTGTTCGAGACGCTGCTGGCCGCGGTGATCGCGCTTATCTTTGCCGCGTTCGCGCGCCATCGCATACGCCGTCTGCGCCGGAATGACCGCACGGATGGATGACCGGTGCGTTAACCTTGCCGCTTAAGTAACTGGCATTGCCGGATCCCTTATCGGGATGGCATGATCGAGCGCATTCTCCTGGTGCCGGTAATGCTGTCAGCGCTGGGCTGCGGTACGATGCTGTTCGATCCGACCGGGCAATCCGGCCCGGCGCGCGTGATCGCGCGCGAACCCGTCGTTGCGGGTGAACCCATTGCAGCGGTCGAGCCAGTCGTGGTGCGACGATCGCCGGATGGCCTGTTCCGTGTGCCCGCCACGATCAATGGCACGGCGGTTCGGCTCATCGTCGACACCGGCGCCACGCTGAGCGTGATCGGACCGGCAACGCTGGCGCGCATCGATGACGCGGACGGCTCAAGCAAGACCACCGGCAAGCTGCTGACGTTTAGTGGCGAGGTTCCCTATCGCGTGGTCGGGGTGAAGCGCCTCGATATCGCGAACAAGGCGATCGATGACGCAGAACTGGCGGTGATAGACCAACCGGGAACGCCCGATGTCATTGGCCAGGACTTGATCCGGCTGCTCGGCAAGGTGTCAATCGAGGAGGATCGCCTGACGATCGGGTGACGGGTCACTCCTTTGCGGAGTATTCGCGCAGGCCGTAGGTATCCCCGTAACCGTAACCGTAATCGTCACCAAGGCCGCCCTGGTAGCGATTGAGCACGGTGCCCAGGCACTGCGCGGGTGCCAGTAGCGCCAGCGATTCCTCGATCTGCCGCGCCGTGGTGTGGCCGTGATCGACGATGTAGAGATAGGCGTCGAGATGAGCCATGCATAACATGGCATCGTCATTTGCGAACACGGGCGGCAGATCACATACGACCAGGTATTCAGGGCCCAGCCCGCGTAGATCGCGCATCAGGCTGTTGAAGCGGTCGCCGGTGATGATTTCAGTCGGATCGTACAGTTCTGCTTCGGTGGGCAGGACCAGGAAATGGTCGTTGTTGACCTTGAACAGCGCGTCGCGCCAGTCTTCGCATTCGCCGCGCAGGCAGTCGTCGAGCGTGACGTTCGCACCCACGCCCAGTTGCTTGAGTACCGAACCGCGCCGCATGTCGAGATCGCATAGCAGCACCTTGCGCTTTTCGGTGCGCGACAGGGCAGCGGCCAGGTTCACCGACGTGAAGGTCTTGCCGGCCCCCGGGGTGGCGCTGGTAACCCCGATCATGTTCCATTTCTTGGCGTCGAGGATTTTGGTCAGCTGTGTGCGCAACAGGTTGAACGCGCGCGAACGCGCGTCGAACCCGTCGAACCCCACGATCAACCGCTTGTCGAGCATTTCGCGCGGCATCTCGACCATGGGAATGTCATCGGGCAGGCGGGTCACCGGCACCGGTTCGTAACGGCCGTCCATGTCAGCCATGCTCCACCTGAGGCGTCATGCGCTCCTTGCGCCGAAAGGGCAGGAAGCGGAACCGCCGCTTGCCCTTACCGCCGCCGCGTTTGTCGCCACGGCCGCGGCCCACGCGCTGCGGCGATATGACCGGCACCATCGCCAGGGGACGCGCCCCGGTGATCGCCTTGATCGTCTTCGGATCGCGAACAGGGCGAAGAAAAATCTCGATCGCCAGCGCCAGGGCCATGCCGAGCCCGAACCCGGCGGCCAGGCCGATGGCGATGATCAAGGGGCGGTTCGGGGAAGCCGGCTTGTCCGGCACAACCGGCGGGTCGACCACGAGAAGGCGCTCACCCATCTGTTCCTGGTCGGCGCGTTCACCTGCGCGCGCGGCGAGCAGTCGCTGGGAAATCGCCTCGAACTGTTCGTAAAGGCCGCTCAGCCGCTGTTGCAACTGCGCTGCCTGCTGCTGGACCGCCGGAGCCCGCGAGCGTTCGGCGAGCACCGCGGCAATCTGCGCCGCATCGCCTGCCTTGGCCGAACGGAGCTGCGCGATCTGGCGATCGTTGATCGCGATCTGGGAATCGATGTTCTCGGTCGGCAGACGCGCGACGTTGCTCTTGGCGAACTGCTGCGCCTCAGCCAGCCGACGACGGGCCAGTTGCACATCGGGATGATTGTCGCTGTAAACTGCTCGTGCCGCGGCGAGCTGGGCTTCCGCCGAAACCACCGCGGGATCGCGGGTGTCGGCTGTCGCGAGCGATTGGCGCTGGGTTCGCAACATCGCGTTCTCGCGCTCGAGCGCGGCGATCTGCATGTCGAACCCGGTCGAACTGCCCCCCGACACCACGCTGCCGCCCGAGGCGAGCACGCCACCATACTGCACGTTCAGCGCCGAAATCTGGCCCTCCAGCTCGGCGATTTGCGTTTGCAGTTGATCCTGTTGTTCGGTGAGAAACGCGACAGTCTGCACCGCCTGCTCGGTGTTCGCGGTCGAGTTGACCTCTACGACCCGCTCCATCAGCGCCTGCGCGACTGTCTGCGCCTTGACCGGATCGTCGTAAACATAGGCCAGCCGGACCGAGATCGTGTTGTCCTGCTGCCGCGATGCGCCGAGGTCGATCTTTTCAGGTACGAGGGTGATTGCCTCGCGCATCGTCTCGATCACGGTCGACAGCGGCTTTGATCCCCGCTCCTCCACGTAAAGCTGGTTCTGCTCGATCATGCCCAGCAACGCCGGCCGATTGACGATCTGCTGACGGATCGCTTCGATACGGCGATCGATAACCTCGTTGGTGCCCGCGCCGATCACATCTTCCGGCAGACTGGGTGACTGCACCATCATGATGGCGGATGATTCGTACTGGGTCGGCAGAATGAATGCCGTCGCGGTGCCCCCCACCAGTCCGATGACAGTGGGAATGATAATGAACCAGCGGCGTTGCCACAGGATCGATGGCAGTTGCGCGAACATGGCGCCCATGCCGCCGCCTTCGTTTTCCTGCGCCGAAAGGTCCGTCATCGTCCGCGTCCGAAGGTGTAGCTTACGCCGACGCCGATCAGCTTGCGCGGCTCGATGGACTGATTCGCGCCTGAAATCCTGTCGACACTGGCTTCCGCATAGCCACTAAGACGCTCGGAAATACGCCGGGTGTAGCGGCCACGCACGCCAATGAAATCGGTCGGCCCGTCGATGATCGGTCCGATATCCCTGAGAGCGCTGCTACGCGAATAGATTCCGCCAAGTGTCACATTGTCACGCTCGGACAGACGATAGCTGTAATTTGCCGCAATCACCGTGGAATTGCGGACGCTGCCAGTCGCGGCGGGTTGCGGCTGGCGGCGCAAATCGACGCAAAAGGTTTCACGGCTGTCGCGGCGGCACAGGTTGACCCGCGTGGCCAGCGTGGTCCGCGTTTGCCGTGGCTGCACCGGACTTGCGTCGATCCGGGTCCGATTGACACCAACGGAGGCCGACAGGGACCAAGCCTCGCTCAGCCGATGCGCGATTGACGCAAGGCCGAGAACGCTTCCGGCGTCGGGTGACAAGGGATCGCCAAAATCGCTGACCTGATAGCCCGCGATCAGGCCAACGCTGGTTCGCTCGGTCAGGACGCGCGTGTACCGTGCCTCGCCCTGGTAGATGTTGTAATTGGATGTGTTGGGCTGATCGAACGAACTGCGCTGGAACGTGTGGTCGAAACTCAGCTGATTGCGCGCATCGACCGTCCAGTCGACACCCGTGCCCAACGACAGGGTCGTTGTCCGGCCACGCTGCCCGATGACCGTGATATCCTCGATCGGCAGGGGCGCGGGGGTTCCGGGAAGCGCCGGGCCGTCGGTCGGAAAGGCACCTCCCAAAAGGTCGGTGCCGCGCGCCACGTTCGATGTCAGCCCGCCCGTGGCGCGTAGCTGCATCCTGTCGGAAAAGCGATGGCGCAACGCGGTCGACACGGCATAGTTGTCTTCGAAATCATAGCTGTCCGCATAGGCCTTGCCCTGCGCCAGTGCGACCAGATCGACCCGCGTCACCGAGTTGTCGTAAGTCAGGCGGGGTTGAACCTGGAGGTTGGCACCGGCGGTAACGCCAGCATCATTGGTTTCCAGATAGGGGTTGTCGACGATAACGGCCCCCGCCGACACCGTTACCTCGCCGCGCAGTTCCTGGGCCGACGCGGCCGGGCATGCGATAAGGCCGCAAGCCGCCGCGGCGACCGCTCCGGCCTGCATGACTGATGGATCGATCTTGTGCATGGCCGCCCTCACGGAACGATGATGACATCGCCGGGCATGATCTGCACGAGATTTGCCCGGGCGACATCCTGTTCGCTCGCCCCGGATCGGAACAGCGAATTGAGCCGTACCGTGCTGGTCGTCACACGGTCGCCACGGCGGGAAATCACCACGACGCTGTCGAGGTTGGCGAATTCCGCCGGGCCACCCGCTAGGCTAAGCGCCTCCAGCACGGAGATGTAGCGGCCCGGATTGAACGATCCGGGCGAACGCACTTTGCCCATGACCGAGAACTGCAGGCCAGCGGGATTGCGCACCGTTACGGTGACGAACGGCACCTCGCCGCGATACTGGCTGCTCAGCCGATCGGTTATCGCGGCCTCGACCTGTTGCGGAAGAGAGCCGGCGACCTGCAGCTGGCCAACCAGCGGAAACGCGATCGTGCCATCGGGGAGCACGCGAAGCACGCGTTGGAGCCGTTCTTCACCCCAGACGTAGATCTCCAGCTCGTCCCCGGCATTGATGCGGTAGGACGATACCGCGGGCGTCGGCTGCGCAGCAGCCATCGATTGCTGGACGGGAACATCCTGCGCCGCAACCTGGCCCGGCTGGCAAAGCAAAGCTGCGGCCGCAATCACCGGCAAAAATCGTGTTGGCAATGAACGACTTTGCGACATGGTGCGGTTATGCCCCCTCGTGAAACTGTTTACTGCGGTGACCACGGGGCTAATAGCACGCACATGGTCATTCGCCAGTTCTTTGTGCCCGCGCCGCGATCGCGGCAAGTCCGGCGCGCCAGCTGTATCTTTTCGGCACTGGCGCTTTTCCTGGCTGGCTGTTCGGATCGCACCGCCGATGCATATGCCGAGGCGCAGACCGCACGGGCGCTGTTGCAACAAGGCGACCTGCCTGGCGCCCGAGAGGCAATCGGGCGCGCCATTGCCCTGCGCGAGGACCAGGTCGACATCCTGTTGCTCGACGCGCAGATCAAGGCGGCGATGGGCGATGTGCCGGCGGCCTTCAATTCGTATCGTATGATCCTGGCGCTCGATCCGCGCCATCCTGATGCCCTGCTCGGTGTCGCGCAGTTCGGCATCGCGGTGGGCGAGCAGCAAGAGGCGATCAAGGCGGCCGATCTCATCCTGACGATCATGCCGGAACAGACCGACGCCCTGCTGATCAAGGGGATCGCGGCGCTCGAGGACAAGGACTACGCCGAGGCCATCGCCCTGGGTGAGCGGATTTCCGCCGCCGACCCCGGCAATCGTCGCGGGATCGTGCTCAAGGCGCGCGGCTATTCGCTGACCGGGCGGCGCGACGAAGCCCTCGCGTTGCTACGCAAATCCGCCGAGGAATTCGGCAACGACGAATTGATCGCCACCGCAATGCTGGAAAACGCACGCGACAATGCCGACGTCGCGATCATGCTCGAGCAGCTGGCGCTGCTGCGACAGGCACGAACCGATAGCGTGGACCTGGCCATCGACGAGATCAACATCCGCTACAAAAGCGGCGACGTCGACGGCGCGCGCGCGGCATCGGGGGCGATGATCGGGCAGTTCGGCACCAATGCCAGGGCGATGCAGCGCCTGGCGCGGATCTGGGACGAATATGATCCCGATCCATTGCTGCCCGCTGATCTCGCCGCCTTGGCGCAAGGCGGCGCGGTGAATGCGCGGCAGGTCGCCGCGCGCCACTACCTGCGCAATGGCGAGCCGACGATAGCCGGCGAACTTGTCGCCAATTCGCGCGACGTGCGCGCCCAGGCGCTGCTCGTGCGGGTGGCCGCGCGACTGAACCAGGATGGCGCGATCGGCGCCGCCGCCAGCATCCTGGGGCAGGACAAAACCAGTTGCGATGCCTTGCTGGCAGCGGCGGAATGGAACCTTGCGGCGGGCAATCCGGGCGAGACGGTCAAGTCCGCGCAAGTCGCCGCCGCTGAATGCCGCGACATGCCCGATGGTTACCTGGTCGCCGCCCGTGCCTATGACGCACTTCGCCGACCGGCCGGGGCAGAGCGCGTTTATCGCGAAGGGATTGCCGCGCATCCCGACGAGCGCGCGTTGACCCAAGCCTATGCGCGATGGCTGCTGCGACGCGGCCGCGACAGCGCGGCCGAAAGCGTTGCAAGGCGCCTTACCGATCGCGTGCCCGCCCGGATCAGTTCGTGGCGGCTGCTTGAACAGACTTGCACGGCCACGGGCAACGATGCCTGCGTCGCCGCGGCTCGGCGCGGCGCGGCGGCGGCGGCAAAGAACTACGCGATCGACCTGCCGCCCGGCGAACGCGGCCGCAATCCGTTGCTCGGCCAGGAGTGGCGCTGAACAATGGAACGGGCCGCATCGCAGCAGCCTTTTCTGGGCGTGCCGTTCGCATCAACCGGCCCTGCCGAAGCCCTGGCCTGGGTGCGCGGCGCGGCCAGCGCGGATGACCGGTTTCGCTATGTCGTGACCCCCAACGTCGACCATGTCGTCATGCTGCACAAAGCGGGCAACGAGGCGTGGCGCACGGATTACCGCGCGGCGGTCGCCGGGGCTGACCTGGTGGTGAACGACAGCCGGATACTTGCGCGCCTGGCACGCTTTTCCGGTATCGCACTGCCAGTCGTTCCCGGCAGTGACTTGACCCGCGATCTGGTCACGCATGGTATCGGTCCGTGCGACGGCGTGATCCTGGTGGGTGGCTCGTCGGTGGAGGCGGCCTGGCTGCAGCGGGCCCTGCCTCGCTCGCGCATTTTTCATTTCGAGCCGCCAATGGGTGTGCGCGACAATCCCGCGCTGCAGGACCGGATCGCCGAGTTCGTCGAGCGCCAGGACGCGGCTTTCGTGTTGCTGGCGATCGGCGCGCCGCAGAGCGAGCTGGTCGCCGCGCGCATCGCCGCACGGGGCAAAGCGCGCGGCGTGGCGCTGTGTATTGGTGCCTCGGTGGAATTCCTCAGCGGCACGCGCCGACGCGCCCCGCGCTGGATGCAGCGCCTCAGCCTGGAGTGGGCATTTCGGCTGATCAGCGAACCACGCCGCCTGTGGCGTCGCTATCTGGTCGAAGGCCCGCGCATCTTCCTGATCTGGCTAAATTCACGCGCTTGAGCGCCGTTGTGCTCCATCATTGCTGCTACGCGACGACCGTCACGTCCCCACCGCGTTGAACACCAGCGCCGCGCGCGCATACGTGCCGAATGCGTAAGCGAAGATAGCGGGGCCGCTCGCGGACTGCTCGCCGACGGCCATCCCGCGATTGGAGCTCTGATACGTGACGTAGTCGTGCGCGACAAACGTGGTCGGCGGGTTGGTGGTGGGCGGCGTGGTCGCCATCGTCGCACCTTCCGACAGGTAGAACGCCACGGCCAGCCCGTTCGCCGGGGTCGTGAACGCCGGGGTCGAATGCGGGCTTGACTGGTTGGCGGTCGCATTGCCGACGGCGGCCACCGGCACCGGGTCGGCATTGAGCAGCAAGCCATAGGCGATGACGTGGTGCGACTTGCTGGCCGGATAGGTGACGGTGCACGACCGGGTGCCAGCGGTGACGGGGACGATGAACACGTCGAGCGCGACGTTGCTTGCCCGCTCCTGGCGGAACAGGTGCGTCGCGGCAGTGCCGCCGACACTGACCGTCGTTCCCGCAACGCCGCTGAACACGGTGATCAGCGCGTGCCCGTCCTGCGCGAACACCATGTCGAAGGTGCGCGCGGCGAACGGGTTCGGCTCAAGGTAATGGCCGATATACTGGTAATCGACCGGATCGACCGCCGCCACGGTCTGGTAGGTGATCGTGCGCGTCTCGCTACCGATGGTGAGGTCGACGGACACTGCGGTATTGTTGCTCGCGCTGGTAGTGACGCGCAGGTCAATCACATCGCCGTTGTAGATGCGATGGCCATTGCCGCTGCCATTGCCGAGCGCGTTGCCCCATGCCCCGCCGTTAAGCCTGATCTGTGCGCCCGCTCCGCTGACCGACGCCCCGAGCGCAAGGCCGGTATGCGCGATGCCAGCGACGATGAAGCGCCGCACGATCTGCATGTTCGCGGGGAGGTTCGCCTCGCTGCTCGGCCAGACGGAGTTGTACGCCGTCGTGCTGCCCGCCCGCGCGGCATCCGCGATCGAGTTGATCGCGGCGCTGTAGCTGGCGAGCAGCAGGGTCTGCCCGGCGATGCTCGGATGGACGCTGTCACCGAACAAGGGCGCGGCGAGCGCAGCATCGCCGAAATCGGGATGCTCGCCCATCGGCAGGTAATAATCGCACCACTGGCCCCAGACCGCCGGATCGCGCGCGCCCGCCGTGAACAGGTCGGCCCGCGCCGCCATGAACGTCGCGTAGGCCGGGTGCGGGGTGCCGGTCGGGTTGTAGGCGATCGGCGGCGACCAGGCGACGCGGCACTGCGGCCGCGCGGCGGTGTAGTGCCCGCGCAGTTCGACCAGCGCCGAGATGTAGCGCGAGGCGGGGCGGCCGCTCGCAAGATCGTTCGCGCCGATCATGTAGGTGATGAGGTCGGGCGTGTAGGCCATGTCCTCGGCCACGTTGCCGAGCAGCCAGTTGCCGTCATCGTTCAGCGCGGCGCCGCTCTCGGTATAGCCGATCGTCCGGCTTCCCTGCGCGCGGACCTCGACGAACAGGTCCGGGCGACTGTCATCGTAGCGGTAGCTGTAGAAGTTGCTGTTGTACGTCGACGGCATTCCCGACGTGATGCTGTCGCCTTCGATCACGAGACGCTGGAGCGCCCAGGCGGGG
>ERZ1066122.1943-NODE-1943-length-14922-cov-18.919688_pt1 | contig 14922 bp, 13 predicted proteins | sample MGYA00382769_ERZ1066122 | MGnify/ENA primary metagenome ERZ1066122 (study PRJEB33369, sample SAMEA5778352) | biofilm metagenome | biome: Industrial cooling water; feature: Water cooling tower basin; material: Biofilm | place: United Arab Emirates | collected...
CCACCCTGTACCCGAACCTGGGCGTGGTCAGCGTCGAGATGGACCGCAGCTTCGTGATCGCCGACATCCCCGGCCTGATCGAGGGCGCGGCCGACGGCGCCGGCCTGGGCAGCCTGTTCCTCCGCCACGTGCAGCGCACCCGCGTGCTGCTGCACCTGGTGGACATGGCGCCGTTCGACGAAGGCGTGGACCCGGTGCAGCAGGTGCGCGCGATCGAGAACGAGCTGCGCAAGTACGACCCGGCCATGCTGGAGAAGCCGCGCTGGCTGGTGCTCAACAAGTGCGACCTGATCCCCGGGGAGGAGCGCCAGGCGCGCGCCGAGGCCGTGGTGAAGGCGCTGGACTGGAAGGCGCCCTGGTTCATGGTCTCGGCCATCGGCCGCGAGGGCACCTGGCCGATCGTGCTGAAGATCCAGCAGTTCTTCGACGACAAGAAGGCCGCCGAGCTGGAGGCCGCGCAGGACGCGGCCGCGCGCGCGGAGATGTCCCGCAATGCCTGAGGCCAAGCTGCAGCACGCCGGCGCGGCTTCCCGCGCCAAATCGCAGGCAGCAAAAAGGCCGGCTTTCGCCGGCCTTTTCTCGCCGATCGGCCGGGCGCCCGGGGGCGCCGCGCGATCAGGCCTGCTTCAGGGCCTTGATGTGGGCGCTGATGCGGCTCTTGTGGCGGGCGGCCTTGTTGCGGTGGATCAGGCCACGGGCCGAGTAGCGGTCCAGGATCGGCTGGGCGGTCGCGAAGGCGGCTTCGGCGCCGGCGGCGTCCTTGGCTTCCAGGGCCTTGATGACCTTCTTCACGGCGGTGCGCAGCATGGAGCGCTGGCTGGCATTGCGGGCGTTGCGGACGACGGTCTGCTTGGCGCGCTTCTTGGCGGACTTGATGTTGGCCACGGAGGGCTCCTGAAATCGAGGGTTGTTAGCCGGGTCGTTGGGAACCGGCGGGAAATTTGGGGTGCCGGCGGGGGTGGAGCTGGAAAGACCCGAAATTATGGGGGATTCAGTAGCTTGAGTCAATTACCCCGCGCGGCGGCCGGGGGCAGGGCATGAGCCGGGGCGGCCTGCTGCGGTCCACGGCGGTGTTCAGCGCCATGACCCTGCTGTCCCGGATCGCCGGCTTCGTCCGGGACGTGGTCCAGGCCCAGCTGTTCGGCGCCGGCGGCCTGGTCGACGCCTTCGCCGTGGCCTACCGGATCCCGAACTACCTGCGCCGGATCTTCGCCGAGGGCAGCTTCGCCTCGGCCTTCGTGCCGGTGCTGTCCGAGCTGCGGCAGAAGAACGACCCCGCGGCCCTGAAGGACTTCCTCGACCACGTGGCCGGCGCGCTGTGCGCGGCGGTGCTGGTGGTCAGCGGCCTGGGCATGCTGGCGGCCCCGCTGGTGGTGGCCACCATCGCCCCCGGCAGCCTGGACGACCCGGCCAAGTTCCAGCTCACGGCGGACCTGCTGCGGATCGTCTTCCCCTACCTGGCCCTGGTCTCGATGACCGCGCTGGCCGGCGCGGTGCTCAACTCGTTCCAGCGCTTCGCGTTGCCGGCGGTCACCCCGGTGCTGCACAACCTGGCCGTGATCGCCGCGATGATCTGGCTGTCGCCACAGCTCGACCGGCCCATCACCGCCCTGGCCTGGGGCGTGCTGGCCGCCGGCGTGCTGCAGCTGGTGCTGCTGTGGCCGGCGATGGGGCGGCTGGGGCTGCGGCCGCGGCTGCGCCTGAAGCTCCAGCACCCGGGCGTGCGCAAGGTCGGGCGGCTGATGCTGCCCACGCTGTTCTCGTCCTCGGTGGCCCAGCTGAACCTGATCGTCGGCACCGTGTTCGCCTCGCTGCTGGTCGATGGCAGCCAGAGCTGGCTGTACTACTCCGACCGGCTGATCGAATTCCCGCTGGGCCTGTTCGGCGTGGCGCTGGCCACCGTGATCCTGCCGCACCTGTCGCGCCGCAGCGCCGACGCCGATGCCGAGGGCTACGCCGCCGCGCTCGACTGGGGCCTGCGCACGGTGCTGCTGCTGGCGATCCCGGCGGCGCTGGGCCTGGCCCTGCTGGCCGAACCGCTGTCGGCCACCATCTTCGAGCGCGGCGAATTCAGCGCCGCCGACAGCCGCATGACCGCCCTGAGCCTGATGGCGATGAGCCTGGGCATCCCGGGCTTCATGGCCAGCAAGGTGCTGCTGTCGGCCTTCTACGCCCGCCAGGACACCCGCACGCCGATGAAGGCGGCGATCCGCACCGTGCTGATCAACGTCGCCCTGACCGCGGCCTTGGTGACGCCGCTGTGGCTGGGCGCGGTGCCGGGCGCGCACGCGGGCATCGCCCTGGCCACCGGCCTGGCCGGCCTGGCCAACGCCTGGCTGCTGTGGCGGGCGCTTCGGCGCGAGGCCAGCTTCACGCTGTCGCACGGCTGGGGCGCCCACCTGGCCCGGATCGGCGTGGCCAGCCTGGCCCTGTGCGCCGCCGTGCTGGCCGCCGACCACGCGGTCGGCGACTGGCGGGCCTGGTCGGGCGAATGGCGCTGGCTGCTGATGTTCGGGGTGGTCGCCGCCGGCGCCGCCGGCTACGGGCTGGGCCTGCTGGCCAGCGGCTGGCGGCCGCGGCAACTGCGCGGGCCGTGACCGCAGCTGGCTATAATTCCGGCATGAGCAGGCTGTTCCGGGACGTCGAGGGCGAATCACTTTGCCCGCAGGGCAGCGTGGTTTGCATCGGTGCCTTCGACGGCCTCCACCTGGGGCATCGGGCGCTGGTCGGCCACGTGCGGGCGCGTGCGCGCGCCGCCGGGCTGGCCGCGGTGGCGCTGAGCTTCGAGCCGCTGCCGCGGGAGTTCTTCGGGCGCGAAGAGGCCCCGCCGCGGCTGTCGTTGCCCCGGGCCAAGTTCGAAGGGCTGCGCGGGCTGGGCATGGACGTGGTCGGCCTGCTGCGCTTCAACGCGGCGATGGCGGCCCTGTCGCCGTCCGACTTCGTGCGGCGCGTGCTGGTGGACCGGCTGGCGGCACGCGAGGTTTGGGTCGGCCCTGAATTCCGCTTCGGCCACCGCCGCGCCGGCGACCTGGCCCTGCTGCAGGCGCTGGGCGCCACCCACGGCTTCAGCGCCGGCGCGATCGCGCCGGTGGTGGCCGCGGGCGAGCGGGTGTCGAGCACCGCGCTGCGCCGGCAGCTGGCCTCGGGCGACCTCGAGGGCGCCGCCCGCGAGCTGGGACGGCGCTACGCCATCAGCGGCAAGGTGGTGCGCGGCAAGCAGCTGGGCCGCACCCTCGGCTACCCTACGGCCAATATCCGCCTCGCCGGCAAGCGCCCCGCGCTGTCGGGCATCTACGCCACCTGGGTCCACGGCATCGGCCCGGCGCCCCTGGCCAGCGTGTCCAGCCTGGGCACGCGGCCGACGGTGCAGGGCGTGGAGCCGCTGCTCGAGGCGCATGTGTTCGACTTCGAGGGCGACCTGTACGGGCGCCGGCTCGAGGTGGAGTTCGTCGCCAAGCTGCGCGACGAGGAGAAATTCAATGACTTGCCCGCCCTGGTCCGGCAGATGGACCTGGATGCGGCGCAAGCCCGGCGCGTGCTGCGCCACGACAAGCAGGAAAGCGGAGCGTTGGCGTGACCGATAACGGCGGCAAGGACTACAAGCACACCATCAGCCTGCCGGAAACGGCGTTCCCGATGCGCGGCGACCTGCCCAAGCGCGAGCCGGCGATGCTGGCCGGCTGGCAGCAGCAGGGGCTGTACGCGCAGGTGCGGGCCAAGGCCAAGGGCCGGCCGCTGTTCGTGCTGCACGACGGCCCGCCCTACGCCAACGGCGCGATCCACATCGGCCACGCGGTGAACAAGGTCCTCAAGGACATGGTGGTGAAGTCGAAGCTGCTGTCGGGCTTCGACGCGCCCTACGTGCCGGGCTGGGACTGCCACGGCCTGCCGATCGAGCTGGTGGTGGAAAAGAAGCACGGCAAGGTCGGCGACAAGCTCGACGCCGGCGCTTTCCGCGCCAAGTGCCGCGAGTACGCCGCCGAGCAGATCGCCGGGCAGTCGAAGGACTTCCAGCGCCTGGGCATCCTCGGCGACTGGGACAACCCCTACCGCACCATGGACTTCGCCTTCGAGGCGGACATGCTGCGCGCGCTGGCGAAGATCATCGAGCGCGGGCACCTGAGCCGCGGCGTGAAGCCGGTGCACTGGTGCTTCGACTGCGGCTCGGCCCTGGCCGAGGCCGAGATCGAGTACGCCGACAAGGTGTCGCCCATGGTCGATGTCGCGTACGACGCGCTCGACCCGAAGGCGCTCGCGGCGAAGTTCGGCGTGGACGCCGGCGACGCCCTCGTCGGCGTGCCGATCTGGACCACCACGCCCTGGACGCTGCCCGCCAGCATCGCGGTCACGCTGGGCGCCGAGATCGACTACGTGCTGGTCGAGGGCCCGGCGCGCGCCGGCCGCCGCCAGTGCCTGGTGCTGGCCGAGGCGCTGGCCGAGGCGGCGCTCAAGCGCTACGGCATCGACGAGGCCGTGGTGCTTGGCCGCGCCACCGGCGCCGCGCTGGAGAACCTGCGCCTCCGGCACCCGTTCTACGAGCGCGAGATCCCGCTGATCCTGGGCGAGCACGTCACCACCGACGCCGGCACCGGCGCCGTGCACACGGCGCCCGGCCACGGCCAGGAAGACTTCGTGGTGGGCGTGAAGTACGGCCTGCTGGAGAAATACTCGCCGGCCGAGATCAACCCGCTGGGCGGCAACGGCGTCTACCTGCCGGGCACGCCGCTGGTGGCCGGCCAGTACATCTGGAAGGCCAACGATGCCATCACCGCGCTGCTGGCCGAGCGCGGCGTGCTGCTGGCCTCGGGCAAGATCGAGCACAGCTACCCGCACTGCTGGCGCCACAAATCGCCGGTGGCCTTCCGCGCCACGCCGCAGTGGTTCATCTCGATGGAGCAGGCCAACCTGCGCCGCGACGCCATGGCTGCGATCAAGCAGGTCGGCTGGGTGCCGGAGTGGGGCGAGGCCCGCATCGCCGGCATGATCGAGGGGCGCCCCGACTGGTGCATCAGCCGCCAGCGCACCTGGGGCGTGCCGATCGCGCTGTTCGTGCACAAGGTGAGCGGCGAGCCGCACCCGCGTTCGGTCGAGTTCATGCGCCAGGTCGCCGACCGGGTGCAGCAGCAGGGCACCGACGCCTGGTTCGCGCTCGACGCCGCCGAATTCCTGGGCGCCGAGGCCGACGACTACTTCAAGGTCACCGACATCCTGGACGTGTGGTTCGACTCCGGCGTCACCCACGAGGGCGTGCTGGCCGCGCGCGCGGGCGATGGCCTGCGCAAGCCGGCCGACCTCTACCTCGAGGGCTCCGACCAGCACCGCGGCTGGTTCCAGAGCTCGCTGCTCACCGGCATCGCGATGGATGGCGCCGCGCCGTTCCGCCAGGTGCTCACGCACGGCTTCACGGTGGATGCCCAGGGCCGGAAGATGTCCAAGTCGGTCGGCAACGTGGTCGAGCCGCAGAAGGTGAACGACGCGCTCGGCGCCGACGTGCTGCGCCTGTGGGTGGCCTCGGCCGACTACCGCAACGAGATGTCCGTGTCCGACGACATCCTAAAGCGTACCGCCGACGCCTACCGCCGCATCCGCAACACCGCGCGCTTCCTGCTGGGCAACCTCAACGGTTTCGACCCGGCGCGGCACCTGCTGCCGAACGAGCAGCTGGTGCTGCTCGACCAGTGGGCCGTGCACCGCGCGCACGCGCTGCAGGAAGAAATCAAGGCCGCCTACGCGCGCTACGACTTCGCCGCCGTGGTGGCGATGGTGCAGAACTACTGCACCAACGACCTGGGCTCGGTGTACCTGGACGTGACCAAGGACCGCCTTTACACCATGCCGGTGGACAGCGCCGGCCGGCGTTCGGCGCAGAGCGCGATGTTCCGCATCGCCGAGGCCTTCGCGCGCTGGGTGGCGCCGTTCCTGAGCTTCACCGCCGATGAAATCTGGCAGCACCTGCCGGGAGAGCGCGAGGCGAACGTGCTGTTCACCACCTGGTACGAGGGCCTGGCGCCGATGCCGGCGGATGCCGCGCTGTCTCCGGCCGACTTCGACCGCCTGCTGGCGATGCGCGAGTCGGTGAGCAAGGTGCTGGAGCCGATGCGCGCCGACGGCGCCATCGGTGCCTCGCTGGAGGCCGAGGTGGAGGTCTTCGTCGAGCATGACCTGGCGCAGAAGCTGGCGCCGATGGCCGACGAGCTGCGCTTCTTCTTCATCACCTCGCGCTTCGACCTCAAGCCCGTGCCGGTGCAGCCGCGCGAGGGCGCCTGGATCCACGCGGTGTCGACCGCCCACGCCAAGTGCGTGCGCTGCTGGCACTACCGCGCCGACGTCGGCAGCCACGCCGACGACCCGGGCCTGTGCGGGCGCTGCGTCGAGAACGTCAACGGCGCCGGCGAAACCCGGCGGTGGTTCTGATGGCCGGCCCGCGCCCGAACGCGCTGGCCTGGCTCGGCCTGTCGGCCGTGCTGCTGGTGCTGGACCAGGTGACCAAATGGATCGCGGTCACGCGGCTCGAGTACCTCAAGCCCGTGCCCTTCATCGAAGGCTTCTGGAACTGGACGCTCGTGCACAACTACGGCGCCGCCTTCAGCTTCCTGTCCGATGCCGGCGGCTGGCAGCGCTGGTTCTTCACCGGGCTGGCGCTGGTGATCAGCGCCGTGCTGGTGGCGTGGCTGGCGCGCACCCCGCGCGGGGACTGGCGCACGGCGCTGCCGTTCGCGCTGGTCATCGCCGGCGCCCTTGGCAACGTCATCGACCGCATCCGCTACGGCTACGTGGTGGATTTCGTGGACTGGTACCTGGGTTTCACCGAGCTGCCGCACTGGCCGGCCTTCAACGTGGCCGATGCCTGCATCGTCGGCGGCGCGATCGGCCTGGTGCTGTTCAGCTTCAACACGCCCCCCACGGCCCGAGGCGAGGGATAATCCCGGCATGGACATCCTGCTCGCCAATCCCCGCGGTTTCTGCGCCGGCGTCGACCGCGCCATCGAGATCGTCAAGCGCGCCATCGAGTCCCTCGGCGCGCCCATCTACGTCCGGCACGAAGTGGTGCACAACCGCTTCGTGGTCGAGGACCTGCGCCAGCGCGGCGCGGTGTTCGTGGAGGAGCTGGACGAAGTGCCGGCCGGCGCCACCGTCATCTTCAGCGCCCACGGCGTTTCGCAGGCCGTGCGCGCCGAGGCCGAGCGCCGCGGCCTGAAGGTGTTCGACGCCACCTGTCCGCTGGTCACCAAGGTCCACATCGAAGTGGCGCGCCACTGCCGCGCCGGACGCGACGTGGTGCTGATCGGCCATGCCGGCCACCCGGAGGTGGAGGGCACGATGGGCCAGTGGCGCCGCGAGCACGGCGAGAACCACATCCACCTGGTCGAGGATGTCGCCGGCGTCGCCACGCTCACGCCCACCCAGCCCGACAACCTGGCCTACACCACCCAGACCACGCTGAGCGTGGACGACACCCGCGAGATCATCGCCGCCCTGCAGGCGCGTTTCCCGGCGATCCAGGGCCCGAAGCACGACGACATCTGCTACGCCACCCAGAACCGCCAGGACGCGGTGCGGGTGCTGGCGGGGCAGTGCGAAGTGGTGCTGGTGGTGGGCTCGGTGAATTCCTCGAACTCCAACCGCCTGCGCGAACTGGCCGAGAAGCAGGGCGCCCGCGCCCACCTGATCGACGGCGCCGAATGCATCGACCCGGCCTGGCTGGACGGCGCGACCCGCGTCGGCGTGACCGCCGGCGCCTCGGCCCCGGAAGTGCTGGTGCAGGGCGTGGTGGCCCGGCTGCAGGAACTCGGCGCCGGCCAGGTCGAGCACCTCGAGGGCGAGCCGGAAAACGTCGTGTTCGCCCTGCCGAAAGAGCTCCGGATCGCCCTGGTAAATTGACCCGGGCCGGCCGCAAGGCCTAGAATCCGCGCCTCACGCCGGAATAGCTCAGTTGGTAGAGCGGCGCATTCGTAATGCGTAGGTCGCAGGTTCGACTCCTGTTTCCGGCACCAAGCTCCCGGCCCGGTCGCCCCGCGCGACGGCCATCCTCGACCCGCCACCCTGGCGGGTTTTCCGTTTTCCCAGGGTCCGGCCGTTAATCGCCGGCTAACGCGGGCTTGCCTAGGCTGCGGTCATGCACGCCTCCGCTTCCGCCCTTCCGCAGCCCGCGACCGATGCGCCGCTGTACATCGTGCTCAATGGCGCCTCGGGCCAGCAGGACGCCGATGGCGCGCGTGCGATCATCGCCGCGCTGTGCACGCAGTCCGGCCGGCGCGTGGAGTTCCTGCGAATCCCGCGCCCCGACCAGATCGCCCGCGTGGCCGCCGACGCGGTGGCGCGTGCGCGGGCCGACGGTGGCATCGTCGTGGCCGTCGGCGGCGACGGCACCCTCAACGCCGTGGCGCAGGCGGTCCTGGGCAGCGGCTGCGCCTACGCCGTGCTGCCGCAGGGAACGTTCAACTATTTCGGTCGCGCCCACGGCATCCCGCAGGACCTGGAGGCGGCCGTGCAGGGGCTGCTGCGCGCCTCGGTGGCGCCCGTGCAGGTCGGCCGGGTCAATGGCCACGCTTTCCTGGTGAACGCCAGCCTCGGCTTGTATCCGAGGCTGCTGGAGGACCGCGAGGAGGCCAAGCGGGAGTTCGGCCGCAGCCGGGGCGTGGCGCTGCTGTCGGCGCTGCGCACGCTCGCGGCCGGTGCGCGCCGGCTCTCGCTGGATATCGCCTCGGGCGACGATCGCCGCAGCCTGCGCACGTCCACCCTGTTCGTGGGCAACAACCCGCTGCAGCTCGAGCGTATCGGGCTCCACGAAGGCAAGTCGCTGAGGCAGGGCGAGCTGGCCGGCCTCGTCATCCGGCCCGCCAGCCGCTGGGCGCTGCTCGGCCTCGCCCTGCGCGGCGCGCTCGGCCGGCTGGGCGAGGCCGCGAACATCGAGAGTTTCCTGTTCCGGCGCCTCGTGGTGTCGCCACGCGGGCGGCGCCGCATCAAGGTCGCCATCGACGGCGAGATCCTGTGGATGCGCACGCCGCTGGTGTTCGACGTGGCGCCCGAACCGCTGCCGCTGATGCTGCCGCCGCCGGAACTTCGGGTGGCGGTCGAATGAGCCTGTTGCTGCAGGTGTCCGACCCGCACTTCGGCACCGAGCAGGCGCCGGTGGTGGAGGCGCTGGTGGCGATGGCGCGGGCCTGCCGCCCCGACCTGCTGGTGCTCTCGGGCGACATCACCCAGCGCGCGCGCCGCGCCCAGTTCCGCGCGGCGGCGGCATTCTGCGAGCGGCTGGAGGTTCCCCGGCAGCTGGTGGTCCCGGGCAACCACGACATCCCGCTGTTCAACTTGCCCACGCGCCTGCTGTCGCCCTATCGCTGGCACCGCCAGGCCTTCGGCGACGAGCTCGAGCCGGTGCTGGACACGCCCGACTGGCTGGTGGTCGGCGTGAACACGACCCGCCCCTGGCGGCACAAGCACGGCGAAGTCTCGCCGCGGCAGGTGGCCCGGGTCGCCGAACGCCTGGCCGCCGCCCGTCCGGGCCAGCTGCGCGTGGTGGTGACGCACCAGCCCCTGGACGTGCCCGAACCGGCGGATGAGGTCGACCTGGCGCGCGGCCATGCGCGCGCGGTGCCGGCCTGGGTCGAGGCCGGCGCCGACCTGGTGATGGGTGGCCACATCCACCTGCCGTTCGTGCGGCCACTGTCGCTGCGCTACCCCGGCCTCGCGCGGCGGGCCTGGTGCGTGCAGGCCGGCACCGCCGTGTCGCACCGGTTGCGGGGCCAGTTGCCCCATTCGGTGAACCTGGTCCGGTACGAGGCCGGCGCGGGCGAGGCCCGGGTGGAGCGTTGGGACCACGATGGCGTCGCCGGCTTCCGCTGCGCCGAGGTGTTCGTGCTGACGCTCGACCGGGGCTGATTCGTCTCACGCCCTGCGAGCCGGCCCCGGTAAAGTGTCGGCTTCGACGTTCCCCGGATCCCGGCATGGCCAAGGCAAAGACCGCTTACGTGTGCACCGACTGCGGTGCGTCCTCCGGCAAATGGCAGGGCCAGTGCGGCGAATGCGGCGCCTGGAACACGCTGAGCGAGTTCGTGGTCGAGCCGGCGTCGGCGGGCAAGGGCGGCGCGGCGCCGGCGCGGCAGGGCGGCTGGGCGGGACGGCCGGAGGCGGCCGGCGTGGTGGCGCTCAAGGACGTCAGCCAGGACGCCGAGGTGCGTGTGTCCACCACCATCGGTGAACTCGACCGCGTGCTGGGGGGCGGCTTGGTGGAAGGCTCGGTGGTGCTGGTGGGCGGCGACCCGGGCATCGGCAAGTCCACGCTGCTGCTGCAGGCGCTGGCGCTGATGTCGGCGAACGTGCCCGCGCTCTACGTCACCGGCGAGGAAAGCCTGGCCCAGGTCGCGGGCCGCGCGCAGCGGCTGGGCCTGCCGCTGGACAAGCTGCATGCGCTCGCCGAGACCTGCGTCGAGAAGATCCTGGGCCAGGCCGCCTCGGCCAAGCCGGCGCCGAAGCTGCTGGTGGCCGATTCCATCCAGACGCTGTGGAGCGAACTGCTCACCGCCGCGCCGGGCTCGGTGAGCCAGGTGCGCGAGAGCGCCGCGCGGCTGGTGCGCTTCGCCAAGGAAACCGGCACCAGCGTGTTCCTGGTCGGCCACGTCACCAAGGAGGGCGGCATCGCCGGCCCGCGCGTGCTCGAGCACATGGTCGATGCGGTGCTGTATTTCGAAGGTGAGTCCGGCAGCCGCTTCCGCGTGCTGCGCGCCTTCAAGAACCGCTTCGGCGCGGTGAACGAGCTCGGCGTGTTCGCCATGGGCGACAAGGGGCTGCGCGAAGTGCCGAACCCGTCGGCGATCTTCCTGTCCGGCTCCAGCACGGCCCAGCCGGGCAGCGCGGTGATGGTGACCCGCGAGGGCACCCGCCCGCTGCTGGTGGAGGTGCAGGCGCTGGTGGACAGCTCGCCGCTGTCCAATCCGCGCCGCGTGGCGCTGGGCCTGGAGCAGAACCGGCTGGCGATGCTCCTGGCGGTGCTGCATCGCCACGGCGGCGTGGTCACCGGCGACCAGGACGTCTTCGTCAACGTGGTCGGCGGCATCCGCGTGCAGGAAACCGCCGCGGATTTGCCGGTGCTGCTGGCGGTGCTCAGCTCGCTGCGCGACCGGCCGCTGTCCGAAAAGACGGTTGCGTTCGGCGAGGTGGGCCTGAGCGGCGAGATCCGCCCGGTGCCCAACGGCGAAGAGCGCCTGAAGGAAGCCGCCACGCACGGCTTCAGGCGCGCCATCGTGCCCAAGGCCAACGCGCCGAAGAAGGGCGCGTTCAAGGACATGGAAGTCATCGCCGTCGAGCGCCTGTCGGAGGCGCTGGAGGCGGCGGCCGACTAGCCATAGCCTTTTGACGCGGATTTACGCGGATAAACGCGGATAGAGCAAAAACGGGAGTGGTTCAACGCGCGCCGTCCCGCTTGCGAAAAACCAATCCATTTTTCTTTTGCCCTATCCGCGTTTATCCGCGTAAATCCGCGTCAAAAAAACTCAGCCCCGGTGCAAGACGAGTTCATAGACGAACTTGCTGCCGAAGAAGGCGAGCAGCAGCAGGCCCATCGCCAGCAGCGTCAGCTTCACCGCGCGCGGGCCGCGCCAGCCCCAGCGCCAGCGGCCGAACAGCAGCACGCCCAGCACCATCCAGGACAGGATGGACAGCACGGTCTTGTGGCCCAGGTCCTGCGCGAACAGGTTCTCGACGAACAGCACGCCCGTGAGCAGGGTGAGGCTGAGCAGCGCGAAGCCCACGCCCAGGCTGCGGAACAGCAGGGTTTCCATCTGCGTGAGCGGCGGCAGCACGCGCAGCCAGCCGCCGAGGTGGCGCTGGCGCAGCGCACGGTCCTGGAACCACAGCATCAGCGCCAGCAGCGTCGCCACCGCCAGCGTGGCGTAGGCCAGCAGCGCCAGCAGCGCGTGCAGCTGCAGCGGCCAGCCCAGATGGCGCCCCGGCAGGCTGCCGCCCAGGCCGGCGTAGGCCAGCAGCGTGGCCGCCGCCAGCGGGAACACGATGATGCCCAGCGCCTCGATGCGCTGCGCCGGGCCCAGGCCCGTGGTGAGCGCGGCCATGCCAAGGCCGACCAGCGAGAGCGCCGCGAAGAAATGCAGGTCCGCCCCGCCCAGCAGGCGCCAGGCCAGGGCGTGCACGCCGGCGTGCAGCAGCACCGCCGGCACCGCCAGCAGCAGCCAGCGCCGCGGGGTCGGGTGCGGCTGCTGGGCGTGCCCGGCGAGCTGGTGGCTGGCCAGCAGGTACAGGATGGAGGCGAGCAGGGCGAAGGCGAGGGCGGTCATCCGGCGAGTGTCGCACAGCCCATGAAAGGTGAGAACCATTCTCGACTGGAGGGCTGGCGCAGGCGCCCGCGCTATACTTCGCGCCCCAACGCCAGACGCCCCGCCCCATGTTCGAGTCGCTCACCCAACGCCTGTCCGGCACCCTCCAGCGCCTTCGCGGCCGTGGCCGGCTGACCGAGGAAAACATCCGCGAAGCCACCCGCGAGGTGCGCATCGCCCTGCTGGAGGCGGACGTGGCGCTGCCGGTGGTCTCGGCCCTGATCGAGCGCATCAAGGTGCGCGCGGTTGGCCAGGAAGTGCTGACCAGCCTCACCCCCGGCCAGGCGCTGATCAAGGTCGTGCGCGACGAGATGGCGACGGTGATGGGTTCGGCCGCCGCCGAGCTCAACCTCAACGTGCCGGCGCCGGCGATCATCCTGATGGCCGGCCTGCAGGGCGCGGGCAAGACCACCACGGTCGGCAAGCTCGCCAAGCACCTGAAGGAGCGCAAGAAGAAAAAGGTGATGGTGGTGTCGGCCGACGTCTACCGCCCGGCCGCGATCGAGCAGCTGCGCACGCTGGCCCGGCAGGTGGACGTGCTGTTCTTCCCGTCCAGCGCCGACCAGAAGCCGGTGGACATCGTGCGCGCCGCGATCGACGACGCCCGCAAGAGCTTCGTGGACGTGCTGATCGTCGACACCGCCGGCCGCCTCGCCATCGACGAGGCGATGATGGCCGAGATCCAGGCCCTGCACGCCGCCGTCAAGCCGGTGGAAACGCTGTTCGTGGTCGACGCCATGACCGGCCAGGACGCCGCCAACACCGCCAAGGCCTTCAGCGAGGCGCTGCCGCTGACCGGCGTGGTGCTGACCAAGACCGACGGCGACGCCCGCGGCGGCGCCGCGCTCAGCGTCCGCTACATCACCGGCAAGCCGATCAAGTTCGTCGGCGTGGGCGAGAAGCCCGACGGCCTGGACGTGTTCCACCCCGACCGCGCCGCCAGCCGCATCCTCGACATGGGCGACGTGCTGAGCCTGGTCGAGCAGGTCGAGCAGCAGGTCGACAAGGACAAGGCCCAGAAGCTGGCCGAGAAGGTCGCCAAGGGCAAGAAGTTCGACCTCAACGACATGAAGGACCAGTTCGAGCAGATGCAGAACATGGGCGGCCTGTCCGGGCTCATGGACAAGCTGCCGGGCATGGGCCAGGTGCCGGACCACGTGAAGGCCCAGGTCACCGGCAAGGAAATCCCCCGGATGGTGGCCATCATCAACTCGATGACCAAGAAGGAGCGGCGCAACCCCGGCCTGCTCAACGGCTCCCGCCGGGCCCGGGTGGCCCGGGGCTCGGGCACCACCCCGGCCGACGTGAACAAGCTGCTGAAGCAGTACCAGCAGATGGAAAAGATGATGTCCAAGCTGTCCCAGGGCGGCATGAAGGGCATGCTGCGCGGCATGAAGGGCCTGATGGGCGGCGGCTTCCCGGGCCGGTTCCCGGGGCGCTGAGCCGGCCCGCCGGGGCCGGGTTCAGGCGCCGGGGTTTCCTTCGGGCGGCCAAGGGGTTAGAATCCGCGATTCCCCCGACCGGGTTGCGGCCGGGCTTCCTGTCCCAGAACTACAGAGCAAATCGACATGGTCAAGATCCGTCTGACCCGCGGTGGCGCCAAGAAGCGCCCCTTCTACCACATCATCGTCACCGACCAGCGCAACAAGCGCGACGGCCGTTCGATCGAGCGCCTGGGTTACTACAACCCGATCGCCACCCCGACCGAAAAGCGCGTCGAGCTCGACACCGAGCGCGTGAAGCACTGGATCTCCAACGGTGCGCAGCTGACCGACAAGGTCCGCGTGCTGTTCAAGGAAGCTTCGGCCCAGGCTTCGGCCTGAGCCCCGGGCCTCGCCCCGCGCGAGGCCTGATGCCATGAGCACCGAACGCCGCATCCTGCTGGGCAGGGTCGCCGGCGACTTCGGCGTCCGGGGCGAGCTCAAGCTGCTCTCCTGGACCGATCCCCGCGACGCCATCTTCAGGTACCAGCCCTGGATCCTCCGCTCCGGCCATGCCGAGCGCGAGGTTTCCGGCGTGCGCGGCCGCGACACCGGCAAGCTGGTCATCGCCAGCTTCCCGGGCGTGGAAAACCGCGAGCAGGCCGAGGCCCTCAAGGGCGCCGAGATCTGGGTCCTGCGCAGCCAGCTGCCCGAGCCCCGGCCGGGCGAGTACTACTGGGTGGACCTCGAGGGCCTGGCGGTCCGCAACCTCGAAGGCGTCGATTTTGGCCGCGTTTCGCACCTGTTCGACACCGGGGCCAACCCGGTGCTGGTCGCCGTGGGCGATCGCGAGCGGCTGATCCCCTTCGTCACCGACCAGTACGTGAAGTCCGTGGACTTCGACGCCGGGGTGGTCGTGGTCGACTGGGACGCGGATTTCTGACGCCGGCTCGCGCCATGCGCATCGACGTCGTCACGCTCTTCCCCGATTTCATCCGTGAATCCGCCGCGCTGGGCGTGGTGGGGCGCGCGCAGGAGCGCGGCCTGCTGGCCGTGCACGGCTGGAACCCGCGCGACTACGCCACCGACAACTACCGGCGCGTCGACCAGCGCCCCTTCGGCGGCGGCCCCGGCATGCTGATGCTGGCCGAGCCGCTGGGCGCCTGCCTGGC
>ERZ1066122.1945-NODE-1945-length-14905-cov-5.514882_pt1 | contig 14905 bp, 13 predicted proteins | sample MGYA00382769_ERZ1066122 | MGnify/ENA primary metagenome ERZ1066122 (study PRJEB33369, sample SAMEA5778352) | biofilm metagenome | biome: Industrial cooling water; feature: Water cooling tower basin; material: Biofilm | place: United Arab Emirates | collected...
GCGCGTTTCCAGCGTCTCGCGCCGGGTGGCCAACTGGCCGGGCACATCGGCCAGCAGGTCGATTTCTTTGCCGAGCGCGGCCGCGCGCTTGTCCATGTCGCTGACGCGCCGCGCCGCCTCGCCTGCCCGGTCTTTCCAGCTTTTGATCTCGCTGGCGGCGACTGCCTGCCGTGCCCTGAAATTGGCCAGTTTGCTGTCGTGATCCGCGATTGCGGACCGCGCCGCCGACGCATCAGCGCGCGCGCGATCGGCCCGTTCCTCGGCGACGCGCTGGGCCTCATCGGCGACCGACTGGGCTGGAAGCGTCGCCAGACGCGCGTCCACTTCGGCAAGCGCCTCGGTGGCAGCGCGCAGCGTGTCGGCCAGTTCGGTCCGCCGCCGCAGGTGCAGGGCGCTGGCGGCGGCATGGCGTTCGACCGCCCCGCGCGCCGCATCGAGCGTTCGCAGCGCGGCGCGCCGTGCGTCATCGGCGCGGCCCAGCGCGGCGCGCGCGGCGGCAATCGCCTCGCGGGCCGCAGCCGACTGGCGGGCCAGGCCTTCGCGGTCGCTGCTGAGCTGTTGCACCTTGTCGTCAAGGTCAGGGCGCTGCGCCGCCAGATCGTCCAGCCGGTTCTGGCGCGCCAATCGCTCGGCCGCAACCGCACCGTCACCGCTCGACACAAAGCCGTCCCAGCGGCGAAGTGCACCCGTGCGGGTGACGAGGCGCTGGCCGACACTGAGCTGTTGCCCGGTATCATTCTCTGCCACGAGAATCTGATGCAACCGCCGCAGTAGCGCCGGTGGTGCCGTGACATGGTCTGCAAGCGCAGTCGTGCCGGCGGGCGGGGCGGGATCCTCTGCCCCCGCCTCGCTGCCGCGCCAGCCACGCAGCACCGCCGCGCCTATTTCTGCATCAAGATCGTCACCCAGCGCAGCGGCGAGCGCGATTTCATAGCCCGGTGCGGCGCGCAGCTGATCGAGCGCGCGCGCGCCGCCGCTGTTGCTGGATGATAGCGCACGGGTCAGGCTTGCCACCTCGCCTTCAAGGGCGGCCAGCGCAGCCCGCGCCTCTGCTAGGTCAATGTCGGTGGCGGCAAGCGCCGTTTCGGTCGCCGCACGGGCCGCATCGGCATCGGCGAGCGCGGCTTCGGCCGAAGCAATATGCCGTTCCTGCTCGCTAACCTGCGTCTCGGCTGCGGTGACCTCAGCTTCCAGCGCAACAATGTCGCCTAGCGCCGCCAAATCGGCTGTGACGCGTGCCGCTTCGGCTTCGGCGCGCGCTTTGGCGGCGGCGGCATTGTCCCGCGCCGATTGCGCCACGCGGCGCTCGGCGGCCTCGCTGGCCGCAGCGGCGCGCGTTTGCGCCAGCGCCACTTCGGCGTCACGCAGCGCCGCCTGCGCCGCTTGATCGGCGACGTCAAGCGCTGCGCGTCCGGCTTGATGCGCCGCAAGCTCGGCGACCAGCGCTTTGCTATCGGCGTCGAGCCGGGTCAGCGCGTCGTGCGCGTCACGCGCCAGCTCGCCTTCCCGCGCGCGGTCATCGGTCAACCGCTGCGCCTGCGCCTGCAAATCGGCCAGTCGCTGGCGCGCGGCCTGTTCCTCGCCCGTGATGCGCGCGAGTTCAGTGGCGAGCGCCCCCAGCGCATCGCGCTCCGCCTGCGCAGCTGCACGCGCGTCGGCGAGTGCTCCGGCGGCGCTGCGCTGCGCCGCCTCGCCCGCTTCGGCCGCCAGCTGCGCGGCGCGCACGACGGCCTCGGCTGCTGCCGCCTCGGCGCGCGCTGCATCGGCAGCAGCGGCGGCATCGCGCCAGCGGGCAAATATGAGGCGCGCTTCCGCAGTGCGGATATCATCGGACAATTTACGATAACGTTCGGCGGCGCGCGCCTGCCGCCGCAGCGCCCCGGCGCGCAGCTCCATGTCGGCGGTAATTTCGGACAGGCGCGTCAAATTGGCCTCGGTCGCGCGCAGCTTTTGCTCGGCGTCTTTGCGGCGGACATGCAGCCCGGCAATGCCCGCTGCCTCCTCCAGCATCGCGCGGCGCTCGGCGGGTTTCGCGGCGATGACCGACGCGATCTTGCCCTGGCTGACCAGCGCCGGGCTGTGCGCGCCGGTGGCAGCGTCGGCAAAGATCAGCGCGACATCTTTGGCGCGGACGTCACGGCTGTTGGCGCGATAGGCCGACCCCGCGCCGCGCTCGATGCGGCGCACCACTTCCAGCTCGCCGCCGCGTTCGCCCCCCAGCACCGTCGCCAGTTGTTCGCCCGACACTTCAGCCACCAGCGCAACTTCGGCAAAGTCACGCGGCGGGCGCGATGCGGTCCCTGCGAAAATCACATCCTCCATGCCGCCGCCGCGCATCGATTTGGGCGAACTTTCGCCCATGACCCAGCGGATGGCCTCAAGCAGGTTTGATTTGCCGCAGCCATTCGGGCCGACAACGCCGGTCAGCCCGGGTTCGATCTTGAGTTCGGTGGGTTCGACGAAGGATTTGAAACCGGTCAGGCGCAGGCGCTTTATTTGCACGGCAACATCCTGCCGCGCACCGCGCCTGTCACAGAAGAATCACATTGCGCCAAAACAAACCCCTTGGCCCGTCATGCCGCGCAGCAATCGGCGGCACAAGGGGTTGCGGCGTGCGTCAGCGTGCGCCCATCGCGCGCAGCTGATCGCGCAGTCCTGCCCAGTTGAGCGACCCTGCCGACTGGCCATTGACGATGAAGGTCGGCGTGCCCTGAATCTGATATTGTTCGTTCCAGCTGTTATTGCGTGTCACCAGGCTTTCCACCTCGGCCACATTGGACAGGCAGGCTTTGACAGCCTCGGCGGGCATACCGCGCGCCTGAAACACACTGGTCAGGCCAATGGCTTCGGCCGCCTTCACGAAACGGGCAGGGTCGGCCTGATTGGCCATGGCGGCCTGGGCACCTTGCATCCCGGCATTGGCGCCAGCGAACATTTCTTCCTGGCTGGCAAACAGGTTCGTGGCGAGCGCATATTGCCGTTCCGGCGGAGCGCATTGCACCACATTGGCCGCCAGCAAATCAACCTGATTGAGCAGAAAATGGCGCAGCTCAAACGACACACGCCCGCTGTCGATGAAGTCCTTTTTCAGTTCTTCGCCCGAATCCGCCGAAAATTTCGCGCACGCGCTGCAGGTCAGCGAAGCGAACTCGATGACCTTGATGGGCGCTTCCGGATTGCCGATGAGCAGACCACCATCGGCGGTGCGAACAGCCACATCGGACCAGGTTTTGCCTGCCGGAGCCGCAACCTTGGCTGCGACCGGTTGTTCGGCCGTGGCGTCACCAGTGCCGCCGCCGCCGCATGCCGCAAGGGCGAGCGCAGTGAGCGAAGTGAGGGCGATGGTGCGAGCCAAGCGAAATGCCATTGCTAAGGTTCCTTATGCGGAGGGGTCGGTGTTGCCCGCTCTTTAGGCGGGACGCAGCGCCTGGTCGAGCCGCGATTTCAGCGCCGCCCAGTCGTGGACATGGTCGAGCGGTTTGCCCTGCAATACAAATCCAGGGGTGGAATGGATGCGGTCGGCCCCAAGCGCCAAATTGGTCATGGCGGTGACCGCAGCTTGGGCAACCTCGCTATTGAGCGCCGCTTCAATCTGAGCGGCGGTCAGCCCGCGCCCGCGCATCAGCCCGGCGAGCCCGCTGTCGCGCGCAATTCGCGCAGCACGCTGCGACAATGTCCCTTCATACCAAGCCGCGCGCGTCGCTTCGGGCAATTTGGTCGCGCCTGCCAGCCATTGCGGCTGCGCGGCCATGATGGCGCGGTAGTGGCCGGGAAATGCCGATGGGCCGCCAGCGCGCGCGAGCAGCGCGGCGGTCATGTCGAGCGGGTCGCGCACCAGATTGCGATATTCGAACGCCACCAGCCCCTTGTCGATATAGCCCGTCTTGAGCGGCGCATCGGCCGCTGCCGCGAACGCGCCGCAAGCGCCGCAAGTGAAGCTGAAATATTGCACCAGTCGCAGCTTCGCGTCGGGGCTGCCTGCGACATAGGCGCCAATGCCGGTCTCGCTGACCTTGGCCGACAAACGCGGCGCTGCTTTCGTCGCCGCTACCAGCGGCGCGGCGGCGAGCGCGGCGAGCAGGATGCGGCGGGCGGGGTCGTGGGTCATGGTTGGTCTCAACTGATTTTGGGAAGGCGTGGCCGACCATCATTGTCTGTTCGGCCGAGCCCCGCCGCCATGCGTTCGAGCACGGTGCGCAGTTCGGGATCGGTAACGGCGCGCAGCGAATCGCCCAGTTCAGCGGGTACGGCACGCGCTATGGCTGCGGGCTGAACCGGGCGCGGTGCGGGCGACACCTGTCCCTGCGTCATCTTCACCCGCGCGATCGCGGCATATCCGAAGAAGCGGTTGACGGCAGCAATCAGGTCGGGCTCGACATGCTGGAGCATGGGCGCATGCGCGCCGGAAATGGTGAGGTGCAGCGTCCCGCCTGCCTTTTGCCCGACAGGGAACCGGATCATCGCCGGTTCGGTGATGTCCGCCAACCGGTCGCCAACAATGTCGCGCCAGCGCGTGACCAGCGATGCCTGGATAAAACCGAATTTGCGAAACGCCGCGCCGCCAATGGCGGGGATCAAATCGGCTATCGCGCGCGCCGGCCCGCCGCGTTCCCGTTCCACGGGCGGCGTTTTTCGGCCGCCAGCCGGCATCTTCTTGCCGCCCATGTTCGTCGCTTTCGCCATCGACAGTGCCATGCCATAGCGTGGGGGTGAGCGTCCAGAGGATCGATGATTTTGCCGCCCGCCTGCTGCGCTGGTACGACGCGCACGCGCGGACCTTGCCTTGGCGGCTGCCACCGGGCAGCACCGCCGTGCCCGACCCCTATCGCATCTGGCTGGCGGAAGTGATGCTGCAACAGACCACGGTCGCGGCGGTAGCGGGCTATTGGCAGCGCTTTACGGATCGCTGGCCCACGGTCGCTGACTTGGCCGCTGCCGATGATGCCGAGGTGATGGCGGCGTGGGCGGGGCTGGGTTATTATGCCCGCGCGCGCAATCTGCTCGCTTGCGCCCGCGTAGTAGTTGATCGCCATGGCGGAAGCTTTCCGGGCAATGAGGCCGACTTGCGCGCGCTGCCGGGGATTGGCGACTATACCGCCGCCGCCGTGGCCGCGATCGCCTTTGGCCGGGTCGCCGTGGTGGTCGACGCCAATATCGAACGCGTGATGGCGCGTCACGCAGCCATTTCCACGCCTTTGCCACAAGCGAAGGCGGCGATCCGTTCGGCGCTTGCGCCGCAGGTTCCGGCGGGACGGCCCGGCGATTTCGCGCAGGCACTTATGGATCTGGGGGCCACCGTCTGCACGGTGCGCGCGCCCCGCTGCGCTGCTTGTCCCCTGTTTGCCGATTGTGCAGCGCAGGCTGCGGGGAACGCCGAATCACTTCCGGTTAAAACCGCCAAAAAAGGCAAGCTGCTGCGTCATGGAACCGCATGGTGGATTGAGGCAGGTGGCGCCATCTGGCTGGAGCGCCGCGCTGGCAAGGGTATGCTGGGGGGAATGCGCGGCCTGCCTGGCGATGATTGGCGCGCGGTGGGTGTAGCAGCTGACGCTGCGGCGATGGTGCGGCACAGCTTTACCCATTTCGATCTGCAGCTTGCGGTTGTGCGGCGCTCCGCGCCCCCGGCCGATGCCAGTGGTGAATGGTGGCCGCTGAAAGAAGTTGACGCCGCGGGGCTGCCGACGCTCTATCGCAAGGTGGTGGATGCGATGCGAGAGGATGCACAATGAACATGATGGTTTCGCGCCGGACGATGCTGGGCGGATTGGCACTGGCGGGCGGCTTTGCGGCGACATCGCGCCCGGCGCTGGCGCTGGTCGACAGCGGCCCCACTTTCCCCGCGACGCAGGCCTTTATCAGCGGCTTTGTCGAGCGCAAGCAATTGGCGGGAACACTGGCTAGCATCGGGCGCGGCCTTGCCGCGCCGCATTATGTTGCAGCGGGTGCAACGGCGCTGGGCGGGTCCGTGCCAGTCGATCCCGACAGCCTGTGGCGCATTTACTCCATGACCAAGCCGGTAACCGGCATCGCCGCGATGATGCTGATCGACCGGGGCAAATTGGGGCTCGACCAGCCGATTGCCGACCTTCTGCCCGCTTTTGCAAAAATGCAGGTGCAAATAACGCCCGACGGCTCGCTGACCGAAGTGCGGCCTGCGAAGACAGCGATCACTGTGCGCCATTTGCTGACCCACACCGCCGGGCTTGGCTATTCGATTATCCAGAAGGGACCGATCAAAGACGCTTATACCAAAAATGGCCTGCTGCCGGGCAAGGTAACGCGCCTCCCCCTGCCCGGCGTTGACAATGCTGCCGTCGCCCCCAGCCTCGCCGAATTTGCCGACCGGCTGGCAAAATTGCCGCTGGTTTACGAACCCGGCACCCGTTGGAGCTATTCGGTGTCGCTCGACCTGCTGGGGCGCGTCATTGAAGTGGCGAGCGGGCGGCCGTTCGACGCCTTTTTGGCTGAGGAAATGTTCGGCCCGCTGGGCATGACCAGCACCTTTTTCCAGGTGCCCGCGAGCGAAGTCGGCAGGCTGACGACCAATTATGCGCCTTTTGGCGGAGCGCTGGTGCCCATCGATCCGGCGGCGAGCAGCATTTACCTCGACAAGCCCGAATTTCCCTTTGGCGGGGCTGGACTTGTGTCGAGCGCGCGCGATTTCGACCGCTTTCTGCTGATGCTTGCAGGCAAGGGTGCCATCGGGTCGACCCGGTTGATGAGCGAAAAGACGGCAATGCTCGCCATGTCCAACCTGATCGACGACAGCGTCGAGCGGAAGGGCACTTTCGTCGATGGGCAGGGTTTTGGTGCAGGCGGGCGCGTCTCGTTGCCGGGCAATCCAGGCGGCCCCGGCATTTTTGGCTGGGGCGGAGCCGCCGGAACTCTGGCGTTCGTCAACCCGCTGCGCGGGGTGCGCGGTGCCGGTTATGCCCAGTATATCCCGTCGGATACATTGGATTTCCAGCGGCGCATTGGTGAGGTTATCCTGCAAGACCTTGGCGCGGCGTGAGGCCGCTGGGCTTTACCGGCGGGGTATTGGACCGCGCCGACCAGCTGCGCACCGACCCCGATGGGCTGGCCGCAGCGCGCGCCGACCCGCGCGCGCGCGTGCTGGTGCTCGATGGCATTGATTTTGCCCCGGGTGACGGTGGCGGGCTGCAATGGGAGGCAGCGGGGCTAACCGAGGCCGACCGGCTGATGCTGCTCGGCACCGATGTAACGGGCATACCGCATTTTGTCGCAGAGCCGCTGCCCGGCGCGCGGATCGACGCACGGTCGCGCACCGTGATGCGGCTGCTGCCCTTGCTGGGACGCGAAGAAGCGGCACTCTATGGTGCCGCACGCAGTCTGGTCGACTGGCATGCGCGGCACCGGCATTGCGCGCAATGCGGGGCACCAACGGCGCAATTTCGCGGCGGTTGGGGGCGCAAATGCGGCGGCTGCGGCGCCGAACATTTCCCGCGCGTCGATCCCGTCGTCATCATGCTGGCGCTGTGCGGTGACCGCGCACTGGTCGCCCGCCAGCCGCAATTCCCGCCACGCTTTTTTTCGGCGCTCGCGGGCTTCGTCGAACCGGGCGAATCGCTTGAAGAAGCGGTAGCGCGCGAACTTTGGGAGGAAGCCGGCATCCGCGCGCACAGCGTCAGCTATGCTGCCAGCCAGCCGTGGCCTTTTCCGTCATCGCTCATGATCGGCTGCATGGCAGAGGTCGATGATCCGGCGCTGACGCTCGACACCACCGAACTAGAGGCAGCCATGTGGGTAACGCGCGACGAGGTTGCCGCCGCGCTTGCGGGCACGCCCGACGCGCCCTTCATGGCCCCGCCATCGCTGGCGATAGCCCGCTTCCTGCTCGAAAGCTGGGTGAACTAAAGCCGCCGTCCCGTAATCCGCGCGATTTCTTTGGCCACCATGGCTTCAACCAGCGGCGGCAAATTGGCATCAAGCCATTGCTTGAGCAGCGGGCGCAGCGCCTCGGTCACCACATCGTCGAGCGTGCGGCTGCCGCCAGTGGCTGGAGCTGACACAGCCGCAGGCGTCTCGACCGGTTGAACTATCGCGCTCAGCGCATCAAGCGAGCGGCGCGCCGCGTCGGCGGCGTCCGGCGCCACCAGTTCAACCGCAGCGGGGGCGGTGTCGGGCGCTTCATCCGATTCATCGCTCAGTTCCAGCACATCGGAATCGTCGTCGTCGTGCTGGCCGCTGCTGCCGTTGACCGCGCGCGGAGGCGCATCGTCGCGCGCAATCACCTTGCGGATCGAGGACAAAATATCTTCCATCGACGGTTCGCGCGACATATCGCCCACAGCGGGTCCCCTTCAAGCCCGGCCAATGCCGGAATGGGCCTTCTATCGCCGCGAGGTGGAGGTTGCCAAGCCTTATTGTCCCGGCGCGGGACGCACCATCGGCGCCGCGTCGGCCCCCGCCGCCGGGACGGCGCGCGTGTCGGTGGCAACCTGCTTGGGCGCGGGATCGTCATTCCAGTCAAAAATCTGCCCCCGCACCCGGCGATAATTGACCTCTGGATCATAGAGCGTACCGCCGCCCAGGCCCAGGTCACGCGCCTCGGCCTTGCCCATGGCGGCCAGCAAGCTGAAGGCAGCGACATAGGCGTTGCGCTGTGCGCTGACGAGTTGGACCTGCGTTGACAACAATTCCTGCTCGGCGTTCAAAATGTCGAGGATAGAGCGGGTGCCGACGCTGTTTTCGGCGCGAACCCCTTCCAGCGACAGCGCGTTGGCGCTGACCGCCTGCTCGGTTGCGGCAATAATCTGCTGGTTCGCTTGCCAAGCGGCAAAGGCGCCGCGCGTCTGAGCAATCACGCCGCGTTCGACTTCGACATAATTTTCAATCGCCTGACTGGTGCGCGACTGCGCCTGCCGCACCTGCGCGGCCGGACGACCGCCCTGAAACAACGGAATGGTCAGCGTGACCCCTGCCGTCACGCTGCTTGTCGTATTGTCGGCGGTCGTATTGGCAGCAGGAATGGAGTTAAGGTTATTATTATACCCCCCCTGCGTCGTCGCTTCGAGCGACGGCAGACGGCTGGCGCGCGCCACACCAATATCGGCGCGGCTGGCATTCACCAACTGGTTCGCGGCCTCGATGTCGGGGTTGGTGGCGAGCGCAATGGTGACGGCATCTTCGGGCGACGCCGGCAGACCGGGCAGCGGCGGCGGCGCTTCGAGGTCCACTGGCGCCTCGCCAACCAGCCGGACATAGGCCTCGCGGCTGGCAATCAGATTGGCCTCGACCCCGCGCAGGTCGCCCTCGGCGAGCGCCAGCCGCGCTTCGGACTGGGCCACGTCGGTGCGCGTCAGGTCACCGATCTCGAAACGGTCGCGGGCCGCCTGCAAATTGGTGCGCAGCACTGCCACATTTTTCTGGTTGAGCTGGACAATCGCCTGATCGCGGATCACGTCCATATAAGCGCCGACAACCTGCGAAAAAATGCTCGCCTCGGTCGCGCGCAGGTCCGCCTGACCTGCCTCGACGCGCGCCTTGGCCGCCTTGACGGCATTGCGCACTGCGCCGCCCTGATAAATTGGCACCGCCACCCGGCCGCCAACCTGCACCGAGCGCTTGGCCACAAAAAAGCTGTTGCCGGGGATGACCAGATTTTCGCTGAAATCGACACTGGCACCCGCATTCGGCAGTCCAGCGGCCTTTTGGATCGGTACATTTTCGTCATTGGCCCGCTGTCCGGCGCGTGCCGCCGTCAGTGTCGGATTATTCTCATAGGCTTTGGCAAGGGCGCCCTGCAACGTTTCGGCGGCGGCGGGGGTAACCATAAGCGCGGCGAGCGCGGTGCCGGCAAACCAGCCAGTCAGGCGCAGGGCGGGTCGAGAAGAATGGACAAGTGACATAGAGGAACAGCCTGTGGCAAAGGGGACAAGTAAGAATTGGCCGATCAGAAGGTAAAGCCCTTTTCCCGGGCAAAACCGGGCAGCATGGCGGCATCCATGTCGGCAAAGGGACGCAGCGTCAGTGTGCCCGCCACCTTCACGCCGCGGGCCAGCCGCGTCACGGCGCCTTCACGCAATGCGCAGACCAGCACACCGCCTTCAGCTAGCTGCGATGCCAGCGCGTCTGGAAGCTGTTCAATCGCCCCGTCAATCACAATGCGATCAAAGGGGGCATCGGCCGGGACACCGGACGCAAGCGGGCCCGTAGTCACCGCAACGCCGGTGCCGCCCAAAATTGTGCGCGCAGCTGCTGCCAGCGCGGCATCGCTCTCCAGAGCAATAACCTCGGCACCAAGATCCTGCAGTATCGCAGCTGAATAGCCCGTTGCCGCGCCAACCAACAACACGCGGTGGCCCGGCGCAATTTCCGCGGCGGCCAACAGCCGCGCGGTAACCAGAGGGGGGTTCATCCGCCGCTCTGCGCCCAGCGCGATGGGCCGATCGATATAGGCAACGGCCATCAGTGCCTCGGGCACAAATTTTTCGCGCGGTACGCGGCCCATCGCTGCAACCAGCGCCGGATCGATCACATCGTTGGTGCGCAGCTGGCAATCGACCATCGCGGCGCGCATATCGGCATAACTGGCTTCGCGGAGCTGGGTGGCCATGAAAACGTCCGGTCTCTTCCAATAATCAGCGACTTGTCACGCTGCCTAACGCAATCCAAGCTGTATTGCAATAGTAATACAGCTTAGGCGATTGGGCAAGCGACAACCCGATGCCCCGCGCATAGCCGCGCCGTCCGCCCCCGCCAAGGGGCTGCAAGCGGCGCATCGACGAAAGGCCGATGCGTATCGCTTGACAACAGCCAGCGTTCGCCGCACTAGCCGCGACCTGACCGCACCCGGCCAAGCGCCACAGCGCGCCTTGTGCCGGTGACAGCCTCGGTGGCCCGATGGCGGAGTGGTGACGCAGAGGACTGCAAATCCTTGCACGCCGGTTCGATTCCGGCTCGGGCCTCCAACCATATCGATCAATCAGGCTTGCATGTATGCTTGGTGTGGGTCCGGCGTAAAGGCGCGAAGCCACCCCTTAGCCCTTTTTGCGCTCGACAGACTAGAGACCAAAGTCGAGGCGCATACCCTTGCGGTGGGCTTCATTCGACCGCGCTGCTCCGAAAATGACGAAAAGTTAATTCGGCGCGGCCCTTCCCGGCATCTATTCTTTGCGTCGTCCGCAGCACCCCTGCTGCGGGCTCAGCCAAGGGGGATAGCCCATGTCGCCGATTGATATCGATGCCATCCCGATGCTCGAAACCGCCGTTGGCCTGTATGGGTCGCTGGCGCAGGCGAGCGATCCGGTCGGCCCTTCGATTTTCGAAGTGGTCGTAACGCTCGTCCTGATCATCTATGATTGACGAGCCCGAGCGGGGTGGCGGCTGGCCACCACTGGCGGCCGCCCCGCTCGCCGGTTTGGCCCTTTCGCGGCATGACCATTATCCGCGCGATGACATTGCGCGGCGCCAACGGATGCAGCAGCACGCCGCCGCGTTGGACGCGCAATGGCGTGCGGAGGACGCGGCGCCGGGCGGTATCGGTCACGCGATGCTGAGGATGACGGGGGCTGATCCCGACATTATTTTCGCCAAACTTTCCTCTTATTTGACCGACCATAGCTGGGTTCAGCGGCGGCTGCGCGCCGCACTTGCCTTGTCTGCCGCCGATCCTTTTGCCATGCCGCCGCTGCGCATGTTCAGCGGCGGGGCCCTCGGCGGTCTGATCCTGGCGGAGGTGCCGCCGATCACATTGTCGTTGATGATACGCCCCTTCAATCAGCCCACGCCGCGCGACCCGTCGGTGATTTTCTCGCCGGGGCACGGGCTTACGCAAATAGTGCGCAGCGGGGGCGCTTGCATCAGGCGCTACCGTGTCAGACTGAGCGACGAAGAACGGGCGGGCAAGTTTCGCAGCGCCACCGCGGCGCCGCTGGAAGTCTTGGGGACAGCTCCACTTGGCGACGGCGATCAAATCCGCGTTGACCAACAATGCGAAAGTTTCAACCTGACCCCGGGCGATGGCGACCTCGTCATGCTGCAATTATTTGTGCACGCCGCCTCGCGCGTGCCGATGCGCGAATATGACCCCACCACCGGACGGCTGATCCGCGCTGCCGCCGCCGGGCGCGCCACCAGTTTCCGCCAAATGGGGCTTGCCGTGCTGCGCGCCTTTGGCCGCAGCGATGCTGCGCCGCTGTTCGCCGCCGCATTGAATGACGATGATTTTGCGATGCGCTGGCAGGTGATGCGCGAGCTTGTCGCGCTCGACCCGCAGGCCGCTTTGCCGCCGCTCGGCACGATGGCGGCGGACGATCCGCACCCCGAAGTCCGCGCGGCCGCACAGGCAACGCTGGCAATATTGCGCGAGCGGACAGCGCGCACGCTGGTCGCCGAGCCTGCCTGATGCCGCTTATCCTCAATCCCGGCCCCGTCGCCCCGCTTGACTTTGCCGAGGTCATCGCTCGGCTGGAGGAGCGCGGCGTTGATCTCGCCAACCCTGATGCTCTGCCCAGCTATGCGGCGCTGCTTGCCGGCCTGTCCGCCAACCGCGAATTCCTGGCCGATCGCGTGATAGCCGAGCTTAAAGCCAGCTATGGCCGCCAACTCGACGACAATCGCTATAGCGCGCAGGTGTTTTTGCTCCACCGCAGCGGGCGGCGCTTTTTCCTGCGCGCCAATCTCTGGCCTGCCGCGCGCGACTTTGCCTATGCGACCAGCGGCCCAGCGGCCTTTTCCTATGAAGTGCCGCATGACCATAATTTCAGCTTCCTGACCGTTGGCCATTTGGGGCCGGGCTATGTCAGTGACTATTATGAATATGATGCCGAATCCGTTGAGGGGAGGCAGGATGAGCCGCTGAACCTGACCTTCGTCGAACGCTCCAGCCTGAGCGAAGGCAAGGTCATGCTCTATCGCGCCCACCGCGACATTCACAGCCAGCTGCCGCCGGAAAGCCTGTCAATCAGCCTGAACATCATGGAAGAGGGCGAGGCGGTGCCGTGGCGCGACCAATATATCGTCGATCTTGAACGCGGCACCATCGCCAAGCGCCCGACGTTGACGCAGGGCGAGATGCTGCTGCGCTGCGCGGTGCATTTCTGCGATGAAGGCATTGATTTGGCTGATCAGTTCGCCAAGCGCCACCCGGTGCCGAGGGTGCGGGCCAATGCGATAGCGGCGCTCGCGGCGGTGGCGGAAGGGGATGCGCGCACGGCGACGTTGGAGCGCGGGATGCGCGATGGCGATGCCCGGGTGCGCGACGATTGCGTGCGCTGGCTTGGGGAGGGTGCAACGCAAAGCGCGGCAATGTCGCAGTAATTGTAGAACTGGCGGTGGGCGTCTGTCCGCAGCGGTTAAAGGTCAGCGGATTCGAGTAGACGGACGCGATTGCGCAATGATTCCGATTGCCAAAGCCAGTGGGTTTCGCGTGGGCCGCTGTTGCCGTCGGCGATGGCTGGGGTTGCACGATATAGCGCGATCAGACGCGGTCCATAACCGGCAAATTTGTCTTCCGGCAACTTGGCGACGAGGCCAGCAAGAATGCGCCCACTTTCGCGCGCCTTCCAATAGTCGTCGCCGCCGACCGCTGCCGCGCGTTCTAGGCCGATCATAATCGCGTCTGCCTTGGCGGACAGGACTTCGGCCCGGTTGGCGATAACGCCAGTGTCCCAATCTTCGACTTTGGCAATGGGATCGGCGATCATGCGATCGACTGCTGCGAGCTGGCGACGCAAAGTTGCTTCTTTGACCGCAGCCATTTTGGTTTCCACCAGTGAAGCGTCGCCGCCCTGTCGCTCGCCGATGGCCACGGGCCGGAGCCCCAGCGCGCGGGCGAGTGTGGACGCGTCACGGCTATATCGCGTCTTGCCGGCCACAATAGGGGTAAAGCCATTGCGCGAAAACTGTGCGCCGCATTCCCAGCTAGGCCTCGCGCTGTTTAAGGCACAGCCCATTACCGGCATCGGCAACCAGCTGAGCGGGGCAGCGACACCGCCGAGAAGTTCGTAACGCCGCCCGTCGGGTGTCGTAACGGTGGTTGTGATGCGGGTGACTGGCAAAGACCGAAAGCGGATTTGTTCTTCCTGCCGTGCCACCGTGACCAGCGGCAGAGTGGGTCGTTCAGGCATGCCCAAATCACAGAAACGCGTTTCCATTTTCCGGCTTCCAATCGCATCACCATCGTGAAAGCCAAAGGTCCAAACGCCTGCAGCGTTGAGCGCCGGGTTGCCACGAACCTCTGCGCACACATCGCGCGCCATCATCCGGTTCGACCGAAAACCCTCGGGGTGATTGGGGTATCGCGAATAAGCGACAGGCAAAGCGTAGTTTTGAACATACCAACTGCCGCCATTGCCGTCGCCCTCGAAAACCAGCGCTTGACGTTCCGGGTCGAACGGTATCGACACGCGTGAATTGGCCACATCATATTGTGCCCGCAGCTCGCGCAACGCGATATGGTCGGCAGCGGCAAAGCTCAGATAGCCGCCATAAAAGGCCAGCGGCAGAATCAACCACCAGCGTGACACGCGGCCTGCCAGCGCCTCAATCGCGGTACCGATCATGCCCGCGTTTATCAGGAGTGCCGACCAGAACATCGCCAGCATGAACATCATGAAAATGCCGACTACCGGGATCATTTGGAGCGCGTAAACCGCTGCCGTAGCCAAGAAAAAGCCGAAAGAGAGCGGAAGGAAGCGCATTTAAGTGATATGGGGGGGAAGGCTTAAGCTCAGGTTGATGGGCTGTAATTTGGATCGTTTTCCCTTGCCAATCCTTCCCCTGCTGACATCCCCCCGTGCCCCTGCTAGTGCGCCGCGCATGACCGAGCTTTCCCGCATCCGTAACTTCAGCATCATTGCGCATATCGACCATGGCAAGTCGACCCTCGCCGACCGGCTGATCCAGCATACGGGCGGGCTGACCGCGCGCGAGATGTCGGCGC
>ERZ1066122.1946-NODE-1946-length-14895-cov-29.054111_pt1 | contig 14895 bp, 15 predicted proteins | sample MGYA00382769_ERZ1066122 | MGnify/ENA primary metagenome ERZ1066122 (study PRJEB33369, sample SAMEA5778352) | biofilm metagenome | biome: Industrial cooling water; feature: Water cooling tower basin; material: Biofilm | place: United Arab Emirates | collected...
GGGCGCGCATGCCGGGCTCTCGACGCCTACAGTAGGGAAAATGGAAGACATAAGGCGTTAGGCGCCAATGTCAGATCCCAGGCACACGGAGCTCTACTCAAAGCTTCTCGCTTTTGTCGAGGAACATGGTCACACGCCGGTAGAAGGCGTTGTGGAGCGCGGTATGCCTGAGAGCCGAGCGCTCGAGTTCATTGCGCTCCTCGAGTCTCATGGGGTTCCGCTATACGGGCTTGAGGTCTGGCGCCTTTGCCCCGGTGGATACGACCTTGACGCCTCTTCCATCTGGTATTGCGGCACTGACCTGCATCACCAGTATTCGGAGGCGCGGGAGGGCCTCCGGTTGGCGAGGCCAAGGCCGCTTGATCTCGTGACGGTCCAATTCGGCTAGATTGGCGCCTAACATTTCGCTCAAGCGGACCAATCAATCGCTTCGCGATTAATGTGGCCGCTTAGCTCCAGCGTTAGCGCTCAGATCAATGCATGGACCTCGCCACCCTCAAAGCAAGCATCATCTCGCGGGAAGCAGATGACTTCGTGCGCGAATTCATCCTGTCGGCCGATTGCCTGCATGTTACTTCAGCTGCGATCGAGCATATACGCGACGAAACAAGGACACCCACAGTTCCCGCCGGGGGAATAAACGAGGGAATGAACGAGCGGACGGACGAAACAAGGACACCCACAATTCCCGCCGGAAACTCTCTTGATGACACAAGGCGCTGATTTCAAACCCGGTCACCCAGGTATCTGATCGCGCCCGCCAAACGTCGCCCACGCGAATTCCTCCCGTTTCGGGTCTCGTTGTTCCTGCGTCTGGATGTCAGCTCAACCGCTCGGCGAATCTCAACCCTTTCAGCCAACGCTGGCCGATCCGCATCGCCAGTTCGATCAACTGCTCGGCACTGCCGATCGCGCGCCAATACCCGCTGCCCACGCCACGCACGCGAGTCGTCCAGTGTTCCAGGCTGCCGTCGATTCCGCGCAGGCACGCTGGCGCGGCGCCGGTGATCCGGCCGCGCTTGCCCGGGGCGAGTTGTCGCCCGGTCCAATCCAGCAGCTGCAGGTAATCGGCGGTGCTGATCGCCAGCGGTGGCGGCTGCACGCCCAGGATCGGTCCGAGGCCACTGACGAGCGTTTGTGGTGTGTGCGCCGCCCTCGCCATGCGCACGATCGCGCTTGTGTGCGCGGAGTCTTCGAGTCCATGGGCGATACCGGCCCGGACCGGGTTCAGGTCCACATACGCCATCGCCGCCAGCAGGGCGCGCTCGTCGCACAGGCGCTGGGCCTTGAACCTTCCTTCCCAGAACCTGCCCTTGCAGCCGTCCTCGCGATTGGCCTCACGGGCGATGGGCTCGGCGAGGCAGCGCATCAGCCACGACAGATCGCACAGCCTGCCGCGAATGACGCGCAGACGCTCGGTGTCGTCCAACAATCTTTGACGCTTGGCCTCGACGGCGTCATACGAGCCGTGCCGCGGCGGGAACAGGCGCACCCAGCGGGCGGCGACGTCGGTGTCGCACCAGCCGGCCGCAACATCCGGCGCCAACTGCACGACCACGTGCAGGTGATTGCTCATGACCGCGTAAGCGTGGATCGAGATCGCGAAGCACTCGGCCAGCACAGCGAGCCGTTGCTCGACCCATGCCTTGCGGTGCTCGAACGACACCCCGGTGTAGTGATCGACCCCGCAGAGGAACGCGCGACGGACGCAGCGCTGGACACAGTGGTAGCGTCCGTCGGCACCGGGGGGAACGAGCTGGCTGCGGGCTTGGGTCATGGGACGAGGATGATGGCCACGGCTTGTGATTTCTGTCAGGAAAGCAGCCGTTGGGGTGTAGGGATTTTCTGAATTGTGGGTGTCCTTGCTTTGGGGGCGCGCAGGACTTGGAACCGACCTGCACCTGCTGCACGGAATCGCCGGGTGCGGCGCGATGGAATGGCGAAGCCGTGCGGCAGACAGGGCACGCCCTCCGCGGGCCGGCGGATCTGGCCCACCCGGTGGATTGCACGCGTTCCGGCCGCCCGGCAGACTGCCCGCACCCGGGATTCGGTGTGGCGATGCGTCAGGCATGCCTCCCAGAATCGGGCCGTCTCGACTCCGGAGCCCCATGCATGACCCTCCGCCTTCCGGCGCTGCTCGCTGCCGCCGCGCTGCTGTTCACCTTCGGCCTTCCGCAACCTGCTGCGGCGAACTATCCCTGCCCCGGCGGCCCGGGTCCCGGCGAGCAGCAGATCGGTGTGAGCGGCGGCTCGCACGGCATCGCCGCCACGCCGATCTGCGCGCAGGCAGGCGACGGTGGCTACGGCGGGGGCGGGGGCGCATCGCAGGGGCCGGTTTCGCCGCCGGTGAAGGTGGACAATGTCATCGCCGTCGCGGGCCATCCGGGCCACCGCGATGTCTGGGCCACCTGGGGCCAGTTCTATGTGAGTGCCTCCGAAAAGGTCGTGCTGGACGCCTGCACCGCGACCATGGGCGAGGGCTGCTACATCATGGTCTCCGGCCGCAACATGGCGGTGGCGGCCGGCACCGACAAGACGGGCATCACGCACGCGGCGTTCGCCGACAGCCCGCGCAAGGCGCGCAGTGCGCTGGCCGATCTGTGCAAGTCCCGCCGCCAGTCCTGTTCGGTGATCGATGTCTTCCACGCGCCGGCGCGCTCTGAGTTCATCGAGGTGATCAGCCTGCTGCACGAAGAGATCGACCGCGAGGGCACCTGGAAGTCCTATCACTTCCCGAAGGACTCCAAGATCAAGCCGCCCGCCCCGGGCCAGCCGGATTCCGGCGTCGGCACGATCACCGCGCAGGATCACGTGCTGAAGAAGATCAAGGTGGAGGGTGTCGAGGTGGTCTCCTACTCCGCCGACGGGTCCTGGATCTTCCGCAAGGACGAGAAGAAGAAGGGCATGGGCTGCTCCATCGCCTACGCCAACGGCGACCAGCGCCTGATCTTCGCGGGCCCGACCACGAAGCGGACGCGGAGCGGGATCATGATCACGTCCCCGCACATTCCCGCCGTGACCGAGCCACGCACCGCCGTCGCCAGGCTCTCCTCTTCCGCCGGCCCGCAGGACATCCCGGTCATGATCGTGCCCGCCACCGGCACCGATGCGGCCTTCCTGCTGGTGGATATCGACATCGACGCCACCGTGGCCAATTTCACCGACACCACGCCCTACCTGCTGACGCTGGACGGCAAGACGGTGCTCGACCTGCAGGTCAAGGGCGGCATCCAGGCGAAGACGGTGATGCAGCAGTGCCGGAAGGCGAAGTAAGAGCGAGCACACATGAGCATGAGCACGATGGACACGGTGTACATGGGACCCGATGCCGAGTTCGTGTACCGGCTCGATCAACGTCTCGCGGATGAAGGGTTGACATACAGGATCCGGATCCATCGCCCAGACACGTCGGTGGCCGAACATGCCACCTGCTATGTCGTGGAAGTCGAGAGTTCGCAATGGCGACGCGCACTTGAGTCCTGCAACGATGCGCTTGCTGCGTGGTCCATTGCGCGCGAGCGACAAGTCGCCATCGCACAAGCCTTTGCAGCCGATCAGGCCAGCAAGCGAGGCCGCATGGAAGTCACTTTGATCATCTCGCTCGTGCTGGGAGGTGTGGTTGGCTTCATGAGCTACCCGATGGTGGTGGAACCGAATGTATGTCCATGGGCGCCACCCGTCCTCCTCGAGTCACCCGCACAGGCGCTGCCAGTCGTTCCGCCATCGAACAGATAAAACGACCTCGGTCCCAGCCTTCAGCCTCGCATTGTGCATCACGTGCCGCATCACACCAGTTGTGTCGGATGGACGTGATTTTCGTCTTCGATTCACCGCAATGATCCATGGCGGCTCCCATCCGCCTTGCCCACCGCCGACGACACGCATACGCTTCCACGCGCAGTAGGCACGATGAGCTCGGGGCAGGAATGCGCGCATCGAATCCACGCAGATGCACACGCATGCACAGGAGACTTCATGGACAGCATGCAAAGACCACAGTATTTCGACCAGAGAGTGCAGCCCCATGCGTGATCACAGGTGGATGGTGTTCTCACTATGCGCCGTACTGACCGGCTGCAGCCTGGTCCCGCACGGCTCGGAAGACCCGTTGACGCTCCAGGAATACAAGAAGCACGTGATGGCGATCGACGAGGCCGAGGCGGTGGCCGACCCGATCGAGCGCTGCCTGGCCTATCCCACACCGCCCGAATTCGACTGGCCGCAGGCCACGATGCGCCTGCTCTGCCTGGACATGTGGCAGACGGTGTCGCACCTGCCCGAGCTCAAGCGCATGATCGATGCGAAGGACTGGCCGGGCCTGGAGGCGCACTACGCCACCCTCCTGCAGCGCCACTACGCAGGCGACGACCCCGAATTCATTCTGTACCGCTCGTTCCCCCTCTACAGCTGGGCCAGCGACCAGGAGGCGGACCGCTACACCACCCGGTGGCTGGAGGGCGCGCCAGACAGCCCCTACGCGCACATGGCGCGGGGCATGATCCTGGTGGACCGCGCGCTTGCCGCGGGCGGCGGCAGGCCTGCGCGCCTGTTCCCGGATGCGCGCATGCGTGCGGCCTCGCGCCTGGCGGCGCAGGCCGAGCACATCCTGAGCAGGGCGAACGCGTTGGAGCCGCGCCTGCTGCCGGCCTACCGCCAGCGGCTCACGGCCGCGATGCTGCTCGGCGATTCCGACGCGCAGAAGCGTCTGCTGGAACAGGCGCTCGCGCAGTCCCCGCAGAGCTTCTACGTGCGCGAACGCTACATGGCGACCTACACGCCGCCGTGGCATGCGCCATTCGACTGGATGCATCCGTTCGCGGATGAAGCCGCACCGTATCTGAAGAAGAACCCGCGGCTGCACCTGCTGCGCGCCAGGGCCGCGTCGTGGACCGGCCGCGAGTACCTCGACCTGGGCTGGCACGGCAACGCGCTGGACGCCTATCGCGCCGGGCTGCAGAGCGGACCGGACGTGGAGACGCTGTCGACAGCCGCCAACATCGCCTTCCGCGAAGAGCATCACCTGCAGGCGATCATGTACTGGACGCAGCTGATGCGCTTCTCGCGCTACAAGCCACTGCGCGCGCTGGAAGGCCGCGCGGCGGCGTGGTGGCACATGGACGAGGGCGAGCGCGCCTATTGCGACTACAAGGCGCTGCTGGTGTTCGATGCCGATCATGAGACGGCGCTGAAGTACATCGCTTCCTACGAGCCGCGGCTGCGTGCCAAGGGCACCGCGCTGTCCGGCGTCTGCGGGCCGGGCAACGGCCATGCCAGGCGGTTGCGGGCGATCGTGGCGGAGGCGGAGGGCAAGACCGCCACCGAGGTCGGGAACTAGGCCTCCGTTTCACGTTTGCGGCGGCGGGCCGGGGCGGGCCGGGTCATATCGACCCATGAGGCGTCGGGTCACGCGGCCGTCGTCCTGCGGACCGTCACGCGATTGAAGTCGACAGGAGTGCGCAATGGAATGGTGGGCCGTCGTTTACTTCGTGGTGCTGGTCGTAGTCGCCGCGCTGGGCGTGAATGAGCTGATGCGCGATCACCGCGCCGGCTTCGCGCGCATCGCGCTGCTGGTCGGCAGCTCGGCCGCGCTGATCGCATCGGCCTGGGCGTACTGGGAGCCGGATACCGCGGTACTTCGCGAGATCGATCTGCAGCGTCTGTTCGTCGTGGCCGTGGTGCTGACGGTCGCGGACACGGGCTGGACGATGCTCGACCTGCGCGACTCGGGAGAGAACATCGATCGCAGGGACTTCACCGTCATTGCCGGAGGAGCCACGGCAGTGAGCCTGCTCCTCATCGCGCCCGCACTGTGGTGGGGCTACCTGGCCGCCTTCGGCGCGCGCGAGGAGGGCATCGGCACATGCCCGATCATCGAACGGCACGAGGACGCACCGCAGCAGGACGCTGTGGAGACCAGGCATGCGGAGCCGCAACGTACGGAAGGCTCAGGGCGTGACGGCCCGCTCGATCGCCCGGCCGTGGAATGATGCCGGCGAGGGCCGACGCCCCCGCGTGATGCGCGTCAGCGCACCTGCGCCACCCAGTCTTCCAGGTTGTAGTAGTTGCTCACGCGCGCGATGCGCAGCCCGCCGTCGGCGTCGGCGCGCAGGGTGAAGAACGCGCCGCCCGGCAACACGTAGCGCTGCCCGCGCGCCGGCGGCAGGCCGGCATCGTCGGCGAGGTACTCGCCGTGCACGACGTATTCCGCCGCGGCGCGCAGACCGTCGTCCGCGGCCATGACCACGATGTCCTCGAGCCGCTCGCGGTAGCTGCGCGCCATGCGCGCGAGAAAGGCGTCGAAGGCATCGCGCCCGCTCTCGCGCGGGCCCTGGTTGAGGTCGTGCGCGACGTCGTCGCAGAGCAGGGCGGTCATCCCGGCCCAGTCGCCGCGGTTGAAGGCGGCGTAGTAGTCGCGGACGAGGGCGGTGGCGCGGTGGCGGGCGGTGGTGTCGGTCATGGCGATCGAAGCGGAAGACGGTGGGAAGCGCATCCGTGAGGCGCGCGGCGGGAGGGCGCGCCATCCGCGGCGCAGGGCGCGTCGGGCGCGTGCCCGGCACTCAGCGCGCAGGGTCCGCGGGAACGGGCTCCGCGGGGACGGGCAGTGCCTGCGATGCACGGCCACCGTCCTCGTCGGGCTCGGGCGCGGCATCGAACAGATCGCGGTGGAAAAAGTACATCTCGTTGATCAGGAATTTCCAGCGCGTGCCCAGGCTGCGGAAACGGCTGGTGGGCGTGGCCGACGCCAGGCACTGCAGGGCGAGCCGGCGGCAGATGCGCAGCGCGCGGGCCATGTGCAGCGGGTCGCTGACCACGATGACCCGGCTCTTGTCGCGCGCGCGCAGCAGCGCCCGGGCCTGGAAGAGATTGTCGTGGGTGTTGCGCGAGAGGGTTTCGATCAGGATGGCGTCGGCGGGCACGCCTTCGCGGATGGCGTAATCGCGGCCGACTTCCGACTCCGCGAAGCGCGCGCCGCTGCCGCCGTAGCCGCCGGTGAACAGCAGGATCGGCGCATGGCCGCGCTCGAACAGATCGATGCCGTGGCGGATGCGCTCCTCGAACACCGGCGAGGGCCGGCTGTCGTAGGCCGCGGCGCCCAGCACCACGATCGCGTCGACGCGCACCGCCGGGTCGGCGGCCTGGTCGCGTTCGCCGACATAGATGATGTGCGCGGCCACGCCGCCCAGCCACAGCAGGGCGAGCAGCAGCAGGCGGCGCAGCCAGCGGCGCAGGCCGCCGCGACGGCGCTCGCGACGGCGCCGGCGGCGGCTGGGCGTGGTGCGCATCACGAAGCCCAAGGCAGCCGGTCCAGGTCGAGATTGCCGCCGGAGAGGATCACGCCGACCTGGCGCCCGGCGAAGGCCTCCGGATGGCGCAGGATCGCGGCGAAGGCGATCGCCGCCGACGGCTCCACCAGCACCTTCAGTCGCTCCCACAGCAGACGCATCGCGGCGAGGGTGTCGGCGTCGTCGACCGGCAGGATCGCGCGCAGCTGCCGTTCGGCGTGCGCCTGCTGCAGCAGGGCGAAGGGGCGGGCGCCGATGTCGGCGCGCAGGCCGTCGCACAGGGTGTCGGTGCCGGCATTGCGTACGCGCTCGCCTTGGGCGAGCGAGGCCTGGGCCTCGGCGGCACCGGCGGGCTCGGCGGCGAACACTTCGACCCGCCTGCCCGCGCGTTCGCCCACGCCGCGGGCGGCGAGCACCGTGCCGGACACCAGCCCGCCGCCGCCGATCGGGGCGATCAGGGTGTCGACCTCGGGCGCGGCCTGCAGCAGTTCCAGTGCGGCGGTGCCCTGGCCGGCGATCACGTACACATCGTCGAAGGGATGGACCAGCACGCCGCCGGTCTCGGCCAGCACCGCGGCGGTGGCCGCGTCGCGCGGCGCCTGTCCGGCCTCGCAGGGCACCAGTCGGGCGCCGTAGGTGCGCATGGCCTCCACCTTGGCCCGGGTGGCGCCCTGGGGCACGACCACGGTGGCAGCGATGCCGCGCTGGCGGCAGGCGAGGGCGATCGCGGCCCCGTGGTTGCCGGAGCTCTGGGTGACCACGCCGCGCGCCGCGTCGGCGTCGCTCAGCGCCATCACCGCATTGCAGGCGCCACGGAACTTGAACGCGCCCACGCGCTGCAGGTTCTCGCACTTGAAATGCAGGCCGCAGCCGGCGAGCGCGTCGAGCGAGCGCGAGCGCAGCACGGGTGTGACGTGGGCGTGCGGAGCGATCCGGGCGGCGGCCGCGAGCACGTCGCGGGCATCGGGCAGATCGAGCCGCCGGGAGGCGGGGGCGTCGGGGGACATCGCACCATCCTAGAACGTGTCATTCACTTTTTCATCGGCCGCGGGGGTGGTGACCGGCACGCACCCATGGCGCGCAGGGCACGGGCCGCGGGCATCAGGCCCCTACCCGGGCTGTTGCCGGAGAGGCGCTCATCGGCATCCGCGGGCGGGCCGGCCGGAGCTCGTGCAGGCACGCGCGCGGACCGGCTTAAGTGCGGATTCAAGCCGTGGGGCCGATGCTGGCACGTGCGCATGACGGAACCTGTCATGCTCCGCCCGCTATCCGGCCTGTCGTCCGTCGCCCCAGGGGGTTCCCATGTCCCGCTTCCGCCTGACCCGCTTGCAGCCGTTGCGCTTGCGTCTGTCCCGCCCCGTCGCCGGGCTGTCGCTGCTCGCGGCGTCGGCCCTGCTCGCCGGCTGCATGTCCACCTACGGCTACCGCGGGGGCGACGGCGACTACTACTACGCCGATCCCCAGGTGGACTACTACGGTTACGGCCCCTACGGCAGTGTCGGCTACGGCGGCGACTGGTACGGCGGCGTCATCTATCGTTACGGCCATCCCTACTACCGCCATGGCCGTCATGGCTATCCCTACGGCGGCTACGGCTATTACGACCCCTATTACTACGGCGGGCGGCCGGTCTATCCGCGTCCGCCGCGCCACCCGCCGCCGCAGCGCCCGCCGGGTCATGAACCTCCGGGCGGCGAGAATCGGCCGCCTGTGGCCCTCCGCGGCTCGCAGCCCCGCATGCCGCCTCGCGAAATCCGCAACCAGCAGCCGCAGGCCCGGCCTCCCGCGCCCCCGCGGCCGGTGGCTCCGGCCGCACCCGCGGCACCGACGCGTCAGGCGCCCATGCGTCAGGCGCCGCCGGCCCCGCCGCCGCGCCCCGCACGCGCCGAACGCCCGGTTCGTGATATGGGTCACGAACCCTGAGTCACGGGCCGCTTGCTATCGGACGCAATTGGTCGCAAGCTAACCGCGCTTGACCGGTTGCGTCGCATTTCGACGTAAACTTCTCCGGATCGCACGAGAGTGACAAAACACTGTCGTGACTGACACAGCAGGGCCATCCGCCATGGAGATGGCCCGGCCGGGAACGTGCCCACCCAGGCCGTGACCCGGTATGGCATTGCCGACCCCGGCGGGGAATTCCGGATCCCCCCTGTTCCGCTCCCCGTCGGGCGTCGGCTCCTCTTCCGCTCCCCCTTGCCAGGAGCATTCCCCCAGCCCTTGTCCCTCCCCCAATGGCTTGCCTCCGTGGCATGTTCCGGCCGTGTCCGGTGCATACCCATACCGTGCAGGCACAGCCATGCCGGCCGCACGGCGACGGCGGCACGGGAATCAATGAATTCTGTCGGTTGCAGGTGTTTTTCGCGGCCGCAGGGTGCGTGGAGCGCCGTGTGCGGGCAAACGACAGGCAAAAAAAGGGGTCGAACGTCCCCCGACATTCGACCCCCGGCTACCTCAGCACGCGCAGTGGCCAGCCCTGTTCCACCCCGGCCTGCGCTTTCGCGCATTGCCGCGCTGAGTGCCGTGTAGGTAAAGCAGACGGCGTGCCAACTCCGGGCCAGCACCCCGTTTGCAGCCAGTTCGGGCCGAACGGATGCATCGATCCGCGACACTGGTCACGATTTTCGTCGTGTTCGCCGTCGACTCTCCCTCTCCAGGCCAGCACCATCCCGCCTTCGACCTCCACGGCGCGTGCCGCGACACGCCCTGCAGCCGTCACGCACATCATCGCCGCTTGGCTGGCCTTGCCCCGCCTCCTTCCGGCGCTCGCGCCGCCCACCCGGAAGCCTCGCAGTACACTAGCCGGCAGGCTCCGCGGGCCCATGCGAGGGCCATCCGCCACTTCCGCCGCCTCCACGTCGCCCTCCCGCGGCGTTCCCGCCCCCTGGACACAGCCCCCGCCATGCGCGACTTCTACCGTTTCGACGTCATCGTGATCGGCGGCGGCCATGCCGGCACCGAGGCCGCGCTGGCCTCCGCCCGCGCCGGTGCGCGCACCCTGCTGCTGACCCACAGCATCGAGACCGTGGGCGCGATGAGCTGCAACCCGGCCATCGGCGGCATCGGCAAGGGCCATCTGGTCAAGGAAATCGACGCCCTCGGCGGCATCATGGCCCGCGCCGCGGACGCCGCCGGCATCCAGTGGCGCCGGTTGAACGCGTCGAAGGGCCCGGCGGTGCGCGCGACCCGCTGCCAGGCCGACCGCTCGCTGTATCGCAGCTTCATCCGTCGCGCAGTCGAGACCCAGCCCAACCTCACCGTGTTCCAGTCGGCGGTGGATGACCTGATCCTCGAACACGGCCCCGACGGCGACGCGGTGCGCGGCGCGGTCACCAACACCGGTCTGCGCTTCGAGGCGCCGGCGGTGGTATTGACCGCCGGCACCTTCCTCGCCGGCAAGATCCATATCGGCGAGACCCAGTACGCCGCCGGTCGCATGGGCGACCCGCCCGCGACCACGCTGGCCGCGCGCCTGCGCGAACGGCCGTTCGCGGTCGACCGGCTCAAGACCGGCACGCCGCCGCGCATCGACGGCCGCAGCCTGGATTACGCGGCCATGGAGCCGCAGCCCGGCGACGACCCGCGCCCGGTGTTTTCGTTCATGGGCAGCACCGCCGACCACCCGCCGCAGGTGGCGTGCTGGATCACCCACACCACCGAGCGCACGCACGAGATCATCCGCGCCGCGCTGCACCGTTCGCCGCTGTACAGCGGCCAGATCGAGGGCATCGGCCCGCGCTACTGCCCGTCGATCGAGGACAAGGTGGTGCGCTTCGCCGAGAAGGCCAGCCACCAGATCTTCGTCGAGCCCGAGGGCTTGGACGTGTGCGAGATCTACCCCAACGGCATCTCCACCTCGCTGCCGTTCGACGTGCAGCTGGAGCTGGTGCGCAGCATCCGCGGTTTCGAGCAGGCGCACATCACCCGCGCCGGCTACGCGATCGAATACGACTTCTTCGACCCGCGCGGGCTCAAGGCCTCGCTCGAAACCAAGCTGGTGTCCGGCCTGTTCTTCGCCGGCCAGATCAACGGCACGACCGGCTACGAGGAAGCCGCGGCGCAGGGCCTGGTCGCCGGGCTCAACGCCGCGCGGCACGTGCGGGGGCTCGATGGCTGGTCGCCGCGCCGCGACGAGGCCTACATCGGCGTGCTGATCGACGACCTCATCACCCACGGCACCAACGAGCCCTACCGCATGTTCACCAGCCGCGCCGAATACCGGCTGCAGCTGCGCGAGGACAACGCCGACCTGCGTCTGACCGAAACCGGTCGCTCGCTGGGCCTGGTCGACGAGGCGCGCTGGGTGCGCTTCGCGCGCAAGCGCGAGGAGGTGGAGGCCGAGACCGCGCGGCTGCGCGCGGTGTGGGCCGCGCCCAACAACCCGCTGGGCTGCGAAGCGGTGGCGACGCTGGGCATCGAGCTGAGCCGCGAAACCCACGCGCTGGACCTGCTGCGCAGGCCGGAACTCGACTACGCAAAGCTGATGACCGTCCCCACGCTCGGCCCCGGCGTGGGCGATGTCGAGGTGGCTGAACAGGTGGAGATCGAGGCCAAGTATTCCGGCTATCTGGCCCGCCAGCGCGAGGAGATCGCGCGCCAGCAGCGGCATGAGCACACGGCGATTCCCGAAGACTTCGACTACGCCCGCGTGCGCGGGCTGTCCACCGAAACCCTGCAGAAGCTGCAGCGCGTCCGCCCGCAGACCGTGGGCCAGGCGCAGCGCATTCCGGGCATGACGCCCGCGGCGATCTCGCTGCTGCTGGTGCATCTGGTCAAGCGCCGCGGCGCGGCGGCCTGAGGCGAGACGGGTAGGCGCGAGCGTTCAGGCCTGCAAACGGCCCGCGTCATCCTTCTGCCTGCGCCGCCACGGCAGCGGGATGCCGAGCCCCAGCCCGAACACCAGCGCCAGCCGGCTCGACCAGGTTTCGCGGTCGGGGTGCAGCGCAGCGCCGTCTTCGGCCGCCTGGCCTTCTTCGTCGACCAGTGCGAAGGCGCCGCCGTCGAGTTCCGCGATCAGCGTCCGCGCCGCGGGGTAATCGTGCTCGTGCACGCGCACGCGGGTGCCGCCGATCGCGGTGCGCCATTCCCAGTTGGCGAGGTTGGTCTGATCGTCGGCGACATGCGCATCGAACCCCTCGGCCTGCAGGCGTCCGCAGACGATGTGCGCTTCGAGCGGGTCCAGATAGCTGGCGACGGTCTTGTACATGGCATGACCCCGTGGTGTGGCCGCGTGCGTGCGGTGACCGGCAAATCGCGGGGTGAACCCCCGGGCGGCTGCCGGCCGGCAGGCGATCGATTACCCTAGCAGAATGCGCACAATCCACGCTCTTCCCGAACGCCGCCCGCACCCGCGCTTCGGCGCCGTGCCGGGCGCCTGCCTGGCCGTCTGCCTGGCCGCCGCCGCCCTCGCGCTGTCCGGCTGCGCCAACGAGCCGCCACCGCCGAAGCCTGCGCCCGGCAAGGTCGCGGTGCGCGACTGGCCGTTGCCTGGCTTGCCCGGCTCGGCCCAGCCCGACCTGGCGCTCACCGTCGACGGGCGGATCATGATGACCTGGCTCGACAACCGCCCCGGCCGGCGCCCGGCGATGCAGATCGCGCCCTGGCACCCCGACACCGGCTGGGAGCGCACGCGCACGGTCGCGGTGGGCAATGCGCTGTTCGTCAACTGGGCCGACACGCCGCACATCACCGCCACCGACGACCGCGCGCTGTGGGCGCACTGGCTGCAGAAATCGGGCGATGCGCCGTATGCCTACGACGTGATGTTGTCGCGCTCGATGAACGGCGGCGCCAGCTGGACACCCCCGGTGCGTCCGCACGACGACGGCACCATCACCGAGCACGGCTTCGTGTCGCTGTGGCCGATGGACGAGGGCCGGATCGGCGTGGCCTGGCTGGACGGCCGCAACACTGCAGGCGCCGGGCATGACGGCCATGGCGCCGCGGCGCACGAGGCTGCGCAGGGCGGTGGGGCGGGCGACGCGGCGGGGACTGCAAACGCGGATCCGGAGAAGATCGACGGCGGCGCGATGACCCTGCGTGCGGCGGTGTTCGACCGCGATCTGCGCAAGGTGAGCGAGACCGAACTGGACGCCTCCACCTGCGACTGCTGCCAGACCGACGCCGCCGCGATTGCCGGCGAAGCGGGCGCCGGTGCGCTGCTGGTGTACCGCGACCGCACTGCGGAGGAGATCCGCGACATCTACGCCGTCCGCTTCGACGGCGAGCGCTGGTCCACGCCGGTGCGCGTGCATGCCGACGACTGGAAGATGCCGGCCTGCCCGGTCAACGGCCCGTCGGTGGCCGCCCACGGCGAGCGTGCGGTGGTGGCCTGGTATACCGCCACCAGTGCGGGTGGCGGCGACGGCATGCCGCGCGTGCGGCTGGCGCACTCCGCCGATGGCGGCCGCAGTTTTTCCGCTCCAGTCGAGGTGGACACCGGCGTCGCCGTGCAGGGCCGGGTGACGGTGGCGCTGGACGAGCGCCAGGCCTGGCTGCTGTGGCTGCGCGAGGAAGGTGGCCGCCAGTCGCTGTGGCTCGCACGCTACACGCCCGATCTGTCCACCCGGATCGAGCGCATCAAGCTGGCCGACGTGCAGGGCATCGGCCGCGGCACCGGGTTCCCCCGCCTGCTGCTGCGTGGCGACACCGCCTACGTGGTGTGGACCGATGTGGCAGACGGCATGCCGCAGCTGGCCGGCAGGATCGTCGAGGTCGGTTGAGCCGTGTCGACGGGTTTCCCCCGCCGCTCTCCCGCGCTCAGTTGAACACGGCCTGATACAGGAAGCCGCCGCGTTCCTGCGCCACCGGCACCAGGAAGATGCCCACCTCGCCCACCCGCGGATGACGCATCGCGTAGATCTGCTGCGGGAACAGCACCGCCGACGTATTGCGGAACAACAGCGAGAACGGCAGGCGTGCGGCATCGCGCGAGGGAGCCTGATCCAGCGGCCGCGCTTCCACCAGCACGAACGGCACCTCCATGTCGTTCAGCCCGGCGGTGAAGGTCTCGTTCACGCAGCCGGCGAAGTGTTCGAGGGTCAGCAGGTCCATGCGGGCTCCAGTGAGGGAAGAGGGCGCGACCGGGGCCGCGGCGGGTGCCCATCGTGGCCGCTCGATGCGGCCCGGGCAAGGCCCGCGGCGGGACGTCGGGGCCGCCCTGTTGGCCGGCGGCGACGCCATGGGGCTGAACGGCGCCCGTCCCGATGCCGTGAAATGCCGCGAAACGGCGTGTCCGGCGGGCATTCGCCGCGGTTCGGCGAGACAAAGCCGACACGGACCCGGACAATACGCGGCTTCGTCCGTACGCCCCCGTCTCTCACCGCCATGTCCCAGCCCGCCCCCGTCGTCCGGCTCTCCGGCGTCCGCCTCGACCGCGGACGGCGCACGATCCTGCGCGCGCTAGATCTGGAGATCGCGCCCGGCAGCGTGGTCGCGATCTTCGGCCCGTCCGGCTGCGGCAAGTCCACCCTGCTGTCGGCGCTGACCGGCGAACTGCGCCCGGCCGCAGGCACGGTGGAAGTGCTGGGCAGGCCGGTACCGGAGCGTCAGCGCGACCTGCTGGCCATGCGCAAGGGCATCGGCGTGCTGCTGCAGGGCAACGGCCTGCTGA
>ERZ1066122.1947-NODE-1947-length-14872-cov-36.212459_pt1 | contig 14872 bp, 15 predicted proteins | sample MGYA00382769_ERZ1066122 | MGnify/ENA primary metagenome ERZ1066122 (study PRJEB33369, sample SAMEA5778352) | biofilm metagenome | biome: Industrial cooling water; feature: Water cooling tower basin; material: Biofilm | place: United Arab Emirates | collected...
TGCCCCTTCACCACCCCGATACCCCTATGCCGCCGTTGTGTATAACCCGTAGCCCAGCATGGGGAGAGGGGGTGGCGAGCGAGGCACGAGCGAGCCGGGGGTGAGGGCCGCCGGCCGCCGGCAGCCGGTAGTCGGCAGCCCCTCTACGGCAGCGCCTCCAGCACGCGCTTCTTGCCCAGTGGGTCGAGGTCGAAGGCGACCGCGCGCGGCTTGCGCGCCTCGGCGCCGCGCACCGTCGCCAGGCCGTCGTAGTATTCCAGGTAGGGGAACGACGAGATGCCGCCGCGCACGAACTCGTACTGCGTCACGGCCTCTTTCCACGTGGCGAAGGCGTCGCTCACGTCCACGTAGAGGTAGGGCTGGAAGCCGTCCTTGTCCTCCCAGTTCTCCGCGTAGTAGATGCCGCGGATGCCGCGGTGCGCCGGGTGCGCGGTGACGACGCCGGGCAGCGAGGCCAGCAGGATGGCGTCGTCGACGACGGCGTGCGTGTTGGAGTGGTCCTTGTGGATGCTCTTCTCCCAGTGCGTCACCACGTGGGTGGGCTTGACCTGGCGGATGATGTCGGCGACGTAGCGGCGTACCGCCTCGTCGTTGGGCAGCTCACCGTCCTTGTAGGGGCCGAAGATCACCTCGGCGCCGATCTTCTCGGCCGTCGCGAGCGCCTCGCGCCGCTTCTGCGCGCCGTACGCCTCCGGCGAGAGCTTGGGGTTGCCGCCTTCGCCGAGCGTGAGGTGCAGGAAGACGACGCGGTCGCCGCGCAGCCTCTGGTGGGCGAGCAGCGCGCCGGCGGTCAGCTCCATGTCGCCGGCGTGCGCGCCGACGGCCAGCAGCACGCGCGGCGGCGCGGCGGCGGGCGCGCCGGGCTGCGCGGCGGCGGGGCGGGCGGCCAACGCCAGCGTGCCTAGCGTGAGCGCGGCGAGCAGCCGCAGCGTGGCGCTCACTGCACCACCTTCCGTAGTTCGGGCAGGTAGGCGTAGAGCGACGTGCCGGGGCAGGCGGTCTGCGCGAAGTCCTTGTGCCCCTGGATGCGCTCGGCGGGCACGCCGTAGAGCTGCGCCTGCCAGCCGACGAAGCGCCGCAGCGTCTCCAGTTGCGCGGGCGTCGGCTGCTCCTCCTCGAAGTTGCCCTCCAGCACGATGAGCAGGTGCCCGGCCGGGTCGTAGCTGGTGTTGGTGTCGCCGGCGTAGCGCGCGTCGCGCGCCTCGCCGATGCGGCCGCTCACGTCGATGTAGTAGTGGTAAGGCACGTCCGGCCACGCCGGCTTGGTGCCGCCGCCGGCGAGCGCGCCCTCGTTCTGCGAGAAGCGCTGCAGATCCTGCAGCTTGGCCTCCAGCGTCTTCGCCGGGTTGTGGCGCGTGGCGGTGTGGTGGATGGTGATGCGGGTGATGGTGTGCGCCTTCATCGGCGCCACCGGCTCGTTCGCCTGCCAGGTGGCGCGCGTGACGATCTCCAGCGTCTCCGCCGGGCGCCCGCTCTGCAAGGCGCCGGAGCAGCCCGCCGTCAGCAGCACGCCGGCCGCCAGGAGCAGGAAGGAATGCCGTCGCATGGGCATCTCAGGGGTCGGGGGTCGGGGGTCAGGGGTCGGGGAGACACAATACCCTGCCGCGCGACGCTGCGCAGCAGGGTATTCTCCATTGCCGTTGGGGTTTTCCCCGACCCCTGACCGCTGACCCCCGACCCCTGCCGTCCTACAGCTTCCAGATGCGCTCGGCGTACTCCTGCACGGAGCGGTCGCTGGAGAAGAAGCCGCAGCGCGCGACGTTGAGGATCGCCTTGCGCGTCCAGCCCTCCTGGTCGCGGTAGGCGGCGTCGACCGCGGCCTGCGCCTGCAGGTAGGCGTCGAAGTCGGCGAGCACCAGGTAGCGGTCGCTGTCCAGCAGCCCGTCGACGAGCGAGCGGAAGGCGCCGGGCTCGTGCGGCATCAGGCCGCTGCCGCCGATGAAGTCCAGCACGCGGCGCAGCCGCGGGCTGGCATCGTAGACCTGGCGGGCAGAGTAGCCCTCGGCCTTGCGCTGCGCGACCTCCTCGGTGGTCAGCCCGAAGATGAAGATGTTCTCGCGGCCGACCGCCTCGGCGATCTCGACGTTGGCGCCGTCGAGCGTGCCGATGGTCAGCGCGCCGTTCAGTGCGAACTTCATGTTGCCGGTGCCGCTCGCCTCGTAGCCCGCGGTCGAGATCTGCTCCGAGAGGTCGCTGCCGGGGAAGATCTGCTCGGCGAGCGAGACGCGGTAGTCGGGCAGGAAGACGACCTGCAGCTTGCGGCTGACCTCGGGGTCGGTGTTGATGCGCGCGGCCAGCTCGTTGATCAGCCAGATGTGCTGCTTCGCCGTCCAGTAAGTGGGCGCGGCCTTACCGGCGAAGACGACGACGCGCGGCACCACCTCCAGCTTCGGGTTCTCCTTCAACCTCAGGTACAGGTCCGCCACGCGCAGCGCGTTGAGGAGCTGGCGCTTGTACTCGTGCATGCGCTTGACCTGCACGTCGATCAGCGCCGTCGGCGAGACGCGCACGCCCGTCTCGCGCAGGATGACCTTCGCCAGCTCCTGCTTGTTGGCGGCCTTGACCGCGCGCCACTCGCGGCGGAATGCCGGGTCATCGGCATGGCGCGCCAGCTCGCCGAGCTGCTCCAGGTCGGTCGCCCAGCCGGGGCCGATCTGCCGGGTGATCAGCTCGCTGAGCCGCGGGTTGGCGTGCAGCAGCCAGCGGCGCTGCGTCACCCCGTTGGTCACCGAGGTCAGCTTACCGGGCCACAGCTCATCGAAGTCGTGGAAGATGCGCTCGCGCAGGATCGCGGTGTGCAGCGCGGCGACGCCGTTGACGGTGTGGCTGCCGACGATCGCCAGGTTGGCCATGCGCACGCGCCCGCCGGCGAGGATCGCCATGCGCTCCACGCGCGCCGCGTCGCCGGGAAACGCCGAGGCGACCTCCAGGCGGAAGCGGCGGTCGATCTCCTGGATGATCTGCAGGTGGCGCGGCAGCAGCCGGCCGATCAGCTCCTCGCTCCAGCTCTCCAGCGCCTCCGGCATCACCGTGTGGTTGGTATAGGCGAAGACCTTGCGCGCCAGCTCCCAGGCCTCGTCCCAACTGAGGCCCTCGACGTCCATGAGCAGGCGCATCAGCTCGGGGATCGCGATCGCCGGGTGCGTGTCGTTGAGCTGGATCTGCACCTTGTCGGCGAAGTCGGTGAAGCTCTTCCGCTCGCGCCGGTAGCGCCGGATGATGTCCTGCAGCGTGGCGCTGACGAAGAAGTACTGCTGCTTCAAGCGCAGCTCCTTGCCCTGCCCGGTGTCGTCGGGCGGGTAGAGCACCTTGGAGATCGTCTCCGTCTGGCTCTTGGCCTCCACGGCGGCGAGGTAGTCGCCGCGGATGAAGCCGGCGAGGTCGAACTCCTCGGTGGCGCGCGCGCCCCAGAGGCGCAGCGTGTTGACGGTGCGGTTGCGGTAGCCGGGGATCGGCGTGTCGTAGGCGACGGCGAGCACGTCCTGCGTGTCGACCCAGCGGAAGTGCAGGCGGCCGTGCATGTCGTGCACCGTCTCGATGCGGCCGTAGAACTTCACCGTGTAGGTGCGGTCCGGGCGGATGATCTCCCAGGGGTTCTCGTCGCTGAGCCAGTGGTCCGGCACCTCCACCTGGCGGCCGGCGATGATCTTCTGCTTGAAGATGCCGTACTCGTAGCGGATGCCGTAGCCGTAGCCGGGCAGCTCCAGCGTGGCCATGGAGTCGAGGTAGCAGGCGGCGAGGCGGCCGAGGCCGCCGTTGCCGAGGCCGGCGTCGGGCTCCAGCTCGCGCACCAGCTCGTAGTCGGAGCCCAGCTCTTCGAGCGCTTCGGCGACGGAGCTGTCCAGCCCCAGGTTGAGCAGCGCGTTGCCGAGCGCGCGGCCCATGAGGAACTCTAGCGACAGGTAGTAGACGCGTTTGACGTCGTCGCGGCGATACGCCGCCTGCGTGGCCGCCCAGCGCTCGGCGAGGTGATCGCGGATGCTCCAGGCGGTGCTCATGTAGACGTCGCGCTGGCTCGCGCTGTTGCGGTCGCGCGCCAGCGTGTAGGTGAGGTGGTCCGCGATGGCCTGTTTCAGCCGGTCGACGCGCGTCGCGTGCCGGCCGTTCTCGCCCGTGTTCTTCAACAGCATGCCGGAAGGCCCTTGGTTCGTCTGGATGTCACCGCACGCCGCCCTCGGGCGTCATGCGGGCGCACGCCGAAGCCCCGGCCGCGACTGCGGCCGGCGCGTGCGAGTTGCCGCTGCCTGATACCCACAGACACCGCGGAAGTCCCAGCGGGAGGAGGACGGCCGGGTGAGCGGGAACCAGTTGCGGACAGCCGGACAAGATAGACGGGCGCCGCGGCGCGCACAACGTGGCGCGCCGGCTACGCCAGCGCGGGCCGCTCCTCGGCTTCGCGGCGGCAGGGCAGGGCGAGGAAGAAGCGGGAGCCGGGCGTGTCGGCGTCGAACTCCGCCCAGGCGCGGCCGCCCAGCGACTCGGCGGTCTCGCGCACGATGCTGAGGCCGAGCCCGGTGCCGTCGACCGCGCTCGCCGTCTCGCTGTGCGCGCGGAAGAAGCGCTGGAAGAGCTGGCCACGCGCCTCGACGGGTACGCCCAGGCCGTTGTCGCTCACCTCCAGCACCAGCTCGCAACCGCCCGGTACGTCGCGGTAGCCGGCGCGGACCTCCACCCAGCGCTGGGGCTGCTGCGGGTCCGAATACTTGATCGCGTTGGAGATGTAGTTGGTCAGGCACAGCTCGACGACGGCGGCGTTGACCTCCACGCGCGGCAGCTCCGGCGAGACGCGCACCTCCACGCCACGCGCGCGGGCCATCTCGCGCAGTTGACGCACCACCTCCTGCGCCGCCTCGGGCAGCAGCACGTTACGCTGCTGGCGCGCGTCGGACTCCGTGCGGCTGAGCGCGATGAGGTTCTCCAGCACCGCCTGCATCGCCTCGGCGTTGGTCCCGATGATGGAGACGAACTTGGCGCGCTTCTCCGGCAGCGCGTAGATCCAGTCCTCCCCCAGCAGCTCCGCGGCGCCGAGCAGCGTGCCGATGCGGTTCTTCAGCTCGTGACTGACCATGCGGTTGAAGCCGCGCAACCGCTGCTCCCGCTCGCGGATGCGCTCCTCGGCGCGCCGCAGGTACTGCGTGGTGGTGACGTTCTGGATGACGGCGACGGCGCGGAAGAGCCGCTGCCCGCAGGCCAGCAGCTCGCCGCGCGTGCAGGGCTCGTCGATGCCGTCCACCGTGCGCACCAGGAAGGCGAAGAGCACGCCGCCCAGGATCTCGTACTCCTTGAGGATCTCGGTGGCCGCGAAGCCCTGCCGGAAGCGCATCTCGCCGAGCTCGATCGCCTTGGCGATGACCGGCATGTCGGCGCTGATCTCCTCGGAAGGGTCCTCCAGGTAGGCGGCGATGCCGTCCATGAGCAGCGGGATGTGGTCCAGCAGCTCGTCGGTGGGGAAGATGCGGTTGGGGTCGAGGGTGACGCGCGCCGCGATGCGGTCCAGCCAGCGGCGGGTCAGGTCCTCCCGGTTGGCGCGCATACGCTGCGCGAGCGCCGCCGCGAGGCGGCAGTTGATGGTGATCTCCATGAGGCCGATGGATGGCGGCGCGGGGCGAGCCAGATGCACCCCGCGCCGGCGTGGCGCAAGGTAAGCGCGTCAGCGCAGGATACGGGCCAGGGGTTGGCTGCCAGCTACCGGCTACCGGCTGCCGGTAGCCCTCACCCCCCGGCGCTGCGCGCCACCCCCTCTCCCGCTTGCGGGAGAGGGGGCCGGGGGGTGAGGGCTTCTGTTGCCGGTAGCCGGTAGCCGGTAGCCGGTAGCTACCTCCACTCCGCCAGGCGCGCGAGCGCGGCGTCGACCACGCGGTCGACGTCGGCGGCGGCGCGGGCGTGGTGGTTGGCCAGCATGGAGAAGACGAGGCGCTCGCCGGCGGCGGTGGTGAGGTAGCCGGAGAGCGCGCGCACGCTGGAGAGCGTGCCGGTCTTGGCGTGCACGTTGCGCTCGGCGGGCGTGCCGCGCAGGCGGCTGGCGAGCGTGCCGTCCACCCCGGCGACGGGCAGCGCGGCCTGCCAGAGCTGCGCGTGCGGGCCCTGCGCCATGCGGGTGAGCAGGTCCGCCAGGAACGCGGGCGAGACCAGGTTGTAGCGCGAGAGGCCGGAGCCGTCGGCGATGACCAGCCGCCGCGCCGTCGGCAGGCCCCCGGCGCGCAGTACGCTGTCCTCGGCGGCGGCGCCCGCGCGGCTGCTGCCCTCGCCGCGCAGCTCGCGGCCCAGCGTGCGCAGCAGCGTCTCGGCGATCTGGTTCTGGCTGGGCTTCAGGTACGCCGGCAGGATCTCGGCGAGCGGCGGCGAGGCGTGCGTGAAGAGCGGCGCCGCGCCGGCCGCGCTGGTCGCGCGCTCCGGCCATTCGTCGGCGTCGATCGCCGCGCCCTCCACCGCCACGCCCGCCTCGCGCAGCGTCTCGCGCAGCACGCCCACGAAGTACGCCGTGGGGTTGCGCGTGGCGAAGCGCTCATTGAGCGCGTCGCTGCCCAGCGGCACCTCGCCGCGCAGCCGCAGCCCGGCGCCCTGCGGCTCGCGCGTCGCGTCCAGCCAGCCGGCGCGGCCGGCGGCGACGGTGCGCGTCTGGTTGACGACCGGCACGTACGCCGTGGGCGGGTCCAGCACGACGACCCCGGCGTCGCCGACGGCGCGGCCGGCGTAGACGCGCACCGCGATGGCGCCCTCGTTGAACTGCAGCCCGCTGATCTCCGCGGAGTAGGCGGCGTCCAGGTCGTCCCAGGCCCAGCCGCGGCCGAGCGGCACGTCGTCGAAGACGCTGTCGATGCCCACCAGGTTGCCGGTGACGCGGCGGATGCCGCGCGCGCGCAGGCTGTCGGCCCAGGCGCGGAAGACGGCGCGCGCGTCGCCGCCGAAGCGCACGGAGAGCGTCGGGTCGCCGCTGCCGACGACGATGAGGTCTCCGCGCAGTGCGCCGTCGCGCACGGGCCCGGCGGCCAGCACGCGCGTACGGTAGCGGTACGCCGGCCCCAGCGCCTGCAGCGCGGCGGCGCCCGTCACCAGCTTCATGTTGGACGCGGGCACGAAGAGCTTCTCTGCGTTCTGCCGGTAGATCACCTCGCCGTCGTCCAGCGAGCGCACCAGCACGCCCCAGTGCGCCTGCGTCAGCGCCGTGTCGGCGAAGACGGAGTCGAGCGTGGCGCGCAGCGCGGCCGCACCCGCCGGCCGCGAGCGCGCGAAGACCGGCGCGCACGCCTGCAGCAGAACGAGCGCGAGCAGCGGCAGCAGCGTGGCGCGGCGGCGGGCGGGCAACGGGCGGTGCGGCGTCCAGGGCATCGGCGGCAAGAACTGGGGGACAGGGCTGCGGCGGGCCACGTCGTCAGCGCGGCTGCCGGCGGTAGATCAGCGTGTGCAGCGGCCCGGTGACCGAGAGCGAGTCGCCGCCAGCCAGCCCGGCGCCGGCGGCGGTGCCGGTCGGGTAGGTGAAGTGGATGCTGTCGTCCTGCAGGCGGAAGCGGCCGGCGCTGGAGTCGCGGATCAACGTGTCGGTGTAGGCGGCGTCCGGCGCGCAGGCGCGCTCGATGAGCAGCACGGAGCTGTACTGGCTGTCCGGCTGCAGGACGAGCGTGCCGCCGGTGAGCTGCACCAGGCAACCCTCCTCCTGCGCGAGCACCGCCGGCAGCGCGCTGCGCAGCGTGTGGTGCAGTTGGTAGCGGCCCGCCACCCCCGCCCCGCCCCGCTCGCCGCCGCCGCGCGCGTCGCCACAGGCGGCGAGCAGCGCGGCGGCGGCCAGGCAGAGCGCGGCCCGCCGGCAGGCGGCGGGCCGTGGGCGGCCGAGCAGGCTCGCGGGGCGGGGCGAAAGGCGGCGCGAGGCGAGATGCGGCATGATCGGCACGGTCTATGGTTCCGGGGGTGGCGTTCAGCAGCCGGGCTCCAGCTCGGCCGCGTGGCGGCCGAGGCGGCGCAGCAGCTCCGTCGCCTGTCGCTGCTCCTCGGCATCGAGCGCGGCGAGCGCGCGCTCGATGCAGGCGGCGTGCTCGCCGAAGTGCTCGCGCATCAACTGCTCGCCCGCGGGCGTCAGCGCGGCGTAGCGGGCACGGCGGTCCTCGGGGCAGTCGCGCCGCTCCACCAGGCCCTTGCGCTCCAGCCGGTCGATCAGATAGGTCACGCCGCCGCTGGAGACCAGGATGCGGCGCTGCACCTCGCCGAGCAGCAGCGGGCCGCGGTGGTAGAGCACTTCGAGGATGCCGAACTCGGTGAGTGTCAGCCCGTGCCGCGTGGCGTCGGCCTCGGCGTGCCGCTGGACGGCGGCGTGCGCGCGCGCCAGCACCACCCACAGCTTCAGCGCGGGGGCGTCCGGTGCGGAGCGGCGGGCGGCGTCGGGCGTCGAGTTCATCTCACCCCAAGGGCGCGAGGGAGCCGAAATTATACCCCGCCGCCGCGCGCGGGCAAGGCTGCCCGGCCACGTGCGCCCGGCCGCGTGGTACGCGGCGTGCAACTGCAGGCCGCTCCCCGCCATCGCCGGCGCGGGAGGAGCAACCGCCGGACACCGCGAGCCCGCAAGGAGGCCACCATGCCGCTGAACAACCTGCAGGACCTCTACCTCGAACAGCTCCAGGACCTCTACAGCGCCGAGCAGCAGATCCTCGAAGCGCTGCCCCAGATGGCGCAGAAGGCCAGCAACCCGGAGCTGAAACAGGGCTTCGAGCAGCACCTGCAGCAGACGCAGCAGCAGGTGCAGCGTCTGGAGCAGATCCTCCAGGACCTCGGCGAGCAGCCCGGCGGCCACCAGTGCAAGGGCATGGCCGGGCTGATCGCGGAGGGCCAGGAGCTGATGCGGGAGCAGGCCGCGCCCGAAGTGGCGGACGCCGGGCTCATCGCCGCGGCACAGCGCGTGGAGCACTACGAGATCGCCGGCTACGGCACCGTCCGCACCTACGCGCAGACGCTCGGCCGCACCCAGGACGCCAACCTGCTGCAGCAGACGCTGGACGAAGAGGGCCAGACCGACCACAAGCTCAGCGCGCTGGCCGAACGGCTCATCAACCCCGAGGCGGAGTAGCGGCGCCTTAGCGGCCTGAACGGGTGAACGGGTGAGCCCACCCGGCCCTACCACCGTGACTGCGGCCGGGTGGAGGGGCGGCTCACCGTTCACCCGTTCACCCGTTCACCCGTTCACGCTGTCACTGCTGTAGCCGCTGCCGCAGCAGCTCGACGATGCGCTGCTCCAGGGTGCCGCGCGAGCTGCAGGCCAACGGGTCGCTGCTGGTGCCGGGGTTGCGCGCGGAGGCGGAGACGGTGGTGAAGACGTCGGTGGCAGAGCCCTCCGCCGGCTGCAGCGTGGTGAGGATGGAGGCGGTCACCAGATAGGTGTCGGCGTAGGGCGCGGCGGTGAGGCCGCTGCCGCAGTCGAGGTAGCGCGAGAGCGGCGCATCGGCGAGCCGGCGACGCAGCGAGATGCGCGTGTTGCCGATGCGGCGCTGCGCCGGCTCCAGCGTGCCGAGGGGGATCTGCAGCTCGGCGTAGACGGCGGGCAGCAGCTCCCAGACGCGCGCGGCCTCGGCGGCGACGCGCATCGCCTCGGGCGCCGCCTCGTTGTTCAGGCGGATGTCCGTGCTGCCCCCCGCCTGCAGCACGCGCGAGGGCAGGTTGGGCTGGGCCGGCGGTGGCGCGGACGAGCTGGCCGGCGCGCAGGCGGCGAGCAGCACGAGCGGGACGAGTGGCCTGAGCAGGTGGCGCATGGCGGCTCCAGAAGTGAGGGTGGAAAGTGGAGGGTGGTGACGCTCAGCCGGCGGGGCTGGGCGCGGCCCGCGCGGGCTCGCGGCCGAGGTGCGCCTCCAGCCCCAGGCCCAGCAGCAACGTGCCCGCTACCAGCAGTGCGCCCGACCAGAACGGCGCGCCGACGCCCAGCCGGTCGAACGCCCAGCCGGCCCAGACCGGGCTGAGCACGCGCGCCACCCCGCCGAACGTCTGCTGCACGCCCAGGTAGAGCCCGCGCTCGTGCGCGCCGATCACGCGCGAGAGCATCGCCGTCACGCAGGGGAAGGTGAACGCCGTGCCCAGCGGAATGAGCGCCGCGACCAGCGCCAGCGCCCCGTAGCCACGCGTCAGCGGCAGCAGCGCCAGCCCCGCGGCCAGCAGCAGCGTGCCGACGCGCGAGAGCCGCGGCTCGCCCAGCCAGTCCACCATGCGGCCCAGCACCAGCGCGCGCGTCAGCACCGAGAGCGCGCCGATGTACATGTAATAGTAGCCGATGGTGCGCTCGTCGATGCCGACGAAGCGGTGCGCGAGGAAGAGCGCCAGGATCGCGTTCATCCCCTGGAACGCGCCCATCGCGATCGCGTAGATCCAGATCAGCCGCGGCGCCGGCTCGGCGGGCTGGTGCAGCACCCGCCACACCGCCTCGCGCGAGCGCGCGGGCGAGCGGCCGGCCGCGTGCGCCGCCGCTACGTCGTGCGATTCGCGCAGGAAGCGCCAGGCGAAGAGCATCGTCACCAGGCACAGCCCCGCCGCCAGCAGGCCCGGCGCCTCGTTGCTCCAGCCGCGTGCCCACGAGCCGAGCACCGGCCCGATCGTCACCCCCAGGTTGGTCGCCGCCGAGAGCCAGCCCAGGCTCTTGGCGCGGTTCTGCGGCTCCGTCGCGTCCGCGACGTACGCCTGGATGACGCCGACCGTGCCGCCGCCCGCGCCCTGCACCAGCCGCGAGAGGAAGAGCAGCCACAGCGAGGTGGCGTAGGCGAAGATCAGGTACGCCACCACCGAGGCGCCCAGCCCGATCAGCAGTGCCGGCCGGCGCCCGTAGCGGTCCGAGACGCGGCCCCAGAGCGGCGCGCTCAGCAACTGCGCCACCGCGAACGAGGAGACCAGCAGCCCCACCACCAGCCCGTTGCCCCCCATCTCCACGGCGTAGAACGGCAGCAGCGGGAGCAGCATCAGCAGCCCCACCATGTCCATGAACGCCGTGACCATCAGGACGAGGAGCTTGGCCAACGCGTGCCGGGGGGCGCAGGAGTGACGGGGACGGGAGCGAGCGCGGACGCCGCGGCGGGCGACCGCGCGGAATCTAGCGCGTCACCCGTCAGGCGTCACCTCGCCGGCCTCGCTGCCGCGCACGTCCGGCTCCAGCGCCAGCTCCGCCTGCAGCGGCCCTTCCGATTCGGCGCGCACGAACCAGCCCGCGGCGCTCGCCTGCTGCAGCAGCCCCAGCAGCGCCGCGGCGCTGGGGATGCGCGCCTGCCCGCGCGCCGGCTGCAGCGTGCCGTCGGGGCGGCGCCAGATGAAGCGGTAGCCGGAGTCGCGGCGCGCGCCATCGCCCAGCGCGTACGTCACCCACTGGAAGCAGAGCTGCCACTCGCCCGCCGCGCCGGAGCGCACTTCGTGGTGGATGACGACGTCGTTCATCTTCGCCTCGGCGCCAGGGGCCTGCGCTGCGGGAGCGTCGCACAATCGACAGTGCAGCGGCCGCACTGTCAAGCCGGCGGCATGCTTCTGGCACCGCGTTTCAGCGTATTCAACCTCAGCCCACGCAATCACATGGCACGCTACCAGCGCGACTACGAAGGCATCCCGGCGGACATGCGCGGCGGCCGCGGGATGGACCCCAACCACCGCGGCGGCGACTACCGCGGCCAGCGCCTGCAGGGCGAGCCCGGCCAGGCGGAGTACGGCCGCTACCGCGCACAGCACCAGCGCGAGCTGGAGCCCTACGGTGGCTTCCGTGGCAGCCACGCGCCGCGCGGCTACGACCGTGACTACGCGCGCGGCGGACGCGCCGGCTACGATTGGGGCTACCGCGGCGGTGGCGGCATGCGCGACCCGCGCGACCCCGAGTACCTGCGCCACCTCAACGCGAACAGCCCCAACGTGCGCTACGGCATGCGCCCGCGCTACGACGACGACACGCCGCGCCGGGGCCGCTACGACGAGGGCGTGCGCCTGCGCCGCCAGGGCGAGCCGGGCCCCGACTACTCCGGCCGCGGCCTCACCCGCGGCGGCTTTGGCCAGCCCTGGCACGGCTCCACCGCCCGGCCGCGTGGGCCGAGCCCGCGCTGACGCGCAAGGGCTTCGTCAGCCGCTGCAGCGGTCGCTGGACGGCGCCGCACCGCCCGCGGCGACAGCCCCCTCGGAACCAGGAGGACCACATGTACCTCGATGGGAAGACCGCGCTGGTGTCGGGAGCCGGCTCCGGGATCGGACGCGCGGTCGCGCTGGCGTACGCACGGGACGGGGCCAACGTCGTCGTTTCGGACATCGCCCTCGAGGGTGCCGAGGAGACGCTCGCGTTGATCCGCCGCCAGCACCCCGGCGCGAAGTGCACCTTCGTGCGGGCCGACGCGTCGAAGCCGGAGGACAACGAGGCGGTGGTGCAGGCCGCGCTCGACGAATTCGGCGCGCTGCATGTCGCCTGCAACAACGCGGGCATCGGTGGCGAGCTGAACCCCGTCGGCCAGCTCAGCGTGGAGGGCTGGCAGAAGGTGATCGAGGTCAACCTCTCCGGCGTCTTCTACGCCATGCGCGCGCAGATCCCCCGCATGCTGGAAGCGGGAGGCGGCGCGATCGTGAACATGGCGTCCGTGCTGGGGCAGGTCGGCTCGGCCGGGGCCGCCGGCTACGTGTCGGCGAAGCATGGGGTCGTCGGCCTCACGCGCGCCGCCGCGCTCGACTACGCGAGCCAGGGGCTGCGCATCAACGCCGTGGGGCCGGGCTACATCGACACGCCGCTCCTGGATGCGCTGCCGGACGACGCGCGCGAAGCGATCGTCGCCCTGCACCCGATCGGGCGTCTCGGGCGCGCGGAGGAAGTCGCCGAGCTGGTGGCCTGGCTCAGCAGCGAACGCGCGAGCTTCGTCAACGGCGCGTACTATCCGGTCGACGGCGGCTACCTGGGGCAGTGAGCGGTTCGGCGCGCGGGGGAGACCGCCGCTGACGCCGCGCCGCGCCCGCCGAACGTCGCGGGGAATGCTCATTGCGAGCGGGCCGGCCGGGGCCGGGTAGCCACTCCGCCCCCGGCACGGGCCCCGCGGCGGCCCGGCCGTGTTCCCCTCCCCGAGCGAACGAGGGCCTGCGATGCGCTGGTCGTTCACCGTCCTCCGGGTGGCGGGAATCGAGGTGAAGCTGCACGTCACCTTCCTGCTGCTGCTCGTCTGGATCGGGATGATGCACTACACGCGCGGCGGGCCCGGCGCGGCGCTCTTCGGCCTGCTCTTCATCCTGCTGCTCTTCGGCAGCGTGCTGCTGCACGAGTTCGGGCACGCGCTGGCGGCGCGCCGCTACGGCATCGAGACGCCCGACATCACGCTGCTGCCCATCGGCGGCGTCGCGCGCCTGAAGCGCATGCCGGACGACCCCGGGCAGGAGCTGGTCGTCGCGCTCGCGGGCCCGGCGGTGAACGTCGGGATCGCGCTGGTGCTGTTCCTGGCGATCGGCACCATGGCCGGCCCCGAACAGATGGCGCGGCCGGGCAGGGGCGTCGCGGCGCTGCTGGCACAGTTGCTCACCGTCAACGTGGCGCTGGTGCTCTTCAACCTGCTGCCGGCGTTCCCCATGGACGGCGGGCGCGTGCTGCGGGCGTTCCTGGCGATGCGCATGAGCTACGTGCGCGCGACCACCATCGCCTCGCGCGTCGGGCAGGGGATGGCGTTCCTCTTCGGGTTCGTGGGGCTGTTCTTCAACCCGCTGCTGGTCTTCATCGCGCTCTTCGTCTACCTGGGCGCGACGCAGGAGGCGGCGGCCACGCAGATGCGCGACGTCTCCGAGTCGCTGCCGCTCGCGGCGGCGATGGTCACCGAGTTCCGCAGCCTGCCGCCCGAGGCCACGCTCGGCGACGCGGCCGACCTGCTGCTGCGCACGCACCAGCACGACTTCCCGGTGGTGGACGCGGCGGGCGCGGTGCGCGGCGTCCTCACGCGCGACGGCCTGATCGCCGCGCTCCGGCTGCAGGGCTCCGACACCGCGGTGGGCAGCGCCATGCGCACGAACATCCCGCTGGTCTCCTGGCGCGTCCCCTTCGCCGAGGCGTTCCGCCTGATGCAGGACTGCCGCTGCCCGGCGCTGCCGGTGACGGACGACCACGGGCGGCTGGTGGGGCTGCTCACGCCCGAGAACGTCGGGGAGATGATGATGATCCACGGCGCGCTGCGGCCGGAAGAGACGCCGGGCTGGCGGCCGGGCCGCGGGGCTGGCGCGGCCGGCCACCCGACTTCGGCCGGAAGGCACGATGCGGAGCGAGCGAGAGACGATGCTGGCGGGTGAGCTGTACGACCCGATGGACGCCGAGCTGGTGGCCGCGCGAGAGCGGGCGCGCGACCTCTGCCAGGCGCTGAACGCCACGCGCGAGGCGGAGCAGGAGGCGCGCCGCCGCATCCTGCGCGAGCTGTTCGGCGCCGGCGGCGACACCGTCTGGATGCAGCCGCCCTTCTTCTGCGACTACGGCTCGAACATCGAGCTGGGCGAGCGCGTCTTCTTCAACTTCAACTGCGTGGTGCTCGACGTCTGCCCGGTGACGATCGGCGACTTCACCCTGTTCGGCCCGGCGGTGCAGATCTACACGCCCCTGCACCCATTCAACGCCGCGCAGCGCCGGCGGGAGGAGTTCGGCAAGCCGGTGCAGATCGGAGCGGACGTGTGGGTCGGCGGCGGGGCGATCATCCTGCCGGGCGTGCGCATCGGCGCGCGGGCCGTCATCGGCGCCGGCAGCGTCGTCACGCGCGACGTGCCCGCGGGCGTCTTCGCCGCCGGCAACCCCTGCCGCGTAGTCCGCGAGATCACGGAGTAGGCTGCCGGCTGCCGGCAGCCGGCAGCCGGCGAACGGCGCCCTCACCCCCTGGCCCCCTCTCCCCAGTCTGCTATGCATTGCCCACATCTGGCTAAACCGGAACGC
>ERZ1066122.1948-NODE-1948-length-14865-cov-10.283997_pt1 | contig 14865 bp, 15 predicted proteins | sample MGYA00382769_ERZ1066122 | MGnify/ENA primary metagenome ERZ1066122 (study PRJEB33369, sample SAMEA5778352) | biofilm metagenome | biome: Industrial cooling water; feature: Water cooling tower basin; material: Biofilm | place: United Arab Emirates | collected...
TGATGGATCAGCGCTTCCATCGACCGCTTCATCTCGGTGCGCTTGGGCGGGACCACCTTGCGGTCGAGGCTCGCGATCGGGCCTTCCGGCATCTGCGCCAGGCATTGCTTCATGATCCGCGCCGATTGGCGGACCTCCTCGACGCGCACCATGAAGCGATCATAGCAATCGCCGCGGGTGCCGACCGGAATGTCGAACTCCATCCGGTCGTAGACGTCATAAGGCTGGGCGCGGCGGATGTCCCAGGGGATGCCGGCACCGCGGATCATCGGCCCGGAAAAGCCCCAGCGGATCGCGTCTTCCTTCGAGACCGTCGCGATGTCGACGTTGCGCTGCTTGAAGATGCGGTTGTCCGCGACGAGGCTGATCGCGTCCTCGAAGAGCTGCGGCAGCCGCGTGTCCAGCCAATCGCCGATGTCGGTCAGCAGCTTGAGCGGCGCATCCTGGTGGACGCCACCCGGCCGGAACCACGCCGCGTGCATGCGCGCGCCCGACACCCGTTCGTAGAAGTTCATGCAGTCTTCGCGCAGCTCGAACAGCCACAGATTGGGCGTCATCGCCCCCACGTCCATCACGTGGCTGCCGAGGTTCAGCAGATGGTTCTTGATCCGCGTCAGCTCGGCAAAGAACACGCGCAGATATTGCGCGCGCAGCGGCACTTCCAGGTCAAGCAGTTTCTCGATCGCCAGGACGTAGCTGTATTCCTGGCTCATCGGCGATGCGTAATCGAGCCGGTCGAAATAGGGCACCGACTGCAGATAGGTCTTGTTCTCGATGAACTTCTCGGTGCCGCGGTGAAGCAGGCCGACATGCGGATCGACGCGCTCGATGATCTCGCCGTCAAGCTCCAGCACCAGCCGCAGCACGCCATGGGCGGCCGGGTGCTGGGGGCCGAAGTTGATCGTGTAGTTCTGGATCTCGACATCGCCCAGCGTGGCGTCGTCGGCAGCCACGTCCTGCTGGAGCTGCTCGATGGCGTCAGCCATTCTTTCCCTCCGGAAGGTCGGTGGTGCGCGGCGGCACCGGTTCAGCGGTCTCCGGCGTCGCCTTCGCAGCCGGCGGTTCCGCCGGCGCCCCGTCCGCCTGGACCGGCTTCTCGGCGGGCTGATTGCCCGGATGCGGCTGCCCGGCCCCGGTCTGAGCCGGCGATTCCGTCACTTTGGGCTCGACCACCGGCGGCTTCTCGCTGACCGTCACCCGGCCGGCGCGCGCGATCTGGTCGGCAGTGAGCGGCGTCGGCGCGCCCTTGGCTTCGGGCACGGCCTTTTCGTCGCCCGGCAGGACATATTCGGCGCCTTCCCACGGGCTCGTGAAATCGAACGCGCGGAAATCCTGGGCAAGCTTCACCGGCTCGTAGACCACCCGCTTATGCTCTTCCGAATAGCGCATCTCGACATATCCGGTCATCGGAAAGTCCTTGCGCAGCGGGTGGCCGCGGAAGCCATAATCGGTCAGGATGCGACGGAGGTCCGGATTGCCTTCGAACAGGATGCCGTACATGTCATAGGCTTCCCGCTCGAACCAGCCGGCGACAGGCCACAGCCCGGTCACGGACGGGACCGGCCGTTCCTCGTCGGTCGAGACCTTGACGCGGATGCGGTGGTTCTTCGTCAGCGACAGCAGCTGGTAGGCGACCTCGAACCGCTCGGCACGGGCCGGATAGTCGACGCCGGCAATGTCCATCAGCTGCTGATACTCGAGCCGGTCGCGCAGCAGCGTCATCGCCGCCACCAGCGCATCGCGGCGGACGATCAGATTGACTTCGAAGACATGTTCGAACGCGTCGATCAGCATGTCCCCGAGCTCGGCACGGATCGCGTCGATCACCCCGTCATTGGAGGCGAAACGCGGGGCAGGAGACTGCATCACCGCTCGATCGTCCCTTCCCGGCGAATCTTCCGCTGCAGCTGCATCACGCCGTAGAGCAGCGCCTCGGCCGTCGGCGGGCAGCCCGGCACGTAGATGTCGACCGGCACGATGCGGTCGCAGCCGCGCACCACCGAATAGCTGTAATGGTAATAGCCGCCGCCGTTCGCGCACGACCCCATCGAGATCACGTAGCGCGGCTCCGACATCTGGTCATAGACGCGGCGCAGCGCGGGCGCCATTTTGTTGCAGAGCGTGCCGGCGACGATCATCACGTCCGACTGGCGGGGGGACGCGCGCGGCGCGACGCCGAAGCGCTCCAGATCGTAGCGCGGCATGTTCACATGGATCATCTCGACCGCGCAGCAGGCGAGGCCGAAGGTCATCCACCAGAGGGAGCCGGTGCGCGCCCACTGGAACAGATCCTCGGTCGACGTGACCAGAAAGCCCTTGTCCGTCAGTTCCGAGTTCAGGTCGTTGAAATAGGCCCGGTCCGGCTGCCGTCCTTCCGGACCCAGCGGATTTTCGGCACGCGGGTCGAGGATCACTCCCATTCCAGCGCTCCCTTCTTCCAAGCATAGACATAGCCGAGCACGAGCTCGCCCAGAAAGATCATCATGGCGGCCCAGGCCGCCCAGCCGGTGCCCATCAGGGACACGGCCCAGGGGAAGAGGAAGGCCGCTTCCAGATCGAAGATGATGAAGAGGATGGCGACCAGGTAGAAGCGCACGTCGAACTGGCTGCGGCTGTCCTCGAACGCCGGGAAACCGCATTCATATTCGGCGAGCTTTTCGGGATAGGGCTTGTGGGCGCCGGTCAGGCGGGCCGTTGCCATCGGCAGGAACACGAAGGCAACGGACAGCACCAGCGCGACGGCCAGAAACAACAGGATCGGCAGATAGCCGGCGGCGACCGACGCCATGTCTTACTCCAGTCAGGAACCGGCGCCGGCTGGCGCCACGGACTTGGCCGGCCATCTAGGCCGCTGTCGCGCCCGACGCAACAGTTTCCCCGGCCCGATCAGGTGCCAATCAGCCCGGCCACCATCGCGACACCGATTGCCAGCATCAACGCGCCGACCGCCGATCGGATGCCGGCGATGGTCACTTTATCGATCAGCCGCGCGCCGATGACGGCCCCGGCGAGCGCGGCCGCGGTGCCGGCGAGGATCAACGGCCCGGCCCGACCGGACAGATCGATCCCGGCCGCGGCGAAGCGCGTGCCGTAGGTGCCGATCCGCGCGAGATCGACCAGGATCGCGATCATCACGCCGGTCGCGACGAACCGGTCCGGCGTCAGCCCGGTGCGGAGCAGGAAGATGGATCGGAGCGCGCCCTGCTGGCCGGTCAGGCCGCCCAGGAAGCCGGTCACCAGCCCGCCGACAGGCAGCGCCCGCGGCGGCGCGCGAAGCTGCCCGAACCGGGGCTGGAGCTCGATCAGGGCGAAGAGAATGAGCAGGAGGCCGACCGCCAGCCCGGCGCCGGTCGGCCCAGCGGCACGTCCCCAGACCTGCCACTCGAACATCCGATCGGTGGCGCCCAGCCGCGCGAGCAGCCAGGCGCCGGCGATCGCGCCCGGCACCGCCGGCAGCCCGAAGCGCCGCACCGTCGGCCAGTCGACGCGGGCGCGGAGCAGGCCGCCCTTCATCAGATTGTTGAGCAGGTGGACGATCGCGGTCGCGGCAACCGCGGTCGGCACCGGCATGAACAGCGCAAAGGCCGGCAGCAGCAGCGTGCCGAGCCCGAAGCCGGAGAAGAATGTCAGCAGGGAAGCACCCCCGGCGACGAGGGCCACGAGCAGCAGGTCCATCCCTGTCCCATAGCCGCCGGCCGGCGCCGCGGGGAGAGACAGTGGAGCCGCGGCCGCGCTTCGCTTATGGTGGAGCGGCCACCGGGAGACCGACCATGTCCCTTCGCCTCGTGCTGCTGCTGCCCGTTGCCCTTGCCGCCTGCGCCGCCGGCGAGATCGCGCCGCCACCCGCGCCCGCGCCCGCCGCGCCGACGCTGATCGGCCCCGAATGGCGGCTGGTCGAGTTCCGCTCCTCCTCGGACGAGGTCGGCGTCGTCCGCCCGGGCCTGGGCGAGCTCTACACGCTGCGCTTCCAGCCCGGCGGCCGCGTCACCGCGCGCCTCTACTGCAACCGCGGCACCGGTCGCTACACTGCCGCCGACCCGTCGGCCGCGCGCGGCTCGATCAGCCTCGGGATGATGGCGATGACGCGGGCCGCCTGCCCGCCGACGCCGCTCGACCGGCTGCCCGGCGATCTCGGCAATGTGGTCAGCTACGTGATCGAGGGCGGGCGGCTGCACCTCAATCTGAAGCTCGACGCTGGCGACTATGTCTGGGAGCCGGCGGCCGAACGCACCGTCCGCTACCGCTGCGGCAACGGCCCGGCGCTCGTCGTCGCCTTCGCCGGCGAGACGGCCCGGATCGTCGAGGGGAACGGCGCCGGCGCCGAGCTGCGCCAGCGGCCGGCCGCCTCGGGCTTCTGGTACGAAACCGGCCCGCGGAGCCTGCGCGGCAAGGGGGACGAGATCACCTACACGGTCGGCCGGATGGCGCCGATCGTCTGCCAGGCCGAGCGCTGAACCGGGCGGCGGCGCGCTCAGCGCAGCGCGTTCGCCACCAGCTTGTGCAGCTTCGAATGAAGCGCGTCGTTCGCGGCCAGGAACTCGCTGCGTTCGCGCGGGCGGTCGCCGCCGCGAAAATCGGTGACGAAGCCGCCCGCCTCGCGCACCAGCAGGATGCCGGCCGCGACGTCCCAATCCTTGAGCCCGCTTTCCCAGAACCCGTCATAGCGGCCCGCCGCCACCCAAGCGAGATCGAGCGCCGCCGAGCCGAAGCGCCGGATGCCGGCCACTTCCGGCGCGACCATGCCGAAGATGCGGGACCATTGCCCAAGGTCGCCATGCCCCTTGAACGGGATGCCGGTCGCGATCAGCGCCTCGTCGAGCGCGCGGCGGCTGGAGACGCGCAGCCGTTGATCCTGCAGCCAGGCGCCGCGCCCCTTTTCCGCCCAGAAGCTCTCGTCGGTGAGCGGCTGATAGATGAGGCCGGTCGAAATCTCCCCACCCGGTTCCTCGACCGCCATCGAGATCGCGAAATGGGGAATGCCGTGGAGGAAGTTGGACGTGCCGTCGAGCGGATCGATGATCCAGCGCGGCTTTGCCGGATCGCCGGCGATCTCGCCTCCTTCTTCGAGAAGGAATCCCCAGTCCGGCCGCGCTTTGCGCAGTTCCTCGACCAGCGTCTGTTCGGCCCGCTTGTCCGCCATCGAGACGAAGTCGGCTGGCCCCTTGCGGGAGACCTGGAGATGCTGGACTTCGTTGAAGTCCCGCCGCAGCCGCGGCCCCGCCTTGCGGGCGGCGCGCTCCATGACGGTGAGAAGACCGGAATGGGAAGGCATGTTTCACGTCCTGCAGCCCTGTCCCATGAAGGAGAGAGCGGTCACATCTCAGTCCGCGCGGCGGACATATTCCTTGCTGTAGACATCGACGACGATCCGGGTGCCGCTCGCGATGTGGGGCGGCACCATCACGCGCACGCCGTTGTCGAGCACCGCCGGCTTGTAGCTGGACGAGGCGGTCTGCCCCTTCACCACGGCATCGGCCTCGACGATGGTCGCCTCGATCGTGTCAGGCAGCTGGACGGAGATCGGCTTCTCCTCGTGGAGCTCCAGCACCACGTCCATGCCGTCCTGCAGGAAAGCGACTTCGTCGCCCAGCATGTCGGCGGGCAGCGTGATCTGATCGTAGGTGTCCTTGTCCATGAAGGTCAGCTGGTCGCCATCCTGGAACAGGAACTGGAAGTCCTTGGTGTCCAGGCGGACCCGCTCCACCTTCTCGTCCGAGCGGAAGCGGTTGTTCATCTTGCGGCCGTCGATGAGGTTCTTCATCTCGACCTGCATATAGGCGCCGCCCTTGCCCGGCTGGGTGTGCTGGATCTTCACCGCCCGCCAGAGGCCGCCTTCGAATTCGATGATGTTGCCCGGACGAATGTCCACGCCGCTGATCTTCATGTCCGTCTCGCTGATGAGAAAAGAGCCGCGCGGCGCCTTAGCGAGTGCCGCCGCCGCCGGCAAGCAGCGGGAACGGGTTGACCGCCCGGCCCTGATGCCAGCGCTCGCCCGGCGCCATCCGCTTCACCTCGAAATGAAGGTGCGGCTGCTCCGGCCCGGCATTGCCGCTGGAGCCGACCGTGCCAAGCATCTCGCCCGCCCGCACCGGCTGCCTTTCCCTCAGCCCCGGTCGCCGGGCATCCAGGTGCGCGTAATAATAGACGGTCGCGCCATCGGCGCTGCGGACATAGATGGTGCGCCCGCCGGCGACGCTGTCGAACAGCTTCTCGATCCAGCCGCTGGCCGCGGCGCGAACCGGCGTGCCGCGGGGGGCGGGAATGTCCAGGCCCTGATGGGCCCGATCGCCGCCGCCGCGCGGATCGCCCCAGCTGTCGGCGAGCGCATCACGCGGCACCCCGGCCACCGGGACGATCAGCCCCGGCGCCGGCCTCGACGCCAGCCCCGCCCGGTCGCCCGGAGCCGCGAAGCGGGCCGGTCCGGCCGCTGGGATCGGTGCCGGCCGCTCCGGCGCGTCGCCGCCCAGCAGCAGCGCGAACCCGCTGCCGAGCAGCAGGAACAGCGCGAGCATCGCCCAGCCGAGCCGGTTCACGCGTCACTCCTGGAAGATCGCCGGCGTGCCCGGCCGCACCATCAGCGAAAGCCGCGCCGCGTCCCAGTTGGTGAGGCGAATGCAGCCATTCGATTCGGCGCGACCGATCTGCTCCGGCTCGCTGGTGCCGTGGATGCCGTAATGTTCCTTGGACAGATCGTGCCAGACGACGCCGACCGGGTTGTTCGGCCCGGGCGGGATGATCATCGGCTCGTCGGACTTGTCGGCGCCCGTCAGCAGGCGCGGATCGTAGCGCCAATCGGGATCATAGGCGATGCCGCGGATCGTCCAGCGGCCGATCGGCAGCGGATTTGCCGTCGAGCCCATCGTCGCCGGGAACTGAGCGACCAGCCGGTCGCCGCGATAGGCCCGCAGCACGCCGTCGGATTTGTCGACGACCACCCGATCCGCCCTGGGTGCACGGGCATCGACATTGAGGCCGTTCAGCAACCCGCGCGCGGTCGGATCGTCGACCGCATAGTCGCGCGAATAGGGCAGCGCCGCCGGCACGACGATCGGCGTGCCGGCGCGGAGCGGCGTATCCGGCGAGTTGAGCGCGACGATCGTCGCTGGCGTCGTGTGGAACCGCTCGGCGAGCCGCTCGAGCGGTGACTGATAGGGCAGCCGCGCCAGCTGCGCCTGCGCCTCCGGGTCGTCGGGGGTGGGATGAAGGAAAGGCCCGGCCATGTCCGCGCGAGCGATGCGCACCGTGACGGTCGCGGGAATCCGGTCATAGCGGCCGAGCGCCGCCCGGGTCGGCGCGTCGAGCCGGCCGCTGGGGGTCAGGCCCTGCGCCTCCTGGAAGCCGGCCAGCGCGACGGCAAGCGACCGGCCCGGCCGCCCGTCGATCACACCCGGCGTGAAGCCGAGCCGGTCGAGGATCACCTGCACCTTCATCACGCCACGGTCCGGGCCGGCGGCGTCGGCACCGGCCGTGCTGCCGCCGCCGGCCTGCCGGGCAAGGATCGGGCCGGCCGTGGCGATCGCCAGACAGACAGTTGCAACCAAAGCTTTTTTCACGTGTGCGCCGCTCCTAGATGTGGGTCAGGTAACGCCGCGGGGCGGCTTTCTATCCGGATGGACAATGACCCGACTTGACCGGCGCGGGCTGCTTCGCGCTTCCTTTGCCCTGAGCGGCGGCGTGCTCGCCACGCCCACGGCCGTCGCGCTGGCCGGCGCCGCCCCTGCCCGCGCCACTGCGCCGGCCGTCGAAAAGCGGCTCGCGTTCCGCAGCATCCACACCAACGAGAAAGTGGATGCGCGCTTCTTCGGGCCGGCCGGCTTCGACCCGGACGGGCTTGCCGAGATCGATCACGGCTTGCGGGACTGGCGGACGAACGACGTGAAGGCGATGGATCCGCGGCTGGTGATGCTGCTCGCCGATCTGCGCGACGCGCTCGAGGTCGATCCGCGGCGGCCGTTCGACATCATCTCCGGCTATCGCAGCCCCGTCACCAATGCCCGGCTGCGCGCCCGCTCCGGCGGCGTCGCGACGAAGAGCCAGCACATGCTCGGCAAGGCGACGGACCTCGCCCTGCCCGGCGTTCCGCTCGATCGGGTGCGTGCCGCGGCGCTGGCACTGGGCCGCGGCGGCGTCGGCTTCTACCCGTCGAGCGGCTTCATCCATGTGGACACCGGCCGGGTGCGCCAGTGGTAGCGGCGGCGGCCGCCGGTGCGGGCGCGTCGCTTTTGTCCAAGCCCGATGGCAGCCGTTCGGCTAGGGTTCGGCCGGTCAGGAGGGAAGCGGCCGTGCAAGACTCGTTCAGTCCCGGCGCCACCGAACGGTCGCTTGCTCCCGCGGCCGGCCGTTTCGGCCTTGACCAGCCGATCGCCCCGCGCGCCGCCGGCTGGCTGTCCGGCTGCCCGTCGCTCGAAGAATTTGAAGGCCGCTTCAGCCTTGCCGGCGATCCGCGCTGCCGCGCGTCTGGCTTCGTCCCCGCGCATTAGCGGCGCGGCCGGATAGCCGGGATCAGCCGAGCAGCCGGGCGAAGCGCGCCATCGCCGCCGCTTCGCCGTCGGGCGCGTTCCACACCGATCCGCACACCGCGATGAAGTCGGCGCCGGCCTCGATCAGCGGGCCGGCATTGTCCGGAGTGATGCCGCCGATCGCGACGCAGGGCAGCTCGAACAGCGCCGACCACCAGCCGAGGATCGCCGGTTCCGGCCGGTGGCGTACCGCCTTCGTCGTCGTGGGATAGAAGCTGCCGAAGGCGACATAGTCGGCACCGGCCTCCCCCGCTTCCATCGCCAGATGCCGGCTGTCGTGGCAGGTGACCCCGATCTGCGCCGCCGGGCCCAGCGCCGCGCGCGCCTCGCGCGGGTCGCCATCGTCCTGCCCCAGATGCACGCCGTCTGCCGCCAGCCGCTTGGCGAGCGCGATCGAATCGTTGACGATGAAGGCGACGTCGCGGGCGCGGCACAGATCGCGGAGCGGCGTCGCCAGCTCTGCCGCCTTGTGCTGGTCCAGCCCCTTCACGCGAAACTGGAACGCCGCCGCCGGCCCGGCGTCGAGCGCCCGCGCGAGCCGCTCGGGAAAGTCGCCGCCGACGTCCGGCGGCGAAATCAGATAGAGCTGGCAGGGCCCGCGGGCATCGTCGCGGGCAAACATCTCGGCAAAGGCGTCGTTCGGCATGGTCAGGTCCGTATCGGGTGTCGCGGCTTCGCGAAAGACGTGGCGAGATGACGCGTCCCGCCCCGTCCGGTAGAGAGCGGCGATGCGCGAGGTCGATCTGCCCGCTCCGCTCGGCGTCGCTGTCTCGGGCGGCCCCGATTCGCTGGCGCTGCTGCTGCTCGCCGCGGCGCGGCACCCGGGGCAGGTGCGCGCGGCGACGGTCGATCACGGGCTCCGGCGCGGCTCGGCCGAAGAGGCGGCCGCGGTGGCGGAAATCTGCCGCGCGCGCGGCATCCCGCACGACATTCTGACCGTCAGCGTCCGCGGCTCGCTCCAGGCCGCCGCGCGCGCCGCCCGCTACCGCGCGCTCGCCGACTGGGCGGTCGCCAACCGCCTCCCCTTCCTTGCCACCGCCCACCATGCCGACGATCAGGCGGAAACGCTGCTGATGCGGCTTGCACGCGGCGCCGGCGTCGGGGGGCTGGCCGGGGCCCGGCGGCAGCGGCCGCTGGCGCCGGGCGTCACGCTCGTCCGGCCGCTCCTCGGCCACCGCAAGGCCGAGCTCGAAGCCTTGGTCGCCGCGGCCGGCCTCACACCGGTCCACGATCCGTCGAACCGCGATCCCCGGTTCGACCGGACCGCCGCCCGGCAGTTGCTGGCCGCCACGCCGGCCCTCGACCCTGCCCGCCTCGCCCGCAGCGCCGCCAATCTCGCCGAGGCGGAAGAAGCGCTCGCCTGGACGGTCGACCGGCTGGCGGCGGAGCGGATCGCCGGCGACGCGCTCGACCCGGCGGGACTGCCGCCGGAGCTGGTCCGCCGGCTGGTCGCGCGGCTGTTCGCGGCGCATGGCGCGACGCCGAGCGGGCCCGAGCTCAGCCGGCTGATCGCGCGCCTCGAGGCCGGCCAGGCGGCGACGCTTGCCGGGCTGAAGGCGCTGCCCGGTCCCCGCTGGCGGTTCGTTCCGGCTCCGCCCCGCCGCCGCCCGTCGGATCGGGGCGCGCGCGCCATTGTTCCTTAATCCGAGTCACCCTATCTTCGTCGCCGAACCCATACGAGTCAGACGCTGATGAACGACAAGAACCAACCGGACGGCACCAATCCGTGGATGAAGAGCCTGCTCATCTGGCTCGGCGTCGTCCTGGCCCTCGTGCTGTTCGTGTCGATGTTCGACAGCCGCGCGCGGATCGGCGCGGGCGAAGGCATTCCCTATTCCGAGTTCCTCCAGCGCGTGGAGGAAGGCTCGGTCAAGGAAGTGGCGATTTCCGACAACATCGTCACCGGCACCTTCACGAACGACAGCGCGTTCCGCACCCAGGCGCCGGATGATCCACGCCTCATCGACCGGCTGCTCTCCAAGGGCGTGAAATTCTCCGCCAAGCCGAAGGAAGAGCCGAGCTTCTGGATGATTCTCCTCTACCAGTCGCTGCCGTTCCTGCTGATCCTGGGCGTCGCCTTCTTCGTGATCCGGCAGATGCAGAAGAATGCGGGCTCCGGCGCGATGGGCTTCGGCAAGTCCAAGGCGAAGATGCTGACCGAAAAGCATGGCCGGGTGACGTTCGACGACGTGGCCGGCATCGACGAGGCGCGCGAGGAGCTGCAGGAAATCGTCGATTTCCTGAAGGATCCGACCAAGTTCGCGCGGCTGGGCGGCAAGATTCCGAAGGGCGCGCTGCTGGTCGGCTCGCCCGGCACCGGCAAGACGCTGCTGGCCCGCGCGATCGCGGGCGAGGCGAATGTGCCGTTCTTCACCATCTCGGGCTCCGACTTCGTCGAGATGTTTGTCGGCGTCGGCGCGAGCCGCGTGCGCGACATGTTCGAGCAGGCGAAGAAGAATGCGCCGTGCATCGTCTTCATCGACGAGATCGATGCGGTCGGCCGCCATCGCGGTGCCGGCCTCGGCAACGGCAATGACGAGCGCGAGCAGACGCTCAACCAGCTGCTCGTCGAAATGGACGGCTTCGAGGCGAACGAAGGCATCATCATCATCGCCGCCACCAACCGGCCGGACGTGCTCGATCCCGCGCTGCTGCGCCCGGGCCGGTTCGACCGCCAGGTCGTGGTGCCGCGCCCGGACATCGAGGGCCGCGAGAAGATCCTTGCCGTCCACATGAAGAAGGTGCCGCTGGCGCCGGACGTCGACAGCCGCACCATCGCGCGCGGCACGCCGGGCTTCTCGGGCGCGGACCTCGCCAACCTGGTGAACGAAGCCGCGCTGCTTGCCGCCCGCAAGGGCAAGCGGCTCGTCGCGATGCGCGAGTTCGAAGAGGCCAAGGACAAGGTCATGATGGGCGCCGAGAGGAAGTCCATGGTGATGACCGAGGACGAGAAGAAGGCGACCGCCTATCACGAAGCCGGCCATGCCCTCGTCTCGCTGCACGTCCCCGGCTGCGATCCGCTCCACAAGGTGACGATCATCCCGCGCGGCCGCGCGCTGGGCGTGACCTGGAACCTGCCGGAGCGGGACCGCTACTCGATGTCGATGAAGCAGATGAAAGCGCGGCTCGCGCTCTGCTTCGGCGGCCGCATCGCCGAGCAGCTGATCTACGGCAAGGACGAGCTCAACACCGGCGCCTCGAACGACATTCAGCAGGCGACCGACATGGCCCGATCGATGGTCATGGAATATGGCATGAGCGAAAAGCTCGGCTGGTTGCGCTACCGCGACAATCAGGACGAGGTGTTCCTCGGCCATTCGGTGGCGCGCTCGCAGAATGTCTCGGAAGAGACGGCGCGGCTGATCGACCAGGAAGTGCGCCGCCTGATCGAGGAAGCCGAGGCGACCGCGCGGCAGGTGCTGACCGACAATCTCGACCAGCTCCACCGCCTGGCCGAAGCGCTGCTCGAATATGAGACGCTGACCGGCGAGGAATCGAAGCGGGCGATCGCCGGCGAGGATATCGGCCGGGACGAAGGCCAGAAGAACCGCGCGACGCCGCTGGTGACCGGCAGCTCGATCCCCAAGACGCGGCCGAAAAAGCCGGGTCCGTTCGGCGACCCGGCGCCGCAAGGCGCCTGAACCGGCGCCCGCCGGGCGCCACCGGCCCAGAATCCGGCGCGGAGCCCTGGCTCCGCGCCTTTTCTTTTTCAAGAGAAGCGCTTAGCCTTCGCGATCGGAGGAGCGGAGCGATGTTCGAAGCAGTGCTGGCAGCAGGGCTTGCAAGCGCGGTCGCGCCGCCGCCGGAGCCGCCGCGGCTCGCGCCCTGCCCCGGCGGCGCCACGACCACGCTCGTGCGGCTGCCGGATCGCCCGGCGCTGGCCCGGTCCGCGTCGCCGGGCACGGCCGAGCTGGCGCGACCCCGCCGGCTGCCCTGCGCGACGCTCGCCTGACCAGGTCTGCCCAGCTTCCTTAGATAGCACAGTGGCTTAGCAGCCGTCGTCAGGCGCCGCACGGGGCACGCGGCCGGCCGCGCGACCGGGAACCAAGTGATCGCTGCGGCGCTTTTACAGCTTGCCAGCCGATAAGCCGCCCTGCGCCCCCGTCCTGGGAGGCGCGCGAACCCGGTCTGGCGGGTCGAAGGAGCGCCATGAAACCAGTCCATTCCCATCGCCGCGAGCGGCCGGTCTTAGCCGGTGGAGCCGCAGACAAGCCGACGCTGATCTGTTTCTCCCATCTCCGCTGGAATTTCGTGTTCCAGCGCCCGCAGCAGCTGATGAGCCGGCTGGCCCGCGGCTATCGGGTGCTGTTCTGGGAGGAACCGATGTTCGACGCGGCGGGCGAGCCGTCGCTCGATCTTTCGCTCTGCGCGCGGAGCGGCGTCACCATCGCTGTGCCCCATCTCGATCCCGCGGCGCCGGCCGACGTGCAGGAGCGGCAGCTGCGCCGGCTGCTCGACGAATGGATCGCGGAGCGCGCCGCCGGGCCGCTTCTCCGCTGGTACTACACGCCGATGATGCTGCCCTTTTCGCGGCACCTGGATGCCGCCTGCACGATCTATGACTGCATGGACGAGCTGGCGAACTTCAAATTCGCGCCGCCGCAATTGCTGCCGCTCGAAAGCGAGCTTCTGGAGACCGCGGACCTGGTCTTCACGGGCGGCTACAGCCTTTACGAAGCGAAGCGGGACCGCCATCCGAGCGTCCACGCTTTCCCCTCCAGCGTCGACGTGCGGCACTTCGCCGCCGCCCGCAGCGCGGGCGCCGATCCTGCCGACCAGGCCAGCCGGCCGCGCCCGCGCCTGGGCTTTTACGGCGTCATCGACGAGCGGATGGATCTGGCGCTGATCGACGCGGCGGCCGCCGCACGGCCGGACTGGACGTTCGTGATGATCGGCCCGGTGGTGAAGATCAGCCCCGACGAGCTGCCTCAGCGCCCGAACATCGCCTGGCTTGGCGGCAAGGACTATGCCGAGCTGCCGGCCTATCTTGCCCATTGGGACGTGGCACTGATGCCGTTCGCGATCAACGACGCGACGCGCTTCATCAGCCCCACCAAGACGCCCGAGTATCTGGCTGCCGGACGCCCGGTCGTCTCGACGCCGATCAAGGACGTGGTGCGCCATTATGGCGAGCTGGACGGCGTCGAGATCGCCGACACCCCGGACGCCTTCATCGCCGCCTGCGCGCGGGCGCTGGCCCTGCCCCATGAAAACCGCGAATGGCTGCGTCCGGTCGACGCCCTGCTCTCGACCATGTCGTGGGACGAGACGGCAGCAGCGATGCGCAGCCTGATCGACGCGGCGGCGGCAGCGAACCGGGCCCGTCCGCGCCTCACCAAGCCGCATTACGACGTGCTGGTCGTCGGCGCCGGCTTTGCGGGGGCGGTCATGGCCGAGCGGCTGGCCGCCGACGGCGGCAAGCGCGTGCTGGTGATCGACCGGCGGCCGCACATCGCCGGCAACGCCTATGACCGGCCCAATGCCGACGGCATCCTGTTCCACCAATATGGGCCGCACATCTTCCACACCAACAGCGAGGAGATTTTCGACTATCTCTCCCGCTTCACCGAATGGCGCCCCTATGAGCACCGCGTGCTCGCCGACATTGACGGCCAGCTGGTGCCGATGCCGATCAACCGCACCACCCTGAACCGCCTCTACGGCCTCGATATGCAGACCGATGCCGAAGCGGCGGCATTCCTCGAGAGCCGCGCCGAGCCGGTGGCGGACATCCGCACCTCGGCCGATGTCGTCGTCTCGAAAGTCGGCCGCGAGCTCTACGAAATGTTCTTCCAGGGCTATACCCGCAAGCAATGGGGCATGGACCCGTCGGAGCTCGACAAGTCCGTGACCAGCCGAGTGCCGACCCGCACCAACACCGACGACCGCTATTTCACCGACAGCCTGCAGGCGATGCCGGCGGCAGGCTTCACGAAGATGTTCGAACGGATGCTTGCCCATCCCAACATCGAGTTGCGTCTCGCCGCCGATTTCGACGTGGTGCGGGAGGAAGTGACCTGGGACAAACTGGTCTTCACCGGACCGATCGACGAGTATTTCGGCTATCGCTACGGTCGCCTGCCTTATCGCTCGCTCCGCTTCCGGCACGAGACTGTCGATCAGGAATGGTTCCAGTCCGTCGCAGTCGTCAACTACCCGGCCGAGGCGATCCCCTACACCCGGATCACCGAATACAAGCATCTGACCGGCCAGACGGCGCCGAAGACCAGCATCACCTATGAATATCCAAGTGCCGAGGGTGATCCTTATTACCCAATCCCCCGGCCGGAAAACCAGGCGCTGTTCAAGCGCTACGAGGCGCTCGCACTGGCCGAGCCGGACGTGA
>ERZ1066122.1949-NODE-1949-length-14865-cov-7.468535_pt1 | contig 14865 bp, 17 predicted proteins | sample MGYA00382769_ERZ1066122 | MGnify/ENA primary metagenome ERZ1066122 (study PRJEB33369, sample SAMEA5778352) | biofilm metagenome | biome: Industrial cooling water; feature: Water cooling tower basin; material: Biofilm | place: United Arab Emirates | collected...
TCGCGCGCGGTGCGGCTCGCCTCGGCCAGCGCCGCGCCCATGCCGACCGCCTGGCTGCCCTGACCCGGAAACAGAAACGCGCGCATGAAGGCCCCCGCTGAAGTGGAGCGCGCCGCCTATTGCGACCGCCGCGCGGATGCAACCCGCGGGCTAGTAGCCCATCAGCGCCAGCACTTCCTTGCGGCTGCGCTCGTCGGAGCGGAAGGTGCCCATCATCCGGCTGGTCGTCATCATCACGCCGGGCGTGTTGACCCCGCGCGCCGTCATGCAGGCATGGCTCGCCTCGATGACCACCGCCACTCCCTTGGGCTGGAGGTGCTCCCAGATGCAGTCGGCAACCTGCGCGGTCAGCCGCTCCTGCACCTGCAGCCGCCGCGCAAACCCGTGCAGCACACGCGCCAGCTTGGAGATGCCGACCACCTTGAGGTCCGGCAGGTAGGCGATGGACGCCTTGCCGATGATCGGAGCCATGTGGTGCTCGCAATGCGACTGGAACGGGATGTCGCGCAGCAGCACGATCTCGTCATAGCCCCCGACCTCGTCGAAGGTACGGGAGAGGTGGATGGAGGGATCCTCCTCATAACCGCGAGCATACTCCTTCCACGCGCGCGCCACCCGCGCCGGCGTATCGAGCAGGCCCTCGCGCTCGGGATCGTCCCCGGCCCAGCGGATCAGCGTCCGCACCGCCTCGGCCACCTGCTCCGGCACCGGGATCTTGGCGGGCGGCGCGACGAGGTCGCCGTCTTCCGGAGTGTCAGTCATCTCGCCCCAAGCTCCCGCACGATCTCGGCCGCCACCCCGGCCAAGTGGGCCGGATAAACGGCGCCGCAACGATCTCCCAATACATGCCTGGGGTCAGCGGTCCCACACCCGAGCAACTCAGATCTCATACTCGGGCCAGGCGTTCGGATCGGCGGCGCCCGCGCGGCGCCTCGTCATGTGGTCGTGGAGGTGCATAACCGTGCGGCCCGCCGTCTCCGTGAACCAGCCGGGCACGACCGCATGGACCAGGCAAGCAATGCCGGCTCCGATCATGGTCAGGCCGATCTTCACCGCACCGACACCATGCCCCCACCAGCTCATGCCGAGGGTGCGGGGATGCTCGGTGAACAGGCGCGCGACCATGGCTCGTGCAATCCCTTCGTTGTGGTGACCCCGACTGGATTCGAACCAGTGGCCTACAGATTAGGAATCTGCCGCTCTATCCTGCTGAGCTACGGGGCCTTGCGCGCTGCCTACAGGAGGGCGGCTCGGGAAATCAATTCGCTTCGTCGGGCGGGACGACCGGCAGCGGCAGCGGCGCGACTGGCACACCCTCTTCGGCAAGGCTCTTCGCCTGCTCCGGCGTCGCCTGGCCGTGGATCGGCCGGTGCTCCGCCTCGCCCAGGTGCATGGCGCGCGCCTGCTCGGGAAAGGCCTTGCCGACCCAGGTCGATTTCTCCAGCGCCTTCGCCTGCGCCGCCGCGAGCGCCGCCAGCATGGCCTTGGGATTGGAGATCTCCGCTTTGGTCCCCTGTACCGCGGGGGCCATTGGTGCCTTGCCAATGTCTGCCGAGCCGCACATCGGGCAGTTCACCAACGCGCGTTCCCGTTGATCGTCATAGTCGGCAGACGAGCCGAACCAGGCCTCGAACACGTGCCCGCCCGGCCGGCAAGCGAGATCGAACACGATCACGCGCGCTCGACCTCGGGCATGGCGCGGCGATGGTTCAGCGCAGGCACGCGGCTCCGCACCTCGGCGATCATCCCAAGGTCCACCTCCGCAAACGCCAGCCCCGGTTCGCCGTCCATCTCCAGCACCAGTTCGCCCCAGGGGTCCGCGACCAGGCTGTGGCCGTAAGTCTCACGCCCGTCCTCGTGACGGCCGGCCTGCGCCGCCGCGACCACGAACAGCCCGGCTTCGATCGCTCGCGCTCGCAGCAAGACATGCCAGTGCGCCTTGCCCGTCGGCACCGTAAAGGCGGCCGGCACCGCGATCGTGTCAGCCCCCGCCTCCGTCAGCCGCGCAAACAGAGCCGGGAAGCGCAGGTCGTAGCAGATCGCCAGCCCCAGCTTCCCGACCGGCGTGCCTTCCACCAGCACGAGCCGCTCTCCCGGCGCATAGATGGCGCTTTCCCGCCAGCTTTCCCCGGTCGCCAAGTCGACATCGAACAGGTGAATCTTGTCGTACCGCGCCCGCACCTCGCCGCGGTCGTCGATAACGAGCCCACGGTTCACCAGACGTCCGTCCGGCCCCTTCAGCGCGAGGCTGCCGAGGTGCACCCAGATGCCCTGCTCTCGCGCCGCCTCTCGCACCGCGGCAAGCACCGAATCGTCCGCTTCCGCACGGACCTTCCCGGCCGACCTCTCCCGATCCCGGTCCAGCAGGCCCGACATCTCCGGCGTGAACAGCATCGCCGCTCCGCCCGCGCGCGCCGCCTCGGCCGCCCGCACCAGCTCGGCCGCATTGCGCTCCGGATCGATCCCGGTCTGCGCCTGGTAGAGCGCGACCCGCGTCATGCGTTCAGCAGCGCGTCCAGCTTGCCCGAACGCTCGAGCGCGAACAGGTCGTCGCATCCGCCGACGTGCCGGCCATCGATGAAGATCTGCGGCACCGTTGCGCGGCCCGTGCGCTCGATCATCTCGGTGCGCTTTGGACCGCCGGCGTCGAGGTTGTAGGTCTCCGGCCGCACCCCCTTGGACGCGAGCAGCTCATTCGCCCGGATGCAATAAGGGCAGGTCGTCTTCGAATACATTTCCACGCGGGCCAAGGCTCTCTCCTTCGTCTCCGCTCCATGTAGGCGATTGCCGCGGCTTCGCCAGTTTTCAACGCAATACGCGTGCCCAGGCGAGCAGTTCTACCCTCGCCGCACCCTTGCGCTTGAGCAGCCGCGCGCAGGCGTCGGCGGTGGCGCCGGTGGTGAAGACATCGTCCACCAGGATGATCTTGCGTCCCTTTACGGAGCGCTCGCTACGCAGTGCAAAGGCGCCGCTCACCAGCTTGCGCCGTTCGGAGGGGTTGAGGCCCTTGAGCTTGGGTGTGCGCTTCGTGCGCCGGAGCAGGAGCGGATCGCTCTCGCGGTGGTCGAGCGCCTTTGCGATCAGCTGCGCCTGGTTGAACCCTCGGGACCACAGGCGCGAGCGGTGCAGCGGGACTGGCACGAGCAGCGCCTCGGGATCGAGTTCCACCAGCGGCCGGCGCATGTAGGCAGCCATCGTGCGGGCAAGCGCGGTTTTCCGCCCATACTTGAGGCGGATCGCAAGGTTGCGGGCGATGTCGCCGTAGGCCACGGCGGCGCGGATGCGGTCGAGGGCGGGCTTGTCTTCTGCGTGGCAGGCGCCGCAGGTGTCGGCTTCGGTGGCCTCCAGCGGGTGACCGCAGCGCTGGCAGCCGCCGGACAGGAAGTCGAGTTCGTGCCAGCAGGACTGGCAGAAAAGCCCCACTTCCGAGGTGATCGAACCGCATCCAGCGCAGCGCGGTGGAAGGGCGAAATCGAGTCCGAAACGGAAAACAGTGCGGGCCAAAGCGATGGTCATGGGTGCTTGTTCCCCGCCGTGGGGCGCCGCACAAGGGGGTATGGCAGAGCCGTTGTTCGATAACCGTCTGAAAAAGCTGCGCCATGCCCGGGCGCAGCGGCAGGGAGAACGGCTGTTTTTGGCCGAAAGAGCGGTCGAGGATGTCGCGGAGCGGCTGCAGTTCGTGAACCGGCGGTTCCGGCGCGGGTTGGTGATCGGGTGCCCGGAGGAGCTGCAGGAGAAGCTCGCAGGGGCGGCAGATGACGTGATTTTCGCACCAGAATTGCCGCAGATTTGCGAAGTTGAGCCCGAAAGTGTCGAACTTTTGCTCGTTTTCGGCCAGTTCGACACGGAAAACGAGCTTGCCGCCACAGCGCATGTGCTGCGGAGCCGGATGGCGGCGGACGGGCTGTTCGCGGGCGTGTTCCCCGGCAACGACAGCCTGCCAAAACTGCGCGCCGCGATGCTGGCCGCGGATCAGGCCGCGGGCGCGGGGTTCACGCCGCGGGTTCATCCGCGGATCGAGGCGGCGGCCTTCACCCATCTTCTGGCTGAAGCGGGCTTCGTCGAGCCGATCGTCGACATCGACCGGGTGCGGCTGCGCTATCGGCGGCTGGACGACCTGGTCGCGGACCTGCGGGGGATGGGCGCGACCAATGTGCTGGCGGCGCGATCGCGGCGGCCGCTCAGCCGGACGGCGCTGGCGGCGGCAAGGGAGGCCTTCGCGGCGGAGGGGGACGAGAGCGGCACCGTGGAGACAGTGGAGCTGATCCACTTCGCGGCCTGGACACGGCCCGAAAACATTCGTCCTTAACGCCACATCAACTTCGCTTGCCGCAAGGTCCGTTAACCAGCCGTGCGTCAATCATGCCGTGTGGACGTGGACCAGAGGAGGGTGGCGTGGACGCTATCCTGTTGATGATGCGCAAGCTGCGCACCGACGAGCGCGGTGCGACAGCGATCGAATATGGCTTGATCGTCGCCCTGATCGCGGTGGCGGTCATCACCGCGCTGCAAGGGCTCGGCGGCGGTGCCAACGGGATGTGGACCAACATCTCGAGCAAGGTCGACGAGAGCATGTAAGGAGGCGCGCCGGACCAGCCGACGCGCCGCCTTGCCCATGACCTTGCTCTGAGCCCTTGGCACGACGCCGCGGTCGATGCGGCCTTGCCTGCCGCCGGCGCAAACGGCAGCGCTCAGATCAGCCGACGGCAGCGCTCAGAGTCTCGCCTACGCCAGCCCTCAGGCCCGGCGCGCGCCGTAGACCACCAGCTTGACCCGCTGGCCGGGCACCAGCCGGCTGTTCGCGGCGAGGCCGTTGATCGACAGGAACCGCTCCACCTGAAAGTCGCGGTAGGCCATGCGGCTGGCGAGCGACTGCACCGTCTCGCCCGGGCGCACCGTCACCACGTCGATGACCCGCGGGCGAATCGCCGCGGCCTCGGCCGGGCTGATGCGGCGGAGCGAGTTCACCATGGAGGTGAACTGGCCAACCCCCTGCCCGCCCTGCGTCAAGGTGACGAAATGGTAGGCAGTGTTCGCGTCCCACTGGTAGGCGAAGACACTGACGTCGACGATGCCCGACTGGGTCCGGGCCCGGCCGACGAAGTAGGTCGCGGGCACACCGTTGATCGAGGTGCGGCCACCGTCGATCTGCTGCACCTGGGTCCGCCCGCCGGTCAGGCCCTGGAGCACCTGGCCGACATAGCTGTCGAGGTTGCCGTTGAAGCGCCCGCCCGAGAATTGCGCCTTGCCGGCCGAGCCCTGGATGGTGACGGCGGTGGTGCCGTTCTGCATCTGGTAGCCGGTCGGCACAGTGAAGGCGAGCCGCAGGTCCGGGTGGATGAAGCTGCGGCCCTCGATGATGCCCTGCGCGGGATCGTCGCCGACGATGAGGCCGTCGATCTGCGCGAGGAACTGGTCGCGGTTGCGGGCGCCCGTTCCCGCGCGGCCGGTCCGCTGGGCCATGGCCGAGGCCTGGCGGACGCGGTTCTCCGACAGCGGGTGGGTGCTCGCCCACTCGGGCACCGAGCGGTTGTCGCGGCCCTGCACGCGCGCCTCCAGCGCGGAGGCGCGGGTCAGCGCGGCGAGCATGCTGGCGCCGGCAGACGGATCGTAGCCCGCCCGGACCATGTAGTTGATGCCGAGCTGGTCGGATTGATATTCCTGGTTGCGGCTGAAGCTCAATGTTCGCAGCTGGGCGCCGGTCTGGGCCGCGCGGCTGATGAAGTCGCCGAAGCCGCCCCCGACGACGCTGCCGAGGATCGCGCCGAGGATGCCGCCGATGGCGTTGCGCTGCGACGCGGACTGGCGCGCCTGGGCGTGGTTGGCGGCGACGTGGCCGACCTCGTGCCCGAGGACGAAGGCGAGCTCCGCCTCGTCGTTCATGATGCTCTTCAGCTGCCGCGTGATATAGATGTAGCCGCCCGGCACCGCGAAGGCGTTCTCCACCGCGCTGTTCAATGTGGTGAAGCGATAGGCGCCCGGATTGACGCCGGAGAAGGCGGCGACGCGGCGGCCGACCTGGTCGACATAGGCCGCGCGGGCGCCGGTCTCGGCGCCGCCGAACTCGTCGATCAGCGCCTGATGCTGCTGCTGCGCCTCCTGGACGTAGCGGGCCGGCAGGTTGCGTTGCGCCTGCGCGGAGAGCGCGGCGGGCACCGCGATAACCGCGGCGGCGGAGAGGAGAAATATGGTCTTGCGCATGGATTGCGTCCGTACAGTTGGTCCGTTTTCACGAATCTGAACGGGACGACCCGCAAGCTTGTTCCGGGCGTGGAAGGGTGTGCAGGGTTGGGCCGGGGGCGTGTACTCGCACTGCGGCGAGCAGCACCTGACCGCGATCTAGCGGAGTTCAAGTTCCGCTATACCACCCTGCGTTGCCAGCGGTTTTGATCACCGTGCGTGTGCCGCCGAAGGGCTCAAGGGCATCGTTGGTAAGCGGCTCACCTACACAGCAGCTAACTGAGCCGCGCCTACAGTCCGAGGGACGTCAATTGCTATTCTCCTTCATGCGCTCCATGAAGCACTTGCGTAAGTGACTTGCCCCTCGTAGAATCCGCCTATGGCGGATTTTAACCGAGCCTTTGTACAGTCTCTCGCATGACTCGCGAGCGGGACAAAATTGTAGTTGTGATCGAGCCGACTTCACCATCGGAGCGCCTCGACATTGCAGATGCCTTTCAACAGGTGCTTGATTATCTGAGATTGGTTGAACTGGCGGCCAGCGAGGATGCCGATTTCGATTGGAAACTCGAACGAGCCTCCACCAACTCGCCGTTCACCGTTGTGGCTTACACTCCCGTCGGGGGCGCGGCGGCGAAGAACCAGCAAAGCCTCGCCGTTGCACAGCGGCGAACTGAGGAGGGTTTAAGAGAGTTGGCCACCGGCAAGGTGCCTACTTGGATGCGAAAGCGGCAGAGGAATGCTGCGAGACGCATCGCCCGTCGTTTCCACGACAACATCGGCCGCATGTCTCTTAAGGCTGATGAGGCGTCTAAAGGAGCTTTCCTGCTGAACCGGAGCTTGGCGCGACAGGCTCTCACGACGTTGGACAAGGTCGACGGTATAGAGGAAGTGATCGTTCCTAAGCACACCTCATACGGTGAGATCGAAGGATTACTGCTTGGGGTTGGAAGCTATTACAGCAGCCCAGCACTTTGGGTCCGCGCGAACGGGTATGACGTCGTTCGTTGCATGGTGAAGCGCGACAAGCTCGAAGAGCTTGGTGAAGAAGCCACCTTGAAAGAAGTTTGGAAGCACCGACGCGTTCGGATTGTAGGTGCTCTGACCTACGCGGAAGGTGGTAGTCTGGAACAGGTTGCGGTTGATGAACTGCAATTGTTCCCAAGTGGCGGCGTAAGCTTGACGGAGGTTCTAGACCCTGATTTCACGGGCGGCATGGAGCCAGTCGAGTATCTAGACCGTTTCCACGATGGAGCCCTCCATTAGGAGGCTCTATTGGGACGCTTGCGCCTTCCTTGGTCTTCTCAACGCTGAGGCCGAGAAGCACGCGGATTGTCGCGCCGTTTGGATGGAGGCGGAAAAGGGTGAGACCCAAATCATCACGTCGTTCTTCAGCTTCGCGGAGGTATTCAAAGCGAAGTGCGAGGGAAAAGCGAAGCCGCTCGACGACGATGGAGAGGATAAGGTTGCCGCGTTCCTAGCGGCGGAACATATTCTATCGGTCACTCTGGATCGTCGAACGGGTGAGTTAGCTCGCCGATTGATGCGGCGGCACCCCGAATGCAAGAAACCCTCGGACGCCGTACACCTCGCCACTGCCATTCTGATGAACGTGGACGAGATGCACACCTACGACGGATCTGACCTACTTAAGCTTAGCAAGCTGGTCGCAAAGCAGGACGGCGAGATGTTGACGATCTGCACCCCCTATGTGGCCGAGCCGGAGTTGTTTGCAGGCGAGGAAGATGGGCGAGGTTGACAAGTCTCAAGCGGACAAGTTCAAGCAAGCCGCTCGCGAGCTGGAGACTGACGACGATCGGGGCGCTTCAAAGAGCGCTGAAGAAGCTGGCTAGGACAAGCTGTTGGAGGCGGACCGCCTACGCTTAGGTGCAATTACGGTCGAGAGGGCAGATGTGGTTGCCCCGCTCACCCAATCGCCAGGAACTTCTCCCGCCGCTGGTGCAGCAGTTCTTCGCGGGACCTCCCGCTGAGCCCGTCCAGCTCCGCGACCACCTTCTCCTTCAGCCGCGCGATGGCTCCAGCCGGGTCGCGATGCGCTCCGCCGAGGGGCTCGGGGATGATCTCGTCGATGACTCCGAGGCCCTTCAGGTCGGCGGCGGTGATGCGCATGGCTTCGGCGGCGTCGGCGGCCTTGTCGGCGGTGCGCCACAGGATGGAGGCGCAGCCTTCGGGCGAGATGACGGAATAAATCGCATGCTCGAACATCAGCACGCGGTTGGCGGACGCGATGGCGACCGCGCCGCCGGAGCCGCCCTCCCCCACGATCGTCGCGACCATCGGCACGCCGAGCGCGAGGCACTGCTCGGTCGCGCGGGCGATGGCCTCGGCCTGGCCGCGTTCCTCCGCCTGGACCCCTGGAAAGGCTCCGGGCGTGTCGACCAGGGTGACCACCGGCAGGCCGAAGCGGTCGGCGAGCTGCATCAGGCGGATCGCCTTGCGGTAGCCCTCGGGCTTGGCCATGCCGAAGTTGTGGCGGAGGCGGCTGGCGGTGTCCGAACCCTTCTCATGCCCGATCAGCATGACCCGGCGCCCGTCGATGCGGGCGAGGCCGCCGACGATCGCCTGGTCGTCGGCGAAGGCGCGGTCGCCGGCGAGCGGCAGGAAGTCCTCGGCAAGGCCTGCGACATAGTCCTTGAAGTGCGGCCGCTCCGGATGACGGGCGACCTGCGCCTTCTGCCACGGGGTGAGGCGGGCGTAGGTGTCCTTCAGCAGGCGGGCCGACTTGGCCTCCAGCCGTTCGATCTCCTGATCGATGTCGATGGCGCCGCTGCTGGCGGTCTCGCGCAGTTCGGCGACGCGCGCTTCCAGCTCGGCGATCGGCTTTTCGAAGTCGAGGAACGTGATCATAGGCCGGACGCCGCCTAGGCGGAGCCGCGCCCCTTCGCAAGCGGATGGCGCTGGTTGACCAGCTCGACGAGCCGCGCGCTGTCGACATGGGTGTAGATCTGGGTGGTGGCGATGTCGGCATGGCCGAGCAGGGCCTGGAGCGCGCGGAGATCGGCGCCGCCCGCGAGCAGGTGGGTGGCGAAGGCGTGGCGCAGGACGTGCGGGCTGACCCGGTCGGGGGCGATGCCGGCGTCCGCGGCCATGGTGCGGACGAGCTGGAACAGGCGCACTCGGCTGAGATGCGCCTTGCCTCCGGGGAAGAGGTAGGCGCTTGTGCCGGGCACGTGGGGGAGCCAGGCGGCGACGGCGGCAAAGGCGCGCTCGGAGATGGGGACGAGGCGCTCCTTCGCGCCCTTGCCGCGGAGGATCAGGAAGGGCTGGCCCTGGCGGAGGGCGCCGCGGGGGAGGCTGACGAGCTCGGTGGCGCGGAGGCCGGAGCCGTAGAGCAATTCGATGAGCGCGAGGTTGCGGAGCGCGAGGGGCATGCCGCTGGCGGCGCGGTCCTCGGCGGCGCGGAACATGGCGTCGACCTCGTGCGGGTCGAGGATGCGGGGGAGCGGGCGCTCGGTCGCGGGGCGCGGGAGTGCGGCGGAGGGGTCGTCGGCGCGCAGGCCCTCCTCCTGGAGGAAGCCGTAGAAGCGGCGGAGCGCGGCGGAGCGGCGGGCGACGGTGGCGGGGCTGAGCTCCGACCAGGCGGCGCCGAGACGGCCGAGCGCGGCCATGTCAGCGGTGCCGATCTCGCCCACGACCTCGGCCGCGGAGCGCAGGTCGGTGCGGTAGGCTGTGAGCGTGTTGCGCGATGCGCCCGCCTCCGCCGCCATCATGTCGAGGAAGCGGTCGAGGAGCGCGCGGTCCTCCGCGGTCACGTGCGCGCGAGGGCCTCGGCCGCGATCATCCGGGCGGCGAAGTCGAGGCCGCTCTGGCGCATGGCGGCGAGGCCGCGGAACATGTGGGCGGCGGGGATGCTGTCCGGGCGGCTCGCCTGCATGCCGACGGCGGCAAGGAGGACGGCGGTGCCGCTCTGGCTGCGGCGGCCGGCCGCCTGGGCCATCTGCGTCCAGACGGAGGAGCGGCCGAGGCCGAGGCCATATTCCTCGGTGAGCTGGGAGGCGAGCTCGGTCGAGATGCGGCCGGTGCCGGCGAGCCCGGCGACGAGCAATTTGCTGCGCTGGCGGTTGGGGCTGTCGTCGCGGCCGATGAAGCCCTCGATGCGGCCGCTGCTGAGGTCCACGTTCGCGTTGGTGCCGAGCGCGAGCAGGGCCCAGGCGCGGTCGGCGGCGGCATCGTCCATCTCGGCGACGGCGCCGGCCCAGCGCGCGGCCTGCCGGTCGTAGCCGCCGGCGAGCATGGAGGCGATCAGGTTCTCCGCGTCGCCCGCCAGCTGGGGCGAGGGCGGGATACGGGTGGCGGCGAGGGAGAGGAGCGCGCGGCTGGCGGTGCGCTGGAGCGGGTCGTTCCCCTCCCCCCACAGCCGGCGCATGGCGTTCAGCCGATCGTCCTGGGTGCGGCCGACATAGGCGAGGCGCAGGCGCCAGGCGTCGGTGTCGGACAGGTCGGACGGGTCCGTCGCGTCGTAGATGAGCGAGTAGAGATCGGTCAGCGCGGCGGAGGAGAAGACCCCGAGGCCGGTCGCGATGCGCGCGGCGGGCAGGCGCTGCTCAGGCGTGAGCAGGGGCGCACGGGCTTGCCAGGCGCGCAGGCGCAAGGGCGCGCGCTGGAGGAGATTGTCGGGCGGGTTGAGGCCGGTCGCCGCGGCCAGCCCGAAGCGCCAGGAGGTGAGCGCCTCGACCGGCTCCCACTCAACGGTCACGGCGCGGCCGGTGTCCTCGCCCGCGCCCACGACCTTGTCGGCGAGGACATGGTCGATGCCGCTCATCTGGCCGCGGCGGCGGACCTGCTCGATCTGCGCGGCGGCGGCGCTGGCCTCACCTTCAAGGGCGGCGCACATGGCCTGTACTGCCGGCACGATCTGGCGCTCGGCCTCGGCCATGCGTTCGCGCAAGGGACAGAGGGCGGCGGGGTCGGCGGTGGCGAGCGCGGTCTGAACCGCGACCTGCGTCATCTTGTCGGTGAAGTCGGCGACGTCCACGCCCGCGACGATCATGCGGGCGGCGTCGGCCTCGCCCATGCGCAGCAGCAGCCAGGCGCGCTCGGCCGCCCAGTCGACCGGGTTGACCGAGTGCGGGGCTTCGGTGCGGGACAGCAGGGCATTGCGCAGGGTGATGTGCAGCCAGCGCGACGGAAGCGGAGTTTCCAGCCGCCGCATCAGCACCGACAGGAACTTGCCGTTGGCGGTGCCCCACGGGTTGGCCCCGAAGCCCCAGCCGGACGGGTCGATGGCGCCGACCACGCGCGGGTCACGCCGTGCGCTCTCCGGCATCTCGATCGGCGGCGGCGCGGGCGGGAGTTCCTCGAGTTCCTCTTCACTCACCTCCTCGATCTCACCGGCGCTGGCGTCCGGACGCGGGCGGGGCGTGGTGCGCTCGGCGGGCGCCTGTTCGTTGGCGGTGGTGTTCGTCTCCGGCTGCGGACGCTCGGGCGGCGGAGTCGTTTGGTCGTTGCCGAAGCCGGGCGGCAGCAGCGATTCCTGGGCGAGCGCCGGCACCGCCAGTGCCAGCGCCGCAGCCGCGAGGAGGAGCTTATTGCGCGGGCGCACGGGTGACGTCGGTCTCGATCGGCTTCACCGGCACCTCGTCGGCGGAGCGCGAGATGGCGATCAGCCCCGCGATCACGAGCAGGACGAGGATGAGCAGGATGACGGGCCCGCGCATCGGGTGCGGGGGCTTGCGGTGTATGGCCATGGGGCGGGCTTTTGCCGCCTCCGTTCCGCGCTGTATAGCCCCGCTTTCATGTCCAGGCGCCCCCTCCCCCTCGATGGCAAGCTCGACCGGCCGGTGGTGCTGGTCGGGCTGATGGGCGCGGGCAAGTCGACGGTCGGGCGGCGGCTGGCGAAGCGGCTGAACCTGCCCTTCATCGACACGGACGAGGCGATCGAGGACGCGGCCGGGCTCTCCGCCGGCGAGGTGTTCCAACGCTATGGCGAGGCCGACTTCCGCGACGGCGAGCGGCGGCTGGTGGCGCGGCTGATGGACGGGCCGGTGCGCGTGATCGCGACCGGCGGCGGCGCCTACGTGCATCCGGACACAAGGCGGCTGCTGAACGAGCGGGCGATCACCGTGTGGCTCGATGCTCCGGTGGAGCTGCTGGCAGAGAGAACGGCGCGGCGGCCCGACACGCGACCTCTGCTCAAGGACGGCGACCGGGCTGAGATCCTCGGCAAGTTGATCGACCAGCGCCGCCCGGCCTATGCGGAGGCGCACATCCGCATCCCCAGCGACGGCAGCAGCCACGGCGAGATGGTCGAGGCGATCGTCGGCGCGCTGAAGCAGCATCTCGAGGAACCATGAGGATCATCCACGTCGATACGTCCGACGAGCGTCGCTACGAGGTGCTGGTCGGCCCGCTGGAGCATAGCCGCGGGCGGCTGCGCGAACTGGCGAACGGGCGGCCGCTTACGCTGGTCACCGACGAGCGGATCTGGGCGCTGCATGGCGAGCGGGTCGCCGCGCTGATCCCTGCCGAGCCGATCTTCGTGCCGGAGGGCGAGCCGGCGAAGAGCTGGGGCGAGCTGCAGCGGCTGATCGCTCGGTTTGCGGAGCTGAACCTCGACCGCAACCGGCCGATCGTCGCGATGGGCGGTGGCTCGGTGGGCGACCTTACCGGGCTGGCTGCGGGCCTGTTCAAGCGAGGCTGCCCGGTGGTGCATATCCCGACGACCCTGCTCGCGCAGGCGGACAGCGCGGTCGGCGGCAAGACGGCGATCGATGCCGAAGGGCAGAAGAACCTGATCGGCATGTTCCACCAGCCCGCGCTGGTGCTGGCGGACGTCGGCTTGCTCGACACGCTAGACGACCGGCAGCTTCGGGCGGGCTATGCGGAGATCGTGAAATATGGGCTGATCGGGCACGAGATCGTGTTCGACTGGCTCGAGGATCATGGCGAGAAGATTCTCGCCGGCGACCGCGAGATGCGTGAGGAAGCGGTCCACCAGGCGGTCAGCGCGAAGGCGCGGATCGTCGAGGCGGACACGGAGGACCGCACCGGCCTCCGCGCGCTGCTCAACCTCGGCCACACCTTCGCCCATGCGATCGAGTCGGCGGCGGGGCTGGGCGAGGTGCTGCACGGCGAGGCGGTCAGCATCGGCATGACGCTGGCGTTCGCCTTCTCGGACGAGCTGGGCCTGTGCCCCGAGGAGGATGCGCTGCGGGTGCGGCGGCATCTGGAGGCCGCGGGGCTGCCGACGCGGCTGGGGCAGGTCAGCCTGGATCGTGCGGCGCTGCTGCCGCTGATGGGCGCGGACAAGAAGAATGCCGACGGCAAGCTGCGGCTGGTGCTGGTGCGGGGGATCGGGGAAGCGTTCCTGGCGCCGGATGTGCCCGCGGAGAAGCTGGCGGGTTTTTTGGAGAGAGCAGAGTAGCGTTCGTCCTGAGCGGAGGCTCGTCAGAGCCGAAGTCGAAGGGCGTTGTGCCTAGCCAGGCGCCCTTCGACTTCGCTGCGCTCCGCTCAGGGCGAGCGGGGAGCAGAGCCGATGGCAACTTACCCCGCACTCTCCTCATCCGGCAGCGAGCGCGTCGCGCTGAAGCTGCGCTCCTGGCCGGAGTGCAGGTCGCCGCTGGCGCTCTGGAGCTTCAGGCGGTCCCGGTCGCGCTCGCGATACTCGCGTTCGACGCGGCCGACCTCGCGCTCGGCGATGCCGAGCCGGCGCAGCGCTTCGCGGCCCATGGTGACCGCGCTCTCGAACACCTCGCGCTGGATTAGCGCCACGTCGAGACCGTCGAGCGCGATCATCTGGCGGCGGTCGAACACCCGCACCATGATGACCGCATGCGGAAAGGCTTCGAGGATCGGCTCGAGCCGCTCGCGGTCGAGCGTCCGGTCGTCGTGGCAGAACAGGATCGCCTCCGCGCTATCCGCGCCCGCCAGCCGCAGCAGGTCAAGCCGAGTGCCGTCGCCGTAGTAGACCTTGGTGCCGAACTCGCCGCTGAGTTCGATCTGCTGCGGCTTGCTGTCGATCAGGGTGACCGGGATGCGCTTGGCCATCAGCATCTGCGCGACCGTCTGGCCGAAGCGGCCGTACCCGACGACGATGGCGTTGGTCTCGGGCGAGAACTCCGGGCCGTCGAGTTCCGGCTGCTTCGCGCGCTGCCGCGCCTGCAGCCAGTCGATCAGCTTCATCAGGAACGGGGTCGCGACCATCGAGGTGGTGATGACCGCGCCGAACAGCGAAGCGCCGTCCGGCAGGATCAGCTGCGCCGCCGTCGCCTGCGCGAACAGGACGAAGCCGAACTCGCCCCCCTGGCTGAGCAGCAGGGCGAGCCACAGGGCGCGGTGCCGTTGATCGCCGAAGGCGCGGGCAAGCGGGAAGATGATGGCCGCCTTGACCGCGATCAGCGCGGCGGCGAGCGCGACCACCTTGAACGGCTGCTGCGCGATGACGCTGAGGTCGAGCAGCATTCCGACCGACATGAAGAACAGGCCGAGCAGGATGGAGCGGAACGGATCGACGTCGCTCTCCAGCTCGTGCCGGTAGGGCGACTCCGCCAGCATCACGCCCGCCACGAACGCGCCAAGCGCCACGGACAGGTGCAGGCTGTGCATCAGCGCCGACGCGCCGATCACCGCGAACAGGCCGGCGACCACGAACAGCTCCCGCTCGCCATAGCGGCCGATCAGCCGGAACAGCGGGTTGAGGACGAACCTCCCCGCGATCACCAGCCC
>ERZ1066122.1953-NODE-1953-length-14824-cov-34.024511_pt1 | contig 14824 bp, 15 predicted proteins | sample MGYA00382769_ERZ1066122 | MGnify/ENA primary metagenome ERZ1066122 (study PRJEB33369, sample SAMEA5778352) | biofilm metagenome | biome: Industrial cooling water; feature: Water cooling tower basin; material: Biofilm | place: United Arab Emirates | collected...
TGGAGTTCTTCCAGGGCAACTACCGCGAGTACGAAGAGGACAAGAAGCGCCGCCTGGGCGAGGAAGGCGCCAAGCCGCACCGCCTGAAGTTCAAGGCGCTGAAGTGACGCGACGGCGCCCGCGCACGACGCGCGGGCGCGTCCATCCGACGCGGGCACGCCGAGCGTGCCCGTCGCACCGCCGCGGCATCGACCGTTGAGTCCGCGGTCGCACTGCAAACGCGATCCGGGCCACACTTCGCGGCATGCGCCCGCGAATCCGCCGGTGTCGCCTTCCGCCCCCTGCCCGAGTCTGGAAAGATGACCGTCCCGCACGCCGTGCCGTCGCCGAACACGCCCGCCGAACCGATGCGCAGCTTCATCGACCGTCTCCGCGACCGCTGGCAGCAGGCCGACACTCTGGTGTGCGTGGGCCTGGACCCGGAGCCGGCGAAATTCCCGGCCGCCTTCGCCCACGACCCGGACGCGATCTTCCATTTCTGCCGCGACATCGTCGACGCCACCGCGCCGTATGCCTGCGCGTTCAAGCCGCAGATCGCGCACTTCGCCGCCAACCACGCCGAAGAAGCGCTGCGCATGCTGATCCTGCACATCGGCTTCCGCTGGCCGGACATCCCGGTGATTCTCGACAGCAAACGCGGCGACATCGGCAGCACCGCGCAGCACTACGCGCACGAGGCGTTCGAGCGCTACGGCGCGGACGCGGTGACGGTGAACCCCTACCTCGGCCGCGATTCGGTGCAGCCCTTTCTCGACCGCCGCGAGAAGGGCGTGGTGATCCTGTGCCGCACCAGCAATGCCGGCGCCGGCGACCTGCAGGACATGCAGATCGCGGGGCGGCCGCTGTACCAGCACGTGGCGGAGAAGATCGCGCGCGACTGGAACGAACACGGCAACTGCGCGCTGGTGGTCGGCGCGACCTGGCCGGAACAGTTGCGCGAGGTGCGTGCGATCGTGGGCGACGACGTGCCGTTCCTCGTCCCCGGCGTGGGCGCGCAGGGCGGCGACGCGGCCGCGGTGGTCGCCCACGGCGCGAACCGTCACGGCGACGGCCTGATCATCAGCTCATCGCGCGCGATCCTGTATGCCTCCTCCGGCGAGGACTACGCCGACGCCGCAGCCGGGGCCGCGCGCGCGCTGCGCGACGAGATCAACCGGTCGCGTTGAGCGGCCGCCTGTCCGTGTCGCCGACGGCCCGATGAAGTCCGGACCCGTGGCGCCGGCCGCATCGGCACTCCACCGCCTCCTTCCATCCCGTTCCCTGGACAAGGACTGTCCCATGCCCCGCTCGATCCGGCGCCCACTCCCGATCCACGCCTGCCCCTGGTCCACGCTCGCTCTGCTGCTGTTGCTGCTGGTCGGCTGCCGCTCCGAATCCGACCACGACGACCGCGTCGCACGCCGCGGCATGGAGCCTGCCGTCGGTGAACAGTGGCCGCATGCGCGCCCGTCCGGCAGACACCTGTCCTGACATCTGCGCTTCAGACTTCGCGCGCGCGCAGCGCGGCGGCCGCCGCGGCGAACGGAAACCGCGCCCAGATCATCGCCAGCACAGCCGCGCGCACCAGAACGCCGCGCCGGGCGGCTTCGAATGTCAGGAAATACCGCGCCAGCCCGCGGTGCTTGTGCCATTCCACGAACCACGGCCGGCTGCGGCTGGACACGCCGCGCACATGCAGCACGCGCACGTCGTTGGCAACCGCGACCTGGGCGCCGGCCGCGCGTGCGCGGCGGCACAGGTCGAGATCCTCGGCATGCAGGCGGTAGCCGGGGTCGAAGCCATCCAGCGCATCGAACAGACGGCGCGGCAGCAGCATCAAAGCGCCGGACACCGCGTCCACCGGCTGGAGCGCCCGGCGCTCGTCCACCGGCAGATCCAGCCTGCGCGCGGAAGGGTGGCGCAGCATCCGGGCGAAATCGGGGTCGCGGCGGCGGGCCGCGCCATCGCGCACGCCCGCCTCGTCCACCAGGTCGGCACCGAGCAGCGCCTCGGCCGAGGCCTCCCGCGCGATCGCCGCCGCGTGCGCGAGCAGGCGCGCGAAGGTGTCGGCCTCGACGAGGCAGTCGGGGTTGACGAAGGCCAGCCAGGCGGCCTCGCTGTCGTCCGCGCCCTGATTGCAGGCGATGCCGAAGCCGGGGTTGTCGGGGTTGGCGATGAAGCGCACCCGGGCATCGGCCAGCGCGTGGCGCTGGACGATGGCCACCGTGTCGTCGTCGGACGCGTTGTCGATCACCCGGATCTCGGCCACGGCCTCCGCGGCGCGCAGGCGCGAGAGACATTCGCCGATGGTCTGGCCGCTGCGGTGGGTGACCACCACCGCGGCCAGCGCGGCGCGCCCGGCGGACGCAGGCGGAGTCGGCGACTCGGGTCTCATGGCGCCTGGCCGCCCGGGAACATGTCGGGCTGCGGCCACGCCGTGCCGTCGTCGGGCGGCGCGGCGTCGACGGCGCGCTGCAGGGAGGCGCGCAGGGCGTGCAGTGGATCCTGCATCAGGAACTGCGCCAGACGCGCGTGCCAGGCCGGCCAGCGCGCCGCCAGCAGATCCAGGTCGTCGCCATTCGCCAGCCCCTCGCCCGGTCTGGCGACGAAGGCCGTTTCGCACAGCACGTTGCGCCAGCCCAGGCCGGTCATGCGCAGCGAGAGATCGGCGATGGCGGCATAGGCGCCGGCGAAACTGGCGCCATCCAGACCGCCCGCGCGCACGCGCGCCCGCCCACGCAGGAACAGCGCATGGCCGACGGCGGAAGGCAGCTCGGGATGATGCGGCGGCAGCGAGGCCGCAGCCCGGGCCAGGCGGGTGGGCTCGTCGGGCAACGCGCCGATCTCGCCGATCCGCGGCCAGGCCACGGTCTCGCCGGCGTTGCTCCAGGAGGTGGCGGTGGCGATGGCCGGGTCGCGCGCGGCGCAGGCCGCCAGCTGGGCCGCCCAGCCCGGCAACGGCCGGGCATCGGCGGCGAGGATCAGCACATCGGCCTCATCGCAGGCGATCAACATCTCGGCCAGATGCGCGGCTTCGCCCACCGGCCGCGTGCGCCGGGTGTAGTCGGCCTGCAGCGCGGTGCGCGCGAGCCAGCGCTCGACGATGGCGATGCCGCGCGGCCCGGCCTGGGCGTCGTCGGCCAGCCAGACCCGCGTCCCGGGCGGCGTGCCGGCATCGAGCGCGGCCAGACAGGCGTCGAGCGCGTCGTCGTCGCGGCCCAGCGGCAGCAGCACGACCGGCAGCGCTCCCCCCGTGCTCACGCGCCTGCTCTCCTGCCGCGCCGGACGCCAAACCTGCCCGAAGCCCGGCGGCGCCCGGTCAGGGCGCGTCCGCGGGCTTGTCGCGCAGCGGCGCGAGCGCCCGGAAACGGCGGCCGTATTCGTCGGTCCACTCGCTGGCGGCCTTGGTGTTTTCCACCAGGGTGGGCGTGACCAGGATGATGATCTCGCTGCGGCCCGAGCTGTTGGTCTGGCGGCCGAACAGGCCACCGATCACCGGGATGCGGCTCAGGCCGGGGAAGCCGCTGGAGCCGCGACTGCTGTTCTCGCTGATCAGGCCGGCCAGCAGCACGGTGTCGCCGCTGTCGACGATGGCGCTGGTCTTCATGCGGTTGGTGCTGATGCGCACGTTGCCGTTGGCGTCGGCCTGGCCGCGCGGGGCGCTGACTTCCTGCACCAGGTCGAGGAACACGGTGCCGTCCTTGGTCACGCGCGGGCGGACCTTGAGGATGGTACCGGTGTCGATGTACTGCACCTGGCTGATGCTGTTGTTGTTGCCGAGCACCGGATTGACCGAGACCGAGGTGACCGGGATGCGGTCGCCGACGTTGAGCGTGGCTTCCTGGTTGTTGCGCACCATCACCGAGGGCGTCTGCAGCAGCCTCACATCGCTGACCCGGTCCAGCGCCGAGATCACCGCGGCAGCGTTGCGGCCGAGGAAGGTCCACGACAGGCTGGGCGCCGAACTGCCGGGCGCGCTGGGCACCACGCTGCCGGCCAGCTGGCTCCAGGTGGTACGGCCTTCGGCGCTGGGCAGGCCGGCGTCGGTGACCGCGCGCTCGAAGAACCAGCTCACGCCGAATTCCAGGTCGCCGCTGAGGTCCACCTGCACCACCTGCGCTTCGATGTGCACCTGCAGCGGCAGGGTGTCGAGCTTTTCGATCACGTCGCGGATCGAACGCCACGAGGCCGCGGTGGCGCGCACCAGCAGCGAATTGGTTTCGTCGATGGCCGCCACCGACACCTTGTCCGCGCCCACTTCGAGCGTGACGCTGGACGCACCGCCCTGAGACTGGTCGAGCGAGAGCTGGCCGCCGCCGAGCCCGCCACCGGCACCACCGCCGCCGCGACCGCCGTCGAAACCGCCGCCGCTGTCGATCACGTTGGCCTGCCCGCCCGGAATCAGCGACAGGCCGCCGTCACCGCGGCTGGCGCCCCCGCCACCGCCGCTGCCGGCGAACACTTCGCCGAGGCGCTCGGCGAGATCGCGCGCGGTGATGTATTTCAGTTCGTAGGAATACAGGCGCACGCCTTCGCCGGCGCCGTCGATGCGCTCCACCCACTGCTGGATGTCGTCCAGATAATCGGCCTGCGAGGTGATGGCCAGCACCGCGTTGGCGCCGTCCAGCGGCATGAAACGGAACATGCCCGCCACCGGCGACTTGCTCTGCTCGCCGAAGACCTTTTCCAGGTCCTGCACCACATCGGCAGCCTTGCTGGACTGCAGCGGGAACACGCCCACCGACATGCTCGACATCCAGTCCACGTCGAAGATGCGGATGGTGCGCAGGTAGTTCTCCAGCTCGGTGCGGCTGCCGGCGATGGTCAGCACGTTGCGGCCGGGGTCGACGGTGACCACCGCGCCCGGACGGGCGTAGGGCTTGAGCAGCTTTTCCATCTCCACCGCCGAGATGTAGCGCAGCGGCACCACGCGCGATTCGAACCCACGCGCGCTGGAGGCCGGCGCCGCGCTCGGCGCGACCACGCCGGCGGCCAGGGCCTGGTCGGCGGGCACGATGTTGTAGCGGCCGTCGCTCCACAGCAGGCGCGCGTTGTTCCAGCCGAGGATCATCTCCAGCACCGACAGCGCCTCGGCCGGGCTGACCGGCTTGGGCGTGGCGTAGGTGACCGTGCCCTGCACGCTGGGCGCGATGACGTAGTTCTGGCCGAGCACGTCGCCGAGGATGACCTTGATCACCGCATGCAGCGATTCGCCCTCGAAATTGAAGCGCGCCTCGCCGCTGCTGCCGCCGAGGTTGGGCGCCGGCGAGCTGGCCACGCCCTGGTCGATCACCCGCCCGCTGCCGCGATAGATGCGGGCCTGCGGCAGCGCATCGTCCTGATCCTCGGCAGGCAGCGGCCGGGTCTGCACCGTGTCGGTGCCGGCGGGCCGATCGGAGCTGCGCTTGATCACCGGCGTCGGCGTGGCGCAGCCCCCTAGGCTCAGGGTCAGGGCGAATGCCGCCAGGGCGACAAGGTAGGAAGGCGTTGCGGTGGGCATCACGGTGGACCTGCGGATCATCTGGCTCGGTTCCCTGCGCGTCGTCAGCGCGACGGCGCGTTCTGGTTCATTTGCTGTTCGCGGCGCAACTGCGCGCGGCGGGCTTCGATACGGCGGCGGATCGCCTCGAGCTGCTGCTGGCTCGAGAGCTCGGCCTGTTCGCTGCTGTCCGCGGTGGCCTGGGCGGTCGACGGCTGTTCCACGGGCGTCGGCACCCCGGGCTGATCGCCGCCGGGCGGCACCTGCGCCTGCGGCGGCATCTGGCCGGGTTGGACATAGACCTGTCCGGGCGGCGGTGTCCCGCCGGAGGCGTCGACGCTGCCAGGCGGAGGCGGAGGCGACGGCGGCGGCGGTGCGAAGTTCATCGCGGTCGGCGGCGCGCCACCGATGCCGTCGAACACGCGCAGTTCCAGCGTCTTCTCGCCCTCGGGGCCGCGGAAGACCGCCTGCCGCGGGTTCAGCACCGCCAGGCTCCACTGCTGCGCGCCCTGCACCGCCTCGCCCATCTTCACCCGCACCGGCTGCGCGGTGTCGCCCGGCGGGCGCAGGATCGCCACCTGCACCTGCGGCGTGATCAGCACGCTGGTCAGCGCGAAATCGAAGGTGTTGACCGGCGGGGCCTCGCCGTTGCCGGTGATGATGAAGGGCGCGGGCTGGCGGTTCTCGGTGAACAGCGGGCGCTGGCCGATTTCCATGTACTGGCCCAGCGGGCCGAGACGCTCCTTGGCCGCCGGCACCGCTCCCGGAAGGCGCTGCGTCTCGCTCTCGATTTCACCCTCGCCCACGCGCCCGCCCATGCCGGCCAGGGCCAGCACCCAGAGCAGCACGCCCCAGGCGGCGACGCCCCCGAGCAGCCAGGTCTTCGGGCTCAGATCATCGACGCGCATTGGCGGGCGCTCCCGAGGCCGGCAGATAGCCGTAAAGGTCGAAACTCACGTCCAGGCCGTTGTTCTGCGAAGACTGTTCGGCCGAGAAGAAGAACCGCTGGGCGGTGATGTTGAGGTTGTCCACGAACAGCCGCGGCGAGCCGCTTTCCAGCGAGTGCAGCACCGCCGCCAGTTCGGGCGTGCCGCAGGTCAGACGCGCCTGCACCACCGCGCGCGGGAAGCGCTCGGGGCGCGGCTCGGTCAGCGGCGAGCGGTTGACGATCGCGCAGCTGCGCTTGCCGGGACTGGCCTGTTCGACCGCGGTCTCCAGGCGCTGCACCAGCGCGGCGGTGGCCAGCTCGGGGGTACGCTCCTGCATGAAACCCGGCACGGTGGCGGCCTGGGCGCGCTCGGCCTCCAGTCGCTTGCGGATCTGCGGCGCCTGCTCCAGCGTGGCGCGGGCGCGGCCGTCACGGGCGTGGAGATCGTCGATGCGGGCCTGCAGCTCCATCATCGGCACCGTCCACCAGCTGTGGATCAGCACCAGATAGGCCAGCAGGAGCACCGCGCCGAGCAGGCCGAGCGCCAGCCAGCGGTCGCGCGGAGTGACGGCGCCCGTCTCAGGATTCGCCATTGGTCCGCCCTCCATTCGTTCTGGCCGGCTTGCGTTCCGGCGGCTTGTCGACCACCAGTTCGGCGGTCAGGGTGAAGCGGTCCTTGCCGGTGCGCGGGTCGGGCTGCAGCGCGCCGGTGAGGGTCATCGAGCGCCACAGCTCCGACCCCTGCAGCCGCTCGACCAGACGCGAGGCCTCGGAACTCAGACCCACCACCATCAACCGCTGGTCCTCGATGGTGACGCGTTCGATGTAGGTGCTGTCGGGCAGGCGGCGGGTCAGTTCGGCCAGCACTTCGACCGAGGTCGGCCGGCCGCTGCGGGTCTGCTGCAGGAAGCGCAGGCCCTCGACCAGGTCGATGAGCTGCTTGCGCTCGGCCGCGACCTTCTTGGCCTGCGCGCTGCGCTGTTCGGTCTCGGCCTCGTAGGCGTCGGCGGCGGCCGTGCGGTTGGCGAGGATCTGCCACAGGCCCAGCGCGATGGCGACCGTCGCCAGCACGCCCAGGCCGAGGTTCCACAGCGCCATCGGGTCGCGGCGGTGGCGGCGCTGCGCGCTGGGCATCAGGTTCACGCCGAGCGCGGACACGGACGGGCCGAAGGCACTGTCCGCAGGCGCGACGGCCGGATCGTCATGCGCGGCAGGGTCGGCGTCCGGCGCGGCGGCGGCCGGCGCATGCACCAGCGCGAGGTCCACGCCGGCCAGGGTGGCGCGCAGCGGCGGCGACAGCCCGGCCAGGACCGCATCCAGACGGGCACGCGGGATGACCACCAGCTCCGCGTCGATGAGGCCGTCGCCGCGGCGGCCGAGCGGACGCGCGTCGAAATACACCTCGTCGGCGGCGAACGGCGTCTGCCGGTCGATCTCGAACCGCAGCACATCGCGCAGACGGTCGGCAGCGGCGCCCGGCAGGGTCACCTGGCGGCGCAGCGCGCTGTGGGCGGGGATCAGCAGCCAGCGCGGCAGGCTCTCCACGCGCGGCGCCAGCACCGCGGCCAGCGGGTCGACCGCCGCGGTGGATTCGTCGCCGTGCTCGGCCACCACATCCCAGGGGACGTTGCCGAAATCGCGCAGCGGCACACCGGCCTCGGCCTTGTGCGGCATGGGCTCGCCGGGCACGGCCACCATCGCCAGCACCAGTTCCTCGCCGTCGCGGCGCAGCAGCAGGCGCTGCTCGCTCAGGCCGAACAGGCTGCGCAGGCGCGGGGGCACCCAACTGGCCAGGGCGTGGGTCCACCAGGTCCAGAAGCCACGCAGGCCGGCGCCGGCGCGCGGCGCGGCCGAACGGGACGACGACGAGGCGCCAGCCTCGGCTGTGATCGCATTGTCGGGGCTGACGGCGCTCAGAACCTGTCCTCGATGACGCGCCTCGCGGCGCTGGGGCGACGGTGGAAACGGCAGCGGTGGTCGAGCCCGCGAAGGCCGGGGCCGCCGCGGGTGCCGCCATGCAGAGCATGGCGACGGAACACACCGGGAGGGGCGCCGAGAGGCGCACCGATGGGCGCACCGGACCCGGAGGCGGGCGATGAAGGCCCTCCCCCGTGGATCACGGCCGTGCGACGGCGCGGGAAAGCGAGCGGCCTCATCGTGGCAGCGCTCCCTGCTCCCAGCGCAGCGGGGTATAGGCCGAACCCGGCACCCCGCTGTTGCCGGCGCGAACCACCGCGCGCAGCACGGCGATACGCCCGTCGCGCAGTCGCGCCCGGCTCTCAATACTATACGTGCCTGTGCCGGCGCCGACGAGGGCGCCGCCTTCGCCGGGCTGGGGCGGCTGCTTGCGCTGCTCCAGCACCGGCGCGGGGTCCACGCCCATCGCCTGCAGCACCTCGCCGGAGGCGTACTCCTGGCTGGGCCGGGGCTGGCCGCTGTACACGGTGAGATGCGGCGCGAGGCGCTTGTACAGGTCGGGGGTCATGCCGAGCAGCAGTTCCAGCTCGGCCACGCTCTCGAACGGCGCGTCCTTGGCCCCGTAGGGCAGCCCGGCCGAGGCGTACTGCGCGTCTTCGGCGCCGCCTTCGGGCTGGCTGAGGATGTCGGGGTCCCGCCAGTCGAGGATCGCGGACGCGATGTTGCGGGCCTGCTGCGGTTCGGCGCCGACCACTCGGATCAGCTCGGTGAGCAGCACGGCGTCGGTGGCATTGAGGTCCACCTTGCCGGTCTCGTCGATGATCTTCACCGTCACCTCCGCATCGCCGAAGGCCCAGGCCTGTTCGCTGCCGTTGGGCGGCCACTGGCGCTGCGGGTTGAGTTCCACCACCCGGGTCATGGCGTATTCGAGCCCGGCCCGCGCGGCCTCGTCGGCGCTCACGCCGCGGATCAGCACCCGGCCCTGCATGTGCTCCACCCGTGCGGTGAGGGCGAAGCCGCCGATCACCGCGGTCAACAGCGCGATCAGCCAGAGCACGATCAGCAGCGCGGCGCCGCGCGCAGCCACGGCGGGGGCCCTGCCCTGACGCAAGGGGAGCCGGCTGGGCGCGGTCATGGCACCACCTGCTGCGAGAGGTTGTTGTAGCCGGCCGACTGCGGCAACGCGACCAGGATCCGCGGCCAGGGCCGGCCACGGGCATCGACGATCCGCACTTCGACCTGCATCGGGATGCGGTCGCCCTGGTTCCAGTCGTCCTGCCAGTCGCTCGGGCGGTTCTGTTCGTCGAGGCCGCGGTAGCGGAAGCGGATCTCGCGCAGCTCGCCGACCAGCAGCTCGGGCGGGCGCGGGTTGTCCTCCTCGACCACCGCGTTGGCGAGGATCACCGAGAACGCCACCTCCAGCCGCTGCTGCGCGTCGCCACGGCGGGTGCGGCCGTCGTCGACGATGCGCAGGTCGTGCAGATGCGGGCCGCCGCGGCCGAGGTAGCGCGGCAGGTCGGCGACGAAGCGCATGCGGTCGGGTTCGCCGAGGAAACGCAGCGGAATGCCGGTGCGCGGGTCGACCTCGTAGGCGATCGGCAGCGCCGAGCCGATGCGCCGGCGCAGGAAGCCTTCGACCGCGCGCATGCGCTCGCTCTCCCGCGCGCGCGACTCGCCGCGCTCGGCGGCGGTGGTCGAGGCGCGCAGGGTGGCGAAGGCCAGGGCCAGCCCGGCGGCCAGCAGCGTGGTCGCCATCAGGATTTCGATCAGGGTGAAGCCGCGCGCGCGCGCGGCTGCCCGCATGCGCGTACGCACACCGGTGCGAGAGCGTGGATTCGCGGGCCGGCGCAGGCTCATGGCGGCTGCACCGTGCCGAGGTCGCCGGTGGGCGTGACCAGACGCAGCGCATCGAGCTGCAGCCGCTCGCGCGGGCCGCCTTCGCCCCAGCGCACGGTCAGCCGCAGCAGCAGCAGCCGCGGCGCGCCGATGATCTCGCCCGGGTTCTGCGCCTGCGGGTTGGGAATCGGGTCGACGTAGGGCTCCACTTCCCATTCCCAGCGGTAGCGGCCGTCCTCGAACTCGCCGTCGCGGCGGCCGATGGCCAGCGCCTCGCCCACCCCGGCCTCATCCAGCAGCGAACGCGCATACATCGCCGCGCGTCCGGCCTTGTCGGCGTCGGCCACCTGCCGGCTGGCCTGGGTCTGCGCGCCGAGCAGCATGGCCAGCGCCGCGGCCAGCAGGCCGAAGGCGACGACCACCTCGATGAGGGTGTAGCCGCGGGCATGCCGCCGGCCGCCGCGTGCGTGCGAGGGTGCGCGTTGCGCTGCCGTGCGCTTCATCGCGCCAGCCTCCGCGCGTCGTCCTCGGAGCGGCGCACGCTGACATCGCCGGTCAGCCAGGCCACATCGACATCGATCCCGGCGCGGTTCTTCCGCAGCTGGACGCGGCCGCCGGTGGAGGCGCCGTCCTCGAAAAACAGGATGGTGCCCTCCTGCTCGTTTTCCTGCACTTCGCGCACGCCGACGAAGGTCACCTCGAGGCTGTCGGGAATCTCGCCGGTGCGCCCGCCGACGCCGGTCCAGGTGCGTGCCTTCGGGTCGACCAGGAACTGCTGGACCTCGCTCTTGGCGATCGCCTGCGCGCGCGCGTGGCGCAGCTCGGCGGCGATCTCCTTGGCGGTGGTGCGCATGCGCATGCCGTCGAGGCCGCCGGTCATCATCGTCGCCACCAGCAGGGTCATGGCCGCGATCAGCACCATGACCACGATCACTTCGATCAGGGTGAAACCGCGCTGCCCGCACCGGCGCTGCGCCCGGCTGCGCACACCCGCACTCAAGCCGAAGCCCCGGTCGCGACGGGGCGCGGCCGGGGCTTGGTGGGCAGGAAGGCGGAAATCGCGACGCATCGTGCGGCGGGAGACAGAGCGGCTATGCAGCGGACGCGGCACCTGGCCGCGGCAGCGGCTCAGCGCGCGTAGGGAATATCGGCGTCGACGCTGCTGCCGCCCGGCTTGCCGTCCTTGCCGTAGCTGAGCAAGTCGAACGGGCCGTCTTCGCCCGGAGTGCGGTACTCGAGCGACTTTCCGAACTGGTCCTTGAGATCCTTCGCACTGCCGTAGGGGCCGAGCCAGCCGCTGATGCCGGGGTCTTCGATCAGATCCTCGAGTTTCTGCGGATACTCGCCCACGTCGCCGTTGTACTGCTCGATATTGGTGCCCACGGTCTGCACCTGCACGCCGGTGAGCTTGTGCTTGGCCTTGTCGCTGTTGCTGAGGACCTGACTGCCCACCACAGCGATCACACCGCCGATGAGCACGATCACCACGATGATCTCGATCAGGGTCATGCCGGCCTGGGCGATGCGGCTGGGCGGGCGGCGGAGTTGGCGTGCGTTGCGCATGGGTCTGGATCCATTCGGTTGTACGGGGGGATGTGTCGTGGTCGCGGTGCCGGGAGCGGTCCTCGCGCCGGCGGGTGTCGCATGGGCCTGCGCCCGGTGGAACGCCGATTATGTCCGATCCCGCGCGCGGCGCGCGGGTGCCGCTGCGGGGTGTGGCGACGGCCTAGACCGCACCGCTGAGCTGGTACATCGGCAACAGGACGGCCATGATCACCACGCCGATCACCGCCGCCAGCACGATGGTGATGACCGGCACCAGCGCGGCCAGCATCCGGTCCAGAGCCTGACCGGTTTCGGCCTCGAAGGTGTCCGCGGTCTTGAGCAGCATCGTGTCCAGCGCGCCGGACTCCTCGCCCACCTGGATCATCTGCAGTGCCAGCCGCGGGAACCGCTTGCCCTTGCCCAGCGCCGCGGACAGGCCGACGCCGTTCTTGACCTCGTTCGCGGCGGTTTCGACATCGGCCAGCAGCGCAAGGTTCCCCAGCGTGCGTCCGCCGATGTTGAGCGCGGTGAGCAGCGGCACGCCGTTCTTGAGCAGGGTGCCGAGCGTGCGCGCCAGGCGCGCGGTCTCGATCTTGGCCACCAGACCGCCGAAGAAGCGCAGGCCGAGCACGCGCTCGTCCAGGGCCGCGCGGAACGCGGGCTCGCGGCGCTTGCGCTCGAACCAGACCAGGCCCGCCACGGGAATCACCACCAGCAGCCACCACCAGCCCTGCACGAAGCTGCCCACCGCCATCACCGCCTTGGAAAACCACGGGATCTCGGCATCCAGGTTCTCGTACATGGACGCGAACTGCGGGACGACGTAGCCCAGCAGGAACAGCAGCGACAGCCCGACCATGGTCAGCAGGATGGCCGGGTAGATCAGCGCGTTGACGACCCGGCTGCGCAGGGCGCGGCTGCGCTCCAGATAGTCGGCCAGGCGCTGCAGGGTGTCCTGCAGACTGCCGCCGGCCTCGCCGGCACGGACCATGTTCACGTACAGCCGCGAGAACGCCCCGTGCTGGCGCTCCAGCGCAGTGGAGAGCGCGCTGCCGCCTCGCACCGCGTCGCGGATGTCCAGCAGGGTGCGGCGAGCGCCCTCGTCCTCGGGCAGGTCGAGCAGAATGGTCAGGGCGCGATCCAGCGGCTGGCCGGCACCGAGCAGGGTCGCCAGCTGCTGGGTGAACTGCACGAGGCGCGCACCGGCGAAGGGCTTGGGCCTGAACAGCCCGGCCAGCAGCGACGCGCCGCCCGCGGACGCCGCAGGCACCGCCTCCACCGGCAGATGGCCCTGTTCCTGCAGGCGCGCCACCACGTCGACGTCGCTGGCGGCTTCCATCTGGCCATCGAGCAGTTCGCCGCGGGCATTGAGCGCTTTGTAGCGGTAGAGGGGCATGGGAAAGCCGGAATTCGGGGGCGGAGTTGGGAGGGTGAAGGCGGGTGCCGCCAGATGTGGGACTGCGGCGGGCGCGCCGGGTTCGGGGCGTCTGGTGCGGAGCGCCGAGGTCAGCCTGTCTCCGGCGGAGGGCCGGAAGGAGCCGCGGGCGGCGGCGACGGCGGGGGTGCAGGAGGGGCCGATGGCGCGGCCGTCGGCGGACGGGCCAGAACCTTGGCGTCGATCAGCGCCACCGTGGCGTCCAGCCGGTCCATGGTCGCCGCATCGAGGCCGCGCTCGTGCTGCAGCAGGCTGCGGTAGTCCGGGTGGCGGCAGCTGAACATGCTGATGCAGGCCAGTTCCAGCAGCTTGGAGCCCTTGGCGCACTCCAGACCCGCACGGCAGGCGGCGAGGATCCACGCATCGGCCGCCAGTGGGCCCTCGAAGGCGGGCGCGGTCTCGGGGTCGGGCCATCTGGCCTTCAGTCGCGGCAGCAGCCGCGAGACTTCGTAGACATCGGCGGCATCGCCCTGGCGCGCGACCACATCGAGGATGCTGGCCAGGTCCTGCGGCGCCAGATCGCCCTGCTGCGCGGCCACCTGGCGCATGATCGCCACCAGGTCGCCGCGTCTGGCGGCCTGGTCGTTCCAGAACACATAGGTGTCGGGGCGCGCGTCGTTGGCCTGTTCGGCCGGCGTGCACAGGCGCCGACGCTCGGCCAGCACCTTGTCGATGCGCGGCTTCGACGCCGGCTCGGCGCGGCCCATGTCCGGCAGCAGCGAGATGTTGGTGGCGAACACCCCGCGCATCGCCAGACAGTCGCCGTAGAGTTCGGCCAGGCGCCGCTGCGCGAGCGGCTCGCCGGCTTCGGCGCGGGACTTGATGGTGGCGTAGTCGTCGACGTACCACAGCTGACGGCGCTGGGCGATCCGCGCGCGGTCGCGTTCGGCCACCGCCTCCAGGCCCGGCCGCAGCACGGCGGCCTGCGGCCCGGCCGCGGCCTCGCCGTGATCGCGCATCAGCAGGTACATGCCGCCCGCCCCGGCCGCCAGCAGCAGCACCGCGACGACGATGACCAGCGCGGCCCGGCCGCGCGTCATGCGTCCAGTCCGAACCGCGGCCGCGGCTCGCCCCCGTGGTCACGCATCCTCGGTCACCCGCAGCACTTCCTCGATGGTGGTCAGGCCAGACAGCGCCTTGATGATGCCGTCCTCGTACATCGTGCGCATGCCGGCCTGTTTCGCCAGCTGCTCCAGCTCGCCCATGCCGGCGTGGCGCATCACCGCGCGCCGGATCTCGTCGTTCATCACCAGGAATTCCATGATGGTGGTGCGGCCGAGATACCCGGTGGGCGCGAGCGCCGAGCCGCGCGGGCGATGCAGGTAGATCGTGCCCTCCGGCTGCCAGCGGCGCAGGCTGAATTTCTCGATCTCCTCCGGCGAGGCTTCGTAGCGCTCGGCGTGGACGGGTTCGAGCCGGCGCACCAGACGCTGGGCCAGGATGCCGTTGATGGTGGAGGTCAGCAGGTAGTCCTCCACGCCCATGTCCAGCAGGCGGGTGATGCCGCCGGCGGCGTTGTTGGTGTGCAGCGTGCTGAGCACCAGATGGCCGGTGAGCGCTGACTGGATCGCGATCTTGCAGGTCTCCAGGTCGCGCATTTCGCCGATCATGATGATGTCGGGGTCCTGACGCACGATGCTGCGCAGGGCATGCGCGAAGTCCAGGCCGATCTGCGGCTTGGCCTGGATCTGGTTGATGCCCTCGA
>ERZ1066122.1956-NODE-1956-length-14786-cov-8.512592_pt1 | contig 14786 bp, 22 predicted proteins | sample MGYA00382769_ERZ1066122 | MGnify/ENA primary metagenome ERZ1066122 (study PRJEB33369, sample SAMEA5778352) | biofilm metagenome | biome: Industrial cooling water; feature: Water cooling tower basin; material: Biofilm | place: United Arab Emirates | collected...
GTACTGCGTGAGCGGCTCGCGCATCAGCCCGCCACACGTCCACTCCAGGGTGATCTCTTCCTGGCCCATGTCGACCTTCACCGGGCCATTCATGCCGCCGCCGCGGTAGGCCTCCATGGTGCGGGTCAGGGTGGGGAGGGTGACTTCCACGACCTGGCCGACGTAGCTGGTGCCGTCGTTGAACAGGTTGAGGTTCTTCAGTTTGCGGGGCATGCCCATGGCGATTCTCCGGACGTGAGGGTGGGCGCCGGCGCGCGGCCGGCGCCGTGGATCAGGCGGCGACCTGGGCGGCGAAGTCGGCCAGGTAGCGGTCGGTGATGCGCTGGCGCAGCTGCAGCTGCTCGAGCGGCGGCACCGGCGTGTAGTCGTAGTCGATGTACAGCTTCCCCTCGCGCAGGGTCTGGCTGGTGTTCACCGACTCGTCGTACCAGGCGCTGCCGTCGATGATGTAGCCCAGCGCCTTCAGCTCGCGGAACTTCGCGTTGATGCTCTCGATGATGTCGCGCACCAGGGAGGCGTGCATCGGCCGATCAACCGCCCACATATGGGCCTCAGCGATGCTGTCGGCGAGCACCTGCGCGGTGCGGGTGTAGTTCTCGAACGCGAACAGTGGCTCGTCCGAGCACGTGCGCGATCCCCAGAAGCGGAAGCCGTTGGCATTGATCAGGGTGGTGACGTCGCCGTCGTTCAGCAGGTTGGCGTCGGTGGCCGGCTGCTGCAGGTCGAAGTACACGTCCTTCGTGATGCCCGTGACACCGTTCACCGCCACGTTGGACAGCGTCTTGTGCCAGCCGGTCTCCTGGTCGATGCGGGCGCGCAGGCCGAGGGCGCGCGCGACGGCCGGCGCCGTTTCGCTCGCGTTGGTGACCGTGTTCCAGGCGGTGAAGTCCGGCCAGATCAGCATCAGCTCACGCTGCGCAAAGTTCGCGCGGTAGGTCAGCACGGCCGCGCGGTCGGCGCCGATGGCGGCGGCGTAGGCGAAGCCGCGCAGCTTCTGGGCGAGCGTGGCCAGCGCGGTCGTGACGGGCTGGGTGTCCAGGCCGGGGGCGCCAATGATGCGGGGGCGAACGCCGAGGCGCGCCTGCGCAGCCAGCAGGGCCTGCATGCCGGTGTATCCGCCATTCGTGTAGCTGCCGACCACGTTCGAGGTCGTCTCGGCTTCATCCGCCCCAGGGGCGACGCGAACCACGACCACCACGGCGTTCGTCTGGTCGAGGATGGCGCCGAGCGACTTCGAGAGCGTGCCGGCGGCGCCGGCCTTGCCAATGGCGCTGCGGAGGTCGGTGATCAGCACCGGTGTGTCCAACGGGAACGCCGCGGCATCGGCGTCTGCCGCCGTTGCGACGAGCCCGATGACCGCCGTGGAGATGGTGCGGATGGGACGCGTGCCGGAGTTGATCTCGACGACGCGCACGCCATGGTGATACGTGGTGCTCATGGTGGCTCCTTGGGACTAGGCGGCGCGCAGCCGCAGAGGGACGGTGAGTTGCTGGAATGGCGTGTCGGTTCGCTCGTCAAGGCGTTCGACATCGAGGTCGATGTCGAAGGCGCCCGGCTCGGGGCGGGGCACGATCTGAACGCGTGAGAGCCGGATGCGCGGTTCCCAGCGCAGCAGCGCCAGGGCGACGGCCGCATAGAGGCGCAGGCGCGTGGCGCCATTGAATGGGGCGTCGATCAGCTCGGGCAGCAGGGAGCCGTAGTCGCGGCGCAGGACGCGGCTCCCGATGGGCGTAGTGAGCACGTCGGCGATCGACTGCGCGAGGTGCGCTTCGCCGCCTAGGGCCTTGCCGGTGCGGGCGTCGACCCCGATCACTGCGGTAGCCCCGACGTGCTGCTGCCGCCGGCCACTTGGCCGTGGCGATGCGTGGTGAGCTTGATGCCCGCAGCCTCGACCTGGACGGTTGCGGCGAGCGAGCCAGTGATTGCAACGTCGCCGACGATCTCGACGTTCCCGGTGATGCTGACGCCACCCGGGGCCACCAGCTCGGCGCGGCCGCCGGCCGGCAGCGTCGCGCGGAGCGTGCTGGCGGATTCCTGGTACTCGAGAACCGCCCCGTCAGCGGCCACAAAGCGGTGCAGGCCGGCCTCGGCGGCCGGCGCCGGGTTCGCGTCTTGGTACAGGCCGGGCAGCACCAGGCCAAGGCTCAGATCGCCGCCCGGGGAGAGCACCAGCACCTGCTCGCCGACCGTCGGCGCCGACCACGTTGCCGCCTCGCCAGCACGCTGCGCCAGCCATGGCAGCGCCGCGGTTGTGATCTCCCCAATTCGAACCCGGCACCGCGCCGCCGCGACGTCCACCGAAGCGACGGTGCCGACGCGGAGCAGGTTCGACAGCAGGCGATGAAGCTCGATCAGGTTCATGGGCCGATTGTTCGGCCCGCCTCGCGCGTGCGCATCTGCTTCTGGCTGTGGGCGAGGACGCCACAGCCACGCGTTCGATCAGCGCACCGACCGAAGTGCCCGACGCTCGGCGTAGATCGGCAGGTACAGGTCGCGTGGCGTGATTCGCCAGGGCTGCCCACGGAACAGGGGCCAGCCGGAACGCTCGAACGCCCACGCAATCAGCTCGCTGCAGAACCAGCGATCGTTGTCCTGCCAGCGACGTCGAACGCCAATGCCGATCACGCCCAGCCAGTCATAGGGCTTGCCGACCTGGCTACGCGCCGCGGCGATGACCGCCCGCGGATCGCTCGCTGGCACGTCGACGAAGGCGTGTTCGCTGGACTCGCGCAGCAGGTCGCCCAGCTCGCGGACGCGCACACCGCCGTCTGCCGCGGCCTCGATGATGTCGACCCCATCGACGATCGCGCAGTGCGACCAGGCCGACCAGAGGAAGGCGCGGAGCAGGACGCTGCCCGGGTGGCGCCTTCGGGTGAACACCAGGCGGACGGCGCTACTCATGCGCCGACCGGCACTTCGGCCGCCTGCACGGGCGTGTCGAGGATCTCAGCGGCCTTGCCCGCGGGCAGGAGGCCAACCGCCTCGAGCTGCTGCACACCTGCGCGCGTATCGGGCCGGGCGAGGTCGATGAAGGTCGCCGCCTGGACATCGGCCAGCATCACGCGCAGCGTCGCGGCGAGTTGCTGCGCCTGGACCGGCGCCGCGGCGTCGTGCACGGACGCCAGCTCGATCGCTGCAAGCGCCTGCGGGCCGACGCGCTGGCGGAAGGCGAGCTTCGTGATCCGCGTGCCGAGGTTCGGCGCCGGCGGCGCGGGCGGCGGCGCGAAGGTCTGCCCGCTGCGGAGCCAGCCAGGGGCGGGGCGCGGGTTCAGGTCGGTGACGTCGACGGCGCCGGGCCAATCGGCGAGCGCGCCGACGATCACGTTCTCGACGCGGTTGCCGGCCATGAGGGCGAGGATTCGGCTCACTGCAGGGTCTCCAAGAACTCACAGATCAGGATTCCGGGCGTGCCGGCGCCGCTCTGCACGGCGCCGCCGGACAGCCAGAGCGCACCAGCTCCGCCGGCGCCGTAGCCGCTGGCGTTGCCGCCGTTCGTGTTCACGCTGGGGCCAGCCGCGACGCCGTCGCCCCCGCGGCCGAACAGGCTCGATCCGCCAGCGCCGAAACCGCCGTTGGCCGCCGTGCCTTCACCGCCAGAGATTGCGCCGTTCAGAAAAGGGTTGCTGCCCGAAGGCCCGCCGATCGCGGCGAAGGCAAACGATCCGACGACCCCGGTGATGCCCGAGGGGCGATACACCTCGGCACCAAGGGAGGTCGGCAGCGACGGGGGCGCGCCACTCGACAGCCCGGAAGGACCGCCGTTCAGGCGCAGCGCAACCACGGCACCGAAGCTCAGCGTCGTGTCGCCGCCGGCGTTGCCGTTCGCTGCAGCAGCCGCCGAAGCCGCTGCGCCGGCTGCGCCGATCGCCACCGCGATTGTCGTGATGCCGGTCGGGATCGCGAGCGGCAGATCCGTGGCGTGGAAGCCGCTGCCGCCGCCGCTGCCGCGGTTGCCGGTCGTCGTGCGGATGCCGCCCGATGCGCCGCCGCCAACGCCGCTGACGCGCATGAAGCGCGCCCAGCTCGGGATCGGAAACGAAGGGTTCGAAGTCTCGAACACCTGCCGGAGCGAGCGGGGCACGCCGATGAGGCCACCAGAGACGAACCGGCCCATTACGCCACCTCTTCCCAGCCGCGCACGACGGCCGACACGCCGACTGCGGCTGCGCGTGCAGTGATGATCTCGCCGGCCTCGCAGGCGATGGCGGTCCGCTCGAGCACACCGTTCGCCGGCACCTCGGCGTCGAACTCCAAGTAGTCGCTGTTCGTCAGCGCACCGTTTCGGACGGCCAGCCGCACGCGGATCGGGGCGCTGGTGCGGTTGCAGAAGGACACGTTCGCCGTGGTCACTGTGCCGGCGGGCACGGTGTACAGGTCGGTGTCGGTGTTGGCGGCAAGGTCAGCCTTGCCCAAGCGACCGGAGCTCATGGAGACCTCACGACTGGTTGTGGAAGAAGCGCCGCGCGCGGTTCGCGCGCTGCAAGGCAGTGATCTGCTGCTGCACCCAGGCCTGGGAGGCGAGGACCACCGACGGATCGATGCTGATCGAGATGGCGGCCGTGCTCGAGACTTCGAACTGCGCGCGCACGATCAGCTCCTTGCCGGAGCCTTCGGCCAGCACGGGCTTGTAGCTCGGCGGGAAGTTGCCGTACGCGATGAGCGTGTTCGATGCGTCGAACAGGCCGATCTCGCGAACCGTCCAGCCGCCGATCTCCGGACCGATGATCCTCTGGACCGTCAGCCAGTTCGGGTTCGTCGGGTGCACGACGATGCTTTCGACCGCGCCGCGATTTACCTCGTTCACCAGCGCGGAACGGTTCTCGACCGGCGTCACCGGCGCGCCACCGCCGTCGCCGAGCGCCATCTGGGTGATCGCGACCGGCGTCCCGGACGCGATGGCCGCGGCCACCTTGGCTTGTCCGGCAGTGGTCAGCAGGCAGTAGTAGCTCATCAGGGCACCTGGGGCGGGGAGAGGGTGACCGTCTCGTGGGTCATGACGCCGAGCGCGACACCGACGACGCCGGCGCTTTCGATCAGGCCGATCTGGTAGGGCTGGATCTCGACCACCTCAGCCGCGAGAACCGCGCCGCCCACGACGACATGGCAGGGAAGCCGGCTGAGCAGGCTGATGCGCGTGAGGTGGCTGCGAACATTCTTCGCCGCCAGGGCGAGGCGCTCGATCTCTTCGTACAAGCCGGGCGCGATGCCCCGCGCGTCCAGCTCGGCCTCGACTCGGAACGTGTAGGGCGCGGCGGCGGGCGAGTCTTCGAACCACTCGACGACGTCGGTGGCCCAGCCGAGGGACGCAAGGCTGGTGAGCACGGCGCCGACGGTTCCCTTGCGCTGATGCACGGCGAAGCTCGCTCGGACGGCGGCGCGTTTCTGCGCGTCGGTCCAGTCGGCGTCCCACACGTCGACGCTGAGCGCCCAGGCCAGCCACGGCAGCTGCGCGGCGGGGCACGTGTCGGGGTTCCACAGCGCACGCACCGGCACTGGGACGGCGCCGACGCGCGCGGTCGTGGCTTCGAGCGCACGTTCCTGCGGTGTCGCATTCCAGGGCAGCAGGCTGCCGGCGGCCGTGGTCATTCGCCGGTTCCCGTGACGTTGACAGTCCGCGCGGTGCAGAAGGCCGCCTGGGCTGCCGTGACCACGACATCTGCCGCGGGCTCCGCCAGGGCCACGTTCTGGACGCCCTCGGCGTGAAGCGCCGCGAACACCCCGGAGCGCGTCACGTCGCGGCCCAGCCGGCGCGAGCGGGCGAGGTAGTCAGTCAACCGGGCGTTGGCCTCGGCCAGCACCACGGTGGAATCCGGGCCCGGGTAGAGCGTCAGGCTGGCCACCACGGTGAAGTTAACGATGGTGGCAGCCACCACGTTCACATGGTCGGTGAGCGGGCGTACATCCTCGTCGGCGAGGGCGGCGGCAACGGCGGCCAGCACGGGCGCGGCCGGCGCGCCGCTCCCCACGCGTGAGAGAACCGATACGGCCACGACGCCAGGCGTGGGGCTGGTCGCGCTCGCGTCGAGCACGTCGGGATGCGCGCCCAGGGCGTGAAAGACGTAGGCGCCCTCGGGGCCTGCCGTGCTCAGGCCCTCGAAGGCCAGTTGCACCCGTCGACGCAGGTCGTCGTCCGGCTCGAGGACCGCAGGCGTCGGCGGCAGCGTGTTCGGATTCGCGGGCGTGAGCACCAGGCGCTGCACGTTGAAGTTCGCCGCGATCTGATCGAGGTCGCTACCGGCGGCGTACGCCAGGAGCACCGCCTTCGCGGCCTCGTTGACACGCTGGCGCAGCAGCAGTTCGCGATAGGCGCAGGCCTCGAGGATCTTGTACGCGGGGTCCGATTCGACCAGCGCGGTGAACGCCGGATCGCGGACACGCAGGTCGGCCAGCATCGCCGCGACGATCGCCTCGACGTCGAGCGGCTCGACGACGGCCGGGAACGGCAGGCGGGACAGATCGACGGCGGTGAACGCGCTGGTCATGGGCGCATGGTGTCGCCCCGCGTGCGCGCGTGCCCGCTCTTCTGGCTGTGACGTGATGCCCTACAGCATCAGCGCGGAACGAGCGTCTCGATCAAGGTGTTCTGCAGCCACTCGAGGTCGGCGTCGCTGAACCCGAGCAGCTCGCGAACCGGGTAGCGAACACGCGGGCCACCGCGGAAGATCTCGGCATAGCCGCCTTCCTGGTGGATGCGCGCCACGTGGGCGTCCTTCCCGCTGAAGCCGATGCTGATGACGTCCTTCGTCGTCCGGACCTTCATCAGCGATGGGGTCCGCAGCTTCTTGAACATGGCCTGGCGACGGATGCGGCCGCGCTTGGACCGCCCGGAGACGTCGGTCGGCGGCTTACGCCTGGGCTCATAGGACGTACCGTCCGGATTGTTCTGCGCGGCGATGCGGGCGCGCTGCCGCGCTCGAAGCTCAATGCCGATACGGCGAGCGAGCTTCAGGCGCTGCGACCCGCTGACATCGTTCAGGAGCGACTCCGCCCAGGACTCCAGGCTTTGAAGTCGTCCGACGTTCACGCCGGTCGGCTCGGCGGCTGTGTCCCGCCCCACTCGGCGAGCAGCTGGTCGCGGAGGAACAGCTGCCAGTGTTCGGCGTAGAGGTAGCCCTCGCGCTCCGGCTCGGGGAAGTGGGTCGCGGTGTAGCCACCTTCGGGATGGGAAACGACGCCGACACCCTCCGACAGGGGCAGGGTGATGCTGAGGTCGACGCGATCGTTGGCCAGGACCTCGACTTCGAACCGGACGTCCGGGCGGCGCTGCGGGTTGTCCAGCAGCTCGGGTTGATGCCGGGACAGCCATGCGAGCAGCGGGATCATGACGCTGTCGGGATGGCCCCCGAATTCGATCAGAACGAGGTTCAGGCTGTACCGGTACTCGAAGCTCAGTGAGCCGGTGCCCGTGCAGTGCAGCGTGCCGTTCTCGATGAACACCAGCATCCGGTCGGGGTGTGTCGCCAGCTCGGGAATGGCGGCCGTCAGGTGCTCGCGCAGAGACTCCGGCTTGATCACTTCGCGGCCTCATCCGAGTACAGCCCCTGCGCACGCACCCAGCTCTGAAGCCCGGTCAGCTGCTCCCGGATCTCGTGGCAGGTGGCGTAGTTGCCGGTGACGGTTCGGGCGACGGTAGAGAGCGCAATGCCGGGGGCGGCCGCATCAGCAGCCCCGGCGCCTGGGGCAGGGGCGTCGTTTCGCGCGGCAGCGTCGTGCAGCCAGACGAAACCGCGATTGATGCGGCAAGCAGCATCAGCTTCCACCGGGACATAGACGGGCACCTCCTTGACGATGGTTTCGCCACGCTCGCGAACGATGCGAACGCGGTCGACGTACTGCGTGACCACGCGCTCTGTGGTCTTGTGCTGAGAGATGGTTGCCTGAGCGCTGGCAAGCTGCGCTTCGAGCGACATGACCTTCGCCTGAGCGTCGGACGCGGCGCGCTGCAGGCCATCGATCCACCACCAGGCGCGGAGCCCGGCTAGAGCGAGCACCACCAAGGCGCCGATGAGGATGTAGCCGCGGACGGTCATGTGAGCACCTGGAGAGCGCGCTGGTAGCGGACGAGGCGGTCCGGTTGGCCGTGAAGCCCGCCGTTGACGCGACGCGTGATCGCTTCGAACTGGCCTGCGTCGGCCAGAGCGTTCAGGCCGCGCGTGTGCCAGAAGGCCGCCGCACTGAGGGCGGCCGCCGCCGGCTGGGCGAGCAGCTCCGGCTGGGCCAGCAGCGGCACACCAAGCTGGACCTGCATCTCGGCGTAGTTCGCACGGCCGGTGACCTGGATCAAGCCACGGCCACGGAAGCGCCAGCCGTCGCCCGATTCCTCTGGGCCGTTGCCGATCCGGTTGGCGTAGACCCGATTGGCGATGCGCTCGGGCTTGCGTTCGAACGCCTTGGCCGTCTCCGCCGTGAAGTGGCGCGGGAAGATCTCCAGCAGGCGCTTCGCGGTGTAGTTCAGGTTCTCTTCCACGCGCGCGAGGCTGCCGCTTTCGTGGCCGATCTGGGCAAGAAATGCGGCTTGCCGGCGCGCGGTGTTGATGCCGAAGCGCCGCATGGCGGCCGCGACGGGTGCGGCGAAGAGCGCGGCGCGCTCCGGTGTCGCGCCTACGGCGCGGCCGAGGGTTTCAGCGGTCAGCATGACGTCGCTCCTTCAGCGTCTCGACGCTCGACCATCCGAACGTGTCGGGCGGCACGTTGATGGCGTGGGTCTTCAGCAGTTCCTCGAGCTGCATCACTCGGAAGCGCATGCGCGTGACGTCTTCTTGCGCCTTGAGCCGCAGGTCGATTTCTGCCGTCAGTCGTTCCTCGAGGTGCGCCTGACGCTGCTCGAGCGCCGTGATGCGCTCCTGGAGCGCTTGCATCAGCGCCGTGTTCGCCTCGCTGCTCGCGATCTGGGCGCCCTCGTGGGCTTTCTGCACGTCGCGGTTGAGGAACCACCGCACGACCATCAGCGTCACGGCGCCGGAAATGGCGCCAAGCCCGAGGTAGCCCGGTGCCGACGGTGAAAAACCCGACATCAACGTTGCATCCATCTCGACCACGGTCAGTCCCAGAGTCGAACGGTCGTCGACGCCGGTTCCGGCGCGATTTCGGGCAGCGAGACGCGCGTGCCGACCGGAAGCACGGCCCCCACGTCAGCGATGCCCGGATTGACCTCGAGCGTTGCTTCGAGAGCGCCGATCCTCTGGCCGTAGCGCTCCCACACCAGGCGATCGAGCGTGTCCCCCTGGCGAGCGATCACTTCCATCAGATGAGCTCCGCGGTGACGCGCGGGACGCTGAGAATCTCGCGGATCGCGAGCCGGGCGTTGCGGCGCTGTTCTGCCGCCGGCTTGTCCAGATCCTCTTCACGGGTCCGTCCGGAGTTCGACGCGTCGAAGTCCCGGTACCGCTCGAGAAGGTCAGCCTTGGTCATGGCGTAGACCGCCCGCTGGTAGAGGCGCACCAGTCGCGAGCGGCCGCCGAGCGACATTGCCGGCACCTCGGCGAGCGAGGCGATCCCCTCCGCCTCGCGTTCAGCCTGGTAACCGGCCAGATCGGTGTTCACCGCAGACATGGCCACGGTGGCCGCCTCAATCAGGCGTTCATCCGGAATCGTCCCGTCGATGCGGGCCACGGCACGCAGCTCCGCGAGGGCAATGGCGGGGAAGAACGGTGCGTTGGCGATGTCGCCGGTGCCGGCGTTCGGCGAGGCGATGAATCCGCTCACGGGTCACTCCGGGAGTTTGAAGGCGGTGGGGGGCAGGGCAGGTGCTTAGGGAACCTGTCCCGCCCCGCCGCCTGGCCGCTGGGGCACTCGGGGGCCGGCGTCACTTCGCCGGCGTGCTGTTCTTGATGCGGACCTCGAGTTTCTCGATGTCCTTCTTCACGCCAACGCGGTCGTGGAGCTGGAGGGCGCGCTGGTACGCCGCGAGGGCATTGATCGGGTCGCCCTCCTCGAGCGCAGTGCCCAGGGCCTTGAAGACCTTGGCGCGGACCTCGTCCGGCATGTCGTGGCCGCCAGTGATCTCGTCGAGCCGCTTCAGCGTGCTGGGCGGCACAGTCGCTCCGGGGCGTAACGCGGCCTCGGCGATCTCTTCAGCGACGAAGGTCGCCACGTCGCGCTTGTACTGGTCGGGCAGGGACATGCCGTGACGCAGCGCGTGCTCGGCGAGAACCAAGGCGCGCTCGTGCAGGCCGCAATCGACGAACCACACCAGCATCGTCATGAAGACCTCGTCCGGCGTGCCGCTGTCGGCCTCGAGGACACCCTCGATCCAGGCCTCATAGGTCGGAAGCATCTCCTGCTTCACCTCGACCTTGCGCTCGACCGACTGGATCTCCTTCAGCCGACGGCGATCCTCCAGAAGGCGGGCCTGAAGCAGCTGGTGCGTGGCTTCACGCGGGCCGCCAGACGGCGCCGTCGACTCGACGGACGCCGCCTGCTGCCGCTCCCAATGCGCGCGGGCGGGGCTCTGGCGCATGGCTTAGGCCACCAGCTGGATGTTCTCGACGACACAGCCGGCGCTGTAGTCCTCGATGACGTAGGCCTCGTTGACCGACTCGAAGTTCTCGATGCGGTCGCGCTTCGCGTTGTCCTCGATGTGGCGGCGACGCGAGCCTTCCTGCTCGTAGATGGCCAGGTTCTCGGGCATCGACACCATGATCGTGCCGGCCGGGAAGAAGGGCACCGCGACCGCCTGCAGGCCGCCGATGCGGCGCTGGCTGACGATCAGATCGGCCGCGACCTTCTCCGTGGGCTTGTTGTCGCCGATCAGCGGGAAGTACTTGTCGGCGAGCAGGTCGGTGCCGACCATCACGCGCAGGCGCGGATCGTCGCGGAACCACGGAGCGATCAGGTTGTTGCGGACGTCGAACACCAGCTGATCGAGGTTCTTGTAGTCGTCTTCCGCGGCCTCGCCGACCTTGACTCCCGTACCGGTGCTGGCGCCATCAGCCAGGACGCGTGCCGGCGCGTTGCTGCGGTACTTCTGCAGCCAGCCGATGTTGACGTCCTGCAGGAGCGGGTTCGTCGCCCGGTTGGACGTGGCCGCGCGGCTCGTGCCGTTGAAGCCAATCAGGATGCGGTCGAGCGCCTGGCGAAGGACGATGGCATCACGCAGGCGCGCCTGGAAGTCGGGGAACTTAGCCCAGGCGTCGAGCTGCGCGTAGCGGATGTGCGTGTCGAAGTTGGTCTGCGTACACGTATAGGGATTCGCGTCCAGATTGCTGACGTCGCGCGTCTCGCGGTCCGTGGTGGTGGTGTTCGTCGTGCCGGCGATCGGGCCGCTCACGCCGAGGCCGATGGCTTCGCCGGACTGCTCCGTCACGGTGATCATGCTGATGAGCGACAGCAGCGCGGCCGATTCCTGCTGCCGCATGATCAGGCGCTGCTGGACGGACGGCGAGACGCTGAACTTCTGGGTGGCGCTGGGCACGCCGTTCAGTTCGGCGATGGCCTGAGTGAAGGCGTTGAACAGGACGCGGGTTTCGTTGCGCATTGCAGCTCTCCGGGGAAAGGGGTGGTGATCAGCAGTCGGTACGGACCGTGCCGCCGCCGTCAGCCGGCGGCCGCGGCGTCGAGTTGGCGGGCAGGCTCGAAAGGGTCGTGGTGATGCCTTCGAGGCGGCCGTCGGTGCTGGTCCGGTACTGCCCCAGATCGCCGCTCAGCTGCTCGACGCGGGCAGTGACGTCGTCGAGGCGACGGTTCAGGCCCTCCAGATCGCGGCTGTAGCGGTCGACGCGGCCGGCCAGATCGGCACTGTGCCGGGCGACCTCTTCCACGGCCTGGTCGACACCGTCCCCGGCTTTGCGCTGGCCACCGGTGAACAGGGCGGTGATGCGCTCGAGCAGGGACGGCGACGCCGCGATGAACTCGATTTCGGTCTCGCACGCCGCGGTGAAGAGGTTTTCGGGGTGCTTCTTGCGACCGGCGAACGGGTTCGCTTCCGGATGCTGGGCGGCGAAGCTGAGGACCTCGAGGCCGAGGGACGCCGGGCTATCGGTGACCGCAAGGCCCACCAGATAGGCCTGGCCGGTACCGGCGAAGTTCTGCTGCACCTCGATGCTGGTGAAGATCTTCTGGCGAGCCTTGGTCATCGCGACCAGGTCGTCCGTGGGATCGATCTCGGCGTACAGGGCGCGCTTGCCGTCCTCGACGTCGCGGGCTTCGAGTGCCACCACGTCGCCGTAGGCCTTGAACGGGCCTTCCCCAGACCATCCGCGAATGTGCTCCATGTTCACGCGAGCCTGGTACTTCGCCGGGTCATAGCTCGACGCCATCTGGTCGATCCACTCGCGGGCGATCGCGCGGCCGTCGGTGGTGGCGCCTTCGGTGGCGACGCGGAAGAACTTCGTGCGGTTGAACTGCTTCTGGGGCATGGCCGTGCTCGTGGTCGGACGCTGAACACGATCCTCCGGCCCTCGCGCGAGCCGAGCAAAGCGTTCTTGGTGTGCGCTTCCGGCTCACATCGAGCAGCGTTCCGAGCCACATGCGCGTGCCGCCTACGCTGGCGGCATGTTCCTCGAATCCCCGACTCGCGATACGCGACGAGACGCACGCGCCCTCTACTGGCAGGGCTGGCGGCCGGTCGACATCGCCCGCCATTTCAACCTGCCACGCACCACCGTCGAATCATGGAAGGCGCGGGACGGTTGGGACAAGGCCAGCGTGATCGAGCGCGTCGAGAGCACGATCGAAGCGCGCATGGTCCAGCTCGTGGCCAAGGGGCAGAAGTCGGGCAGCGACTACAAGGAGATCGACCTGCTCGGGCGACAGATCGAGCGGATGGCGCGCGTTCGGCGGTACGGCGAGCCGGGCGGGCACGAAGGCGACCTGAATCCGGCGATCTCGGAGCGCGGGCGGAAGGCGAGGGCATCGCAGAAGCGGAACGCCTATACGCCCGAGCAGAAGGCGCGCCTGATCAAGCGCTTCCATGACGAGCTGTTCGACTACCAGCGCGCCTGGCATTCGGCAGGCCTCGAGCATCGCATCCGCGACATCCTCAAGAGCCGGCAGATCGGCGCGACGTGGTACTTCGCCCGTGAGGCCTTGGTTGACGCGATGGAGACCGGTCGAAACCAGATCTTCATGAGCGCGAGCCGCGCCCAGGCGCACGTCTTCCGCCAGTACGTGATCCAGTTCGCCGCAGCGGAAGACATCGAGCTCAAGGGCGAGGTGATCGTGCTGCCAGAGAACGGTGCGCACCTGTACTTCCTGGGCACGAACGCGAAGACGGCCCAGAGCTACCACGGCAATCTCTACTTCGACGAGTACTTCTGGGTCTCTCGCTTCGCCGAACTGCGCAAGGTGGCGAGCGGCATGGCGATCCACAAGAAGTGGCGCCAGACGTACTTCTCGACGCCGTCCACCCTCGCGCACGAGGCCTATCCCTTCTGGTCGGGCGAGGCCCACAGCCGGGCACGGTCAAAGGTCGAGTCGCCGAGGATCGACGTTTCGCACGCGGCGCTGAAGGCCGGCCGGGCGTGCGCCGACGGCCAGTGGCGCCAGATCGTCACTGTCCTCGATGCCATGGAGGGTGGCTGCGATCTCTTCGACATCGATCAGCTGCGGGTCGAGTACAGCCCCGATGAGTTCGCCAACTTGCTGATGTGCGAGTTCATCGACGACACCGCTTCCGTGTTCACGATGGCGAAGCTCAGCGCGTGCATGGTCGATTCGTGGCTGGAGTGGACGGACCTCAAGCCGTTCGCCTCGCGACCCTTTGCCGACTCGCCAGTCTGGATCGGCTATGACCCTTCCCACAGCGGCGACGGCGCCGGCTGCGTCGTGGTCGCTCCGCCGGATCGCCCCGGCGGGATGTTCCGCGTGCTTGAGCGTCACCAGTGGTTCAACCTGCCTTTCGCCGAGCAGGCCGCGCAGATCCAGAAGCTCACGAAGCGCTTCAACGTGCAGTACATCGGCATCGACGCCACGGGCATCGGCCAGGGCGTCATGCAGCTCGTGCGCGTGTTCTTCCCGGCGGCCCGCGAGATCAACTACTCGCTCGACACCAAGAACCGCCTCGTACTGAAGGCCAAGGACGTGATCGAGGCGGGCCGGCTGCAGTTCGATGCCGGGTTCACCGACCTCGCCGCGGCGCTGATGGCGATTCGCCAAACCACGACCGATAGCGGTCGCGCGACCACCTACGTCGCCGGCCGCCGCGAGGGAACCGGCCACGCCGACCTTGCGTGGGCGCTGATGCACGCGCTCGACAACGAACCGATCAATGCCGCCCACGGCGGATCCCGCGGCATCCTGGAGATCTCATGACCACCGAAACCCTGTCTTCCACCCCGGCGAGCTTCGACGCCTTCACGTTCGGCGATCCGGTACCTGTGCTGGATCAGCGCGAGCTGATGCAGTACGCCGAGACCGCATGGAATGGGCGCTGGTACGAACCGCCGATCAGCGTCGACGGCCTCGACCGCGCCTTCCGGTCCGCGGTGCACCACGCTAGCGCGATCATCGTGAAGCGGAACATCCTCAGCGCCACGTTCATTCCGCATCGGTTGCTGAGTCGCGCCGACTTCAAGCGGCTCGCCTTCGAGTACATCGTGTTCGGCAACGGCTATCTCGAGCGCGTCGACGCGATCGGCGGCCGCCCGATGCGCCTTCGCCCGTCGCCGGCCAAGCACACGCGACGTGCCAAAGACGACCGGTATCTGTTCCTGCACTCCTGGCACCAGGAGCACGAGTTCGCACCTGGCTCGATCTTCCACTTGATCGAGCCGGACCTTAGCCAGGAGATCTAGAGGGTTGGCAGGGATAAGTGGATTTTTTACCCACAAGTCTCGTAGGTATATGTA
>ERZ1066122.1957-NODE-1957-length-14785-cov-8.453225_pt1 | contig 14785 bp, 9 predicted proteins | sample MGYA00382769_ERZ1066122 | MGnify/ENA primary metagenome ERZ1066122 (study PRJEB33369, sample SAMEA5778352) | biofilm metagenome | biome: Industrial cooling water; feature: Water cooling tower basin; material: Biofilm | place: United Arab Emirates | collected...
TCCCCAGAATGTCGCTTTCCTTCATGATCAGCAGGTCTTCGCCGTTCAGCTTGACCTCGGTGCCGGACCACTTGCCGAACAGGATGCGGTCGCCGGCCTTCACCTCCAGCGGGGTGACGGTGCCGTTGTCGGCGCGAGCGCCGGTGCCCACGGCGACGACTTCGCCTTCCTGCGGCTTTTCCTTGGCGCTGTCGGGGATGATGATGCCGCCGGCGGTCTTTTCCTCGGCAGCGACGCGGCGCACCAGCACGCGGTCATGAAGCGGACGGAATCCCATGTGTCCCTCTCTCGATTTGCGAAATTTTCCGCCATTGGCACTCTACATCGATGAGTGCCAACAGCTGTGCGGCATATGGTGCTGCCGCCTGCCGCCGTCAAGCCCGCCGCGCCGGCAGACCGGCACGCCTGCGGCATTTTTTGCCGCAACCCTGCTGGACAGGGCCGGCGCGCTGGCTTCCTATCGCGTCATGCCCCAGCGATTCCCGCCGCCCGCCCGCAGCCGTCGTCCGGCTGCCGCCATTCATGCCAGCCTCGTCGCCGCGCTGCTGCTCGCCGGCTGCAGTGGCGGCAGCGGCCCGGTTGGCTCACCTTCGCCCTCGCCATCGCCCACACCGACACCGCCGGCAAACCAATGCTCGCTGCTCGAGCGCCAGCGCTGGGCCGAACAGCAGATCCGCGAATGGTATCTGTTCCCCGAAGACCTGCCGGCCAGCCTTGATCCGGCGCAGTTCAGCACGGTGCAGGCCTTCATCGATGCGCTCACCGCCACGGCGCGCGCCCAGAACAAGGATCGCTTCTTCACCTTCATCACCTCGATCGCCGAGGAAAATGCCTTCATCAGCCAGGGCCAGACGGCCGCCTTCGGCATCCGCCTGCGCTATGACGAGGCGGCGCGGCGGGTGTTCGTGATCGATGCCTTCGAAACCGGCCCGGGCTTTGCCGCCGGGCTTGATCGCAGCGCCGAGATCCTTGCCATCGGCCCCAGCGCCTCCAGCCTGACCAGCGTGACCACGCTGATGACGCAGGGCGGCAGCGCAGCGGTGTCCGACGCGTTGGGGCCGTCACAGGCCGGCGTCACCCGCGCCATCCAGTTTCGCATCAACGGCCAGGAGCAGACGGCGACCATCACCAAGGCGGTGTTCAACATCCCGCCGGTGTCGCCGCGCTTCGGCGTGCTCACCCTGCCCGATGGCGATGGCGGGCAGATCGGCTATGTCAACCTGCGCAGCTTCATCAGCACCGCCGAGACCCCACTGCGCCAGGCCTTCGCCAGCTTCCGTGCCGCCGGCATCGGCCGGGTGGTGATCGATTATCGCTACAATTCGGGTGGCCTGGTGCGCGTTGCCGAGCTGACCGGCGATCTGCTCGGCCGCAATCGCTTGGCGTCAGACGTGTTCAGCTTCACCACCTATCGCCCGTCGAAGTCGGCGGAGAATGAAACGCGCCAGTTCCGCGTGGTGCCCGAAAGCATCGCGCCGGCGGGCCTCGCCTTCATCACCACCGGTGTCTCGGCCTCGGCCAGCGAGCTGGTGATCAACTCGATGCTGCCGTATCTGGGCCAGAATCTCACCATGGTTGGCGCCAACACCAGCGGCAAGCCGGTGGGCCAGATCGCCATCGATCGCGCCGCCTGCGATGACCGGCTGCGCATCGTCGCGTTCGCCACCCAGAACCGCGACCGCCAGGGCGATTATTTCAACGGTCTGGCGCCCATCCTGGCAGCGCGCGGCGGTCGCACTTGCGAGGCGGCCGATGATGACACTCGGCAGATGGGCAGCAGCGCCGAAGCCTCCACCCAGCGCGCCATCCGCGCGCTGAAGGGCGAGGTCTGCGTGCCGATCGATGGCGCCAGCAACCAAGCCTTCCGCGCCGACGCCACGCCCGAGCGCGGCCTGCTCGCCAGCCGCGCCCCCAACGCCGCCCAGCGCGAGATGCCGGGGCTGTTCTAGACCTTCAGCAACTGCTTGCCGAAGTTGCGGCCTTCGAACAGCCGGCGCAGGGTGGCCGGGCAATGCTCGAAGCCGTGCGCCACGTCCTCGGCGGTCTTCAACTTGCCCTCGGCCATCAGCTTCGCCAGGGCCGCCACGCCTTCGCCATAGCGGCGCGCGAAATCAAGGATGATGAAGCCCTCCACGCGGCCGCGCATCACGGTGAGGTTCATGTAGTTCCTGAGGCCCGGCGAGCGATCTTCGGCGGTGTCGTTGTAGCTGGAGATGCCACCACACAGCACGACGCGGGCATGCAGTGCGAGGTTGGCCAGCGCGGCATCGAGGATCTCGCCGCCGACATTCTCGAACACCACGTTGACGCCCTTGGGCGCATGCTCGCGGACCTGGCGGGCGACATTGCCGGCGCGATAGTCGATGCAGGCGTCCGCCCCGGCGGTTTCCACCACCCAGCGGCACTTCTCTGGTCCGCCGGCAATGCCGATCACTTTGCAGCCCAGCGCCTTCGCCACCTGCACCACCACGCTGCCGGTGGCGCCGGCCGCGCCCGAGACCAGCACCGTGTCACCAGGCGTTGGTTTGCCGATCTCGGTGAGGCCGAACCACGCCGTCAGCCCGGTGACGCCGAACACGCCGAGCGCCTGTTCCGGCGTCACCCCGGCGCGCAGCTTGGTCACCGGGCCGGTTTCGGTGGTGCCATCGCCAAGCCAATGTTCCTGCCAGCCGAACGTGCCCTGCACGATGTCGCCCACCGCAAAGCCGGGGTGCTGGCTGGCCACCACCTCGCCAATGCCGCCGGCGCGCACCACGCCGCCAATGGGGACAGCGGGCAGATAGGTATCGCCGCCCAGCCAGCCGCGCTGGGTGGGATCGAAGCTGAAATGCGTCAGCTTCACCAGCAGCTGCCCCTCGCCCACTTCGGGCAGCGGCACGCTCACCAGCTCGAAATCACTGTCCTTCAGCGCGCCATGCGGCCGCGATTTCAGCAGCCATTTGCGGGTGGTGGTCATTTGAACAGGCTCCCCAATATGCCGCGCACCAGGCTCTTGCCCAGGCTTCCGGCCACTTGCCGGCCCAGCGAGCTGGCGGCCGAGCGGGCAGCAGCCTCGATGGCTTTTTCGGTGGCACTCGGCCGCGCCGCCGCCCGCGCCCGCGCCGCTTCCAGCCGCGCAGCCTCGCGCTGTCGCTGCGCCTCGAGCTTGGCCTGTTCCTTGGCCGCCTGGGCATCCAGCTTGGCCTGCAGTTGCGCCTGCTTCTCGGCCTCGGCCTGCGCCGCACTTTCCTCGCGCTTCATCACCAGCAGTTCAGCAGCGGAGTCGCGGTCGATGCGTTCCTCATATTTGCCGGCAAAGGGCGAGGCGTTGATCACGTCCATGCGCTCGCCCGGCGTCAGCGGCCCCACCCGGCTGCGCGGCGGCGCGATGCGGGTGCGCTCCACCGGGCTGGGCGCACCATCGGGCATCAGGGTGGAAACCAACGCCTCGCCCACCTTCATCTCGGTGATCACCGCCGCCACATCGAGTCGCGGGTTGGGCCGGAAGGTTTCGGAAGCGCTCTTGATGGCGCGGGCGTCGCGCGGCGTGAAGGCACGCAGCGCATGCTGCACCCGGTTGCCCAGTTGCCCGGCCACCTTTTCCGGAATGTCGATCGGGTTCTGGGTGACGAAATAGACGCCGACGCCTTTCGAGCGGATCAGGCGCACCACCTGCTCCACCTTGTCGAGCAGGGCATCGGGCGCCTCGTCGAACAGCAGATGGGCCTCATCGAAGAAGAACACCAGCTTGGGCTTGTCCGGGTCGCCCACCTCGGGCAGCGTTTCGAACAGTTCGGACAGCAGCCACAGCAGGAAGGTCGCATAGAGGCGCGGGCTGTTCATCAGCTTGTCGGCCGCCAGGATGTTGACCCGCCCGCGGCCCTTGCCATCCAGCGCGATGAAATCGCTGATATCGAAGGCCGGTTCCCCGAAGAACGCCGCCCCGCCCTGGCTTTCCAACGTCAGCAACTGGCGCTGGATCGAGCCGACACTGGCCTTGGTGACATTACCATATTTGGCCGAAAGTTCACCGGCATTGTCCGCGCACCAGGCCAGCATCGCCTGCAGGTCTTCCAGATCCAGCAGCAGCAGATCATGCTCGTCGGCATAGCGGAAGGCGATGGTGAGCACGCCTTCCTGCGTATCGTTCAGCCCCATCAGCCGGGCCAGCAGCAGCGGCCCCATTTCGGAAACGGTGGTGCGGATGGGATGGCCCTGTTCGCCGAACAGATCCCAGAACACGACTGGCATCGATTCCCAGTCATAATCTTCCATCTTCAGTTCCATGGCGCGCTTTGCCGTCCACGCGGCCGCCTCGCTGCCGGCCTTGGCCATGCCGGCGATATCGCCCTTCACATCCGCCAGGAACACCGGCACCCCGGCGCGGGAAAAGCCCTCGGCCAGGCCTTGCAGAGTCACCGTCTTGCCGGTGCCGGTGGCGCCGGCAATCAGCCCGTGGCGGTTGGCGCGCTTCAGCACCAGGCCTTGCGGGGCGTCCTGGTCTGACAGGCCGATGAACAGGGAATCAGTCACGGGGCTCTCCTTTCCCGGCAGTTTCAGCGCGTTGCAGCCGTCACGTCCAGCCGGAAGATGTCGGGCCGGGCATAGTGGCCGGCGGCATCGAAATCGAAACGGGCGCGCACCACGTCAGCCAGGTCCACGTCCACGACAAGCAGCCCCTCCCCGCCCCTGAGCGGACCGGCCAGCACCTCGCCCAGCGGCGAGACGATCAGGCTGCCACCCGCAAGGATGGGCGCATCGGCGGGCCGGTCGGTGAGCGTGATCGGGTCGCCCAGCGCGGTCTGCGTCGGGCCCGCCCACTGGCAGGCGGAGACGAGGAAACAGCGGCTTTCCAGCGCGATGTGGCGCATGGTCATTTCCCACTGCGGCCGCTCGTCCACCGTGGGCGCCGCCCACAGGGTGATGCCCTTCTCATAGAGCGCCGCGCGGAACAGCGGCATGTAGTTTTCCCAGCAGATCACCGGCCCGATGCGCCCGACCGGGCTGTCGAACACCTGCACATCGGCGGCGCCGCCCTGCCCCCAGACCAACCGCTCGGCCGCCGTAGGCATCAGCTTGCGCCGATGCCCGGCAAAGCGCCCATCCGGCGTGAAGTGCAGCGCCGCGCATTGCAGCGTCGCGCCTTCGCGGACGATGGCACCGCTGACGAGCGTGGTGCCGAGATCGCCGGCCAGTTCCGCCAGCGCCGCCACCTCGGGGCCATCCAATTCGATCGCCTGTTCCCAATAGCGCCTGAACGCATCGCGCCCGGCCGGGGTGCGATAGCCCAGCCGCACGCCGAAATCGGCGCCCTTCGGGTATCCGCCCAGCAGCGCTTCCGGCAGCACGAGCAGATCGGGCCTGGCCGCCTTCAGCTCGTCCCGCCGCGCCATCAGTGCATCCAGCGTCTCGGCGGTGGTGGCCCGGCTGCCCATCTGCAGGGCGGCGAGGCGGGCGGTGCCGGTGGTGATGGTCATCGTCACTCCTTCCGAAACACGATCTTGTAGGCGCTGAACACGCAGCTCAAGCACGCGTAAAGAAAAATGACCGCAAGGGGGACAGCGCCCCATCTCTGTTCACTAACGGCACCCAAACTGATCAAACAAAAAAAGGCGGCGAGAAGGATTGCACATGCCAAGCGCAAAATGCGGCCCGCCAAAACAAGTGCCTCGTCGCCGTTCACGCAGCCTCCAGTCGCTTCAGTGCCCAGCGCGCCGCATCGGCCACGACCGAATCATCGCTGGCCAGATGCACCCGCACCGCCGGAATGAGTGCGCCCTGCCCGCTGTTGCCGGCCGCATACAGGCAATTGCGGATGAAGCGATTGACCCCAATGCGCTTGATCGCCGATCCGGAGAAGAGCGCCCGGAAGGCGACATCGTCAAGCGCCAGAAGTTCCGCCAATTTCGGCGCGGTCAGTTCGGCGCGCGGCAGGAAGGCCGGCTCCTCGGTGGCGCGCGCAAAACGGTTCCACGGACAGACGGCGAGGCAATCGTCGCAGCCATAGATGCGGTTGGCCATCGGCGCCCGGAATTCCTCCGGGATCGGGCCCTTGTGCTCGATGGTCAGGTACGCCAGGCAGCGCCGGGCATCGAGGCGATAGGGCGCTGGGAAGGCCTGGGTGGGGCAGGCGATCTGGCAGCGGCTGCAGCTGCCACAGCGATCCGCGTGCGGCGCATCCGGTTCCAGTTCCAGTGTCGTGTAGATGGCCCCCAGGAACAGCCACGAGCCATGCTGGCGCGACACGAGGTTCGTATGCTTGCCCTGCCAGCCCAGCCCGCTTGCTGCGGCCAGCGGCTTTTCCATCACCGGCGCTGTATCAACGAACACTTTCACCCGAACGTCTTCTGGCCCGCCAGCCTCGCTCACCAGCCAGCGCGCCAGCGCCTTCAGACGCTTCTTGATGAGATCGTGATAGTCGCGGTTCCAGGCATAGACGCTGATGACGCCGGTTTCCCTTTCGCCAGCCAATCGCAGCGGATCGAGCGGCGGCGCATAGCTGGTGCCCAGCATGATAACGCTGTTGACCGCTGGCCACAGCCCGCGCGGGGCGGCACGTTCATCGGCGCGGTTTGCCATCCAGATCATGTCGCCATGGCAGCCATCGGCCAGCCACTGCTGCAGCCGCTGCGCTGCTTCGGGCACCGCATCGGCGCGGACAATCCCAAGATCGGCAAAGCCCAGCCGCTGCGCCTCGGCAACCAGCGCTGCCTTCAGCCCGGCGCTCAGCTGAGCGTGTTCAGCCAATCGACCACCATCGCGGCCACGCGGCCTTCCAGTTCGCCCCAGAACAGCCAATGGGACGCGCCGGGCAGTTCATGATAATCCACGCGGCCGCCATTGCCGCCATTGAGGTTGCGGGCGGTGGCGCGGGCAATGCCGGGCGGCGTGATGCGATCATCAGCGCCCACCAGCACCAGCGCCGGCTGCGACAACCGGGCATATTCAACCCGGGTGACATTGCCGAACAGCGGCGGCAGCGCCATTTCGGCCAGCACCCGGCCCGAATCCCATACCAGCGCCGCAATCTCCGCCTGGGTGACGCTTTCGGCCACCCCATTGAAGATGCCCCAGCGCGCGCCGGCCTCGTCACACAGGGTTGGCCGTTCCCACCAGCCCCACTTCAGCACGACATTCTTCAGCGTGCGCGCTGGATCAAGGCTGGGGGCCTGGCTGTTGGCCGCCGCCCCCGGAGACAGGAGCACGAGGCCGGTGTGGGGCACGCGCACCGCCACCAGCTGCGCGAGCAGCCCGCCCATCGAATGGCCCAGGATGATCGGCGGCTGACCGGCACTGCTGGTCAGCTTGCCGGCTTCGGCGACCAGGAAATCGACGTAAGCGGTGATCGACAACTGCCCAAGCTCGGCTGGCGGCGGCAGGTTCACCGGCCGGTCGTGGAACGGCAGCACCGGGGCATGGGTGGCATGGCCCGCCGCTTCCAGCACCCCCCGCACACGATCGAAGGTGGCCGGGGTCGACCACATGCCGTGGATGAGGAGGATGGGCGGTTTCAGCACACGACTCCAGTGGAGGCGAGCACGCCCAGCGTGACGATATCGGCAGCCGAACTGTTCATCGGCACGATCTGCACGGGTTTGGCCATGTTGACCAGCATCGGGCCGACGACGCGCAGATTTGCGACCTCCTTGATCAGCTTGGCAGCGATGTTGGCGCTGTGCAGGCCCGGCATGATCAGCACGTTGGCCGGGCCGGACAGGCGGCTGAACGGATATTGCGCCCGCATCGCCGGATTGAGCGCGACATCGGCCGAGACCTCGCCTTCATATTCGAAACCCACCTGGCGGGTGTCGAGAATGCCGACGGCTTCGCGCACATTGTCGACGATGCTGCCGCGCGGGTTGCCAAAATTGCTGTAGGACAGGAAGGCGACGCGCGGTTCCACCCCCAGCCGGCGGGCCACGGCGGCGGTTTCCACCGCGATATCGGCCAGCAGCGCTGCATCGGGCCGTTCCGTCACGGTGGTATCGGCGATGAAGATGGTCTGCTGCTTGCCCACCAGCATGTGGATGCCGAACGGGCGGTGATCGGTGGCCGGATCGATCACGGTGCGCACCTGGCGATAGGTGGTGGCGAAGTTGCGGGTGACGCCGGTCAGCATCAGGTCCGCCTCGCCCATCGCCACCAGCAGCGCGCCGAACACATTGCGTTCGTGGTTCACCATGCGCTGGACATCGCGGTGCAGCATCCCGCGCCGCTGCAGCCGGGCATAGAGATATTCCACCATCTTCGGCACCAACGGCGAGATGGCGCTGTTGTGGATCTCGAAACTGTCCGGATCGGCGCCAAGCCGGGCCAGGCCTTCGCGCACCGGGGCCTCGCGGCCCACCAGCACCGGCGTGCCATAACCCGAATTCTTCCAGTTCAGCGCCGCGCGCAGCACCACATCCTGCTCGGCCTCGGCAAACACGGCACGGCGTGGCCGGCTCTGGGCGCTTTCGATGGCGCCCTGCAGGATGGAGGTGGTGGGGTTGAGGCGGCTGCGTAGTTCCTGGCGATAGGCATCCTCATCGAAGAACGGCTTCTTCGCCACGCCCGATGCCATTGCCGCCTTGGCCACCGCGGTGGGGATATGTTCGATCAGGCGCGGATCGAACGGCGCCGGGATGATATATTCAGGGCCAAAGGTGCGCGCCTTGCCGCCATAGGCTGCCGCCACCTCATCAGGCACCGGCATGCGGGCCAGGCTGGCGATGGCGTCAGCGGCGGCCAGTTTCATCTGTTCGTTGATGGCAGTCGCCCGCACATCCAGCGCACCCCGGAACAGATAGGGGAAGCACAGCACGTTGTTGACCTGGTTGGGATAATCGCTGCGCCCGGTGGCAACGATCGCATCCGATCGCACCTTGTGCACTTCCTCCGGCGTGATTTCCGGATCCGGGTTGGCCATGGCGAAGATGATCGGATTGGCCGCCATGCTGGCCACCATCTCAGGAGACACCGCGCCCTTCTGCGACAGGCCCATGAACACGTCTGCGCCCACCATCGCCTCTTCGAGGGAGCGCGCATCGGTCACCGCGGCATGGGCGGATTTCCACTGGTTCATACCCTTTTCGCGGCCCACGTAGATCACGCCCGAGGTGTCACACATGATGACGTGCTTGACGCCATAGAGCTTGATCAGTTCGGTGCAGGCGATGGCGGCGGCACCGGCGCCGTTCACCACCATCTTCACGTCTTCCGGCTTGCGGCCGGTGAGGTGCAGCGCGTTGATCAGGCCGGCGGCGGCCACGATGGCAGTGCCATGCTGGTCATCGTGGAAGACCGGGATGTTCATCCGCTCCTTGAGCGTCGTTTCGATGATGAAGCATTCCGGCGCCTTGATGTCCTCAAGGTTGATGCCGCCAAAGCTCGGCTCCATCAGCTCGACAGCGGCGATGAAGCGCTCCACATCCTCCGTCGCCAGTTCCAGATCGATGGAATCGATGTCGGCAAAGCGCTTGAACAGCACCGACTTGCCTTCCATCACCGGCTTGGAGGCAAGCGCCCCCAGGTTGCCCAGGCCCAGGATGGCGGTGCCGTTGGAGATCACCGCCACCAGATTGCCCTTGGTGGTGTAATCATAGGCGCTGTCGGGATCGGCGGCGATGGCGCGCACCGGGGCGGCAACGCCGGGCGAATAGGCCAGCGACAGATCGCGCTGGGTCGCCATCGGCTTGGATGCCACGATGTCGATCTTCCCCGGCTTGCCGGCCCGGTGATAGTTCAGCGCCTCGCGGTCACCGAAATCATTGTCCGTGGTTTTCGTCATCACCTGCCTCTGGGGCGCACACGCCGCGCCATAGTGTGTGCCACCGATAGGATTGTGGCCGCAAAGGGGCAAGTGCCGTCACACCGCACCACTGCCCCCTTTGCGCAGGCCATGCGCTCGCGCTATCGCATGAGCCGTGACTGCCGCCTCCCCGATGATTGCCCAATATCTGGCGCTGAAGGCCGAGGCCGATGCCCAGGCCCCCGGCGCGCTGCTGTTCTTCCGCATGGGCGATTTTTATGAGCTGTTCTTCGAGGATGCCGCTGCGGCCGCCGCCGCGCTCGATATCGCGCTGACGAAGCGCGGCGAACATGCCGGCCAGCCGATCCCGATGTGCGGCGTGCCGGCCCATGCCCACGAAGCCTATCTCGCCCGCCTGATCCGCGCCGGACACCGCGTCGCCATTGCCGAACAGGTGGAAGACCCGGCCGAGGCGAAGAAGCGCGGCAGCAAGGCCGTCGTGGCCCGCGCCATCACCCGCGTCGTCACCCCCGGCACCGTTACCGAGGCCGGCTTGCTGGAACCCCGCCGCGCCAACTGGCTGGCGGCGCTCTTCGTTCCTCCCCAAGCTCAGCTTGGGGAGGGGAACCGCCCACAGGGCGGTGGAGGGGCTGTTGCAGCCAGCCGCCCGGATGCCGGATTGGCCTGGCTCGATCTGTCCACCGGCGCCTTCCACACCCGCGCCGGCAGCCTCACCGAACTGAAGGCCGAACTGGCCCGCCTCGCCCCGGCCGAGACGCTGGTGCCCGAAGGCAGCGCGATGCCTGGCACCCAGCGCCCGGCCACGGATTTTTCAGCCGCCCGCGCCGAGGCCGCCCTGAAATCGCGCTTCGGCGTGGCGACGCTCGATGGCTGGGGCCAGTTCACGCCGGCCGAACTGGCCGCCGCCGGCGCCTGCCTTGCCTATGCCGCCGACACGGCGCGGGCTGCAGCACCGCTGATCCTGCCGCCGCGCCGCGAGCTGCCGGGCAGCACCATGGCCATCGATGCCGCCACGCGCGCCAGCCTGGAACTCTCGCGCGGGGCATCGCGCCACAGCCTTGAAGCGGCCATCGATCGCACCGTCACCGCCGCCGGAGCGCGGCAGCTGGGCGCCGATCTGGCCGCCCCGCTCACCGATCCCGCCGCCATTACCGCCCGGCTCGACATGCTCGGCTGGTTCCACGCCGATCCGCTGACCCGCGCCGGCACGCGCGACACGCTGGCCGCCCTGCCCGACATCGCCCGCGCGCTGGCCCGCATCGCCGTGGGCCGCTGGAGCCCGCGCGACCTGGGGCAACTGGGCGCCGGCCTGGCGCTTGCCCTGCAATTGAAGGCCGCGCTCGGCGCCCGCGATGCCGCCCCGCCCGCCCTGCTCGCCGAAACACTGGCGCGCGTCGGGGTGGGCCCCAGTGGCGACCTTGGCGGTCTTGTCGAGCAGCTCGCCCGCACGCTGGTCGATGAACCGCCGCTCGAACTGCCCGGCGCCATCCGCCCCGGCTTTGATGCCGCACTGGATGCCCTGCGCGAAACCGCCCGCGATGGCCGCAGCGCGGTTGCGGCGCTCGAAGCCCGGCTGAAGGGCGAAACCGGCATCGCCGCGCTGAAGATCCGCCACAACAATGTGCTGGGCTATCATATCGAGGTGCCGGCCCAGCGCGCCGATCCGCTGCTGCGCGCCGATTCCGGCTACATCCACCGCCAGACCATGGGTGGAGCGGGGGGGGCAGGCGCGGTGCGCTTCTCCTCCCCGGAGCTCGGCGCGCTGGCCACCCGCATCGCCCAGGCCGCCGATCATGCGCTGGCCGCCGAAGCCGCGCACCTGGAAGAGCTGCGAGAGGCCGTGCTGGCCCACAGCCGCGCCATTTCCGACACCGCCGCCGCGCTGGCCCGCCTTGATGTTGGCGCCGCACTGGCGGAGCTGGCGGCCTCGGAAAACTGGGCGCGGCCTATCGTTGATGCCAGCACCGCCTTCCATATCGAGGGCGGCCGCCATCCGGTGGTGGAGCTGGCGGTGCGCAAGGGCGGCGCGCGCTTCACGCCCAATGATTGCGACCTGTCGACCGATCGGCGGGTGTGGCTGGTCACCGGGCCCAACATGGCCGGCAAGTCCACCTTCCTGCGCCAGAATGCGCTCATCGCCGTGCTGGCCCAGGCCGGCAGCTACGTGCCCGCAACGTCTGCCCATATCGGCGTGGTGGACCGGCTCTACAGCCGCGTCGGCGCTGCCGATGATCTGGCGGAAGGCCGCTCCACCTTCATGGTGGAGATGGTGGAAACCGCCGCGATCCTCACCGGCGCCACCAACCGTTCCCTCGTCATCCTCGATGAAGTCGGGCGCGGCACCAGCACCTATGATGGCCTCGCCATCGCCTGGGCGGTGCTGGAAGCGGTGCACGATGATCTCATGTGCCGCTGCCTGTTCGCCACCCATTATCACGAGCTCGTGCCCCTGACGGCCAAGCTTGCCGGCCTCGCCTCAGTGACCGTTAAGGTGCGCGAATGGAAGGACGATCTCGTCTTCCTGCACCAGGTGGTGCCCGGCGCGGGCGACAAGAGCTATGGCCTCGCCGTCGCCCGCCTGGCCGGCATCCCGCAGCCCGTCCTCACCCGCGCCCGCGCCATCCTCGCCCGCCTCGAATCCCGCCGCGAACAGACCGGCGGCATTGCGGCGGGGGTGGATGCCCTCCCCCTCTTCGCCGCCCCCGCTGCGCCAACCGGCGACACACTGCGCGAGCGGCTGGCGGCCATCGATCCTGATGGCATCACGCCCCGGGAAGCGCTGGACCTGCTGGCGGAACTGAAGGGGATGGTGGACCGATAAGGGTAGCGGCTGGCTACCGTTCAACCAAATAGAACGTCAATGAAGCCGCTGGGCGCAAATACGCCAGGCAGCTGAGTGGCTTCAAAGGCGACACCGAGCAAAGGCGCGGTGGAAGGGCTGGGTGGCACATAGGCCCCTGGCTGGCCACTGAAGATGACGTCGGCCATAATTGGAATCTTTGGCCCCTGCACAATGGCGATCAGCTCATCAAGGCTGTCGCGCACGCCGTCGCCGTTCTTGTCGAGGTAGATCCCAGTGCCGCTTGCCAGCTTGGTCTTTGCCGGTGTCAGGAAATAAGTGCCACCAGCGGCCAGCTGGATGCGGTCACTGCCCGAAAAGTCAGTAATAACAGCATATTCACTCACGCCGCTGCTGTTGGCCTGATTGCGATTGTAGAATGCCCCCCGATCATCTCCCAAGACAAAGAGGTCGTAACCATCACCACCAGTCAGCCAATCGATCTGACGCAGCCCCATATCGGTCGCACTGGCAGAAATGCCGAAGATCACCTCATCAGCACTAGTGCCGATCACCGTATCGTTGGCGCTCGTCCCAAATACGACAACGGTGGGCGCCGGCGGGGGAGGCGCCGCTGGTGGTGGCGGAGGGGGAGGTGCCTGCGGCAATGGCACATGGGCTTCCGGTTGGTCGCTGAAGATGACGTCGGCCATGGTCGGGATTTTCGGCCCCTGCACGATGGCGATCAGCTCATCAAGGCCGTCGCGCACGCCGTCGCCGTTCTTGTCGAGGTAAATCCCAGTGCCGCTTGCCAGCTTGGTCTTTCCAGGCGCGAGAAAATAGGTGCCGCCGGCTGCGAGTTGGATGCGGTCAGACCCCGAGAAATCGGTGATGACCGCATATTCACTCACGCCCATGCTGTCGGCCTGATTGCGATTGTAAAAGGCGCCCCGTTCATCTCCCAAGACAAAGAGGTCGTAACCATCACCACCGGTAAGCCAATCGATTTGGCGCAGCCCCATATCGGTCGCGCTGGCAGAAATGCCGAAGATCACCTCATCAGCACTGGTGCCTATCACCGTATCATTGGCGCTCGTCCCAAATACGACAACGGTAGGCGCCAGCGGGGGAGGCGCCGCTGGTGGTGGCGGAGGGGGAGGAAAAACAACGGCTTTCAGCGTAACAAACTGGATCGGCACATGCTCGTAAAGATTGGGATCAGAGAGCGGAAAACCGCTGCCCGTTGCGAGGCTGTTACGGGAACCCGCATCCCTGAGGGATGTCCCGCCAAACCCTGCATGCCCACCTTCGGTGACAATAGACAATGCATCCTCTGTGCGACCCAGATAGAGGCGGAAATCACCAACCAGATCGGCTGTAAAATCCAACCTGACGCTTGCGGGCCCGATAATTGTTGCCGATTGAATGGCAAACCCGGACAACAGGCCGCCGTTGGTGCGATACACACCGAAGCCGAAATTGTCAGGTGCGCGCAATAAACCAGCAGCAGAGTAGAGTAACGGATCATCAACCAGATAGTTATCCACTCCTGAAAAATGTACCACCAGGCTGCGCGGCGATATCTGTTCAATTTTTTCGATCAAAATCGGCTTATTCTCATTACCCGACAGCAGGTCAAAAATATTGTGCCCGATACGTTGCCCCATCATGAAATAACCCTCTGACGAAATATGCGTCAGGTCCGTGCTTGATGATGGGAACCGTGCATTGAACGCATACTCGGCTGCGCCAAATACAACATTCACCTGATCGTTGATAAAGCTTATCTGTTCTATTGGAATAGTTTTTGATCCACTTCCCCTGATCTGAGACATAAAAGTTGAAACAGAAACATCCTGTCCAAAGACGGCATCTGCAGCAGCATCAAGCTTGCTAATGAGCTCTGCGAGGAATGAATCATAGAGAGATGAATTGTCTGACTGTCCCTGGATCCAGTTAAACACTAATTTCGTTGCCAGTTCATAGCCAGTGGACCGCGCATGGTCCACCGCCAACTCAAGCTGCTTAACAACATTATCAAAATAGACTAGCGGCCCCGAGACGGTCCGTTGAAAGGTAGCATCGGACAAATTCCTAAAATACATATCGAAAAGGCCGTCAGAACGGGATAAAGCGAAAACGTCACCCGGCTGAGTGGCCAGCAATGCCTCCTGATAATTTTGAAAGACATCTGATTGCGATGTCATCAATTGTAGGATGTTTCGGCCCCCTTCACCACCGTTGATGTGCAAAAACACTGGAGGCGTCTGCCCAGC
>ERZ1066122.1959-NODE-1959-length-14762-cov-5.789012_pt1 | contig 14762 bp, 13 predicted proteins | sample MGYA00382769_ERZ1066122 | MGnify/ENA primary metagenome ERZ1066122 (study PRJEB33369, sample SAMEA5778352) | biofilm metagenome | biome: Industrial cooling water; feature: Water cooling tower basin; material: Biofilm | place: United Arab Emirates | collected...
GCTCCCGGAACCCAGATAGCTGAGGGAGAGCAGATTGCCCTCGAAGCTCGGCCCCTCGCCCGCCGAACGGCAGGTATCGCCGAAGACGAAAACCTGCGAAGCGCTTACCAGGCGCTCGTCGACGCTTAACTGAACTTCCCCGTCCGCGCGTCGCGACATTTCCGCGAACGCCGCGCTCCATTCCTCGCGGCGATCGAAGCTCGGCTCCAGGATCAAGCGCGTCGCCACCTCGATATCGACCATGAAGCGCTCCAGGCACTCCATCAAACTCGGGGCGCCCTGCTCATCGGCGACGAAGTCGTGCACGATGGCGAGCGCAGGCTGGTCAGGCCGATCGAGATTGGGAATGGCGCGTGTGAAAAGAGGCATGTTGGCCTGCAAGACCGCAAAGCCAGAGCTGCCCTGACCGCAGGCGTCCGTGGCGGCATTGGCGCTCACCACCATCGTGGGGAAATGCGAATAGGCCTCGCCGAATCGCGAGGGCTTCGCTGCGATCGACGACGACGCGTAACGCGCTTTGAGCGCGCTCGCATCGAGTCGACTGGCAGGCTGGGAAGGGAAATGAGGATTGACGACGAAGTCCTTCGGGGAGGACGAAGCCGCTGGGACGAGCTCTGCGAAATCGAAGGCCTGCAGGTCGCCGTACCAGAGGGTGCATCTAGGGCTGTACGCGGGAAAGCGGCGAGAGAATACGCGCTCCGACTTTCTCTGCACCGCATCCTGTGGCGCTGCGCGATCGCTGCAGCCGGCGTTCAGGAGAGCGCACGCACTGGCGAGAAGCACGAGCTTAGGCAGAGGAGCGAGGCGCCTAGGGGGCATCTCCCCTCCTCGTAGCAAAAAGTGAGCGAGGAGCGCCGCCGTCATGCGCTCAAGGAGAGGAGGAATCGTTTTTGCTTCACTGCCCCTCGATGGGGTCTGGGTTTGGTTTCCCTGCCCACCATAGAAGGCGTGTCGTTGGCCTGAATGAAGACTTATGGATTGTCTTGTCTATTGTGGATGACTGCCTGCACCTCTCTCGGCCGAGATCCCGCTTCGGGGCAGGGCGAATTCAAGGCCTCTTTCCCCGAAGCCGCCGCCTCCCTTGAACTGGCGGAGTGGATCCAGTCCCTGCCACCCGCATCCTTGCTCGACGCGGTATACGGCGATTTCGGGCCCTCCGAGGGGCCTTTGAGCGCAGAACCCGAATGCCTGGTGGGGCGCCTCAGCGCGATGGTTCGCTTCGACGGGTGTGCGGGGGCACCTCCCTTCCTCTTCGAGATCGCCGCGCGTTCGCGTCATTACGGCGTGGCTTACCTCGCACCGCGCTTCTTGTGTGAAGGTCTACGCTTGGGGCGTCAACGACAGGGGTCGAGTTTGCCGGCTCCAGAGGTTTACGAGGACCGCTTCGAAGTGCTGGGCGGCGCACCAGGGGAAACGACAAAGTTCGGGTTTCGCTGCGCAGACATCGACAAAGCACTCTGGAGCCGTCGCGATGCGCAAAATGTCCAGGTCGAGCCGACCTCCTTTTCGGAGGACCAACCGTGTCCCTTGCTCGAGATGACACTTCGTCCCCAACGACAAAAAGCCGACGGCACATCGGAAGCGGTCGGTGACGTAGTACGGAGCGTCTATTTCGCACCCTGAGCTCGAAAAGGAAGCTCGGGAGCCGTAGCGACACGCCCGGTAAAACCAGCACCCCAGAGCTACGCCTCAGAAAGCGACACCTGGGAGAGCGATGCGCTTCCTCTGCGTGCCGAAACCTTGTCTCGTGTTTTCTGGACAGACCTCGACTTGCTGGCTCCCTCACTCGCCACCTTGTGTGCACGGTCCCCATTTCTCAGGTCGAAAACACACGCGAGCACGTTGGACCGCCCGAGGAGGTTATTGCATCGCCCTATCGAGCGCGGGATGTAGTGGCATGCGCCTTGCTCGGCGCGGAGGCAACCATGCAGAGCGCACGCATGCCCTCCTCGATACGGGGCCTACACCTCTACTCCTTTGCAGTCCTTTTTCTCTCGGGCTGCGCCTCGCCTAGCGAAGATGCGCAAGCCATCCGCTCCAAGTTCTCTCTCGAGCAGGGCATCACCCATCTGATCCTCGCGGACAGCGACTTTGCGCGTTCCTCGGACGGGAGCGCGAACGATAGGGTCTTCGACAGGATCAAGTTCGTCCTGCAGAACGAGGTCCAGTTCTCGTCGAAGATCGAGGTGCAGAGCTTTAGCGCTCAGGAGGGAGAACGCCAAAAGTTCGCGCGTGCGCTTCAGAACGCCGAACGTGAGCATAAGTTCGACACGAGCCCAGAAGGCCAGCGCATGTTCCGCGACAAGATTCAAAGCGCGGCCCGAAGACTCTACGATGGATGGTGGGGTACCGTAACGAGGCGTTTGGAGACCTGGAGCCGAGCCGAACAAGGTCGATCTCCCGTAGTGGGCCTAGTCGCGGGTGGAAACTCCTGGCTCTATTTTGCCCAGAAGATACAGGAGTGGGAGGCGCGTGGGAAAGGAACAGCACCTCTCGTGGTGCTGATCGACCCCCTGAGTCTTCCAGGCGATGAGCCTTACTTCGGTAGGCTGAGCGATCGCTACGGCATCGTATTCTGGACCTTGCACGACTACCGTGAATACGCCCTGAGACAGGGACGAAAGAGCGACTGCAAGGGGAGCGAGAGCGACGAGCGCTTCTCAAAGATGAAGCTCTTGCCAAACTTCTCTTCACTCGAGTTTGGACTCGACGCTGGCAACTACCACCTGAACCTCACGGAGCTCGCGGAGCGACTGCGCGGGAGCCCCTCGGAGCTCCTCCGCGAAATGTGGAAGGACACCGATACGAGAGTGTACGACACCGCAGGTCGCCTCATCGGAATTGCGGTCGATACCTTTGAACCATCCCAGCGTCCGGATGCGACCGACACCTACGCCTTCGACACCTATATACCTCGGCTGAAGTTCTCCCAGAATCGTCGTGCTTCGAGCAGCCTGCAGGGGCGGGTCTTTCCCATCGCTGCGCCCAGCGCCGCCGACACCACATCGGAGGGCAAACGTCTCTCCTTCGTGACTGGAAGTGAGTTGCGCATCGCGCGCATTAGTTCGGGTGAAGGGCATCGACAGCTCGATGCGGGACGGACCATCTTCGCGAACCTGAGGCTCCCCGAGGCGACGAAAGCCTCGCTCGTCTCGGCCATGGAATGGCGTGCGGAGCGCTATGCGCATACGGCGGTCTCCGAGAATCATTTATCTCAGTTTGCAGCCTTCCTCGAAGGCTACGTCTACGAAGCGCCCATGCTGGAGATCCCGCTCGCTTTCCCGGTCACGAAAAATGAAAACGGAGTGGTCGAAAACGACGAAGAGGAGCCTACGGGAGCTCAGAATGGAGTGAGGCGCGAGATTCTCTATTACCGGAAGAAAGACATCCTCTATCTTCTCGCCGCCTTGTCTGCGACAGGCAGCACCTATACGCCACCAGCCCAGTTCCTTCGCCAAATCGGCTCGAATGTTGAGGATATCCGTAAGCTCCCGGTAACGGGCCAAGGCGGGGTAGTTCTGGGCGAGGAAAGCGAGCGGAGGATCCGGGTCAAGCTCCCCAGAGCGCTGGCAAAAATCGCCATCCTTTATCGTGCGATCTCCCGCGCGCATCAGGCCCTACTCTTTTACAGGAATCAGAACAGTGAAAAAGCAGACGCCGCACGTGCGCTCGTGCAGAAAACTCGCGATTTCTTCTGGGACTCATCTCCGTCCAAGATCAGCTTTCAGGCTTTCCGCGACGCCTTCGACCAAGAGTTCGTCGATAAGGGTCTCGAAGACTCCGTCCTCGATCTCTCGCGGCATCAGCAGCGCGACGATGAGGAATGGACCGCACCCGACCGCTCCCTGTACTTTCTCATCTTCATGCCCGACAGTTTTTTTGCGGCGATGAACAGTCGACGGAACTACAGCTTCGACCCGGCGAAGCCTTCGTTTGCTCCCCTCGGAGAAGACATCCGGAAGCTCGAGGAGCTCTGAGCTCGAAGAGCGGCCAGAGGTTTTTAGGGGTACCTCCGCAAACGCCGAGCCGCCTCCGCCTGGGCTTTCCCCTGTTTTCCAGATGTGGTTCACGGCCGTCTCCCCTACGCGCTCACGCCGATGGTGCTGGTCGACTCGCTCGCGCTCGAAACGGCCATCGCTCCACTGGGAGGCGGACTGGCACAACCTATGCAAAAATGCTTGTATGCCGAATTGCGTCGCAATCCAGGGTCCTCCAGGTCTAGTTCTGAATGCGACGCTTTTCCTCATGTGTGCTGCATGTGCTTCAGCGCCATCAGAGGATAAGAAAAGTTTCTCCGCATTGAAGAGCTTTCACGTTTGGGAAGTAAGGCGTTTTCAACCGGAAGAGGTCGCGGCACAACAATCGGTGGTGAGCTCTCTGGCTGAATGGGAGAACGAGATCGAAAGCTGGGCGGGAATGTTCGAAGAGCGATTCGGCCAGAAACCTTGGGATATCTTAAGGATGTCTGGTCGCACCAGAGAGATCGCTGACACCATCAACCTTTGGGGACGGGAGGTCAGACATTTCGATTCGCTATTCCGTGGAGACAACACTGCGTCTAACCCAATTTTCGCCAACTTTTCCAACGGCACTCTGATGTCTCTAGTCGAAGTCTACGCGCACAGGACCGACGAAAGGATAGACTAGAAAAGACCTTCCATTCAAGACCTGTGGCCGGGAACTAGGGGAGCGGATACATGCCTCATCGTAAGTGAACTCGTCTCGAATCCTGCCAACGCCTTTATTCCTGAACTGGATGTGCAAGGGCGGGTCTATTCAGGCGCTGCTAGAGAAGTTTTACGTTCCGCACTGGAGAGCTTTTCTAGCAACAGAGAAAGCGACCTTTGCCTGTTTGTGCCCCATCCAGCCGCTCTAGCCTTCTATCAGCGCGTGGGCTTTGAGATTAGTGAAACTAGAACAATAAACGGACTTCCATTAGAGGAGACGGCGATTCTCTACGGCGAAAGAGCGCGAAAGTTCATGGAATCGGCTTCTTCCTGCAGTACCGATCTGAGCAACTGAAGAAACGCTGGCGCAGCGAGCCGACGCGCTCCTGTCCTGATGCAGAGCGAAGGGCACGCTCTCGAGCGCCTCGTAGCGCATCTTTACGAGGAAGGGAGTCGTCGGGAAATCGGAGGCTTTCCGCTCAGCCAACGCATTGGCGGCTACCGGAACCGGAAGGGCGCAGAGGTCGACCTCGTATTCCTCAGCAAAGAGTTGCAGACTCTCCGCTTCGGCACAAACAAACGCGACCAGTGGATGGCCATTCGAGGCACTCTCGCCCTCGCCGAATACTGGGACTGACGAGCCGAAAACGCCGGTGTGGGTGAGGGAAACCCGACAAAAAAGAAGCCGGCAGCGAGCGGCTCCTTCGAGCCCCCCACTGCCGGCCTTTTCGTGCCCTTGGCGCGCTTACTTGCCTTGCAGGATGAGCGCGACGATGAAGGCGTAAATGACGAGCGACTCGATCAGCGCCAGCGCGAGGATCATCGGGGTGAAGATCTTGTCGGAGGCGCCGGGGTTGCGCGCGATGCCTTCGAGAGCGGCGGTCGCAGCACGGCCCTGGCCGAGCGAGCCACCGAAAGCCGCGATGCCGATCGCGAGGCCGGCCGCGATGTAGGCGAACATCTTGACGTCGTTTTCGTTGGAGCCGGCGGACTCTTGCGCCCACGCGGTGGAGGCAAGCAGGAGGGGCGACAACGTAGAGAGCAGGCGCAGCAAGGTCTTCTTCATCGGGATCTCCTTCAATTCTTTGCAGATGCCTCGGCGTGCCGAGGAAAACCATCTGAACGTGTTCGTTTGGCCCTGGGCGTCAGGGATCAATGTTCCTCGTGTTGGATCGCCATGGCGATGTAGGTCGTCGAGAGCAGGCAGAACACCAAGGTCTGCACGACGCAGACGAGGGTGCCGAGCATATAGACGAGCACCGGCAGACCGAAGGCGGTGAAGGGGTTGAGCGAATGGAAGGTGCCGAGCACCATATGGTCGGCCGTCATATTCGCCATCAGACGCACCGAGAGCGAGCCGGGGCGCACCAGCACGTGGCTGAAGACCTCGATGGCCAGCATCATCAGCATGAGCGGCAGGGCGTACCATTTGCGGATAGGGCCAAGGAAATGCGCCAAATAGCCCATGCCATGCTCGACCAAACCGAAGACCTGCGTCGCGATGAAAACCACGGCCGCGCAGGCGAGGGTGGTGTTGAGCGAGTCGGTGGGCGGCGAAAAGCCGGGGATGAGGCCCATCAAGTTCGAGAAGAGGATGAAGAGCGCGCAGGTGCCGATGAGGGGCAAGAAAAAGCGCGCCGCTTTGGCGCCCATGATGTCGCGCATCATGCCGTAGGTGGCGCCGACCAAAAGCTCCATGAAGGTGCGGGTCGAGAGCCGCTCTTCGGGCAGCAGCGACTGCTCACGACGACGCAGCGAGATGCGGGTGATGAGGCCGAGGAGCAAGAGCACGGTCGCCACGGCCAGGGCGCCGAGCACATGCTCGATGCCGACGTGTTCACCGGCGATCCACGTTTTGCCGTCGCCATTGACGGGCCAGCTCAGGAAGCCTGCCCAATGTTCGATTTTGGCGTACAGCGAGCCCATCAAGAGGCGAAACCAACTCATCCCGTGCGGCATTTTACCCGCCCTCTTTCCACGCCGAGGCGCTGGCGTCGCGCCCTCTTTGCCACGAAGCTGGCGTGGTCGCAATCAAGCCCAGCACAACAATTGACAAGGTGAAGGTCGAAAGCCCGATGACCAGCCCAATGGGGTTCAGACCCAGGCGTACGACTAGGAGCCAGCAGAGGAAAAACAAGATCCCCAGCTTGAGGATACTTAGGCTCATGAGAGCGCCGCGGCGATGGGCTTGGCCGGCATTCAAGCGTTGCAAGGTCCAGCGAAAGCTCGCGCCGTTGAACAAGGCCAAGACGCTGCCCGCCGCCACGGAGAGGGCGGCCGTCGCACTGGCCAAACCCCAGGCACTCAGGCTCAAAATCACGCCCAAAAGCAGGGTGGTACGTAGACCGTTATCGATCAGTTTTGGGGTCATTGGAGCTCTGAGTCGTGTTGATTTCGCTGCGCATGCCGCGCACGAGCTGCACGAAGCGGAGGCCGCAGATCGCGAAGCCCAAGATCCAGCCGAGCGCACAGAACCAAGGAGAAATACCGAAGCGTTGATCGAGCCAACGTCCACCGAAGTGGCCCGTGAGCAAGGCCGCGCAGATCTCCGTGCCGAAGCCGAACACGCGCGCCGCCGAGCGGAGCTGCCGCTGACCTTCGGGCCCTATCCAAGGCATGGGTGCCCTACCTTCCCCACGCGCGCCGGCGCCCGGGCGCAAGCCCTTACAATGCAGGCTTTCGCGGGTCAAGTGCCGGCGCTTTCTTGACTCCTCAGCGAATCGTCACGAAGGCGCGCTCGAAGGCAGCGTCCATCGTGGCCAGCGCGGCCGTGTCGTGAGCGAGCGAAAGGAAGGCCGCTTCGAACTGCGAGGGTGGCCAGTAGACCCCTTCGCGGAGCAGCGCCGCATGCCAGCTCGCAAAACGCTCGCGATCGCAGCCATCCGCGTCGCGCCAGCTGCGCACCGGGCCTTTCGAAAAGAAGGCGGTGAGCATCGAGCCGACGCGCTGCACCTCGCAGGCGACAGTGCTGCGCTCAGCGGCCTTTTTCAGGCTCGACTCCACCTGCGCGCTCGTGCCCTCGAGAGCCTCGTACACGCCGGGACGCGCCAATTCCTTTAAGGTCGCGAGACCCGCGGCCACCGCTAGCGGATTGCCGCTCAAGGTGCCCGCTTGGTAGACGGAGCCCTCGGGCGCGACGCAGGCCATGATGTCGGAACGGCCGCCGTACGCGCCCAGGGGCAAGCCGCCGCCGACGATTTTGCCCAAGCAGGTGAGGTCGGGCGTGATGCCGTAGAGGGCCTGGGCGCCGCCCCGCGCGACGCGGAAGCCCGTCATCACCTCGTCGAAGACCAGCAAGCTGCTGTGCTCGGAGCAGAGGGTACGCAAGCCCTGGAGCCAAGCCGGGTCGGGAGGTACGCAACCCATATTGCCCGCTACGGGCTCGATGATCACCGCCGCGATGGTGTCGCCCATCGTCTTGAAGAGCTGTGTGATCTCCTCGAGGTCGTTGTAGTGCACCAAGGCCGTGGTCGCTGCGATCGATGCGGGCACGCCCGCGCTGTCCGGCTCGCCCAAAGTCGCCAAGCCGCTGCCGGCTTTGACCAGGAGGTAATCGGCGCCGCCGTGATAGGCGCCGTGGCATTTGACGACCACGTCACGTCGCGTGAAGCCCCGCGCCGCCCGCAAAGCCCCCATTACCGCCTCGGTGCCGCTCGAGGTCAGACGCAAGCGCTCGATCGAAGGGAAAGCGGCGTGGATGGCGCGGGCCAGTTCGGTCTCGGCCGCGGTAGGCGCGCCAAAGCTGAAGCCCTGCGCCGCTTTGCTCTGCACCGCCGAGAGCACCGCCGGATGCACATGGCCGAGGATCATCGGCCCCCAGGAGCCGACGCAATCGACATAACGCTGGCCGTCTTCGTCGACCAAATAGGCACCCTGCGCTTCGCGGATGAAGCGCGGATGCCCACCCACGGCCTTGAAGGCGCGCACGGGAGAGTTGACGCCGCCCGGCATCCAGCGACAGGCTTCCTGATAGAGTTGCTCCGACCGAGTGCTCATGCTGCGACCCTGGCGTCACGCCAAGGTCAGCGCAAGTGGCATTTGCCATCTACTGGCGCCCACATCGGCCGGCGGCGTGCCCTTATCGTGGCCATTGAGCGCTCGTTAGCCTGGATGCTGGGCGGAGATCGGAGCGCTCGTCCCCGCCGGCACAACTCCTGCTTCGCTGGCACGCTTCCCTCGCTCGCTACCCACTCGCGCTACCATGGCTTTTTCATTCAGACGATTCGCCCTCACCTCGTCGGCGGTGCTCCTGGCCTGCTGCAGCGCAGATACGATACGACCTGAGGATGTCTCTGACAGGAAAGACTGGCTTTCCGCGCTCTTCGGGGCAGGCCGCGGCTGTGAAACCCGTTGTTTAGTCCTATCGGTGCGAGAGAACTACAGCGCTACCGAGAACCTCAGCCCCGGATGCCTACGCTGGGAGCGATACGCGAAACGTCACGAGAAAAACCTCTTCGAGGGAGACGAGTTGGTCGCTGCATGGACCTGCATTCGTCTCTTCGGACTGCCGCTCTACGATTCGGGCTCCTGGGTGCAGGGCTACGAGCTATGTCGGTCGATGCATACGGCGAGCAAGCTCGTGTTCAACCTCGACGTCGTAGCGGGAAATGGCAGCGCACCCGACGCCGAAGCGCTACGGGCCTCTCTCGCGAGAGTCAGACCCCAGCTCCGCGAAGGTAGCTTCACCGCCTGGGAGCTGCGCTTCATCCTCGACTCCAGGACGGCCACCGCCTCCGCAGTCCAGGCCGCCGAGAGTGCGCTCGACGAGGTCCGGCGTGCGAGAGATCCGAACCTATTCGATTCAAGTATTCTAGAGCAGGATCCGCAGTCCGTCCTGGCGCGCATCCACGCACTGACGGCATTGTCGCTCTGGGACCGCACGGAGTTTTACTTTGCGGGACAGCCCCTCGACAAAGACTGGGTCTACAGCAACGCCCAGTAAGTCTCGCGCAGGGACCCGCGGACGGCCTATGAGGAGCCAATCCTTTAGGGACTCTGTGCCTAAGGTATCCCCCGATGCGTCACATCGCGCCCTCCGCGCAAGTCTCGCGGCGCGCTTTGCCAAAGATCACCTGCTCACGCGCCGCAGAGGGTAGCCAAAATCGTTCCAATCCACGCTCTTTCTCGTCGGCGGTGGCATGCCCCGGATCGACCCAACAGCGGGGATAGAGGGAGTCGTAAAACGCTTTCGTATATGCGGCGACCGAGAGACCCGTCAGGTCATCCGCCGGAAAGTATTCTCTTCGAATTTTCTGAATGAGCGCCCTGCCGAAGCCCTGACGCTTGCTGCGCACGCAGATGCCCTGGATCTCATAGAGGGTTTCGATGGGATAGCCATAGGACACAACCGTTTCGGCGCCCTCACTCCGAACACAACGGACCAAATTGCGACGCGACCACCCATATTGAGGCTGCGTCAGGCGTGCCGCGGCATTCACCTCTCCTTCTTCGTCAACGAGGAAATAGATGCGCGACAGTTCGGCGCTCTCTTCAGGGTAAGCGCTCCCCTCTTCCCAATCGGCTAAACTTTGCGCCGGGCATTCGCCATATTCGCGTTCGTCCAAAACGCGTCTCGCGTCGCGTAAGAAGGCGCGGTACTTTCGCAAGTCGTCAAAGCTCATGTTTCCCCGCCGAAGCCTCCATGCATCCGATTTGGCGTGAAGGGCTTCGGCATCGCCGCTGGGCGCAGTACATGCCGCCAAGGCGATGCCCATCGCGAGCAGCGCGAGACGATGGGCGGGTGGCCTGCAACGACGCGTCCTCATCCTAGCGCTCCAATCACGCCAAGGGCCCAACCTGGACTCTCTGCCACTGGCGGTGGCCTACTGCGCGGAGCGGACCAGGGAGTGCATTACGCAAGCGAATTCTCCTCGTGACAAGGTCGTAGCGCGCGTAGAGCCGCCCGGAGTCGCTGGACGGCAGCCCTCGATCGCAGCCGCAACCTGCGCTTCCGGCTTCGCGAGGACCCGAACCACCGCGCTCTGGAGATCGCTGCGCTCGACCTCCTTGCCCGGCGAGCTCGCGTCTCGAGATTGGCAGGCCTGCGGAAAGAGCGCTCCATTGTCGCAAGCCTCTGCGAACCACTCCGCGAGTGATTTGGTGTTCGCCTGCTTCGCGTCTGCGCTTCCCCAGCGCTTGAGGAAATACGCGGCCTCACCGAGGCGAAGCGCGCGCGCGGGCTCGAAGCGCTTCGAGCCGCCGCTCTGGGTGCCGAGGACAAAGACCTGAGTGGCGAGCCACGTGATCTCTTCGTGGTGCCGGTCGGCGCAGACATCGCTGAACTCCGAGATGCAGGCGCCGGAAGGAGTGCCTGCTCCCTGGATCAGCTCACTGGCTTTGGTCTTCAGCGTATTCATGCGCGCGAGCAGATGCTCTCCCGGACACTGCGTTCCGGCTTCGCCTCCGCCGGGATTGCGCAACTGGCTGTGGTCGAAGACATTGGCCAGCGCTTGGACCTCATTGTAGTTGTGTTCGCGATGGCCTCGGATCGAAACCGCGGGATCGAGGCCGTAGCTCTTGGCGAAATATGCAAAGAGCAGGGCGATGCTGTCGAGCATCTTCACGCTGGGCTCTTGGTTCTGAAAATCACCGATCGCCAGGATGCCGATGTTGGGGGTGTCGGCCTGCTTCAGCGCTGCGATGGCCGCCTCACTCAGCTGGATGCGATCGCTTCCTGGGCCCACGTTGTCCACGTAGGCTTCGTCGCCGCTGAAGTCGGTTGCGACGCTCGAGCCGTTATGACGCCATACGTGCGCGCCGATGAAGCCGATGTCGCGCAGCTCGTAGATCCGGCCTTCGGAATCCACCGCGAGGTGATAGCCGATGTCGCAAGCCGGTTGATTTTGCGCATCGCTTCCGGAACGGTTTTGGTGGTCATATTGGATGCGCCGCAGGAGCTTGGCGTTTTCGTCGGCGCTTGCCGAGAAGGCGTAGGCACTGCCGTCGGCTTTACGCAGCTCGCCCGCGTGATGCAGCGCGATGCGTTTGAACGCTCCGCCTCCGCTTCGGCTGCCGCGCGCCAGAAAATCGTCCCGCCGCGCGCCACTTAGGCACTCCTTAAGTACGGGGTAGGCTTTCCACTGTAGAGTTTGCCCCTCGCCCGAAATGCCCCCGCTCTCCCCGCTGTCGGCAATATCCTGACGCATCAAGAACTCGATGTTCCCTTCGCTCGCGAGCGCCCTGAGGTCCGCACGCAAGGCCTCTGCATCGAGCTCTTTGGGACCGGGAAGGTTCGCTTTGAGCCGGGGCTCCGCATCGCCTGAGCTGGCGTTGCAAGCGGCCACGACGCTGAGGACCATTCCCCCCAAAAGCAACGCGCTCGGTCGGCGACTCAGGCAGTGGCAGGACCGAAGGCGAGCGAAGCAACGGTAGAAAAGGGCGCCCGGAAGCGATAGGGTGTCGAAGCGATTTCGGGCCATCTAGGCCACTTAAAGCAAGTAACGGACCAGCAAAAGAAAATTCCGCTCGTCACCCGGAAGGATTCGAAGGATGTCGACCAAACGTTTGGGCGCTCAAGGCCCCGAAGTCTCGAGTCTCGGCCTCGGCTGCATGGGGATGTCCGATCTCTACGGGCCTGCCGATCGTCAGGAAAGCCTCCGTACGCTGCGCGAAGCGCTCGAGGCAGGCATCACCTTGCTCGATACGGGCGACTTCTACGGCATGGGTCATAACGAGCTCTTGCTCCGCGAAGGACTCGAGGGCTGGGGGCGGGAGCGCGCGCTCTTGAGCGTCAAGTTCGGCGCGCTGCGTGGGCCCGAGGGCAGTTGGCTCGGCATCGACGGCCGGCCGGCGGCGGTGAAAAACTTCCTCGCCTACTCGCTCCAGCGTTTGGGGACCGATTATATCGACATCTACCGCATCGCCCGCATCGATCCTCAGGTTCCCATCGAAGAGACCGTGGGCGCCATCGCGGAGATGGTGAAGGCGGGTTATGTTCGTTATATCGGCCTTTCGGAGGCGGGCGTCGACACCCTACGGCGGGCGCAGGCGATCCATCCGATCTGCGATCTGCAAATTGAGTATTCCCTTCTCTCGCGCGGCATCGAAGACGCCATCTTGCCCGCCACGCGTGAACTCGGCATCGGCATCACGGCCTATGGCGTGCTCTCGCGTGGCTTGCTGAGCGGACACTGGTCCAAGGAGCGCGCGCTCGCCCCGGGCGACTTTCGCAGCTTCAGTCCCCGCTTTCAGCGAGAGAACCTCGAGCGCAATCTGGCCTTGGTCGAGACGCTGCGATCCATCGCGCAGCGTAAGGGCTGCACGGCGGCGGCGCTGGCGATCGCCTGGGTCGCGCATCAGGGCGAGCAGGTGGTCCCCTTGGTCGGAGCGAGGCGGCCGGAGCGCCTGCGCGAGGCCTTGGGCGCCCGAGAGCTGAAGCTCAGCCCCGCGGAGCTGCAGGAGATCGAGCGCGCCCTGCCCAAAGGGGCGGCCGCGGGCGAGCGCTACCCGGCCGCACAGCTCGCGCATCTCGACAGCGAAGCCTGAGCCGCGCGCCGCTGGGGGGCGCCGCGCGCACGATGTGCTAAGTCGACCTCGACGCTTCTGCAGCGCGGAAAAGCGTCGAGGAGACCATGCACGCGGACGTTCAAGCCATCAACGAGAAGGTGCAGCGCGAAAGCGCCTTCATCGACCTGCTCCTGCAAGAGACCCGCAAGGTCGTCGTCGGTCAGCAAGAGATGATCGAGCGCATCTTGATCGGCCTGCTGACCGGAGGTCACGTCTTGGTCGAGGGCGTGCCCGGCCTGGCCAAGACCTTGACGGTCAACACCCTGTGCCAGGCGCTCTCGGCGCGTTTCCAGCGCATCCAGTTCACCCCCGACCTGCTGCCGGCCGACGTCGTCGGCACCGTCATCTACAACCCGCAGGCGGGCGGCTTTTCGGTCAAAAAGGGGCCTATTTTCGCCAACCTGGTGCTGGCCGACGAGATCAATCGCGCTCCCGCCAAGGTGCAGAGCGCGCTCCTCGAGGCCATGCAGGAGCTGCAGGTCACCATCGGCGACCAGAGCCATCCGCTCGAGGCGCCTTTCATGGTCATGGCGACGCAAAACCCTGTCGAGCAGGAGGGCACCTATCCTCTGCCCGAAGCGCAGCTCGACCGCTTCATGTTGCACGTTCGCGTCGGCTATCCGAGCGCCGAAGAAGAGCGGCTCATCATGGAGCGCATGACAGCGCAGCTGCTCTCCTCGACGCCCGACATCCGCGACCTGCCGCCGGGCGATCCCCGCGCCCTGCGCCAGGTAGCGACCACGGCGCATCTGCTGCAAGCGCGGCGCGTCATCGGGCAGATTTATGTCGACGATCGCGTCGCCGACTACATCGTGCGCTTGGTGCTCGCCACCCGCGACGCCAAAGCCTTCGGTGTCGGCGACGTCGCCGCCTTCATTCGCCACGGCGCCTCACCTCGCGCCTCGATCGCGCTCAATCTCGCGGCACGTGCCCACGCCTTCCTCAAGCATCGCGGCTACGTCACACCCGAAGACGTCAAAGCGGTGGGGCCGGACGTGCTGCGGCATCGCGTGTTGCGTACCTACGAGGCCGAAGCCGAAGAGGTCAGCAGCGATCAGATCGTGCGCCGGATCTTCGAAACCCTCGAGGTGCCCTGAGCTGCCATGTTGCCTCCCTCTACGCCCCTTGACGAGGATCTCGACGATGCCTTTGAAGGCCGACGTCGCCTCGACAAAGCGACCCTGGCGCGACTGCGCCGGCTCGAGATCTACACCTCGCGCTTGGCCAGCGAAGAGCTGGCGGGTGGCTATACCTCGCTCTTCAAAGGGCGCGGCGTCGCCTTCTCCGAGGTCCGGCCTTACGAAATCGGCGACGACGTCCGCTTCATCGACTGGAACGTCAGCGCCCGCATGAACGACCTGCACGTCAAGGTCTTCACCGAAGAGCGCGAGATGACGGTGCTGCTCTTGGTCGACCTCTCGGCCAGCGGTCGCTTCCGCAGCCGCGCGCTGGCCAAAGAAGAGCTGGGCATCGAGATCGCCGCCCTGCTCGCCTTCAGCGCGGCGCGCAACAACGACCGCGTCGGCCTCATCGCCTTCAGCGACCGCGTCGAGCTCTTCGTCCCGCCGCGCAAGGGGCGCAGCCATGTCC
>ERZ1066122.1960-NODE-1960-length-14739-cov-17.278194_pt1 | contig 14739 bp, 15 predicted proteins | sample MGYA00382769_ERZ1066122 | MGnify/ENA primary metagenome ERZ1066122 (study PRJEB33369, sample SAMEA5778352) | biofilm metagenome | biome: Industrial cooling water; feature: Water cooling tower basin; material: Biofilm | place: United Arab Emirates | collected...
CATGATCGGCGAGATGCGCGACCTCGAGACCGCGAAGATCGCGATCCAGTCCGCGCTCACCGGCCACCTGGTGCTCAGCACGCTGCACACCAACAACGCCGCCGGCGGCATCACCCGCATGCTGGACATGGGCGTCGAGGACTACCTGCTCACCTCCACCGTGAACGGCATCCTGGCCCAGCGCCTGGTGCGCCGCATCGAGCCCACCCACGCCGAGCGCTACGAAGCGCTGCCCGAGGTGGTGGAGGAGTTCGGCCTGCGCCGCTTCCAGCCCGAGGGCACCATCTACCTGTACCGCCCGAAGCCGTCGGCGCTGACGCCCACCGGCTACCTGGGCCGCACCACCATCATGGAATTCCTGGTGATGGACGACAGTTTGCGCCGGCTGGTGATGAAGCACGCCGGCATGGGCGAGCTCGAGGAGGCCGCGCGCGCGCGCGGCATGCGCACCATGTACGAGGACGGCCTGATCAAGGCGATGCAGGGCCTGACCACGATCGAGGAAGTCCTGCGCGTCACGCAGGAAGGCTAGGGCGATGGCGCTGTTCCGCTACCGGGCCCTGTCGGCCGCCGGCGAGACGCTAGACGGCCAGATGGAGGCGGCCAGCGCCGAGGAAGTGATCGTGCGCCTGCAGGACCAGGGCCACTTGCCGGTCGAGGCGCGCCGCGCCGATGCCGGCGGCGGCGAGGGACTGGGCGCGCTGTTCAAGCGCAAGGAATTCGGCGAGCCGCAGGTGCTGCAGTTCACCCAGCAGCTGGCCACGCTGCTCGGCGCCGGCCAGCCGCTGGACCGCGCGCTGGGCATCCTGCTCGAGCTGCCCGACTCGCCGGAGGCGCGCCGCGTGGTCGAGCGCGTGCGCGAGTCGGTGCGCGGCGGTGCCCCGCTGTCCACCGCGCTCGAGCAGCAGCACGGCATCTTCTCGCGCCTGTACGTGAACCTGGTGCGGGCCGGCGAGGCCGGCGGCAACCTGCACGAGAGCCTGCGCCGGCTGGCCGACTACCTCGAGCGCAGCGCGGCGCTGCGCGCCCGCGTCCTGAACGCGATGATCTACCCGACCATCCTCACGGTGCTGGTGTTCGCCTCCATCACCTTCCTGATGGCCTTCGTGGTGCCGCAGTTCCAGGCCCTGTTCGAAAGCATGAACGCGGAGCTGCCCTGGTATTCGCTGGCCGTGCTCAAGACCAGCCTGTTCATCCGCGCCTGGTGGTGGGCGCTGCTGCTGGGCGTGCTGGGCGTGGCCGGCTGGGGCGCCGTGAAGTTCGGCGATCCCGCCGTGCGCCGCGCCATCGACGCGCGCGTGCTGCGCCACAGGTTCCCCGGCGACCTGGTCGCCAAGCTCGACACCGCGCGGCTGGCGCGCACGCTCGGCACCCTGGTGCGCAACGGCGTGCCGCTGCTGGGCGCGCTGAACCTTTCGCGCCCCGTGCTGTCCAATCGCGTGCTGGCCGAGGCGGTGGAAGCCGCGGCCGAGGAAGTGAAGACCGGCAGCGGCCTGGGCTACGCGCTGGGCCGGCAGAAGGTGTTCCCGCGCCTGGCCGTGCACATGATCCAGGTCGGCGAGGAGTCGGGCGAACTCGATGCGATGCTGCTCAAGGCCGCCGACACCTTCGACCAGGAGACCGCCAACGCGCTCGACCGCCTGCTGGCCGCGCTGGTGCCGGCGCTGACGGTGCTGATGACCCTCGTGGTCGGCGCCGTCATGCTGTCGGTGCTGCTGCCGATCTACGACCTCACCAATTCCATCTGACCAGGAACCGACGATGCGACGCCAACCCGCTTCCCCCCGACACGCCCGCGGCATGAGCCTGATCGAGTTGATGATCGTCATCGTGCTGATCGGCTCGGTGCTTGCCCTCATCGCCAGCCGCGTCATGGGCGGCCAGGACCGCGCCAACGTGCGCATCGCCGAGACCCAGCTGGTGACCCTGGCCGGCAAGATCGACCAGTTCCGCATGGACACCGGCAAACTGCCCGATTCGCTGGACCAGCTGGTGAACTCCACCGGCGCCACCAACTGGCTCGGTCCCTACGCCCGCGCCGAGGAACTGAACGATCCCTGGGGCACGCCGATCGAGTTCAAGCGCCCCGGCGCCAACGGCCCGTTCGAGCTGGTGAGCCTGGGAGCCGACGCGCAGGCCGGCGGCGAGAGCGTGAACCAGGACATCCGCCGGCCCTGAGCGCCGGCCCCTGGCGCCGCCGATGATGCGTCCGCGCGGCTTCTCGCTGGTTGAGCTGGTGGTGGTGATGGTGCTCATCGCCGCCCTGGCCGCGCTGGGCCTGGGCGCGATCGGCAGCGGCCTGCCCGGGCAGCAGCTGCGCGGCGCCGCCAAGGCGCTGGCCGCCGAGCTGCGCTTCACCCGCGCCCAGGCCATCGCCACCGGCCGCGAACAGGTCTTCCGCATCGACGTCGGCGACAAGCGCTGGCAGGGCGTCGGCGACCGCAGCGGCGAGCTGCCGGATGACATCGCGCTGGAGGTCACCGGCGCGCGCGAGGAGCTCGAGTCGCCGCAAGCGGTGGCCATCCGTTTCTTCCCCGAAGGCGCGGCCACCGGCGGCCGTCTGGTGCTGCGCAGCGGCGAAGCGGCCTGGCGCGTCGACGTGGCCTGGCTCACCGGCGAAGTGCGGCTGGCCCGCGGCGAGGGCGAGCCGTGAAGCGCCAGCGCGGCTTCAGCCTGCTCGAGGTCATCCTCGCCTTCGCCCTGATGGCGACGGGGCTGGGCATCCTGATCGCCATCCTCAGCGGCGGCCTGGCCCAGGTGCGCAACGCCGGCGATGCCACCGAAGCGACCCTGCACGCGCAGTCGCTGCTCGACACGGTGGGCGTGCTGGCACCGATCGAACCGGGCCTGGAGCGCGGCGACTTCGACGACGGCCGCTACCACTGGCAGCTCGAGATCACCGAGGCCGAAGATCCCGCGCCGCGCGGGGAATCCGGCGCCGGCACGGCGCCGATCGAGTCGGTCGGCCTGCAGCCGGCCGGTGCGCCGGTGCTCTACCGCGTGCAGCTGGACGTGAGCTGGGGCGAGGACGAGGTGCCGCGCACGCTGCGCTTCGCCACCCTGCGCGTGCGCTACCCGACGCCGGCCGGGGGCGCGCCGTGAACCGTCGCCGCGGCTTCAGCCTGGTCGAGGTGCTGCTGGCCACCGCGCTGCTGGCCGCCGGCGTGGCGCTGGCCTTCGCGACGCTGCGCAACGCCACCGTGGCCACCAGCCGCGCCGAGGACATGGCGCAGCGCAACGAGCGCCTGCGCGCGGTGCAGGCCTTCGTGCGCCGCCAGGTCGAGGACGCGCTGCCGCTGCCGATCGAGCCCCCCGACGGCAGCGGCAACCTGGTCTATTTCGCCGCCGAAGCCGACGAGATGAAGCTGGTGGCCCCGATGCCGGGCTACCTCTCGCGCGGGGGGCCGCACCTGCAAATCTTCCGGCTGGTGCGCGGGCCCGGTGGCCTGCGGCTGGAGTTCGAGCACCAACAGCTCACGCCCGACGGCCCGATCGAGAGCGAGCGCGAGCCCGAGGTGCTGATCGACGGCATCGCCGACGGCGGCTTCTCCTTCCGCACGCTCGACGACAGCGGCCGTCCCGGTCCGTGGACGATGCGCTGGGACGCGCGCCAGGACATGCCGCGGCTGGTGCGTCTGGAGCTGCGCCTGGCGGACGAACGCGCGCGCTTCCCCGACCTGGTGGCGGCGCCGCGCCGCGCCGCGTCGCTGACGGCAGGCTGGGGCGGCGCGCCCATCGACGGCTACCCGCAGCCCGGGGAAACGCAATGAACCGCGCCGTCCGCGGGGCCGCCCTGCTGCTGGTGCTGTGGATGCTGCTGCTGATGGCGGGGCTGGTCGCGGTGTTCGCGCTCGCCACCCGCACCGAGGCGCTGCAGGGCAGCGCGCTGCGCCAGAACGTGGCCGCGCGCCTGGCCGCCGAGGCCGGCGTCGAACTCGCCGCGCTGCGCCTGGTCGAACCCGACCCTGCCGCGCGCTGGGTGCCGGACGGCCGCGCGCATCGCTTCGCCTTCGACGATTTCCAGGTCGAGGTGATGGTGCAGGACGAGGCCGCCAAGATGGACCTCAACGCCACCGATGCCCGCCAGCTGGCGGCCCTGATGGGCTGGCTGGGCGTCGAGCCCGACCGGGCCGAGCGCCTGGCCGGCGTGATCCAGGACTGGCGCGACCCCGACAGCCTGCTGGCCGTTTCCGGCGGTGCCGAGGACCGCGACTACGCCGCCGCCGGCCTCGACTACGGCGCCAAGGACCAGCCTTTCACCACGCTGGGCGAGCTGCAGCAGCTGCTGGGCATGGACACCGCCACCTACCGCCTGCTGGTGCCGCACGTCACGGTGCACACCGCCATGCCCCGGCCCGAGGCGGGTTTCGCCCAGCTGCCGGTGCTGCAGGCGATGGGCCTGAGCCCGGCGCAGGCGGCCGAGCTGCTCGCGCTGCGCCAGGCCTGGCGCCCGGGCCTGCCGCTGCCACAGCTGCCCGACGGCAGCACCCTCGCGGTCGCCGGGTCGGGAACGTATAGTGTGGCCAGCCGCGCCACCCGTCCGGACGGCACCCTCGTCGAGGTCCACGCCACGCTGCGCATCGGCGCGGGGTCGGGCTTCGGCCAGTTGTATGCCCCCTTGGCCTGGCGGACGGGAGAACCTTACTGATGCCCGCCGCCGATCGCCTGTCCACCCTGATCGATCCCCTCAAGTTGCGCCTGGCGCGGAGCACGCTCCCGGCCCGGCTGCGCGAGGCCGTGCTGTCGACGCTGCCCGCGCGCTGGCGCGACCGCATCGCCGGCGAGTCGCGGACCCTGGGCCTGTGGCGCGACGGCGACCAGCTGTCGCTGCTCGTCGCCGGCCACCGCGGCGACGTTCGCCTGGGCGAGGTTCCGCTCGAACCCGTGCTGCTGGACGAGGTGCGCGCGCGCGCCGACGCCAGCGGCACCCCGCGCTGGCTGCTGTTGCCGGCCGCCGGCGTGCTGCGCCGGGTGCTTTCGCTGCCCGCCGCCGCCGAGCCGCGCCTGCGCGAGGTGCTGGCCTTCGAGCTCGACCGGCAGACGCCGTTCTCGGCCGACCAGGTCAGCTTCGAAGGTCGCGTGCTGGCGCGCGACCTGGGCGCGCAGCAGCTGCGGGTCGAACTGCTGGTGCTGCCGCGCGCCCGCCTCGAGGCCGAGCTCGCCGCGATCGGTCCGCTGGCCACCGGCCTGGCCGGCGTCGACGTGGTCGAGGCCGACGGCCGGCGCCTTGGCCTGAACCTGCTGCCCGACGCCGCCCGCGCCCGCGGCCGCGACCCGGTGCGGCGCCTGCACCTGGCCCTGGCCGCGGTGGCCGTGGTCGGCCTGCTGGGCACCCTGGGCCTGACCCTGCACAACCGCGCCGAGCGCCGCGACGAACTGCGTGCGCTGGTCGCCAGCGCCAACGACCAGGCCCGCGAGGCGCGCCTTCTGCGCAACCAGCTGGTGTCGTCGGCCCAGGCCGCCAACTTCCTGGCCGCCACCCGCGCCAGCCGCCCGACCATGCTCGAGGTGCTGGACGAACTGACCCGCCGCATCCCCGACGACACCGCGCTCGACAAGCTCGCGATCAACGGCGACCAGCTGGTGATGGTGGGCCAGAGCCGCGCCGCGCCCGCGCTGGTGGCGCTGCTGCAGGCGTCGCCCCTGGTCACCGACCCGGCGCTGTCGGGCGTGGTGCAGTCCGATCCGCGCACCGGCCGCGACCGGTTCACGCTGACCGCGCGCGTGGTGAACGCCGGCGCCGGCGGGGAGGGCGACGATGCCGGCCGCTGAGCGCCTGAAGCTGCTCGCCGGCGCCGCGCTGGCCGCGGTGCTGGCCTATTTCCTGCTGCTGCACTGGTGGTGGACGGCGCCGATGCTGGCGATGGGCGACGAGATCGCCCAGCTGCGCGACCAGGAGCTGGCCCTGCGCGAGGAGATCGCCCAGCGCCCGCTGCTCGAGCGCGAGCTGGCGCGCGTGCGCGAGTTCGAGCAGGGCAACCCCGGCTTCCTGCCCGAGACCAACCGCCAGCTGGCCACCGCGGCGCTGGTGCAGCGGCTCGAGGCGGTGATCGCCGGGGCCAGCCCGCAGGCCGGCCGCTGCCAGATCACCGCGCGCACGCCGACCGAATCGCGCGTGGACGAACCCTTCGTCCGCGCCACCGTGCAGGTGCGCCTGCGCTGCGGCATGGCCGAGCTGGGCGCCGTGCTGCACGCGCTCGAGAGCGGCAGCCCGCAGCTGTTCGTTGACAACCTCGACCTGCTGTCGCGCCGCAGCTACCTGGCGGCGGGCCCGGACGGCGGCGGCATCGACGTCAGCTTCGAACTCTACGGTTACCTCACCACGCCCACCGGGGGCACGCCGTGATCGCGCGCCTGCGCCCGGCCGGCGCGCTGCTGGCGGCGGTGGCGGCCTGGGCCGTCGGCCTGCTGCTGCTGGCCCTGGCCGGCCTGGGCGGCCGCGTCGGCCTGCACCCGGGCAACGCCGCATTGGCGCCGCCCGTGCCCGAGGTGCGGCTGGAGTCCGTGGGTTCGCGCCTGGGCCCCGCGCCGGATTACCTGGAGGTCGGCAACCGCCCGCTGCTCAGCCCCGAGCGCCGCCCGCCCGCGATCGAGGACGGCGAGGGCGCCGGCAATGCGCCCCTGGACGCCGAGCTGACCAGCGTACTGATCGCAGGGGAGGTGAAGCTGGCCATCCTGCAGGCCCGCGAAGGCGGCACCAGCCGCCGCGTGCGCCTGGGCGAACTGGTCGAAGGCACGGCCTGGCGGCTGGTCGAGCTCGAGCCGCGCCGCGCCATCCTCGAAGGCCCGGAGGGCCGCCGCGAACTGGCGTTGCGCGTCTTCAACGGCGTCGGCGGCGAACCCGTGACCCAGGTGGCCGCGCCCGTGGTTCCCGGCGCGCCGCCGGCGCAGCGTGCGCCGGCCAGCCCGGCCGCGCCCGTGGCCACGCCGGCCGCCGGCGCCCCCGGTGGCGAGCCCGGCCCCACCGCGGCGGCCGAGCCCGCGCAGTCCGTGCCGGTGACGCCGGAACAGCAGGTGGAAGCCATCCGCCGACGCATCGAAGCCCGTCGCGCCCAGCGCGCCGCCGAGGCCGCCGCCGAGCGGGCGGCGCAGGACGGGGCCAAACAGGTAGAGTGACCCGATGAAGAAAACCCCGTCCCTGGCCCCCGCCCTGGGCCTCGCCCTGACCGTGTTCCTCGCCGGCTGCGCCACCACCGGCACGCCGGTGATCCAGCGCGGCGCCGACCCGCTGGCCAATGCGCCCGTGCCGGCCGCGGACGGCGCCGGGGTCGTGGAGGCGGCCGGCGAAGGCGCCGCGCCCGCCAACGGCGCCCTGATCACGCCCGGCACCGGCCAGGTGATCAACCAGCGCGTCGCCGCCGCGGCGCCGCCGTCGATCGACACCCCGGGCGAGGCCACCTTCAACTTCGAAGGCGAGTCGGTGCACGCGGTGGTCAAGGCCATCCTCGGCGACCTGCTGCAGCAGAACTACGTGATCGCGCCCGGCGTGCAGGGCCAGGTGACCCTGGCCACGCCGCGCCCGGTCAACGCCGCGCAGGCGCTGGGCCTGCTGGAGATGGTGCTGGGCTGGAACAACGCGCGCCTGGTCTGGACCGACGGCCGCTACAACGTGGTGCCCGCCGACCAGGCCCTGGCCGGAAACCTCTCGCCGCGCACCGGCGGCGCCGCCAACGCGCGCGGCTACGAGGTGCGCGCGGTGCCGCTGCAATACATCGCGGCCGCCGAGATGAAGAAGCTGCTCGAGCCCTACGCCCGCCCGAACGCGGTGGTGAACGTGGACGCCGCCCGCAACCTGATCGTGGTCGCCGGCACCCGCGGCGAACTGCAGAACTACCTGCGCACCATCGAGATCTTCGACGTGGACTGGCTGGCCGGCATGTCGGTGGGCGTGTTCCCGCTGCAGTCGTCCGAAGCCGCGCAGATGGTGGACGAGCTCAACGCCGTGTTCGGCGAGGGCGGCAGCACGCCGGTGTCGGGCATGTTCCGCTTCATGCCGCTGGAAGGGCAGAACGCGGTGATGGTGATCACCCCGCAGGCGCGCTACCTGCGCGAAGCCCAGGACTGGATCGAGCGCCTGGACGCCGGCGGCGGCGAGGGCGCGCGCCTGTACACCTACGAAGTGCTGTACATGAAGGCCGAGGACCTGGCCGACCAGCTGTCCCAGGTGTTCGGCGGCTCGTCGGGCGCCGGCGCCGGCGCCGACCGCGGCGGTCCGCCCTCGGTGATGCCCGGCCTGGAGCCGGTGCGCATCCGCTCCATCGACACCCCGGCCGTCGACGCCGCCGACCCGAAGGCGCGCGCCGAAGGCGAGCGCGCGGCCAGCGCCGGTGCCGCCGGCGGCGGCGCCGCGGGCCGCGGCGACGGCATCGCCCTGGGCAGCGACGCCGACGTCTCGATCAGCGCGGTGGAGGAATCCAACGCCCTGCTGGTGCGCGCCACGCCGGGCCAGTGGGAGTCGATCCGCCGCGCCATCGAGCGCCTCGACACCATGCCGCTGCAGGTGCACATCGAGGCGCAGGTGGTCGAGGTGCAGCTGACCGGCGAGCTGAGCTACGGCGTCAACTGGTTCTTCGAGAACGCCGTCGAGGACGCCGACCTGCCCAGCGCCGTGGGCCGCAACATCTGGGGCGACATCGCCGGCAGCATCGGCGCCGACGGCGTCGGCTGGACCTTCCTGGGCCGCAACGCCGCCGCCATCATCACCGCGCTCGACAGCGCCTCGAACGTGCGCCTGCTGTCCACGCCCTCGGTGGTGGTGCGCAACAACGCCGAGGCCAAGCTCGACGTCGGCACCAAGATCCCGGTCAACAGCACCAGCTTCAACCCCATCACCGGCGACCCCGGCGTGGGCAACGGCACCTTCACCCAGGTGCAGTACCTCGACACCGGCGTGATCCTCACCGTGACCCCGCGCATCAGCCGCGACGGCACCGTGTTCATGGAGATCGAGCAGGAAGTGAGCTCGCCCGGCGCCGCACGCCCGGACGACCCGACCGGCAACGTGCCCATCAACAAGCGCAGCCTGGTCACGGAAGCCGCGATCAAGAGCGGCGAGACCGTCATGCTGGCGGGCCTGATCACCGAGGGCAGCACCGACGGCAGCAGCGGCGTGCCCGGCCTGAGCCGGCTGCCGGTGATCGGTGGCCTGTTCGGCACCAAGACCCGCGACACGAACCGTTCGGAAGTGATCATCCTGGTCACGCCGCGGGTGATCCGCGACCCGGCCGAGGCCCGCAGGCTGACCGACGAGTACGGCGAGCGCTTCCGCGCCCTGGAGCCGCTGGGCAAGCCGCGCGACGCCAACTGAGGTCGTGATGGGTCCGGTTGTCCCCGCCGTCTTCCGCGAGCTGCTGCGCCGCGAGCTCGAGGAGCGCTACCGCGGCAGCCTGCTGGGCACCGCCTGGCTGCTGCTGCTGCCGGTGCTGCAGCTGGCGGTGCTGTCCTGGGTGTTCGGCGCGCTGCTGCCGGCGCGCACGCAGACCGGCGACCTGCCGTTCGCGGCGTTCCTGGCGCTGGGGCTGTGGCCCTGGAACCTGTTCGCCAACGCCGCCAACCGCGGCGTCACCGCGCTCACCGACAATGCCGCGCTGATCGGCAAGGTCGCGGTGCCGCACGGGCTGTACGTGGACGTGCGGGTGGTGGCCAGCGCGGCGATCGACCTGGTGGGCCTGGCGCTGGTGCTGCTGGCCCTGCTGGCCTTCGGCGTCCGGCTCGATCCGGCCGGGCTGCCGGCGGCGCTGGCCGCGCTGGCGGTGATCGCCGTGCATGCGCTGGCGGCCGCGCGGCTGCTGGCGGTGCTGCAGGTGTTCCTGCGCGACGTCGCCGCGGTCACGGGCCAGGTGCTGGTGCTGGGCTTTTTCATCACGCCGGTGCTGTTCGACCGCAGCCTGCTGCCGCCGGGGGCGGCCACCTGGCTGGGCCTGAACCCGATGGCCGCGCCGGTGGAAACCGTGCGCCGCGCGCTCACCGGCCATGCGCCCGACTGGCTGGCGCTCGGCGCCTCGCTGCTGGTGGCGCTGGCGCTGCTGTGGCTGGCGAACGCGCTGTTCCGGCGCGCGCGCAGCCACCTCGAGGACTTCCTGTGAACGGCGGTCCGCTGGTGTGGGCCCGCGGCCTGGCCAAGCGCTACCCGGTGCTGGGCCACCGCGGCGACCGCCTCGCCGCGCTCTGGGACGTGCTGCGCGGGCGGCCGCCGCGGCGCGTCGTGGACGTGCTCAGGGACATCGATTTCGAGGTGCATCCCGGGCAGTCGGTGGCCATCATCGGCGAGAACGGCGCCGGCAAGTCCACCCTGCTCAAGCTGGTCACCGGCGTGCTGACGCCCAGCGCCGGCACGGTCGAGACCCGCGGCAGCATCGGCGCGCTGCTCGAGCTCGGCGCCGGCTTCCACCCCGAGCTCAGCGGCCGCGACAACGTGCGCCTGGCCGCGGCGCTGCACGGCATCGACGCCGCCACGCTGGCGGCGAAGATGCCCGAGATCGAGGACTTCGCCGACATCGGCGGCTATATCGACGAGCCGGTGAAGCACTATTCCTCGGGCATGGTGGTGCGCCTGGGCTTCGCCATCATCGCCACCGTGCGGCCGGCGCTGCTGATCACCGACGAAGTGCTGGCGGTGGGCGACGAGAATTTCCAGCGCAAGTGCATCCGCTGGATCGACGACTACCTGGCCGGCGGCGGCACCCTGCTGCTGGTGTCGCACAGCATGTACCACGTGCAGAAGCTCTGCCGCCGCGCGATCTGGCTCGAGGGCGGGCGCATCGCCGCGCAGGGCGACGTGTTCGAGGTCAGCCAGCGCTACCTGGCCGCGCAGGAGGCCCGCCGCGCCGGCGAGCAGGCCGCCGACGCGCCCGTCGCGGGCCTGCCCGAGTACCGCGTGGCGTCGGTCGCCATCAACGGCGTGCCGGGCAGCGGCGCGGTGTCGGTGGCGATGGGCGCGGCGCTGGAGCAGGAAGTGGTGGTGCACAGCCGCGACGGCCAGGCGCCGGTGATGCTCAACGGCTGGGTGCGCGCCGACGGCACGCCCGTGTACGGCGTCAGCTCGGAGATGGACGGGGTGGCGGCGGAGCCGCTGGGCGAGGGGCGCTTCCGCTTCCGGCTGGTGTTCGATCCGCTCACCCTGCTGCCCGGCAGCTACCGCCTGCGCTCGAGCGCGCTCGACGGCGAGGGCCTGCGTTGCTTCGACACCTTCGACCGCGAGGTCACCGTGACCGGCAGCGCCCGCGAGTACGGACTGGCGCGGCTGCCGCACTGCTGGCGGGAGGCGGGCGAATGAGCGCCGCGCCGGTGGTGGTGGTGCCGATCCACAACGCACTGGAGGCGCTGGACGCCTGCCTGGCGGCGCTGGACCGCACGTTGCCGGCGGGCAGCCCGGTGCTGCTGGCCGACGACGCTTCGACCGACCCGCGCATCGAGCCGCTCGCGCGCGGCTGGTGCGACCGCACCCGGCTCGACGCCCGCTACGTGCGGCGCCCGCGCAACCTGGGCTTCCCGGCCAACTGCAACGCCGCGTTCGCCGAAACCGGCGACGCCGACGTGGTGCTGCTCAATTCCGACACCGTGGTCACCCCCGGCTGGCTAGTGCAGCTGCGCCGCTGCGCCGACAGCGACCCGCGCATCGCCACCATCACGCCGTGGTCGAACAACGCCGAGATCTGCTCCTGGCCGCGCTTCTGCGAGGACAACCCGGCGCCGGAGTTCCCGGACGCGATCGCCGAGGCGGCCGCGGGCCTGGCGCCCACCTACCCGGAGCTGCCGACCGCGGTGGGCTTCTGCATGTTCCTGCGGCGCGCCGCGCTGCGCCAGCTGGGCGACTTCGACGCCAGCACCTTCGGCCGCGGCTACGGCGAGGAGAACGATTTCTGCCTGCGCGCCGCGGCGATGGGCTGGCGCAACGTGCTGTGCGACACCGCCTACGTGGTGCACCACGGCGGCGCGTCGTTCGCGCCGCTGGACATGGCGCCGGGCGGCGAGAACCTGGCGCGGCTGCTGGCCCGCTGGCCCGACTACAACGAGCGCGTGGCCCGCTTCATCATGGCCGACCCGCTGGCGCCGCGGCGCATCGCGCTGGAGCAGCGGCTGCAGGCGCTGGCCGCGGCCGGCCCGCAGCGCGACCTGTTCGGATAGCATTTACCCATGACCGACGTCCCCGTCCTCGAATTCACCGGCGAGCGCTACACGCCCGAGCGCGACCGCGAGATCGCGCAGGAGCACTGGCACCGCTATTCCTTCGCGCGCCCGCTGGCCCCGGGCCGCCGGGTGCTGGATGCCGCCTGCGGCGAAGGATACGGCAGCGCCATGATGGCGGCGGCCGGCGCCACCGTGCTCGGCCTCGACATCGGCGCGGACGTGGTGGCGCACGCGCGCGCCCGCTACGGCGCGGTGCCTGGCCTGGCCTTCGACCAGGCCGACGTGACCGCGCTCGACCACCTGCCCGACGCCAGCTTCGACCTGATCCTGAGCTTCGAGACGCTCGAGCACGTGCACGAACAGGAGCGCATGCTCGACGGCTTCGCGCGCCTGCTGGCGCCGGGCGGCCTGCTGCTGGTCTCCACGCCCGACCGCCACACCTACACCGACCTCACCGGCGTCGAGAACCCGCACCACGTGCGCGAGCTCTACCGCCCCGAGTTCGAGGCCCTGGTCGCGGCGCGCTTCCCGGTGCGGCGCCTGTACGGCCAGAAGCTGCTGTTCACCTCGCTGGTGTGGGCGCTGGACGATCTGGTCTCGCCGCCCGAGGTGGCCAGCCTCGACGGCCAGGCGATCCGCACGGGCATCACCAATGCGCCGATGTACTACGTCGCGGCCTGCGCCCGGGAGCCGGCGGCGCTGGCGGCGCTGCCCTCGCTGTCGGTGCTGGGCGACCAGGCCGAGGGCGTGTACGAGGAGTACCGCCGCGAGGTTCGCAACTATCGCCAGGCCATCGCCCACATCGCCCACCTCGATGCGGAGATCAGGCGCCTGCAGGCGGGGAAGTGAAGACCACCCACACCTCGCGCGAATGGCCGGTGCTGGGCAAGACCGGGTTGCGCGACTTCAGCGCGCGCGACATCGGCGTGGTGGTGGTCACCTATGCCAGCGAGTCCACCATCGAGGCCTGCCTGTTCCGCCTGCTGGCGGGGCGAGACGTGGCCCGGGTGGTGGTGATCGACAACGCGTCCCCGGACGGCACGGCCGCCATCGTCGAGCGGCTGGCGCGCCGCGACGCCCGCCTGGGCCTGGTGCGCAATCCCGACAACCGCGGCTTCGCCGCCGCCTGCAACCAGGGCGCCACGGCGATCGCGCAGCCCTGGGTGGCGTTCGTGAACCCCGATGCCTACGTCGAGCGCGACACCCTGTCGCGGCTGGTGGCGCACGCCACCGCGCGGCCCGGCGCCGGCCTGCTCGGCGTCGAGCTGGTGGACGAAGAGGGCGCGGTGGACCCGGCCTCGCGCCGCGCCGACCCGTCGCTGCGCGAGCAGGTGTCGAGCCTGGGGCGGCGCGACGCGCTGTACCTGGGCCATGACCCGGCGCAGGTGCTGCAGCCGGTGGACGCCGTCTCCGGCGCGCTGATGCTGATGCCGCTGGGCCTGTTCGTGCGCCTGGACGGCTTCGACGAAGGCTACCGCCTGCACGCCGAGGACCTGGACCTGTGCCGCCGCGTGCGCGAGGCCGGCTACGAGGTGGTGGTGGCCAACGACCTGCGCGCCACCCATGTGCGCGGCGTGTCGAGCCGCAGCAACCCGGTGTGGGTGGAGTGGCACAAGCACCGCGGGCTGTGGCGCTACTTCCGCAAGTTCGAGGCCGGGGAAACGCCGGGCTGGCAGCAGGGCGGCCTGTGGCTGGCGGTCTGGGCGCATTTCGGCCTGGCGGCGCTGCGCGCCTGGTGGCGGGCGCGCCGCGGCCGCTGAGCCCCGGCCGTGCCGCGGGCGATGGGCCCCTGAAACGACACGGGCCGCTTGCGCGGCCCGTGCGTGCAAACCGGTACGGACCGGCTGCCGTTACTTGAGCGCCTTGTAGCGCAGGCGGTGCGGCTTGGCGCCTTCCTCGCCCAGGCGGCGCTTCTTGTCTTCCTCGTACTCGCGGTAGTTGCCCTGGTAGAACTCCACGTGCGAGTCGCCCTCGAAGGCGAGGATGTGGGTGGCGATGCGGTCCAGGAACCAGCGGTCGTGCGAGATGACCAGGGCGCAGCCCGGGAACTCGAGCAGCGCGTCTTCCAGCGCACGCAGCGTCTCGATGTCGAGGTCGTTCGACGGTTCGTCGAGCAGCAGCACGTTGCCGCCCTGCAGCAGGGTCTTGGCCATGTGCAGGCGGCCGCGCTCGCCGCCCGACAGCGTGCCCACCAGCTTCTGCTGGTCGCTGCCCTTGAAGTTGAAGCGGCCGATGTAGGCGCGCGACTGCACTTCCACCTTGCCGATGGTGATGATGTCGCTGCCGCCCGACACCGCCTGCCAGACGTTCTTGTCGGCCTCCAGCGCGTCGCGGCTCTGGTCGACGTAGGCGATCTTCACCGTGTGGCCGATGTTGACCTCGCCCTTGTCCGGCTTCTCGGCGCCCGTGATCATCTTGAACAGGGTCGACTTGCCGGCGCCGTTGGGGCCGATGATGCCGACGATCGCGCCCGGCGGGATGGTGATGTTCAGGTCGTCGATCAGCAGGCGGTCGCCGAAGCTCTTCGAGACGTTCTTGAACTCGATCACCTTGTCGCCCAGGCGCTCGCCCGGCGGGATGAAGATCTCGTTGGTCTCGTTGCGCTTCTGG
>ERZ1066122.1961-NODE-1961-length-14738-cov-7.506777_pt1 | contig 14738 bp, 13 predicted proteins | sample MGYA00382769_ERZ1066122 | MGnify/ENA primary metagenome ERZ1066122 (study PRJEB33369, sample SAMEA5778352) | biofilm metagenome | biome: Industrial cooling water; feature: Water cooling tower basin; material: Biofilm | place: United Arab Emirates | collected...
TCTCGCGGTCTGCGCCATCGTCCTCCGGCCGCACCTTCCTGCGATCGACAGCAGCGTCGGCATGGATCCACTCGCGGTGCTGCAGACCGCCGGCGGACTGGTGTTGGTGATGGTGAAGGCCGTGCTGCTGCTGGTCGGCGCGCTCGCGCTGGCCGACTTCGTCTATCAGCACCGATCCTTCCTGAAGCGCATGCGCATGTCGCTGCAGGAGCTGCGCGACGAGCACAAGGAGAGCGATGGCGATCCCGCGGTCAAGGCGCGCCAGCGGCAGGTCGGAGCAGAGCGCGCGCGCCAGCGGATGATGGCGGCGGTGCCGGGCGCCAGCGTGGTCATCACCAACCCGACCCATTACGCCGTCGCGTTGCGGTACGATCATGGCGCGATGCGCGCGCCGGTGGTTGTGGCCAAGGGCACGGACCTGGTCGCGCTGCGCATTCGCGAGATCGCCGGCGAGCATCAGGTGCCCATCGTTGAGAGCCCGCCGCTCGCGCGCGCGCTCTACGCCAGTGCCGAGGTGGAGCGCCCCATCCCGATCGAGCATTATGCCGCCGTGGCCGAAATCATCAGTTACATCCTTGGCCTCGCCCGTGCGCGGCGGGGCGGCTAGCGGCGCTCGCTCTTGGCCTGCTCGATGCGGATGCGCAGCGCGATGTCTGCGAGCAGCGCCGCAAGTTCGGGCTCCTCGTCAGCACCGTCCAGACCGTTCGCGAGTTCCGCCAGACTGTCAGGGTCAGTGGCACCGGCCAGCGCCAGGCGGTGCAGCCGCTCCAGCCGATCCAGCGCGTCCGCCGCTGCGCTGAGCACCCGCCGCTGTCGCAAGCACTCGGCCGGGGCCGATGCAGCGACCAGCACCGCCACCGACTGCGACGCGTGGGAGGACGCAAGCGGCGCTGCGCACGGCTTCTGTGCGCTCGCGGCTGCAACCTGCGCTTGTCCGGTCACCGGTCTTGCCAGCTGGGTCCGCACGGGCCCGCCCATGACCTCCACCCGCATGTAAATGCCTCCGCCCCCCGGTCGGGGTTCATCTCCTTCTATAAGAAGGCAAGCACCTTCCACGGACCGGAAAGCCGCTTTTCCCGATGCGCTTCGCTTCCCTTCTCGCCTCGGCCCCCGTCCTCGCAGGAGCGGCGACCGGCTGCGACGCCGCGCCACGGATCAAGGACATCGTCTCGGTTGAGAACGTCCGCGCCAACCAGCTGGTCGGCTACGGCCTGGTCGTTGGCCTCGCCGGCACCGGCGACCGCCTGCGCAACAGCCCGTTCACGCAGGAATCGCTCGCCGCCATGCTGGAGCGTATGGGTGTCAGCACCAAGGGCATCCCTCTCGGCAGCCAGAATGTCGCGGCGGTCTCGATCACCGCGACCCTTCCGCCGTTTGCTCGCGCCGGCTCGACCATCGATGTGCAGGTGTCCGCCCTCGGCGACGCGTCCAGCCTGCAGGGAGGAACGCTGCTTGCGGCCGTGCTGCGTGGCCTGGATGGTGAGACCTATGCGGTCGCCCAGGGCCAGGTGGCGGTGTCCGGCTTCAAGGCGCAGGGCGCGGCAGCCAAGGTCAACCGCGGCGTGCTGACCTCCGCGCGGATTGCCGGTGGCGCGATCGTCGAACGTGAGGTGCCGTTCGCGCTCCGCTCCGCTACCTCGCTCAAGCTGGCGCTGCGCAATCCCGACTTCACTACCGCCCAGCGGGTCGCGGCCGTCATCGAGCGCCGTTTTCCCGGCGCCGCCCGAGTCCTCGACCCCGCGACGATTGAACTGCAGGGACGCGGAGGCTTTGCGCTGGTCGATCTCTACAGCGAGATAGAGACCCTGCCCGTCGAGGTGGATCAGCCCGCGCGCATCATCGTCAACGAGGCCGCGGGCACCGTGGTGCTGACCGCCGACGTTCGGATCAGCCCCGTCGCGGTTGCGCACGGGGGCCTCACCATCAGCGTTGCCGAAGCCCCGATCGCATCCCAGCCCAACCCGCTTGCGAACGGCGAGACCGTCGTCCTGCCGCGCTCATCGGTGCAGGTCGACGACGGGGCAGGCGCTTCCCTGGCGATGGTCGAAGGCGCCACGCTGCGGCAGCTCGTGTCTGCACTGAATGCCCTTGGCGTCAGCCCCCGCGACCTCATCACCATCCTCCAGGCGGTGAAGAGCGCCGGCGCGCTGCAGGCCGAAATCGAGGTGCAATGATGCGGGTCGAAGGCAGTTCGCTCAACCCGTCCGCACCGTCCGCGGCCAGAACCGCCGCGCAGGACTTCGAAGCCGTATTCGCCGCGGAGATGGCCAAGCTGATGCTGGAGTCCGTCGAAGTGGACGAGCAGTTCGGCGGCGGACACGGCGAGACCATGTTCCGCGGCGTTCTTGCGGAGCAAATCGGCAAGGATCTCGCCCGCTCGGGAGGCCTCGGCATCGCGCCGGCGGTGCTCGACCAGATGATCAGGATGCAGGGAGAGTCGATGTGAGCGATGCATTGCTCGAGACCGTGGAGTCGCTGATCGCGATCATGGAGGCCGAGACGGCCGCGCTTGCCTTGCCCGACTGGGACAAGGGCCTCGCCGAACTTGCAGCGGCCAAGCTGCGCCTCACCGGCACACTGGAGGCGCAGGCGGCGGCTCTCTCCCGCGAGCAGCCGGACTGGCTCGATGCAGTTGTAACGCAGGGTGCCGGCGAACTCGGCCACGCGCTCGACCGGCTCAGGACTACTGCAGAAACCAACGCCCGGGTGATCGGCAGGCAGATCGACCTGTCGCGCGACCTGCTCGACGCTGTCGCGGACGAAGCGCGGCGGATCGCGGGTACGCGGCAGGACGTCTATGGTGCGGAGGGAAGCCTCACCCGTACGGTCGATCCGGCCCCGGTCGCCGTGAACGCCCAGCTCTGATCCGAGATTACGGGCTTCCGCGCCCGATCGCCGTGCGGAGCAGGCCCATCTGCTTGCGATAGATGCTGGTCATCGCCGCATAGTCGGCCTGCGCCTGGCCGAGCGCCAGCAGTTGGTCCTCCAGCGTCACATTGTTTCCGTCAGGCTTGGTCTCCGTGACCTTGCTGTCCAGCCGGACGCCGTTCGCGCCCCGAGGCTGCTGCGCACCAAGAGCCGCCATCCCGCTGGTGACCGACACGGTGGGCCGCACAACCGTCCGCGCCCCTGACGCGACGCCGACCAGGCTGCCGAAATCCGGCGCATCGACCGTGCGAGCCTTGTAGCCGGGCGTGTCGCCGTTCGCGATGTTCTCCGCGATGACCCGCTGCCGCAGGCCGAGGTGGCGCATCGCGTCCGCAAGGCCCTGGATCAGCTTTGGCGACGTCGGCATCAGCTACCCCCTCCAAGCCGCACCAGCGCATCCTGGTAGCGGGCAAGCTGCTTCGACTGATACGCCGAAACGCGCCCGCCGCTGCCGCCCGCCGCCAATGCCGCCTTGTTGTCGTCCCAGTAGAGCGAACGGAAGGCGGACTGCGTGGTCGAGATGGCGTTCTGGATTCGGTCCAGCGCCAGCTTTGCGGACGCGGGATCCTTGAGGTTCAGCGCGCCGCTCAGCCCCAGACCGTAATTTCCGCCAGGCTGCACCCGCGGCGCCTTGGGGTCGGGCAGCGGCGGTCCGACCAGCCGCGCCGGAGCGAGACCAAGCTTGGCTAGGGCATCCTTGCCCGAAGCGCCGCTCCCCAAGTCGAGGCTGTGGCCCGGCTTTGCCTCGATCCGGAGCGCCAACCCGCCGTCCACCTTCGCTGCCGATACCGTAACGAACTTGCCTGCGGTCCGCTGAATGCGAGCGACCAGGGTGTCCAACGTGTCTCCAGCGGCGACTTCGATGCGCGCGGCTTTGCCTTCATCGACCCGGAGCGTGAACGCGTCGCCTGCACGCAAGGACGTCTGCGCCACCAGCTTCAGGGAAGAGGGCGGGTTCAGCACGCCGGCACGAAAACCGAGCCTGGACACTGCGCTGTCGCCGCCGACCGCTGCCGCAAGGCTGATCTCTCCGATCGCGACGCCGCTCCGGCCCCACTGGCTAGTGCCCGTCACTACGCCGCTAGCAACGTCGATGCTCGCAACGAAGCCGTCGACCGAGCCGGTGCGGGGTGCGCCGATGCTGCCCGTGGTGCGACCGCCGGCCTGGAGCTTGCCGCCAAGGAAGGCCACGCTGTCGACGCGGTCATCGCCGCCGCTCGCGAGCGCGATCCTGTTTTCGCTGCCGAGCGCCGCATCCACGAGCGCGACCGCGCCGTCCCGCTGTCCCGCGAGGGTGGCCGAACCGCCGACCGCGATCCGGCCATCGTCATCGACTGCCAGCGCGCGCGCATCCATGCCGACTAGCGCAAGGGAACTGAAATCCTGGCTCAGCCCCGCTCCGGTGCGCCGGAGAACGGCATCGGAACCGGTCTGCACGACGCTCAGCAGCGATCCGTCACCATCAAACGCCACTGCGCGAACGATGCCGCTGCCAAGGCTCCGCCGCTCGGCGACCCGGCCAGCGACATCAAGCCGGACGAGCTGGCCTTCTCCCGCCGCGTTCCGGCCTCCGACCACGATGCTCCCGTCGCCCGCAACGGCCACCGCCTCGGCGCGGTCGGCGCCCAGCGAGCGGACCAGGCTCACGAACTCCTCGTCGCCCGCGGTGCTGTACTTGGCGACCAGCATGTCGCCATCGCTCGGCGCTCCGCCCACGTCGCCCGCGGCGGTGCCTGCAATGACGATCCCACCATCCGGGGCGAGCGCCAGCGCCGCGCCTTCCGTCGTCCCGGCGACGCCGAGGCTCCGCTGCCAGACCACGGCGCCGCGATTGTCGAGCTTGGTCAGCACCATCTCGGCACTTCCGTCGTCAAGGTTTGCACCCAGGCTGCCGCCGGTGGTTCCGACCGCATAGGTGAAGCCGTCGGCATCCGTGACCATCGCGCCGGTGGTCATCGCTGCATGGACCTGCACGGGCACCGGCTTGGCATCCGGCAGCAACGGCTTTGGTGCGGGCAGAAGTTGCGCCGCCGCCGTCGCCTGGGTGTCGACCGCGGACAGCTCGCCCATTCGAGTCCGCTCCAGCGCTCCTCCGGGCATGACGAAGCGGGACAGCCCAGTCGTGGCCGCCGCTCCCGCCGCAGCCTGCGTGGCACCGACCACCAGCGCGTCCGCGGCGCCGACCTGGCGCAGCGCCACCGTTTCGATCCCCATGGTCTTGAGCTGCAAACCCCAGCCGTCTGCCGACTTGACGACCGCGAAGCTGGTGCTCCATTTCGGCCGCACGTTGCCGCTCGCGTCCAGCACCGGGTTGCCCGACGCATCCAGCATCGGCGCCGCCGCGATCGCCGCGTTCAGCGCGGCTGCGATGCCATCCAGTCGGGGCGGCTGCGGCACCGTCGCAAGATCCAGCGCAAAGCTGTCGCTTGTTCCGGTGCGGCTCAGCGTGAGCGTGAACTTCTCGGTCCCGGTCAGCCCTGCTAGAGGCGCATCGCGCGTGCTCGCCACCGGAGTGCCCGCGATTTCCGTGCCCGGCGGCGCTGCTAGCGAAATGCTGTCCGCGCGCCGGGCCGGCTTGTCGAACGACAGGGTCAGCCGCTCGCCCGGCGCCGCGGCGAGGTAGGACTGCAAGTCCGTCAGGCCCTTGCCGAAGCTTGCCTGAAGCCCGCTCCGCGCCTCGTCCGATACCCCGGGACGTACTGCGGCGCTTGCCAGCAGGCGCAACCGATCAAGCGCCTTGTAGGCGGTGAAGGCCGCCTGCACATCCTCCGGCAGCGACCCGGTCCCGCTCCCGTCGATGATCGTGGCGAGCCGCCGCACCGCCGAGACCTGCGCAGATTCCGGCACGCTGCTCGCCGGCTGCTTCCATGGCGGAGTCACGACAGGCAGCGTGAACTGTGCCTTGGCGAGCCGCACTGCCTTGCTCTCAACCGCGCCGCCGTTCGCTCCCGAGCCCACCGGCGATCCGGTGAGGAGGGACAGGCCGATCAGGCTGTTGGAGGTGCTGAAGCTCATGCGCGCGGTTCCTCCTCTATAATAGACGGGTGCGGTCCCGCCGGTCCGCCAAGCGCCATTTCAGGAGCATCGAGTGACGGTCCACGCCCCGCTGCCGGAACCTGCCGAATTGAAGAAGTTCTCCGGGCCGCAGCGCGCGGCCGCCCTGCTGCTGGTGCTCGGACAGGAGCATGGCGGTCCGATCTGGGAGTCGCTCTCGACCGACGAGGTCAAGGAACTCTCCGCCGCCATGGCCCAGCTTGGCCGTATCCCCGCGCCGGTCGTCGAGCATCTGCTGGTGCAATTCTCCAGTGAGGTGTCGAGCATGGCCTCGCTCCACGGCTCGTTCGAGACGACGGAGCGGCTGCTTGCCGGCCTGCTGCCCACCGAGCGCGTTAAGGAGGTGATGGAGGACATCCGCGGTCCCTCCGGCCGGACGATGTGGGACAAATTGTCCAACGTCTCCGAAGGCGTGCTCGCGGCCTATCTCAAGAACGAATATCCGCAGACCATCGCCGTGATCATCAGCAAGCTCCGGCCCGACCACACTGCGCGTGTCCTCGCGGAGCTGCCGCGTGAGCTTGCCGTGGATGTCGTCACCCGCATGCTCAAGATGGACACGGTGCAGAAGGACGTGATCACGCAGGTCGAACAGACGCTCAAGAACGAGTTCATGAGCAATCTAGCGCGCACGCAGAAGCGCGATCCGCATGAGACCATGGCCGAGATGTTCAACGCGCTCGACCGCTCCACAGAGGAAGCGCTCCTGTCCGCGCTCGAGGCCAGCGTGCCGGAGAGCGCCGAGCGCATCCGCTCCCTAATGTTCACCTTCGAGGATCTCACCCAGCTGCTGCCCACGGCCATTGCCGCGGTGGTCAAGGCGGCCGACAAGAAGGTCATGACCCTCGCGCTCAAGGGCGCACCGGAGGAAGCGCGCAAGGTGTTCTTCGCCGGCATGACCGAGCGCGCCGCCACCCTGCTGCGCGAGGACATCGCCAACATGGGCCCGGTGCGCGCCCGCGACTGCGAGGAAGCGCAGGGACAGCTGGTCAAGCTCGCCAAGGACCTGGCGGCACGCGGCGAGATCGTGCTGGTCGATCCCAAGAGCGACGATGCGGTGATCCTGTGACCGCGTCCGTCCGGCCGTTCGCCTTCCCGGAGGTATTCGCGGCGGAAGTCCCGCCCCGGCGCGAGGCCGCTGCGCTGGCGCTCGAGGTCGAGCTGCTGGAGCTGGAGGTGAAGCGTCTCAAGGAAGAGCTTGCGGGGGAACGCGCCACCGGCCGGGCCGAGGGCCATGCGGAAGCACTGGCTGAGCTTCGCGCCGATCGCGACACGGCGCTGCTGGCCGCCGCCGATGCACTGCAGGCCTCACTGGAGGAACTGGACGGCAGGTTCGACGAGGCCGAAGCAACGGTTACGCGCATCGCCGCGGAGCTGGCGCTGGACGCTGCCGACTATCTCGCAGCCCAGGCGCTGGAGCGCGCGCCCGCCGCGCCGATCGGCGAGGCGATCGGCCGCGCGCTGCGCCAGGTCCGCCGCGGCGAACCGATCGACGTCCGTGTTCATCCCGACCTCGCCGAGCGCGTCCAGGAAATGGTCGACGAGCGGCAGCGGCAGGACCGCCGCCGGCTGTTCCTCACCGTCATCCCGGACGCGGCGCTCGACATCGGCGACGCCCGCCTGATGTGGGAGAAGGGCAGCCTGGCGCTCGACCGCGACGCTCGCCGGGCTGCCGCCTGGGGCGAGCTGGAGTCCCTGCTCGCGCCGCGCTGACCCGGCAATAATTGCCGCCTCTCGGCAGGATGGGGCCGGCCCTTCCTAAGATAAGCAAGAGGGCAATGGTGCCCTGACCGGGGCAAGCCTTGCTGGCGTCATTGCTTTCCAAGTTCGGAGCCAAGCGCCTCGCCCTGATGGGCGGCGTCGCGCTCGCTCTTCTGGTGGGCCTCGGCTATCTCGCGCTTCCGGACCGCTCCGGGCCGATGGCGTATCTGTATACTGACCTGGAACCCTCCGCAGTCCAGGCGATCACCGACAAGCTGCAGGCAGAGGGCGTTCCGTTCCAGCTCTCCGCGGACGGCACTGCCGTGCTCGCACCGCAGTCCCGGCTTGCCGATCTCCGCATGACGCTTGCCGGCGACCGGCTGGGCGGCAAGGTCGGGTACGAAATCCTCGACGCGGAGCAGCCGTTCGGCGTCTCTGCCAGCCGCGCGCGGCTCAACGAGACCCGCGCCATCGAGGGCGAACTCGCCCGTTCCATCGAGACGCTGGATCACGTCAGCCGCGCCCGCGTGCACATCGTGATGCCGGAACGAGCCCTGTTCACCACGGAGGCGCGTCGCGCCACGGCTGCGGTGACCGTCAAGACGCTCGGCCGGCTGTCGGGCGAGAACGTCCAGGCGATCCGCAACCTCGTCGCCTCGTCGGTTCCGGAACTATCCCCCGAGGCCGTGTCGGTGGTCGATCATACCGGTGCCCTGCTGGCCCGCTCGGGCGAGGCGGGCGCGATGGGCGGTGCGGACACCGACGAGCGTCAGGCGACCGTCGAAGCCAGGCTGCGCGAACAGATCGAGAGCCTGCTCGAACCGATCGTCGGCGCAGGCAAGGTTCGCGCGGAGGTCGCGGCGGAGATCGATCGCGATCAACGCCGGGAAGAGGCAAGCGTCGTCGATCCTGACCGACAGGCCATCGCCCGCCAGGTCACCGTGGAGTCCAACGACCAGGCCGACGAGCGTAACGCCGCCGCCCAGGCCGCCAGCGTCTCCGCCCAGCTTCCGGAGAATCAGGGCGAGCAGCTCGGCGGCGCTGGCGAGAGCCGTCGTTCGGTGAAGGGCGAGAACAGCGAAGACACGACCTACGAGAACAGCCGCACCAACAGCGTGGCGGTGAAAGGTCCGGGTGACATCAAGCGGCTCACAGTCGCGGTCATGATCGACGGCGGCGCCCAGCCGCTTCCGGTGCAGCAGGTTCAGCGCCTCCAACGGCTGGTCGAGAATGCCGTCGGCTTCAACAGCGAGCGCGGCGACAGCGTGGTCGTGGAAAGCATGAAGTTCACGGCTGCGGATTTGGCGGCGGAGGAGGACGGCTTCCTGTCCAACCTGCCGACGGATAATCTCTTTTCCCTGCTCAAGCTGGTGGTGCTCGGCGTCATTAGCCTCCTGGCACTGCGCTTCCTCCGTCCGTTGATCGAGGCTCGGCTGTTGCCGGCTCCGGTGCCGGCCGGTGCTGCGGCGCTGCTGCCTGGAGCAGAAGCGGCAGCGCCAGCGCTTCCCAGCGCCGACCAGCTCCAGCTCGCTGTTCAGAGTGCCGAAACCCGCGGCGCTCTCCTCGACCATGAGATCTCGCTCGCCGAGGTGGACGGGCGGGTGAAGGCGTCCGCCGTCAAGAGGATCGGCGACACGGTGGCGAGCAGCCCGGGCGAGGCCACCGCCGTGATCCGCCAATGGATGAACAATTAGGAACAAGCCGATGAGCAACGCTTCTTCGCACGAGCTGGCGGTAGACGCCGCGGAGTCGTTGGCGGCCAATGGCGAGCTTGCCGCCGCCCCGTCGCTGCCCGCGCTCGACCATGCGCCGCCTCCGGCCGCAGCCGAGCCGCCGCCAGTCGACCAGCCTCCACCCAGCCTCGAACCGCTCTACGACATTCCCGTCACCGTACAGGCCGTGCTCGGCGGCTCGACCATGCCGATCGCCGACCTGCTCGAGCTCCGTACGGGCAGCGTGGTCGAACTCGACCGCCGGGTCGGAGAGCCGGTCGACCTGCTGGTGAACGGCCGCGTCATCGCCCGCGGCGAGCTGGTGCTGCTCGACGGCGACCTCGGCGTGACCCTGACCGAAGTCGTCAAGGCCGAGCGTTGAGGATGCGGGCGCAGCTACGCCTCCTGGTGGTCGGCGGCCGCCGTCCGGAACTGCGCGAGGCGGCGGAACAGGCGCGCGGCCTCGGCGCATCGGTGCTGGTCGCAGCATCCATCGCGGAGGCTCTCACCATGCTTCGCTGCCACGGTGCCGAGCTGGTCATGGCGGAAGTCGACCTGGACGTGCCCCGCCTGATCGCCGCAATGAGGAACGAGCGCATGGTGGTGCCGGTCATCGCCTGCGGTGTCGATGCTCCTGCGCCCCTGGCGGTTGCCGCCGTGCAGGCCGGAGCGGCGGACTATGTCTCCCTCCCGCCCAGCCGCGAGCTGATCGCGCAGGTCCTGCTCTCGGTCGGCGAGCGGCGCGGCGCCCTGCTCGGCCAGCATCCCGCGCTGCTCGCCGCCATCGCCCATGCGGAGCGATTTGCCGCATCCCGCGCGCCAATCCTGATCCGCGGTGAGCATGGCACCGGCAAGGAGGTGCTGGCCCGCCAGATCCATGAACGCTCCGGCCGCACTGGTCCGTTCGTCATGGTTGAGGCCGCCGGAGTTGCGGATGACGTGCTGGCTTCCGAGCTGTTCGGTCATGCCGAGGGTGACTTCCCCGGCGCCGTCGCGCCCCGCGCGGGCAAGATCGCTGAGGCGTCGGCGGGCACCCTGCTCATCCGCAACGTGGATGCGCTCGGGCAATCCCTGCAGGCAAGCCTGGTCGCCCATGCCGATCAAGGTTCGACGCGCCTGATCGCCACCGCAAGCGCGGACCTGCAGGCGATTCGCGCGGCCGGCCTGTTCCGTGCCGACCTGCTCGATCGGTTCAGCCTGGTGACGGTCGACATGCCGCCGCTTCGGGAGCGCGCTGACGATCTTCCCGTACTGGCCAAGGCCTTCGCCGACCAGTTCGTCGATCGCCAGCACTTCGCCCGCAAGAGCTTCAGCGGCGCAGCGCTGTGCCTGCTCGCCACCCACGACTGGCCTGGCAACGTACGCGAGCTGGAACAATTGGTGCACCGCGCGATGCTCCTGGCGCGCGGCCCGGCGGTCGAGCCCGTGGACCTCGTCCTCGACAATGGCGACCCGCTTCAGCCGGCATCACCGGGAGAGTGCGATCCGGCGCGGGTCGACGATCTGGTCGGCCGCCGCGTGGACGACGTCGAACGTGAGCTGATCCTCCGCACGCTGCGCCACTGCAACGGCAATCGCACCAGCGCGTCCGGCATTCTCGGCATCTCCGTCCGGACCATGCGCAACAAGCTCAAGAGCTTCCAGCAGGCTGGCTATCCGGTCGCGCGGGCGCTCTGACGGTGGCTGGAGCCGTCATGGCCGGGCAGGTCAGCACATTGCTGGGCCGCATCGGTGAGCGCCGCGACCTCGCGCTGGCGATCGGGGTGGTGGCGATCATCGCCATGCTCATCCTGCCGCTGCCGCCGTTGCTGCTCGACATGGGCCTGACGCTGTCGATCACGCTGTCCATCCTCATCCTGATGGCCGCGCTGTTCATCGAAAAACCGCTCGACCTGTCCGGCTTTCCCTCGATCCTGCTGATCTCGACGCTGCTCCGGCTCGCGCTGAACATCGCGAGCACCCGCCTCATCCTCGCACACGGCCATGAAGGACCGGATGCGGCGGGCGGTGTCATCGCCGCTTTCGGCGAGTTCCTGATCGGCGGCGACGTCGTGATCGGGCTCACGATCTTCCTCATCCTCGTGGTGGTCAATTTCGTGGTGATCACCAAGGGCGCCGGCCGCATCGCCGAGGTTGCGGCCCGCTTCAGCCTCGACTCCATGCCCGGCAAGCAGATGGCGATCGACGCCGATCTGTCCGCCGGCATGATCGACGAAGGTCAGGCGCGCGGCCGGCGCCAGGAGGTTGAGGCGGAGTCGAGCTTCTTCGGCGCGATGGATGGCGCCTCCAAGTTCGTGAAGGGCGACGCAATCGCGGCCCTGCTGATCACCGCCATCAACATCCTGGTCGGCCTGGTGATCGGGGTGGCGGTGCACGGACTGCCGCTCGCCGATGCCTTCCATACCTACACGGTGCTGACGGTCGGCGACGGGCTGGTCAGCCAGGTGCCCGCCCTGATCGTTTCGATTGCTGCCGGCCTGCTCGTGTCCAAGGGCGGGATGAGCGGCAAGGCGGGCGCCGCGCTCACTGCCCAGCTTGGCCGCAGCCCCCGTGCCTTCGCGATGGTCGCCTTCCTCATGGCCGCGCTCGCGCTCATGCCCGGCCTGCCGTTCGTTCCCTTCGCCTTTTTCGCGGCCCTGTCCGGCTGGCTCGCCTGGACCACCGCGCAGGCGCTCGAGCGCCAGGCCGCCGCCGAGCGGCAGGAGCGGGTCGCGTCGGAAGCCGCGTCCGCCACCCAGGAAGAGCCGATCGCCCGAACGCTGGCGATCGACGCCGTCCGGATCGAGCTCGGCTACGGCCTCCTGCCGATCATCAACGATGGCCGTACCGACCCGCGGCTCGACGACCAGGTCCGTGCGCTGCGGCGCCAGATGGCGACGGATTACGGCTTCGTCCTGCCGGCCGTGCGGATCATCGACAACATGGCGCTCAAGGCGAACGAATATGCCGTCTTCATCAAGGAGACGGAGGCCGCCCGCGGCGAACTTCGCCTCGACCGGCTGCTCGTGATCAACCCCGGCGGCGGCAGCGTCGGCCTGCCTGGCGAGGCGACCCACGAGCCGGTGTTCGGACTTCCCGCCCTGTGGATCGACCGCAGCCTGCGCGACGAAGCCGGCCTGCGCAGCCTGACGGTGGTCGACTGCGGCACCGTCATCGCAACGCACCTGACCGAGCTGGTGAAGGACAATATCGCGGACATGCTGTCCTACCTCGAAGTGCAGAAGCTGCTGAACGAGGTCCACCGGGACGCCGAGAAGCTGGTCGCCGAACTGGTGCCCAACCGGATCACCGTCTCGGGCATCCAGCGCATCCTCCAGAACCTGTTGTCAGAAGGCATTTCGATCCGCGACCTGCCGACGATCCTCGAAGGGATCGTCGATGCCCTGCCGACGACCGCCAACCTCGCCCAGGTCACCGAGCATGTCCGCGGCCGGCTCGCCCGGCAGATCTCCGCGCAGCACAGCATGGACGGGGCCATTCCGGTCGTGACGCTGTCGCCCGACTGGGACCAGGCCTTCCTGGACAGCATCGTAGGGGAGGGGGATCAGCGCCACCTCGCCATGGCGCCCTCAGCACTGCAGCAGTTCATCGCCGTGCTGCGCGAGACCTTCGACCGGCTCGCGCAGCAGGGCGACGTCCCCTGCATTCTGGTCAGCCCGATGCTGCGTCCCTTCGTTCGCTCGATCATCGAGCGGGTCCGCCCTGCCACCACGGTGCTGTCGCAGACCGAAATCCACACGCGCGCCCGAATCCGCTCCCTCGGCACGGTGGGCTGAGCGGCCCTCTATAACGAGGAAGGTAGCGCTACCGCATGGGAGAGACGCGAATGATTTCGCCCCTCGGGGTAGTTGAAGCCGGTGCCGGATGGCCGAGCCTTGAGGCGGCGGCAGCGCCGGACGCGCAGGCGTTCGCTTCGCTCCTGGCCGAGTTGCCGGCCGGGTCGCCCCCTGCGTCAGTGTCGATGCCGGTGCCGGTGCCTCCTGCCGCGGAAAGCGCACCGGTCGCACCAGGCAAGCCTTCTCTGCCGTCCGCGGAGAAGGATCCCGCGCCCCAGCTTGTTCCCAAGCTCCCGGGTCGCGGAGCACCGCTTCCCGCCGCCGAACCTTCGCTTTCCAGACCGGTTGCTGCAACCATCACGCCGCCGGACGAACCGGTTGCGGTTGCGCCGAAGCTCCCCCAGTCCCGGTTCGCGCTCGAGGACCCAGGCACTGAGGAGCCGACCGAGCCTGCCATTGCTACTTCCGAAGCGCCCCTTGCCCCAGCGCCGTTGCCCTCCCCGGTCCAGCAGATGCCTCTTGCTTCCGAACGTCCGGTGATCACCGCGTCCGTACCGTCACCGGCAGCCGGCCCGCTCCCGAACGAACCAAGAGAGGCAAGTCGCCCGGAGTCGCAGCGCCTCTCGGCTTCGTTGCAGCAGCAAATGCCAGTCGCGCCGGAGAGCGCCGGCGAGACGATGCTCCCTGCCGCCAAGCCGGGCCAAGCTCACGAGCCCGCCAGCGAGCCACAGGCGCAGCCAGCGACTCCGTTGTCAGCCGCAGCACCCATAACGGCGGAGTCAACGACCGCCGCAAAGCCCATTGACCCAGCTCCCGCAGCGTTTGCTGCCCCGCCGGCTGTAAACCCGCTCGGGCCCACCACGACCGACGAGGTATCGTCGCCGTCTCCTCCTTCCTCGAGTGCGCAGGCGCCAGTCCCGCTCGACCGCGCCTTCAGCGAGCGCGTCGGCTTGGCCCTGGTGCAGCGCGTGTCCGAGAAGGGGCAGGAACTGGTGCTCCGCGTCGAGCCGGCCGAACTCGGCCGCGTGCATGTGCGGCTGTCCTTCGACGAACAGGGCAGCCTACGTGCCACCCTGGCGGCGGACTCCCCGGCGGTGGTCGAGGTCCTGCAGCGGGAGAGCGGCACCCTTGAGCGGGCGCTCACCGACGCGGGCGTTCGGACGGATGCGCAGAGCTTCCGCTTCGATCGCGGCGGCACGGGGCACGGCGGCCAGCAGCAGCCCGCGTTGCGCTGGCCAGAGCCGCGCAATTCTCAATCGATGGCCGAACCTGAGGTCCCCGAGCTGTTCGATCGCCCGTTCCGCACCAGCAGCAGCCTCAACCTCTTCGCCTGACCGGAGCTCACATGACCATCGCAGCGAACGCCAGCGCGCAAACTGCGCAACCGAAATCGTCCCCAGCCGCGCCGTCCAGCCTCTTCGGTCCGTCCGGCGGAGACTTCTCCATGTTCCTCAAGCTACTGACCACGCAGATGCAGAACCAGGACCCGCTCGATCCCATGGACACGTCGCAATATACGCAGCAGCTCGTCCAATATTCGCAGGTCGAGCAGTCGCTGCAGCAGACC
>ERZ1066122.1962-NODE-1962-length-14723-cov-7.883965_pt1 | contig 14723 bp, 12 predicted proteins | sample MGYA00382769_ERZ1066122 | MGnify/ENA primary metagenome ERZ1066122 (study PRJEB33369, sample SAMEA5778352) | biofilm metagenome | biome: Industrial cooling water; feature: Water cooling tower basin; material: Biofilm | place: United Arab Emirates | collected...
CTTTGGCTGCCGCCAGGTGCTGGGCCGAATACACGATGGTGCGAATGCGTTGAAACATTGCGGTTGAGCGCCGGAAAAGGTGCGCGAGTCATAGGGCGGCGCAACTTCGGGCGAGTTGCACCGACCTTTGCGCCACACCCCCACGAGCCAATGCGCGACCTGCTGTTCTCACCTGATGCCCGCTGGTCTGCCGGGCTGGCATTCGTCCGCCTCGTTGGCGGCCTGCTGATGGCCCGCCACGGCCTCGACGTCTTTGACGCAAAGGGAATGGCCGAAATGGGCGACTGGCTCGCCACCGATCTGCACCTGCCGGCCGGCTCCGTGATGGCGTATCTCGCCAAAGGCAGCGAGTTTTTTGGCGGTTTGCTGGTAGCCGTTGGCCTGCTCACGCGCCCCACTGCGCTGCTGGTGGTCGTCACGATGCTGGTTGCCGCCTTTGGCGCCCACGGCGACGACGTGCTTGGCAAGGGCGAGCACGCGCTGCTGTTCGGGCTGCTGTTCGCGGTGTTTTTCTTCACCGGGCCGGGCCGCTGGAGCGTGGACTATTGGCTGAGTGGGCGGCGCGCATTGAAACGGTAGCCAGCACTCAGGTTGACGGCTATCACATCGGCCCGTCCGGCGTAACCGTATGCGTACCCGAACAGGCCCGTGTGGCCATATGCGTAGTATGGGCGCTTGCCGTTGCTTTCAAATCGAAGCGTGAGGTCAAGCGTGTACCCCACGTGCGCGCTCAGGCCGACGACCAAGCGCGGGCGGCGGCCCATCCGGTAAGTGGTATCGACGGGTGCCAGCGACCAGTAATTGCCGTACATTCCCTGGCCATTGGGCTGAAAGCGTTCGCCGTACAACCGCCCTCTTCCTGCATCCAGTGCGAAGCTTGGACCTGCCAGTAAGCCTACCGTTAGTGCCCGTCGGGTTTTGCGCACCATTTGCACTTCAAGTAGGGGCGTCAGGCGTAAATCGGTGGCCCGGTAGTATTGATTGGCTTGCAACACGATCGTCTGCTTACCAGTGACTTCCACCGATTCGTATTTCAGCCATTCGCGCCGCCCAACAGCTTCGACGCGCAACGATAGCCGCGGCACCGGTAGCTGATATTCGGCGAATACACCCGCGTGTATGCTGGCGCCGCCGGCTCGTCGGTAGTTCTGAAAATGAGTGCCCGGCAGCAACCCCTCGCTGGCCACACCTGCTCGCAGTCCCCATAGCAATCGAGGCAGCTTTGGCGGGGTGGGTGGGAGCCTATCGGTTTGCGCGGATACGGGCCGCGCGGCTGTGCCGGCGAGCGCCAGCAGCAGCATCGAATTAATACGAAGCATATGAGCGGGAGCGAGGCCAGTAGGCCTTAAAAATGTGGCTGAACTCCAGCCGTGTGCCGCAAACGTATGCAAGCCGCACAAGTTGAGCAAATCGCTCAACCTGAGGATCACTCCGCCACTGCGTTTACCGGCGCGGCTTCCTCTTTGGGCGCCTTCGGCCGCTGCCCCAACACCACCAGCGCCACCGCCACTACAATTAGTGCCGCGCCGCCGCCCATTGCGGCCGTCAGGTGCTCGCCGGCGAAGGCCCAGCCCAGCGCCACGGCCACCACGGGGTTCACAAAAGCGTACGTGCCGACCAACGTCGGCTCCACTGCCTGTAGCAGCCACGCATACGCCGTAAACCCAACCAGCGAACCGGCGCCGATCAGGTAGAGCCACGCCCCCCACGCGCGCGGCGTGATGTGCGCCAGGTCGAGCGTCTGCAGCTCGCCCGTCAGCGCCGACGCGGCGCACAACAGGGCGCCGCCGCACAGCATCTGCATCCCCACGCCGACGAGCACCGTCGGGGCAATCGCATTTTTCTTTGAGTAGAGCGACGTGGCGGCCCACGTCAGCGAGGCCGCCAACAGCAACCCGGTGCCCAGTCCGTAATGCCCCGGCTGCCCGGCCGGGCCGGAGGGCGCTTCGGCCGGACCGCCCGCCAGCAGGGCCACGCCCGCCAGCCCCAGCGCCAGCCCCAGCCACACCAGCGGACGCGGGCGCGCACCCACACCCGCCGCCCAGCCCAGCACCGCCAGCCACATCGGCACGGTGGCCACCAGCAACGACGCCAACCCACTCGGTACGTACTGCTCGGCCAGCGTGACGCCGCCATTGCCCACCAGCAGCAAGCCGCCGCCGACGACCAGCGCGTGCCACCAGCCGCGCGCGGGGGCGGCCGGTTCGTGGCGTACTCCGCGCGCCCACGCCAGCAGCACGGCCCCGGCCAGCACCGAGCGCGTCCCGGCCATCAGCAGGGGCGGCATCGAGTCGATGGCGAAGCGAATGCCGAGGTAGGTAGAGCCCCAAATCAGGTACACCGCCGCAAACGCAGCTACGATCAGCAGACGGCGCGGCGATGGGGCAGTGGGGGCGGCAGTGATGGAATGATCGGACATCAACTCAACAACGATGGCAACACCCGCCTCCGCGCGGGGCCGCGCCCGCCCCTACGCAACATCGGCGCCCGGTGCCGACCTTCGCGCGGCTTACCCGGGCGGGTGCGGCAAATGTCCGTACGAGCGTCCGCCCAAAGCAGTTGAGTGAACAACGAAAGCCGTACGACCACCCCACCATCGGCAGCCGCCAGTCACTCAGTCACTCAGTCACTCAGTCACTCAGTAAAAAAAGTGTACGACGTCATCGTTATCGGCTCCGGCCCCGGCGGCTACGTGGCCGCCATTCGTTGCGCCCAGCTTGGCTTCAAGACGGCCATCATCGAGAAATACGCCACGCTCGGCGGCACCTGCCTCAATGTGGGCTGCATCCCGAGCAAGGCGCTGCTCGACTCCACGGAGCACTACCACAACGCCGCGCACACCTTCGCCGGCCACGGCATCGACCTCGACAATCTGCGCGTCGATATGGGCCGGATGATCGACCGCAAGACGGACGTCGTGAAAGCCAACACCGACGGGATTCAGTTCTTGATGAAAAAGAACAAAATCACCGTCCACCAGGGCGTCGGCTCGTTCGTGGATGCCACCCACGTGAAGGTGACGAAGGCCGACGGCGCCGAGGAAGTCTTCGAAACGAAGCACGTCATCATCGCCACCGGCTCGAAGCCGACCGTGCTGCCGTTCATTCAGCAGGATAAGGAGCGCATCATCACCTCCACCGAAGCCCTGAACCTGCGCGAGGTGCCGAAGCATATGATCGTGATCGGCGGCGGCGTCATCGGGCTGGAAATGGCGTCGGTGTATGCCCGATTGGGCGTCAGAATCTCCGTCGTCGAGTTCCTCGATTCGCTGGTGCCCTCGATGGATCGCGCCATCGGCAAGGAGCTACAGCGCGTACTCGGCAAGATCGGCGTCAAGTTTTATCTATCGCACAAAGTGACCGGCGCCACCCGCCAGGGCGACGCCGTGACCGTAACCGCCACCACGCCCAAAGGCGAGGAACTGAAACTCGAGGGCGATTACTGCCTCGTGGCCGTCGGGCGGGCGCCCTACACGGCGGGCCTCAACCTCGAAGCCGCCGGGGTGCAATACGAAGAGCGCGGCCGAATCAAGGTCGATGCTCACCTGCAAACCACCGCGCCGAACATCTACGCCATCGGCGACGTGATTCGCGGCGCGATGCTCGCCCACAAAGCCGAGGAAGAAGGCGTATTCGTGGCCGAATCGCTCGCCGGGCAGAAGCCGCACATCAACTACGACCTGATTCCGGGCGTGGTCTATACGTGGCCCGAGGCGGCGGGCGTGGGCTTCACGGAAGAGCAGCTTAAAGAGAAGGGCCGCGCCTACAAAGTCGGCTCGTTCCCGTTCCGGGCGTCGGGCCGCGCCCGTGCCTCCGGCGACCTCGACGGCTTCGTGAAGGTCCTCGCCGATCAGGCCACCGACGAAATCCTCGGCGTCCATATGATCGGCCCGCGCATCGCCGACCTCATCGCCGAAGCCGTGACGGCAATGGAGTTCCGCGCCTCCGCCGAAGACGTGGCCCGGATGAGCCACGCCCACCCCACCTACGCCGAAGCAATGAAAGAGGCGTGTCTGGCGGCTACCGAAAATCGGGCGCTGCATATGTAGCGCGCCACCGCGACGGGTACACTCCGGCGCCGTTGTCGATACGCTGCACCTCGAACGGGCGCACTTTCCACAGTGGAAGGTGCGCCCGTTCGAGGTGCTCCACGCTGCCCGGTCTGCAAGGTGGTGCGTAAAGCATACTGCTTTTTGCTGCCGCCGAAAGCCACAGGGGCGGCGCGCCTCAACCGCGCCGCGCCGCCCCCACTTATGTGCCCATTCGCGCCTACGCCGACTGCCCGGCCGGCTTCACCCGCACGGCCACCGGCCCTTTCTGGCCGGCCTCTACCTCAAACGTCACCTGATCGCTCTCGCGGAGCGTCAGCCCGTTGAGGGAATTGGCGTGGACGAAAATGCTCTCGCGGGTTTGCGCGTCGCGGATGAAACCAAACCCTTTGGCGTCGTTGAAAAACGTGACGGTACCGGTGCGCGTGGGGTCCTCCGGGTCGCGCTCCTCGAGCTTGCGGACGCTCACCTCGATGCTGGCGGCGTCAATCTCCTGTTTTTTCGTGGGGTCGGGCGGCGTCGAAGTGATGTTGCCGAACTCATCGACGTAGGCCAGCATCGCGTCGTCGCCCTGTCCTTTTTTGGCGTTGGCCTGGCGCTCTTCGCGGCGGGCTTCCTTGTCTTGCCGCTTCTTGAGCTGCTTCTTCTCGTTCTCTCTCTTGTTGAAGGACGTTTGCGGTTTGGCCATAATGAGGGGGGGCGCCTACCGCCAACGGCAGCGGCAAACACGTGTCAAGCCCGCCGGTAGCTAAATGGTTCTGGTGCTTGCCGCACGAAGATAGGGCAGCGCCTACGCTGTTGCGTGTGGGGTGGCTCCTACGCTGGGAAAGAAATAGTAGTTCCGACATCTGATTAGCTGCTTATGTAGTAGTAATTCTGATTTGTATTGTACTATGGCCATTTTTTGCCTCGACTTATTGTTTCAAACAAGCGGGTAAGCATACCATATCAATGCTTGACCGGCTGAATTGCGCCTTAGTCGAGCGCTTTGCGTGGTTCGTCGAATATATCGGCGCTGGCTGTACACATCAACGAAGGCATATCGTAGAATTGTGGCCGTTTTGACCCGAATAATTCAAGAAAAACCGGTTAACGTTCAAGTGTATTTCTCGTACCAGAAAACTGGTCGGCATTCAGGCTCGACCTGCTCACCTCACTCAATCCTCACTCCCGTGAAGACACTGTACAACCCCCATTTCCGCGCCATACCGCTGGTTTGCGCGCTTGCTGTTTCGAGCTTTGTCGCTATGGCAGGGCCAGTGCCTACGTCTCGAGTAGGCGATTTTCGTACGGCCGCTTCGGGCAATTTCACCACCGCCGGCCTGTGGGAAGTGTTCGTGGCCGGGCCGTCGGGTACCGCCGCCGACGGTCACTTCACTGCCACCACCGCCATTCCTACGGATGCCGACGGTACCATCCTGATTCAATCAGGCCATAGGGTCGCACTTACCACTGCCGCCTCGCTCAACGAGCTGTACATCGAGTACGGCGGGACGCTGGAGCACACCGGCACTGCCAACTTGACTATCACGGCTTCCGTGGCCGGGGCCGGCACTGATTTCAGCATTCAGGGCACCTACCGCGAGCTGAGCACCAGTGGGCGGGTGGTCATCGCGCCCGGCACGACGATGCTCGTGGAAGACACCGGCATCTGGCGGCACTCCGCCAACGGCGGCACCGTGCCGATCGGCACGTGGGCGCCGTCGTCGCTGCTCCTGTTCGACGGCATCACGACTGCCACCGCCCTCGCATCGACGGCCCGACTGGGGCAGGAATTCGGCCGCATCACGTGGGATTGCCCGGCCCAAACGAGCACCTTCGCGCTGGGTCCGCTCAGCACGGAGAGCGGCAACGTGTTTACCCGACTGATAGGCGATATGACGGTCAGCAGCACCGGCACCGCGCCGACTGTGGGCACCTTGCAGTTGTCGAGCCCCACCAAGCGGGTTGCGTTCGAGATTGGCGGCGGATACGAGCAGTTCAGCGGCCGGGTCGTCGTGAATGCCAATGCCGGTACCACCACCACGCTCGGTGGCCCTCGGCCGCTCAACGTCTCCACTGACTTTACGCTGCACGGCGGTACGTTCACCGTGACGACCGCCACCAACCCTACCGCCACAGGTACTCTGACGGTGCTGGGCGGTATCAATCTGTTGGGCGGGACGCTGAACATCACCCAATCCGCGCGCCCTGGCAGCGTCGCGGTGACGGGGGCCGTCTCGTTGGCGTCCGGCTCTCTCCTGCGAACGGCCAATACCGGCACCGCCACCTTCAACTTCGCGCAGGGGCCGAGCCGTCTGTACTCCAACCTGGGTACCGTCACGGGCGCTATCCTGTTCAACGTGAACCCTGGCGCCACCGTCGATTTCGGCACGCACACACTGTCGGGCGCGGGCGCTTTCACGCTGTCTGAGGGCGCCGTGGCCTATCTGGCTTCACCGGGCGGCATCACCGCTCTGGGTCATTCCGATGCAGCACAGGGTAATATCCGGGTTGCATCGTTGCGGGCGTACAGTCAGTTGGGGTACTATATGTACACCGGCACACAAGCGCAGAAAACCGGGTCCGGCTTACCGGCCACCATCGGCACCACGTCCGATTCGCTCAATGGCGGCGGGCTGGGCATTGTCAATCCGGGCGGTAACGTGACGCTCACCCAAAACCTGCTGCTCCACGGCGAATTGCTGCTCGAACAAGGGCATCTGGTATCAGTCCCCGATTCGCTGCTGACCATCAGCACGTCAGGCTTTCTCAATTCGCCGAACTCCGGCTCGGCCGCCTCGCACGTAGAGGGCGTAATGGCGCGTGAGATGGACGAAGAGCAAGCCGAGTACCTCTTTCCCGTAGGCGACAACGGCGACTACCGTCCCGTGACGATGCGCCTCAACAACCCCACCGGCTCAGCAACCTACCGCCTCGGCGCCCGCCGCGAAACGCTACCCAACAGCACGTTGCTCGCCGATGCCGGCGACGAGCGCGTGGATGCGCTGCTGGGCGATACGTATTGGCTGACGGCGCGGACGGCCGGTACTACCGATGGCGTAATGCGAATTGCCTACGACTCAGCCATCACCCCCGACATTGCGTTGCTTACCATCGCGGGGTTCAATCCCATCAGTAACCGTTGGGAAAATCTCGGCCTCGTTGCCCGCGATTCCGGTGCGCGCTGGGTTGAAGCCGTGGTGCCACCCCCGTACACGATGGTATCACTCGCGCGCGGGCCGGTCGATCCGCTGCCCGTCGAACTGGTGCTGTTCGGCGCCGAGCGGCGTGGTTCGGTAGTGCTGCTCAACTGGCTGACTGCCTCCGAGCAAAACAGCGAATGGTTCGTCGTCGAGCGCTCGGCCGATGGCCGCGAGTTCACTGAGATTGCGTGGGTGGCTGCCGCAGGCAATTCGGCCCGCCCACTCGATTACGCCGCTACTGACGACAAGCCGCTTGCCCGGTTGGCCTACTATCGCTTGCGCCAAATCGACCGCGACGGCCAAACGGCATTCTCCGACATCGTGGCCGTGAATGGCGGCGCGACGAGCGTTCAACCGCTCGCGCTCTATCCTAATCCGGCCACCGACAACGTGACCGTGCGCCTGCCCGCGCCTGCCGCAAATACCGTCATACGCGTAGTCAACTCAGTAGGGCAGGTGGTACTGACGCATACGCCGGCCGCCACTGATGGGCAGTGCGACCTTGCTCTCGGGAGCCTGCCTTCGGGTGTTTACACCATCACGGTAACTGCCCCGGGCCATCCGATGGTCGCTCAACGGCTGCTGAAAAGCAACCCTTAGGAGCTGTTTACGGCAGAAAAATGGACCGCGAACCTCCGGTTCGCCCACGGTTGGGGACGGCGGCTGAGTGCGGTGGTTCGGCAATGGACCGCGAACCTCCGGTTCGCTCGCGGTTAGGCCCGGCGGCTATGGAGCGCCGGGCACTTGTTGCCGATGCCGTGGAGGTGAACCGGAGGTTCGCGGTCCATTCCAGCCACCGCAACCAGATTATTAGCGTTCAACACGTAAGAGTTGGCCACCAATCTGCCGCCGCGCCGGATACTTCATTCCGGCGCGGCGGCAGCCGTTACGAGGCCATTGAGTTACCGCAGTCGCTTGCCCCGAGAGCGCGGCGGCTGATACTGAAACCGAACGGCGAACTGCCAATACCCATCGTTTTTTTTCGGATTGCCGCGTCGGGCGCCCACATCATCGAGGTTATCGCTGAATGTGAAGCGATACGTCAGCTCCGGTGCGAGCCAGGTCTGAGACGAAAATCGCAGCCCGACCCCCGCACCTACGGGCACTACGGTAGTGTAGGCCGGATACCGCTGCTCCGACACGTTCGCTACGCTGTCCGGGCCTAACGTGGCCGGGCCGCCCGTGGTGGTGGCCCACCACAGCGCCTGGCCTACGCCGGCTACCACGAACGGCCTGTACCATCGGCTCCGCCCCTGGTCGCGCGAGTCGAGCGCCGGGTCGAATTGATAACGTTCGATGTAATACCGCCCGACGACGGTGCCTTCGACCAGACGCGTCAGAAATCGGTACCCCCGGTCGGCCACCTGGTCTTGCCGAGCCGTCAGGCGGATATACTGCACGTCAAACCCGACTTCGAGGTTGGGCCACACCGTTCCGCTCAACGCTACTCCCAGGCTGGTGCGCGCTTTCGCCCCGCGCAAACCATCGGTCAGATCGCCTTGGTACCACGCCCGGCCGATGCTCCAGCCGTACTTGAGGGGCCCTCGGTAGTAGGGTTGTTTCCAGATAAGCTCGTCGTAATGACGGACCCGATTGGCCGTAACCTGAGCGGCGGCCAGCGTCGGCACAGCCAACAGCAGCACGGCCGAGCTGAGTCGGCGCCGTAAAAGCAAAGCGAATGGTGGTGCGGGCATTGCAACCGCAAATCAACGTCGCGCGGGTGGTTTGGCCCGATAATGTGTGCTACGGCAGCCGGGCATTCGGGCCGTGCGGGCGTATGCGGCGCGGGCTTGCCCGGCCGTGCCCGATTGTTTGCCGTAATTTTGCCCCATCTGCCGGTCTATGAACCTAACCCCTACTGATCTTCAACTGCTGCTCGCGTTTAGCTGGGCGTTTCTGGTGGCCATCTTCGCCGTTCCGTCGGTGATTCGGATCGCGCATCAGAAGAATATGCTCGACCAGCCCAACGGCCGCACCGTACACGTTTCGCTCACGCCGCGCCTCGGCGGTGTGGCCGTGTACGCGGGATTCCTGTCGGCACTGACCATCTTCGCGCCGTTGCAAAACGGTTTACAGGAGCTACTGGCCGGCTGTACCGTACTGTTCTTCATTGGTTTGAAGGATGACTTGGTGAGCGTTTCGCCGTTCAAGAAATTTGTGGCCCAACTGCTGGCCACGGGCATCGTGATGTTTATGGCCAACGTCCGCATCACGTCGTTTCACGGCATTTTCGGCATTCACGAGTTGCCCATCGGCCTCAGCTACGCCTTCACGTTCGTTGTCATCGTGGGCGTCACCAACGCCATCAACCTCATCGATGGTCTCGACGGCCTCGCCGGCTCGCTGACCATCATTATGACCACCATTTTCGGCGCATACTTCTATCGCTATGGCGGCAGTCTGTACGGCAACTACGCCTTTGTGGCGCTGTGTCTGATCGGTGGAATGCTCGGGTTTCTGCGGTACAACTTCCACCGAGCCACCATTTTTATGGGCGATACCGGGTCGCTCGTGTGCGGATTCATCGTCTCGGTGCTGGCCATTCAGTTCATTGAATTGCATCCGGTGGGCCACGCTTCGCCCTCGGTGGCGCTCGGCATCCTGTTCGTCCCGCTCTTCGACACCTTGCGGGTGTCCGTCATTCGGGTGCTCAATGGGCAATCGCCTTTTGCCCCGGACAAGAACCATATCCACCACCGCATTCTGGCGATGGGCTTCAAGCAAATCAGCACCGTCGTGATTCTGGGGATTCTGAGCTTAAGTGTCAGTATGTTCGTGGTTGCTTTCTTCCGTTTGGGCAATCTGGCGCTCATCGGCGCATTGACCCTGATCTCGCTGTTGCTGAGCGCGGTGTTGGGCGTGTACCACGGCCGCATCCGCGACCGCGTGGCAACCGTAACGGAAGAGTAAGGCCGATTTCCCGAATGACTGGACGGGCGCACTCCCGGCGGGCAGGCCGCCTTGCCCGGATGTGGCTGCTCGCGCTGGCGGCGCTGTGCGCGTGGTCGGCATACGGCCAGCGCCGCATCCTGCCGCCGCCCACCACCGGCGAGGAAGCAGGCTCGGCCTGGCTGTGGCTCGATACGGAAAGCGGGCGCCTGCGCCCTTTCGTAGCCGGCAGCACGGCGCCGCAACGGGTTCTGTACCATTTGCTGCCACCGGCGCCGGGTGGGCGCCCGCCCGCGCCGCTGCGCGTGAGAGCGCGGGGTGGGCAATGCTTCTTCCTCGACAACCAACTCGTATTTACGGCGCCCGTCTCTGGTACGTACGTCTTGCGCCTGCCGGTACCCATAGATGCAGAAAGGCCGCGCCTGCTGGCCGTGTGGCATCCTACCGCCCCCGCCGACCCCGGTATATTCATAAAAGCCGCACTTGCGGCAACACATCACACAACCGCCGCGCGAAACGCCGCCGAGCCGCGCCCGCGACTCGACGACGATTCCAACCGCAACGTATTCATCGTGCTGTTGCTGTTGGTGGGGTTGCTGTACGGAGTGCTGCGCTCGCTGTTCGGCATCAGCCTGAGCCGCTTTCTGCGCCTCGAACTGGCTACCCGGCAGGGCGGCGAGGTCCGTCTGGCGGTTGGGGCGCTGCCGAGTACGCCCCTCACCGTTCTGTTCGGGATAGGGTTTGCCTTATCACTGGCGCTGCTGATCGTGGTCGTACAGACCGACTTCGAGACGTCCGTCGTCCTCCGCAATCTGTTCCCGCCCTCCGACGCCGATCTGCTGGTGCGCGTCGGGTTGTACGCGGGCCTGGTCGTCGGATTCGTGCTGCTGCGGTACGTGTTTCTGCACATCGTGGGCTACGTTTTCGACCTGACGGCGCTGGTCGATGTTCAATACGCCGCCTTCGTGCGGACGCTCCTGTTGGCCGGCGCCTACATCCCGCCCACCATCCTGCTGCATCTGGTGCTGGCGGCCGAAGCGCCTACGGTTGCCCGGCGCCTGTCCGACGTGCTGCTCACGATGTTGCTGGTAGCCGTGGCCGTTCGGGCAGTGCTGGCACTGCGGACGCGGCACTCGCTATCCAACCCGCACTTGTTTGCGTACCTTTGTGCTACAGAAGTAATTCCCTTCCTGGTGCTGTTCCGGCTCATTGTCTCTCCTCGTTTCTGACAATGGTAGCGCAACACTCCACCCTATCCGGTTCCTGACGGCTCGCTGCCATTCGGCTGCGGCTGTTGTGGGGCGGCTTATTTTCCCTGCCTATACCGCTTCCTCTACTCGCTCGCTCATTCGTGAAAATGGCTGCCAACGCCGAATCGACCAACTCCGCTCCGAAGCGGACGTTTCCCCGTATTACCAGTCTGCTCGTCACCCAGCCCAAGCCTGCCGGTGACGTTTCGCCGTACTTCACCATCGCCCAGAAGTACGGTGTGAAAGTGGATTTCCGCGAGTTTATCCAGATTGAGCCGGTTTCGTACAAGGAGTTCCGGCGCGATAAGGTCAATCCGCTCGCGTTCACGGCCATCATCTTCACGAGCCGCAACGCCGTCGATCACTTCTTCCGCATCTGCGCGGAGGCGCGCATCGAGATGCCCGCCGAGATGAAATATTTCTGCATCTCCGACCAGACGGCCTACTACCTCCAGAAGTACATCACGCTGCGGAAGCGCAAGCTGTTCGTGGGCGAAAAAACCGCCAGCGACCTCTTCGACGTGATCAAAAAGCACAAGACGGAAAAATTTCTTTTCCCGTGTTCCAACATCCGGAAGAACGACATTCCGGACTTTATGCGCGCCAACAACCTCAACTTCACGGAGGCCATCGTGTACCGCACAGTCGCGAGCGACCTGTCGGACCTGGCCGAGGTGAAGTACGATTGCATCGCGTTTTTTTCGCCGTCGGGCATCAGCTCGTTGTTCGTCAATTTCCCTGATTTTCAGCAGAATGAGACGCGAATTGCGGCCTTCGGGCCAACCACTGCCCAAGCCGTGCTCGACGCCGGTTTACGCCTCGACATCGAGGCCCCTCACCCCAACGCTCCCTCGATGACCGGCGCCATCGAGCGGTACATCATCGAGAACGGCGGCGAGCCGGTCGGGAAGAAGCGCTGACCCCGCCGACGACTTTTTGCGCCGAAGCGGAACTTTTCGCGCGGAAGGGTTTGGAAAAATCCGCGCGCTTCTGCCTACATTTGGAGCCGCTGCCGGCCCGTGTGCGCCGACACTCCGCTTCCCAACACCAGTCGCCCCTCTCCCGTCCTCCCTCACGATGCAGAAACGCCTACTTCTGGCCGCCGGCCTGTTCGCGCTCGCGTTTGGCGCCAACGCCCAACAGCAGCCCCAGTTTAGCCACTACGGCTTTAACGGGATGTTCCTCAGCCCGGCCTACGCCGGTATCACCAACCGGCCGGAGTTCACGTTCCTCGGTCGTCAGCAGTACGCCGGTTATTCGGCCGCGTTCGGCGACAAAGGCGGCTCGCCGCAAACGTTTCTGCTGACGGCATCGCTGCCGGTGGCGGCTATCGGCGGCGGGCTTGGCGTAGGCATCTACCGCGACGAAATCGGCCCGGTTCGCACCACGAGCGCGCAGCTCTCGTACTCGTACCACATCAAGCTAAGCTCCGGCAAGCTGGGAATCGGTGTGCAGGGGATGTACAACAGCCTCGACCAGAGTGCGCTGCGCCCCCGCGATGCCGGCGACCCCTTCGTGCCGCTGCCCTCGAACGACAACAAGTTCGACGCCGCTGCCGGTCTGTGGTACCAAGGCGAGGCTCTTTACGTGGGTCTCGGCGTGACCAACCTACTGGCTGCTGAGTATAAGTTTATGGGTGTGGACGCCAACGGCAACAAAGGCAATACGGCCTCCATCACCAGCGCCCGCCACACGTACCTCACAACAGGCTACAATATCGACGTAAGCGAGTCGTTCGTTCTGACGCCCACGGCCATTGCTAAAATGGATCTGGATGGGGTAGGCGACAGCTTCTCGTTCGAAGTGGGCGCTCGTGGTACGTTCAACGACCGCTTTTGGGGTGGCCTCGGCTACCGGTACCAGGAATCGGCTACCGCATTGGCCGGTATCGCCTTCGGTAAGAACAACGCAATCCGCCTCGGATACGCGTTCGACCTGATAGTTTTTGATAAAGACGCCCGCGAGCGCACCTCGCACGAGATTATGCTCGGCCTGCGTCTGCCGGAATCCGTCGTACGGCTCCGGCCCGCTATCCGCACCCCGCGGTATAGCTTCTAACTCCACGCCTGAACCTTTTTCGTAAAGGCAAGGTATATCGCACGTTACGGCGTGTGCGCTCGGCAGCGGCTCGCTTCGTTTAATCATACGAAGCAACCGCTGTCTTGCATTATGGCCCCGTTCACCGAGCCAAACACCGGATTCGTCCGGTTTTTAACCTAGGCGGTTTGATAATCTGCCAACTAGGTTGTTACTTTTGTGCCCCGTTAAAATCCCCTGATCGGAACGGTAGTCCGCCGTAATGGACAGCTTCATCTCAAGAAAATGAAAAAACTCGCTTCCTTGTCCCTTCTCGCCCTCACGGTCGGCCTTCTTGGGGCCTGCGGTGGCTTTGGCCACGGGCCGCAAGGCGATCTGACGGGGGTCGAGGACCGCCCGGTGTATAATCCACAGGCCGTCCCCTACGGGATGGTTCCGTGCCCCGGCGGCACCTTCCATATGGGCCAGACCGACGAAGACATCGCCGCGTCAATGACCAATATGAACAAGCAGGTTACGATCGGCGGGTTCTATATGGACGAGACGGAAATCACGAACAACGAGTACCGTCAGTTTATGGACGTCATTAAACAGGACTCGATGGAGGCCCTCGGCCCCGAGTACGTGATGACGGAGCTGTACCCGGATACGACCGTGTGGGTGCGTGACTTCACGTACCATATGGGCGACCCGATGATGGAGTATTACTACACCCACCCGGCGTTCGACGATTACCCGGTGGTAGGTGTCGATTGGTTCGCGGCGCAGTACTTCTGCAAGTGGCGCACGAAATTCAAGAACCAGTTTCAGACCGATAACGAGCTGGCGCCGTTGCCCAACTTCCGCCTGCCGTCGGAAGCCGAGTGGGAGTACGCCGCGCGCGGTGGCCGCGATCTGGCCACGTATCCGTGGGGCGGCCCGTACCTCCGCAACACGAAAGGCTGTATGCTGGCCAACTTCAAGCCCGGCCGTGGCGACTACTACAGCGACGGATTCTCGTACACGGCGCCCGTAGGCGCCTTCTTCCCCAACGATTTCGGTCTCTACGATATGGCCGGCAACGTGGCCGAATGGTGCGAGGACGCCTACTACGAAGCCTCCGTGCCGGTGGTGTGGGACCTGAACCCCACGTATTTCAACGACAACGAGCCGCGTAAGATGGTGCGCGGTGGGTCGTGGAAAGACATTCCGTATTTCCTCGAGACCGGTACGCGGAACTTTGAGTATCAGGACTCTGCCCGTTCGTACATCGGCTTCCGCTGCGCGATGATTTACCTCGGTCGTTCGTCCGGCTCCGAGTTTGGTGGTCAATAG
>ERZ1066122.1968-NODE-1968-length-14695-cov-8.756489_pt1 | contig 14695 bp, 8 predicted proteins | sample MGYA00382769_ERZ1066122 | MGnify/ENA primary metagenome ERZ1066122 (study PRJEB33369, sample SAMEA5778352) | biofilm metagenome | biome: Industrial cooling water; feature: Water cooling tower basin; material: Biofilm | place: United Arab Emirates | collected...
CTGAGCAACCGCACCGAGCACACGAGGATTGCTTCGCTACGCTCGCAATGACAAACTACTCAGTTACTTCTAACTGAGTACTTACGGAGGTTGCAACAGCAAAGCCTACCATTTACTTCATCATCTGTTCTATCTGTTTCATCCGTTACCTTCTGCGGTTCCAAAGAAAGGGTCTGAAGCGCAAAACCCCGCCGCAGCCAGCGCCGCGACGGGGTTTGGAAAACTGCTGGAAGCAGACGAGGCAGCGCGTGGCCGCCTCCCTTGCCCGGCCTTTCAAGGCCGGGCACTCGCCCTACTCCTTCACAAAGCGGCGCACGGCCGTGCCGGCGCGCACCACGTACACGCCGGCCGCCAGTTCGGCCACCGACACGGTAGCCGCGCCGTTGGTCAGGCGGATGGTGTGCACCGGGCGGCCCACGGCGTCGAGCACCGTGGCGGTGGTGGTGCCGAAGGGCGCCTGCACCGTGAGACGGTCGGTAGCGGGGTTGGGGTAGAGCGCCACCGTGGCGGCAGCGGCACCATCGGCCGACAGGCCTGTCACCAACTCAATGTCCGACGCCGAGCGCGGGATGAGTTGGTAGCCGTCGAGGAACGGCGCCGAGTTGTCGAACTGCCCACCCGTGCCGGTCAGGCGGAAGGCCGTGGTCGGGGCGGCCGTGCCGATGAGGGCCGAGCCACGCGGTACGCGGAGCGCGAAGGTGGTGGTGCCGTCGGTGACATCCACCGTGAAACCGCCCGTGGCGTTGGTCCACTGCGCCGGGTTCGGGATGGTGAGCGGGCCGTTGAGCTTCACCAGTTCCGATTCGGTCGTTTCGCCGAGAGCCGTCACCACGCGCGCGGCGGGCAGCGGCTGGGCCGTGCGGATGGTGCGGAACGAGTCGGGGATGATTTCGGTGAGGCCGTTGAACTGGTCAATCAGACCCACGACTTCGATTTCATCGCCCTGGTTGATGGTTTGGGTGCCGAGCGTGGTGGTGCTGAACACCGTGATGCCGCGGCCCGAAGCGTCCTGAATCGTGACGGAGTAGCCCGTGGTGCGGATGTTCGGCGACGTCACGATGCCGCGCACCCGTACGGCCTGGCCGTCGAGGGTGGCAACGCCCTGGCCGTCAATCGTCACTACATCGGCGATGGGGCGCAACGGCGGCGTGGCGGGCAACGTCGAATCGTTGTCGAGGATGGTGAGCGTGAAGAGCGTGTCGGCGCCGACAGTGGTGTTCACCGGGCCGCTCAGGCGCAGCACGACGGTTTCCGGGCCTTCGGTGATGGCGTCGTCGAGCACGTTGATGGTCAGCGTCTGCTGGCTCACTCCGGCCGGAATGGTCAGCACCTGCTGCACGGGCGAGTAGGTGAAGTCAGTGCCGAGGGTGGCGGTGCTGCGGTTCAGGTCGAGTAGCACCGTCACGGTAACGGCTACTGAGTCGGGGTTCGTCACGGTCACGGGGACGGTGACGGGGTTGGGGCTTTCGATGATGCCGGCACCGGTGGTGGCGAACTGCACCGTTTTCGGGCCGCCGGGGGTGGCCGTATCGGCTACGATATCGGTCAGGAAGCGCGGCGAGATCTGGTAGCCCTCGAAGTACGGCGACGAGTTATCGAACTGCCCGCCGAGGCCCGTGAGGCGGAACGTGCCCGTCGGCACGGGAGAGCCGTACACGTCGGTGCCGCGCACCACGCGGAGCTGGTAGGTGGTGGTGCCGTCAGTGACATCCACGTTGAAGCCCGAACCCATATTCGTCCACTGCGCCGGGTTCACGACGCTGACGGGGTTGGCGAGGCGGATGATTTCCGATTCCGTCGCTTCGCTGAGCGTCGTCACCACAACCGGGGTGGGCAGCGGCTGCGCCGTGCCGATGGGCAGCAGCGAGTCGGGCACCAGCTCGGTGAGGCCGTTGAACTGAATCACGCGGCCCACGACTTCCACTTCATCGCCGGGCGTGAACACGAGCGGCGGCGTCGGGCCAACGCCCATCGCGCTGAAAATCAGTACGCCACCCGTTGCATCCTGCAAGCCGAACGAGTAGCCCGTCGTGCGCGTGTTCGGCGACGATACTACGCCCCGCACCCGCACCAGCTCGTTGAGGCGCGCGGGGACGCCCACGGAGTCGTTGGGCGTCACGGCAGCGATGGTTTCGCGCGGCGGCGTCTGGGTGGGCTGGCTGCTCGAGTCGTTGTCGAAAATCGTGACGGTCATCGTCGCCGGCGTCCCGATGCTTACGCCGGTGCTCGGGTTGAGCAGCGCGAACACGATGGTTTCGTCGCCTTCCACGGCCGCGTCGTCCGTAATCGGGACGCTGATTTGCTGGTTGGCGACCGACCCGGCCGGGAACGTCAGGGTTTGCGGCGCGAACGTGTAGTCGGCGCCGCTGGTGGCCGAGCCGCCCGGCTGGCCCAGGGCTACCTGCACCGTAGTGGCCGCCGTGGTGCTCGGGTTGCTGATGCTCACCGACACCGGCACCGACCCGGCGCTCTCGCCCACGGTGCGGGTGCCCACGGCAAACTGCACCGTCGGCCCGGTGGGCGCGGCCGTGCCGATAGTCCCGATCAGGCCCACGTTATCGACGCGCCACGACCCGGCGGCGGCTTCGGCGGTGTAGCCGTAGATGCGGAACTCGACCGACGTGAGTGCCCCGAACGCTTGGCCGAGTGCCACCGTGTGCGGGCGGAAGTTGGTGTCGTCGGGCACACTGTCCATTGCCAGCGGCGCGGCGTAGCCGTCCACCGACGAGCGCACCTCCCACATCCGAATGCCCGTAGCCGAGCGGCGCTCGGCGAAGAACAGCGTATCGAGGTCGAACTGGCGCCCGGCGTCGGCGGTGAGGCGGAAGGCGAAAAACTGCGCCGTGTCGGGTGCGGCGCTCGCCGTCCAGCCGGTGGCAGCGAAGGCGTTGGCGCCCTGCGACGCCGTGACACCCCCGCCGCGCCGCATCGGCGCGAAGGTGGCGCCGGTGGGTTGCGCGTCGGCGGCGAACGTGGCCTCGTTGCCCATCGCACCCGTGAAGGTGTAGATGCCGAGCGTGTCGGCCGAGGCCGGTGCGGGCGGGCCGCCGCCGGGCTGCGCCAGCGCGGGCAGCGCGCCTACGCTCAACATCGCCGCTACCCCGACAGTGCGAAGCTGCGGCGAGAGGAAGGAATACGTCATACGAAAAGAAAATGGGGGTTGATGAAGTGCAATACGCGGGACGAAGCGCGCCGCCCGCCCGCTGCCCGTGCGCCCCGGAGCCGTTGGCCACCGGTACTTTTACGGGCCGCAAATATCCGGCGCGTCGGCCGGCCGGCGCCGCGCTGCCGGGCGTAACACGTCCGTAATCAGCTCGCGGCGATAGCCCTCTCTCCGATGACGGACGCCCCCGGCCGGATACGGCCTCGGGCTGTGGTTTTGCTTTTGTGCGGTAGTCGTTCGCGGTTGCGGCGGCGTCTGTTGTTTCGCTCCGGCTCTTCTTCTCCTTACTATCTCCGACGCTCGTTTTCCCAGATGGCTTCACCTTCGTCCACGGCCCCGCGCCGCCGCCGCCCGGCGGGTCAGCTCTCGCCGTTTCAGAAATACCTGCGGGGCGGTTTTCTGCTGTTTGCGCTGCTGCTGGTCAGCTTTTCCTATTATTTCTACCAGGCGTTCTTCACGCCCAACGTCGCCACGAAAGGCGAGCGCGTGGTCGTGCGGATTCGGCCCGGCCAGAGCTACCGCTCCGTGATGGATTCCATCGAAGCCACCGGCGCCATCATCGACAAACTCTCGTTCAACTTCGTGGCGCGGCGGATGCAGTACGACAACCTCGTCAAGCCCGGCCTCTACGAAATCAGCGACCAGATGACCAACCGCGAGCTGATCAACCGCCTGCGGAAAGGCGAGCAAACGCCCGTGCGCTTCGTGGTGAAGCCCGTGCGGCTGCGGCGCCAGCTCTCGGCCCGCTTCGACCGCGAGTTCGCCGCCCGCCCCGGCGTGTTCGACTCGCTGCTGCGCTCGCCCGACTACGTGCGCGGCCTGGGTCTCGGCCTCGACACCACCACCGTGGTCAGCCTGTTCATCCCCGACACCTACGAAGCCTGGTGGACGACGCCGCCCGCCTCCGTCATCCAGAAAATGAAAGCCGCCTACGAGCGGTTCTGGACCGCCGAGCGCCGCCAGAAAGCCGAGCGCCTCGGCCTCACGCCCGTGCAGGTGAGCACACTGGCCGCCGTTGTGCAGGGCGAGCAGCAGCTCCACACCGACGAGCAGCCGCGCATTGCGGGCGTCTATCTCAACCGCCTCCGCCGCGGAATGCTCCTGCAAGCCGACCCCACCGTGGTGTACGCCGTCGGCAGCCGCACCGGCGATTTCCTGATTCGCCGCGTCACGGGCGAGATGCTCCGCACCGAGTCGCCTTACAACACTTACCGCGTCAAAGGCCTGCCGCCCGGCCCGATTATGATTCCGACGAAAGGCGCCCTCAACGCCGTGCTCGACGCCGAGGAGCACAAGTACCTCTACTTCTGCGCCAAGGAAGATTTCTCCGGCTACCACAATTTCGCCGCCACCCCCGCCGAGCACTCCGCCAACGCCCGCCGCTACCGCGCCGCCCTGGATGCGCGGGGGATTAAGTGATGTTTCTGGTTTCTTGTTTTTCGTTTCTTGTTCGGATGGAAGCGTGACAACAAGAAACCAGAAACGAGAAACCAGGGACGCACCATGTTTCAGCACACCACCACCGTCCGCGTCCGCTACGCCGAGACCGACCAGATGGGCTACGTCTATTACGGGCAGTACGCGGCCTACTACGAGGTGGCGCGCACCGAGGCGTTCCGCGCGCTGGGGTTGCCCTACGCGGCGATGGAAGCCGAAGGCGTGATGCTGCCGGTAGTGGAGTTTGCCGTCCGCTACCGCCGCCCGGCCCGCTACGACGATTTGCTCAGCCTGCGTATCCGCGTCGAGAAGATGCCCACGGCTAGCAGCATCCGGTTTGAAGTGGAGTGTTTCAACGAAGCCGGCGAGCTGCTGAACACGGGGCACACCACGCTCGTGTTCGCCGCGAAGGCGACGGGCAAGCCCATCCGGATTCCGGAGTATATTCGGGAGCGGTTGACGGAGTTTTTTTAAGATGTGAGGATGTGGGGATGTGAGGATGTGGGGTGGCAACGCGCCTGGCGCGAGTGTTCGGCCGCAGGCCGAACACTCGCGCCAGATGCTTTTTCTCTACATTCGCTACTCCACATCCTCACATCTCCACATCCTCTCACATCCTCTCACATCCTCCCATCCCCTCCAATCCCTTCACCATCTCCATCTATGCTCGCTCGCCACGTCACGAAGCGCCGCCCGTACCGCCGATTCATCGTGTGGCTACGCAATCTGCGTTTTCGCGCCGACGATGGCACCGTCGTGTCGGTGTACGATGTGGTTGATGAGCTTATCGACCAGCTCCGGCTCGATTCCATCACGAAGCGGGCGAGTTATATGGCGTTCAACTTCACGCTGTCGCTCTTTCCGACCATCATCTTTCTGTTCACGCTCATCCCGTACATCCCCGTCTCGAATCTGCAGGCCGAGATTATGACGGCCTTGCAGGATGCCATCCCGCGCGAGATGTTCGCGGCCACGCAAACCACCATTTCCGACATCATCAACATTCCGCACGGCGGGTTGCTGAGTACGGGGGTGCTGTTCGCGCTGATTCTGTCGTCGAACGGGATTATGGCCCTGCTCGATGCTTTTGATAAGAAATACCACACCTTCCGCAATCGGTCGTACCTGCGGAAGCGGCTGATTGCCACGGCGCTTACCATCATTCTGTCGCTGGTGTTGCTGCTGAGCGTGGCGGGGCTGTTTTTTGGTACGTACATCGTCGATTTTCTCGTATTTCACGAGCTGCTGAACGAAACTACCACCCCGACGCTGCTGTCGCTGCTGAAAGTGTTGAGCGTACTGCTGCTGTTTTTCGCCACCACGTCGGTGATTTACTACTACGTGCCGGCCGTCGATGACAAGTGGCCTTTCTTCTCAGCCGGGGCCGTGGTGGCCACGCTGCTCATCTTCCTGGTATCATTCATTTTCACGCTCTACATCCGCGTCTTCAACTCGTACAACCAGTTTTACGGCGCCATCGGCGCGCTGGTGGGCGTGATGGTGTGGCTAGATTTTGTGTGTATGATGCTGGTGCTGGGCTTCGAGATCAACATCAGCATCGACGCCGTGACGCGCCGCCTCGAGCGCAATGGGCGCGTCGCCGACCCGGACGCGCCGGCAGCCGTCGGCTGATTTTTTTCTGACTCCGCCCTTGCGCGCTGTCGGCCGGGGCGGCTACCTTTGCAGCCCCAAACGGCCCCCGACCACGCCGATTGGGATGCCCCACACACAGAGAGGTGGCAGAGTGGTCGAATGCGACGGATTCGAAATCCGTTATACCTGCAAGGGTATCGGGGGTTCGAATCCCCCCCTCTCTGCTGAAAGCCCCCTTAGCCTACCGCTGAGGGGGTTTTGTTTTTCGGGGCTTGTGCAGAGGAGGTAGAGGCACCGGCGCTCGCCCGGAAGCTCTCGCTCCGGAGCGGCCGAAGAAGTGGGGGCTGTGCCCCCACCCGCGGCTGGGTGCAAGTAGTCGGCCACTCAATCGGTCATAACCATCGTGGGGGCACAGCTACATCCTCACACATCCACACATTGGCATAACCGCCGTGGGGGGCACAGCCCCCCGGGTTTTCTCCCACCGGAGCTGGAGCTCCGGGCGAGCGGTCACTACACCGCCCCTTCGGGCGGGCGGCGTTGGGCGGTGACATCGGCCAGTACCCCGCTCATTTTCGTGGGGGTGCCGTCGGGCGCTTCTTCCACGATGCGGCCGTAGCCGCTCATCCAGCGCAGCTCGCCGGAGGCGAGGACGACGCGGAACTCGGAGTCGAAGGCCGTGCGGCGGACGATGGCTTCCTGCAACTCCCGTTCGACGCGCGGCAGGTCGGCGGGGTGGACGTGGCGGAAGAAGTCGGCCGGCGCAACAGGGTTGGGGCGCGGCGGCAGGCCGAGAATGGTAAAGTGGCGCTCGTTCCACCAGACGTCGTTAGTGTGGAGGTTCCACTCCCACGTGGCCAGGTCGGCGGCTTCGACGGCGAGGCGCATTCGCGCTTCCGATTCGCGGAGAGCTTCTTCGGCCCGGCGGCGCTCGCTGATGTCGTACGACACGGCCAGCACCGCGTAAACGGCGCCGGCGGCGTCGCGCAGGGGCACCCCGCGCGAGACGTACGTCCGCCCGCGGGCGGTGTGCTCGTGCTCGAACGCCTCGCCCGTCAGCGCCCGGCGGTACATCGGCTCGTAGAGCGCGGATTCGGCCGGCGGCAACGCCTCGAAAATGGTTTTGCCGAGGAGGTCGGCCGGCTCGGCACCCGCGCGGGTCAGCGCCTCGCCCTGAGCCAGCAGGTACCGCAGCTCGTGGTTTACGATGAACACGGCGCCGCCGGGCAGGTGTTCGCTCATCACGCGCAGACGCTCTTCGCTTTCGCGCAGGGCGGCTTCGGCGCGGGCGCGCTCGAGGCGCGGAAATGTGCGGTTCGATATTTCTTCGATCAACGCGATCTCGTCGGGCGTCCACGCGCGCGGCCGGCGGCTCATTGCCGTCAGACAGCCCTGCCATTCGCCGCGCAGGTGATACGGGACGTTGATAATCGCGCCGACGCCGATGGCGGCGGTCGAGGTTGCGTCGGTGCGTTCGTCGGTTTGCGTGTCGCCGACGACCCAGGTCCGGCCGGCTCGCATCGTGGCGGCGAACTCGTCGGTCATATACTCGGCAAAGCAGAAGGTGCCCGCAATCTGCGGCACGTCGCCCGCGGTCCAGCCGTACTTCACCGTAATCGAGTCGCGTCCTTCATCAACGGTGGCGAAGGTCAGGCCGTCGAGGCGCAGATGGTTCGCCAGCCGCTCGCCGATTGACCGCATAATCTCCGCTTCGGACGCGAGGCGCGCGGAATCGTCGGCGATGGCGGCCAGGAGCATGAGCGTGGCCTCGCGCCGCTTGCGCTCCGTGATGTTGTCGAACACGACGGTGACGAGCGAGCGGCTGTCGCCCACGCGCGAGGCGTGAGCGCTGAACCAGCGGTCGGTGTCGTGGCTGTAATCTTCGCGCCGCGCCGACTCGCCCGTCTCGATGGCGCGGGCGAGAAAGTCGAGCCACTCCCGTTCGATGTTGGGGTTAAACTGGCGGATGTTTTTCCCCACCGCATCAACGAAGCCGGTCTGGCGCTCGAAGACCGGGTTCGTCTCCACGACCAGAAAATCAACGGGTTCGCCCGCGTCGTCATAGAGCATTTCGAACGTGGCGAAACCTTCGTCAATCGAATCGAACAGCGCACGGTATTTCGCCTCGGATTGCTGCACGGCCTGCTCGGCGCGCGCGCGCTCCACGGCGGCCCAGGTGCGCTCGGCGGTTTCTTCCAGCAGACTTATATCCAGCGCCGACCAGCGCCGTGCCCGACTGCTGTGGGCCACGAGGTTGAGCACCCACCGCCCGTTTTTGAGCAGCGGCACCGTCACGAACGCCCGCACCCGGATGGCGGCGCAAATCGCCTTCTCCTCGGGGCTGAACGACTCGTCGGTTTCGGCGTCGTGTACCACTTTGGTGATGCCTTGCTGCAAGCCACGCACCGACTCGGTAAACGGCCCCAGCGGGTGCTGCCCGCCGTACGCCGTGAAGCCTTCGCGCGCGTAGCACGTCACGACGGTGTAGGTCGTCACGTCGGGGTTGATTTCGTTGTAGAGCAGCCGGTCGAGGTCGAGGTGTTCGGCGGTGAAGCGCAGGGCGGTCTGCTGAATGGCCAAGGGGTCGGCCAGCGGGCGCAGCCGGTCGCTGAGCTGCAACAGGAACGCCTGCCGCTCTTCCTGCTGCTTGCGCGCGGTGATGTCGGCCAGCACACCGGTTATCCGGGTAGCCACACGCGGCGACCCCTCGAACGTGGTGGTCGCGATGATCGACATCCACCGCTCGCCGTCCGGGCGGCGGATGCGGACCTCCTGGTGCAGGGTGCCGGGGCCGGCCGGGTCGGCGGCGCGGGCAATGGCTTCTACGTACCGCGGGCCGTCTTCCGGGTGGAAGATGCGGGCGAGCGAGTCGGCCAGCGTGGCCTCGGCGTCGGGCGCCAGCCCGAAGTGGGCGAGGACGCGCGCGTCGGCTTCGGTGCGGTCTTCGTTGAGATACCACACGAACGTGCCCAGCTCGGCGGCGCCGAGGGCCACGTTGAGGCGCTCCTCGCTGGCGCGCAGGGCGGCGTCGGCGCGCGCGCGTTCGGCGGCCGTGCGGACGCGCGCCACCAGCTCGCGCGGCGAGAAGGGTTTGGCGAGGTAGTCGTCGGCGCCGGCCAGCAGACCTTCCACGGTCGCTTCCTCGCCGGCGCGGGCCGTGAGCAGCACCACCGGCACGTGGCGCAGGGCGGCGTCGGCGCGCAGGCGGCGCAGCAGCTCGAAGCCGTCGAGGTGGGGCAGCATCACGTCGGTGAGCAGCACGTCGGGGCGCGCGCGCTGCACGGCGGTCAGCGCGGCCGGGCCGTCGGGCACGGCCTCCACCTCCCAGTGCGGGCTGAGCAGGCGCACCAGAAAACCGCGCAGGTCGGCGTTGTCTTCGGCCACCACGATGCGGTTTTTTGGCGCCGCCGCGAGGGCCGGTGGCTTGGCGGGCGCCAGCACGTCGTCGAGCACTTCGGCGGGGGCAGCGCCGTCGGCATCGGCGGGCTGGTCGAGCCAGTGGTCGGCTTCTTCGGCGAGCTGGGCGGCCAGCTTGGGCGGCGACGGCAGGCGGGCGGCGCCCTCGGCGCCAGCAGCTACCGGCGGTATCGGCGGTACCGGCGGCACCGGAAAGGGCGGCTCGTAGCGCACCCACACTGTAAAGGTGGCGCCTTCGTCTTCGCGGCTTTGCACCCGCACCGACCCGTGCAGGCGCCCAACCAGCTCGTGCACCATTGCCAGCCCGATGCCGGAGCCTTCCAGCGTCCGGCCGCGCGCGCCGCGCACCCGGTGAAACCGCTTGAACAGGTGCGCCTGCTCGGCCTCCGGGATGCCGACGCCCGTATCGGCCACCACCAGCTCGGCGTGGAGCGCACGGGCGCGCACGACCACCGTGATGGTGCCCGCGAACGTGAATTTGAAGGCGTTGGCGAGCAGGTTCGACACGATTTTCTCCCACGCTTCCGCGTCCATCCACACGGGCGGCATCTCGGGCTCTACCTCCACGCGCAGCGTCAGGCCGGCCCGCTCGATGGCGCCGCGAAACAGGCTGGCGATGTCGGTCGTGAGGGCGCCGAGGTCGAGTGGCTCGAAGCGGGGCCGCTCGCGCTTGCCGTCGAGCTGCGAGAAATCGAGCAGCGAATTGACCAGCCGCAGCAGGCGGCGGGCGTGGCGGGCGGCCACGTCGAGCTCGGGCACCAGCGGCGGCGGCAGGTCGGCGCGGTGGTGGCGCAGCTCTTCCAGCGGCCCCAGCAGCAACGTGAGGGGCGTACGGAACTCGTGACTGACGTTGGAGAAGAACTCGGTTTTGGCGCGGTCGAGGTCGGCGAGGCGTTCGAGGCGCTCGCGCTCGCGCTGCCGAATCTGCGCCTCGGCCAGGCCGGCGCCGATTTGCTGGGCCACCAGGTCGAAGAAATCGCGGTAGGCATCGTCGAGCGGCAGGCGCGCGCTGAACCCCACCACCAGTACGCCCAATTGTGGCTCGTTGGCCGCCGCGCGCAGCGGCAGGAGCAGGGCCGCGTCGGGCGATTCGGGCCACGGCCCGGCGTGGAACGTGGGGAACCGCGCGCGCAGCGTCCGTACCTCCGTCGGGAGGCCGTCGGTGAGTACGCGCGCCAGCGGCCAGCCCGTGAGGTCGGCGCGGTTTCGCAGCTCTATTTCGTGCGGCGCCACCCCCGACCCGGCCTCCACGCCGCCCGCCGCGCAGCACGTGGCCGTCCGGCGCGCAGGGTTGTGGAGGTAGATGAGCGCAAAGGGCACGTCGCGCGGGCTTTCGGTCAGTACGTTCACCGCCTGCTCGCACACCTCGATGGTGGAGCCGCCGGCCACGGCCGTGCTCAGCAGCCGCAGCACCGCCAAGCGCCGCTCGGCCACCACGCGCGCGGTGGTTTCGAGGGAGGTGTGCAGAATCCCCGCAAACCGGCCTTCGTCGTAGAGCGGACTGTAACAGTAGGTGAAGTAGGCTTCCTCGACGAAGCCGCGCCGGTTGGGCGTCACGAGCACATCGTCGGCGTAAATGGCCTGCCCGGTGCGCTCGATTTGCTCGAACTGCGGGCGCAGAAAGTCCCACAGCTCGGGCGAGGTGGTGCGGGCGGGGAGGCCTTGCGCGGTTTTGTGGCCGAGGGTGGGCAGGTAGGCATCGTTGGCGATTTGCACCAGGGCGCGCCCCCACATCGCGAGCATCGGAAAATCGTTGGCCAGCACGGCGCGCGCCACCGTCCGGAGCGCCTCCGACCAGCTCCGTACCGGCCCGAGGGAGGTGGCGCCCCAGTCGAGGGCGCGCAGGGCCGCCCGCGCCGGGCCGTCGCCGGCGAAGAGGCGTTCGGCGGCTTCGGTTTCGCGGCGGGTGCGGGGCATTCGGCCGCCGTCGGCAATCTCGCCGATGACGCGGGCCAGCTCATCGAGCGGCAGCACCAGATTGACGCCGCCGCGCCCGATGGCCGCCTGCGGCATCTCCGGGAAATCGGCCGACGCCTGGCTCTGCACCAGCACCACCCCACTGGCCAGGTAGAGCTGGCGGGCGCCCTTGGCGCCGTCGTCGGCCAGCCCCGAGAGCACCACGCCCACGGCCCGCTCGCCGTAGGAGCGGGCGATGGAATCGAGAAACACGTCCATCGGCTTGGCGGCCAGGGCGTGGCCTTCGTGGGGGCGCACGTCGCAGGTACCGTCGGGGAGCACTTCCAGGTACGAGCGCGGCGGCGCCAGCAGCACCGTGCCCCCCGCGAGGGCCGCCCCCGGCCGCGCCCACTCTACCGCGAAGGGTACCATCGCGCGGAACACCTCATCGGCCTTGCTCGACGCGGGCGGCAGGTGCTGCATCACCACGATAGGCACCCGAAAATCGGCGGGCAGCCCGTTGAGCAGCGAGATGATGGCCGCGTGGCTCCCCGCCGACCCGACGATGGCAACCACTTCAACGGCGACGGGGCGGGGAGGCGGCATAGGGTGAGTGTAGCGACCGCTGGGAAAAGATGCGCGTTATACGACGAAGTAGCAACGCAGATGGGGCGGTAGCAAGAGTCTGATGGAGGCCCGGAACTACGGGTATCGGTTCCTGCTGTATGCGCTTCGGCGCTACGCGGGCGCCCTACCTTTGCCCACCCATTCACCCCGTCACCCCCCACGCCGAAAAAATGCCGCGCCCCCGCATCGTCGCCGGAAACTGGAAAATGAATCTCGACCTGACGGCCGCGCAGGCGCTGGCCTCCGAAGTGGCGCAGATGCTCACCGACGAGGCCGCCTCCGTGCGCGGGGTGTCGGTGATTGTGTGCCCGCCGGCGCCGCTGCTGGTGCCCGTGGGGCGTCTGCTGGAGGGCCGCGCCGCCCTCGGCGGCCAAACCTGCCACTACAAGCCCAGCGGCGCCTACACCGGCGAAGTGGCCGCCCCGCTGCTCCGCTCCGTGGGGTGCGAGTACGTAATTCTGGGCCACTCCGAGCGCCGCCAGTACAACCACGAAACCGACGAGCAGCTCGCCCAGAAACTCCAGGCCGCCCTACAGGCCGGCCTGAAACCGATTTTCTGCATCGGCGAAACCCTGGATGAGCGCGAGGCCGAAGAGACGTTTGCCGTGCTCGGGCGGCAACTCAAAGACGGGTTGTTCGGCCTCTCGAACGAGGAGTTCGCGCGGGTGGTCGTCGCCTACGAGCCGGTGTGGGCCATCGGCACGGGCCGCACCGCCACCAGCGCGCAGGCGCAGGAGGTGCATAGCTTCATCCGCGAGCAGATTGCCCGCCACTACGACGCGGCGCAGGCCGACGCCACGGCCATTCTGTACGGCGGCTCGTGCAACGCCCAGAACGCCCGCGAGCTGTTCACGCAGCCCGACGTGGACGGGGGGCTGATTGGCGGGGCAGCATTGAAATCGCGCGACTTCGTGACCATCGCGCAATCTTTTTAAGGTTGAAAATGTAACGCGGCACAGTCTCGCGCTACTTGCTATGCTCGCCTTCCTCACCCTGTTCTCGTGGCTTTATGCGGCGCCGGCCGTGCCTGCCCCGGCAGCCCCGGCAGCTCCGCGCGTGCGGCCTGCTGAGGTGGAGTTCTGCCAAATCTTCGGCGCTGTGTACCTGGAGCGCGACCCGCGCCAGCGCGGCTTTTGCGCCTTCGTGGCCTACGAAGAGCCGGAGGAAGCCTTCGCCGACCTGTCGGTTTTCAAGGAAGACAACCGCCTCTTCGCCGACCGGGAAGGCCTGTGGTACGTGGCGCCTAACCGCGCCTTCGCCGATTACGTGGTGTTCGTCTCACCGACGCGCGGGCAGGCTGATTTTAGTATTTTCTACACCCCGACGCGCTCGTTTGCGGGGTGTCGGAAGTGAGGGTGTTAGGTGGTGGGTGTTGGGTGTTAGGGTTTGTCATTGCGAGCGTAGCAAAGCAATCTCCGTGTGCTCGGTGCGAATGCTCGGCTCGTGTGCTCAGCCGCGTCCCTATCCTACGAGGATTGCTTCGCTGCGCTCGCAATGACAAACCCTAACACCCAACACCCAACACCCAACACCTAATACCTAACACCTAATACCCACCACCAATGGACTACATCGAGCTAACCGTCACCGCCCCCGCCGAGGCCGCCGAAATCCTCATCGCCGAGCTGGGCGACCTGCCCTTCGACACGTTCGAGGAAACCGCCACCGGCTTCAACGCCTACTGCACCGAAGCCGACTTCGCCGCGGCCGAAGCCCCCACTTACGCCCTCATCGGCCACTACGGCCAACAGTGGGCCGGCATCGAGGCAAGTCACCGCGTGATTACGCGCCAGAACTGGAATGCCGAATGGGAAAAAAACTTCCAGCCGCTGCTGCTCGCCGACGGGCGCGTGTCGGTGCGGGCGCCGTTTCATCCGAAACCCGAGGGGGCAGAGTTTGAAGTGGTGATTATGCCCCGGATGTCGTTCGGCACGGGCCACCACCACACCACCGCGCTGATGCTCGAAACCCAGCTCACCCTTGAACAGCACGGCAAGCGGGTGCTCGATATGGGGTGCGGCACGGGTATTCTGGCCATTTTCGCCGTGCTGCGCGGCGCCCGCGAAGTGGTCGGCATCGACACCGAACCCTGGACCGTGGAAAACGCCCGCGACAACGCCGCCGAAAACCACGTCGCCGACCGCACCCGAATGCACCTCGGCGACGCCGGCCTGCTTGCCGCCGAAGCGCCGTTCGATGTCATCCTCGCCAACATCAACCGCAACGTGCTGCTGGCCGACATTCCGGCCTACGTGCGGGTGCTCGCCCCCGGCGCCCCGCTGGCGCTGAGCGGCTTCTACGAAGAAGATTTGCCCCAAATCCGCGCCGCCGCTGAAGCGGCGGGGTTGACGTATGAAACGCACCGTGTGCGGGAGAGCTGGACGGCGGCGGTGTTTCGTAAACGCTAACCGCTGGCACGAGGACCTTACCGCCGGGGCCGTGGCGCCGACGCCGTGCCGCCGGAACCCAGCCGCGTGTAGCCCAGGGTAGCAATCCCTACGGGATAGGGCGATGGTCTATTCCGGGGTGAGAGGTTACTTTTGACAATGGTTTTCACACAAC
>ERZ1066122.1969-NODE-1969-length-14689-cov-7.025694_pt1 | contig 14689 bp, 14 predicted proteins | sample MGYA00382769_ERZ1066122 | MGnify/ENA primary metagenome ERZ1066122 (study PRJEB33369, sample SAMEA5778352) | biofilm metagenome | biome: Industrial cooling water; feature: Water cooling tower basin; material: Biofilm | place: United Arab Emirates | collected...
TCCCCGCCATCAACGTCAACGACAGCGTCACCAAGTCGAAGTTCGACAACCTCTATGGCTGCAAGGAGTCGCTGGTCGACGCGATCCGCCGCGCGACGGACGTGATGCTGGCCGGCAAGGTCGCGGTGGTTGCGGGCTTCGGTGACGTCGGCAAGGGCTCGGCTGCGTCGCTCCGCAACGGCGGGGCTCGCGTGCTGGTGACCGAGATCGACCCGATCTGCGCGCTTCAGGCCGCGATGGAAGGCTATGAGGTCGTGACGATGGAGGAGGCCGCTGCCAGAGCCGACATCTTCGTCACCGCGACCGGCAACATGGACGTCATCACGCTCGACCACATGCGGGCGATGAAGAACATGGCGATCGTGTGCAACATCGGCCACTTCGACAGTGAGATCCAGATCGCGGGCCTCAACAACATGAAGTGGACGGAGATCAAGCCGCAGGTGGACGAGGTCGAGTTCCCGGACGGCAAGAAGATCATCGTTCTGGCCAAGGGCCGCCTGGTGAACCTCGGCTGCGCCACCGGGCACCCGAGCTTTGTGATGAGCAGCAGCTTCACGAACCAGGTGCTGGCGCAGATCGAGCTGTGGCAGGGCTCGGACAAGTACGGCAACGACGTCTACGTCCTGCCCAAGCACCTCGACGAGAAGGTCGCGGCGCTCCACCTGGAGAAGCTGGGCGTGAAGCTGACGACGCTCTCCGACAAGCAGGCCGCCTACATCGGGGTCAAGCCGCAAGGTCCGTTCAAGCCGGAGCACTACCGCTACTAGGCGCCTGCGAAAGCGAGGGCCGTTCGCGTCAAGCGTCGGCCCTCGCGGTCAGGCGGCGCCCGTCTCGCTGGCAAGCAGGCGCGGGTCGATGCCTTCGTTGCGGAAGGCGGCGGCCCAGCGCTCGTCCGTCGGCGTGTCGAACAGGATGCCGGAGTCGCCCTGGGCGGCGAGCCAGCCGTGGCGGGTCATCTCGTCCTCCAACTGCCCCTCGCCCCATCCGGCATAGCCGAGCGCCACGACCCATCGGGACGGGCCGCGTCCCTCCGAGATGGCGCGCAGCACGTCCATGGTTCCGGTCATCGCCCACAGCTTGCCTGAGGGCCCGACCACCTGCAGCGTGTCCTCCCCACCCCAATCGGCCGAGTGGAGGACGAAGCCCCTGCCTGGTTCGACCGGCCCGCCATGGTGGATGGCGCAGTCGGGCGCCCGGCCAGGGTCCATGTTCAACTGGCGGAGCAGCGCGCGGAAGCGGATGCCGGCGCGCTTGTGGCCGATGCCGATGCCCACCGCGCCTTGCTCGTCGTGCATGCAGACGGCGATCACGGCGCGTTCGAACCTGGGGTCGGCCATTCCGGGCATGGCAAGCAACAGGCGACCGGACAGGAAACGCGGCTGGTCCATCGCCCATCTGTGTCGTGCAAGCCCGGTCGCTGCAAGCCCGTCCTTGGCCGGACTTGCCGCCGTAACGAACGGCTTCTATCTGCCGCGGCAACCCACAAGGAGGATACACGCATGACGATCCAGGTTGGCGACCGCTTGCCCGACGTTCCCCTGACCATCGCGACCTCGGAAGGTCCGCGGCCCACGTCGACGAGCGAGTATTTCAGCGGCAAGAAGGTGGCGCTTTTCGCCGTACCCGGCGCCTACACCCCGACCTGCTCCGCCAAGCACCTCCCCTCCTATGTCGAGAAGGCGGCCGACCTGAAGGACAAAGGGGTAGACGAGATCGCCTGTACGTCGGTCAACGATGCGTTCGTCATGAGCGCGTGGAACCGCGAGCAGGGCAGCGAGGACATCACCATGCTGGCGGATGGTAACGGCCAGCTCGCCCAGGCGCTCGGCCTGACCATGGACGGCTCCAAGTTCGGCATGGGCACCCGCTCGCAGCGCTACTCGATGATCGTCAACGACGGCATCGTCGAGCAGCTGAACGTGGAAGCGCCGGGCGAATATCAGGCCTCCAGCGCGGAGACGATGCTCGGCCAGCTCTGACATTTTCGGCCCGTCGCCGTGCGGCCTCTCTCCGGCTCGGAGGGTGCAACGGCCGCGGGCGTTGCTCGTTCATGCCGCTGTAACATCCTGCGTAATGGAGATGGACATGGCGAAGCACGACCGGGACAATGACAGCCGCAAGGGCGGGCGGTTCGAAAATATCGGCAATCAGGTGAAGTCGCGGCCCTATGCAGCGGCGGCGGTCGCGACGGCTGCGGCGGCTGCAGGCGCCTACTTCCTTTCGCGTCGTAGTGGCAGCAGCAATAGCAGCGGATCCAAGCCGCTGATGAAGTGGGGCCAGCAGGCCGACGGCGGCCGCAGCAGCGGCAGCTCCAGCGGCTCCAGTCAGGGCCAGGGCAATTACGGCAATCAGGGTTCGACCAGCCAGGACAGCCTGCTCGAGACGCGGAGCAGCACTCCGAGCAGCAGCGCGGGCACCGGTGCCGGCACCGGCGGTGGCAGCGCGAGCGACGTGAAGAGCAGCATCTCGGGCTCGAGCGGCTCGTCCGGCAGCAGCACCGGTGGCTCGGGGCTGAGCAGTGGCAGCACGCAGCCGGCGAGCGGCACCAGCTCGGCTTCGACCGGCGGTACGCCCAGCGGCATGGGCGGCGGCAGCACGGGCAAGAGCGCCAGCGGCGGCGGCAAGTCCGGCTCGTCCTCGACCAAGTCGAGCGACAGCGGCAGCCAGACCTCGTCCGCCAAGGGCAACACCGGCCTGGATGAGACTGCCAAGGACCAGACCAAGACGGGCGCGATCTCGTACGGCGCTTGAGCCAGGTTCCGGAACTGCGAAGCAAGGGGGGCGGTTGCCCCCCTTGTCATATGGAGGTGCAAGATGGCCGTTTCGCTGAAGCCCCTGTCCGAACAGGTGATGGTGATCACCGGCGCCTCGAGCGGGATCGGGCTCGCGACCGCCCGCCGTGCCGCCAAGGCGGGTGCAAAGGTTGTGCTCGCGGCGCGTAACGGCGAGGCGCTGGAAGAGATCGCCCAGGAGATCCGAGCCGAGGGCGGCGAGGCGATCGCCGTGGCGCTGGACGTCGCGGAGGAAGGGGCGGCGGATGCGCTGGCGGCGCGGGCGCTGAACTCCTTCGGGCGGATCGACAGCTGGGTCAACAATGCGGCGGTGGCGCTCTACGCCAGGCTGGAGCAGGTGACGCTGGAGGAGCACCGGCGGGTGTTCGACGTCGGCTATTTCGGGCTGGTCCAGGGCAGCATGACGGCGGTGAAGCACCTGCGGGAGCAGGGCGGCGCGCTGATCAACCTGGGCTCGGTGCTGTCGAACCGGGCGATCCCGCTGCAGGGTCCTTACTGCGCCATGAAGGCGGCGGTGATGCAGTTCACCGATGCGCTGCGGATGGAGCTGGAGGAAGAGGGCGCGCCGATCTCGGTCACGCTGATCAAGCCGTCGGGCATCGACACGCCCTATCCGGAGCATGCCCGCGACAAGCTCGACAAGCCGGCCCGGCTGCCGCAGCCGCTGTACGATGCGGATGTCGCGGCGAAGGCGATCTGCTTCGCGGCGGAGCACCCGCGGCGGACTCTGATCGTCGGCGGTGGCGGGGTGGCGCTGACGGCGATCGCCCCTGCCCTGCCGCGGCTCAGCGACATCGGCATGGAAATCGCCGGCGCCGAGTTCAGCCAGACCACCGACGTGCCGCCCGAGCCGGGCACGAACGACAATCTGTTCGAACCGCGCAAGGACGGCAGGGAAGACGGCAACCAGCATCCGTTCAAGCGGCAGACCTCCTTGTACCTGGAGGCGCAGATGCATCCGGTGGCTACAGCGGCGATCGTCGGCGGGGTAGCGGCGGCGATCGGCGGTGCGGCGTGGGTCTCCGGCTCCAAGCGGCGGCGGGAGGATATTGGCACTCGGGATGCGCGAAGGCGGATCGAGGCTGCAGGAATGGCGGCGGAGTAGGCGTCGCTGCTTCCCCTTGGGTGAGCAGTCAGCGCAGCTGACGAGGGGTCTTGAGGACTGACCCCTCCGTCAGCCGCCTCGCGGCTGCCGCCTCCCCCGAGGGGGAGGAGCTAGCCGCTCACCACCCGCACTGCTTGCCCTTATTCTGCTCCTGAAGCCAGGCCTGGAGCGGCGCGAAATACTCGAGCATCGGCTTGCCCGACATCTCGCGGGTGCCGGTGAAGGCCTCGAGCGCGTCCGGCCAGGGCTTGGACGCGCCCATCGCGAGCATGGCGTTGAGCCGCTGGCCGACCTCCTTGTTGCCGTAGAAGGAGCAGCGGTGGAGCGGGCCCTTCCAGCCGGCCATGTCGCAGGCGGCCTTGTAGAACTGGAACTGGAGGATGCGGGCGAGGAAGTAGCGGGCGTAGGGCGTGTTGCCGGGAATGTGAAACTTGGCGCCCGGATCGAAGTCCTGCTCCGTCCGCGCGACCGGCGGCGTGATGCCCTGGTACTGCTGGCGCAGCTGGTTCCAGCCGGCATTGTACTGCTGCGGCGAGATGGAGCCGTCGAACACGCCCCAGCGCCACTTGTCGACCAGCAGGCCGAAGGGCAGGAACGCGACCTTGTCCATCGCCTGGCGCAGCAGCAGGCCCGTGTCCTTGCTGGCGTCCGGCACCTTGGAGCGGTCGAGAAGGCCGATCTGCACCAGGTATTCCGGCGTCACCGACAGGGCGATGAAGTCGCCGATCGCCTCGTGGAAGCCATCGTTGGCGCCGTTCAAGTAGAGGTACGGCTGCTGGTTGTAGGCGCGCTGGTAATAGTTGTGGCCAAGCTCGTGGTGGACGGTCACGAAGTCGTCGGCGTTCACCCGCGTGCACATCTTGATGCGCAGGTCGTCGTTGTTGTCGATGTTCCAGGCCGAGGCGTGGCAGACGACCTCGCGCCCTTCCGGCCGGGTGATCTGCGAGCGCTTCCAGAAACTCTCCGGGAGCGGGTCGAGGCCGAGCGACGTGTAGAAGCGCTCGCCGATGCGGACGATCTCCGTCGGCGTGGTCTTCTTCTGCACCAGCAGCTCGGTCAGGTCGTAGCCGATGTCGCCGGCACCTTTGGGCGCCACGACGTCGTAGATGTTGCCCCACTCCTGCGCCCACATGTTGCCGAGCAGGTCGGCGCGAATCGGGCCCTGATCGGGCTGGATCGCCTTGCCGTACTTGGCGGACAGCTTGGTCCGGGTGTAGCAATGGAGCTGGTCGTAGAGCGGCTTCACCTCGCTCCACAGCTTGTCGTAGAGCGCGGAGAACTCCTCCGGGCTCATGTCGTAGTTCGACCGCCACATGGCGCCGGTGTCGGCATAGCCGAGCTCCTTGGCGCCCTGGTTGGCGATCTCGACCATGCGGACATAGTCCTGGCGCATCGGCCGGCCGACGTTGTTGTGCCAGCTGGTCCACACCTCCTGCAGACGGGCGGGATCGCGGAGCGTGCCCATGCGCTCCTCCGCCTCGTCCCCGGTGATCTCCTTGCCGTTCAGCGTCGCGCGGCCCTTGCCGTACTGGGACTGAAGTCGGGTGGTGATGGTTGCGAGCTCGGCCGCTGCGCCCGGCGTGGTGGGCGCCGCGAGCACCAGCGCGCCGCGCAGGATGTTGAGCTTGCGCGCGGTGTCCGGATCGAGACCCTGCACCTGGGCGAAGCGCGCCGCTTCCTTGGCGTACTGCACGCCCTTCTCGGTGCTGATGGTGCTGAAGTGCGCGGCGAGCGCATCGGTGTCGTCGTTGATGTAGGTGGCATTCACCCAGGCCGCCCGGCCTCCGATGACGCTGAGATCGAACAGGTCCTTCTCGACGGCGGCGATGAACTGGCGCGCTCCTTCCGGTGTGGCCGGATACTGGGCGGCGGGCGGCGCGTCGGTGGTGCCGGGCGTGTCGTTCTGGGCGACGGCGGCGGGCGCCATGGCAGCGGTCTGCGCGGTGGGGGTGGCGCAGCCGGCAAGGGCCAGCGCGGCAAGGGAGACGGACGCGGCAAACTTCATCATGGCATCCTCGTACGGGAATGGAGCGGGCACACCTAAGCGTCTGAAATCCGGTGCCGTCAAGACAACACAAAGCGGGCAATGGCCTCGCCGAACGCGGGCTCCGCGACGGAGCTCATGTGGGTGCCGGGAACCAGCTGCAGCCTCGCGTTCGGCAGCGCCTCGGAGAGGGCCGGCGCGGAGCCGTTGTCCTCGTCCTTGTCGCCGCACAGGACCAGGGTCGGCATGGTGAAGGCCTCGAGCCAGTCCGGGTGCGCGTCCTCGAAGGTGCGCAGGAGATGCCCTGCGGCGACCCGGTCGACCTTCATCGTCTTCATGAACTGAATGGCCATCCACCACTTGTCGCCGCGTTTGGCCGCGTCGAACTGGGCGATGGCTTCGTGGAAGAAGGCCTGGCGGCGATTCCAGTCGGACAGGCCCTGCAGGCCCATGCCGGCGAGAATGGCGCGGTGCGGGCGGGCGCCCTCGCCCACCACCTGCACCGTAGTCCGCGCCCCGAGCGAGAAGCCACCGAGATCGTAGTCCGTGAGGCCGAGATGCGCGATCAGCTCCCGAACGTCGCGGGCGAGCACGCCGCGGGTGTAGGCGCCGGGGTCATGCGGCTTGTCCGACAGGCCGTGGGCGCGGAGGTCCGGCATGATGACGCGGAAGCCCGAGGCGGCGATCTTCTCCGCATGGCCGAACTTGATCCAGTTCATCTGCGCATCGGAGAAGAGGCCGTGGAGCAGAATGACCGGGCGGCCCTGCCCCATTTCGCGCCAGGCAAGCTGTACGCCGTCAGAGGCGGTCCAGTGGTGGGTGATAGCCGTCATGCGGCGCCCTGGGCATTGCGGAAACCGGCGGAAAACACGCCTGGTGCGATGGCAGCGGCGCCCGCCGTTTGCAACGCGAACGTGCCGATTTTGCGTGTGACTTTCGTCTCCTTCGCTGTCGTCTTTTCTGTCACCTTCGTCACTTTCGGTGTCACTTTTGTCGCGTTTGGTGTTGCGTTCGCTGTAGCCTTTGGAGCCGTAAGCACGAGAAATCCGCCGTTTGCGTGATGGTGAGCAGGAGTTGGCGTGCGGCCGAACCAGCAAGCATGAGAAAGAGCACGCGGGCGAGCCGCTCCGGTGAGTGGAGCAGGCGAAATCCTATTGTTCAAGGGTGATGTGAGTTTCGGCTTTAAGTGGAGAGCTGACGCGCATGTTCCCCGGCGAAGGCCGGGGTCCAGGAGCCCGCGAGGGCTTAACTTTTCTTGAGAAACCCGGCTGGCGCCGGCCTGGACCCCGGCCTTCGCCGGGGTACACTTCACCCTGGCGTCTCTTTTTCAGCTTCCTCCCACCGCTCCACCAGCGGCGCGTAATCCTCGCTGCGCATTTCCGGCAGACCCTCGGTGTCGAGCCAGGCGCGGTGCATGCTTTCGGTGCCGAAGTGGTGGGCGGGGTTGAAAGATGACGGGTCGTCGAAGGCGGCGACGGTGAGGTCCATCTTGTCGGTGCCCTCGCGATAGCGGAAGCCCAGACTGGTGCCACAGCGGGAGCAGAAGGGGCGCTGGGCGATGGTCGAGCTGTCGTACCAGTCGGGCTCGTGCTCCCAGCGGACCTTCGCTTGGGGAAGTGTGTAGAGCGCGAGGCTGACGTTGCCGCTCGCGCGCTGGCACATGCGGCAGTGGCAGAGGTAGGCGCTAAAGTCGGGGATCTCGGCGGTGAAGCGGATGCGGCCGCAGGCGCAGCCGCCGGTGAGGGTGGGCATGGGACTATCTCCAGCTCCTCCCCCTTGGGGGAGGTGTCATGCGTAGCATGACGGAGGGGTCTTAGCAGCCAAGTGTCACCCCTCCGGCGCTTCGCGCCACCTCCCCCGAGGGGGAGGAGCTGGACTTAAGCCGCTTTCTGCAGATGCCGCCGGCCGAGCAGCTCGGCGATCTGGACCGCATTCAGCGCGGCGCCCTTGCGGAGGTTGTCGCTAACGATCCACATGCTGAGGCCGCTGTCGACCGTCGGGTCCTCGCGGACGCGGGAGACGAAGGTGGCGTAGTCGCCGACGCACTCGACGGGAGTGACGTAGCCGCCGTCCTCGCGCTTATCGACCAGCATGATGCCGGGAGATTCGCGGAGGATTTCCTGGGCTTCCTTGGCCGAAATCTCGCGCTCGAACTCGATGTTCACCGCTTCGGAGTGGCCGACGAACACGGGCACGCGGACGCAGGTGGCGGTGACCTTGATCCTGGGATCGAGGATCTTCTTGGTTTCGACCACCATCTTCCATTCTTCCTTGGTGGAGCCGTCCTCCAGGAAGCTGTCGATGTGCGGGATGACGTTGAAGGCGATCTGCTTGGTGAACTTCTCGGGCTCGGTGGGGTCGCCGACGAAGATATTGCGGGACTGGTTGAACAGCTCGTCCATGCCCTGCTTTCCGGCGCCCGAGACGGATTGGTAGGTCGAGACCACGACCCGCTTGATGCGCGCCGCGTCGTGCAGGGGCTTGAGCGCCACGACCATCTGCGCGGTGGAGCAGTTCGGGTTGGCGATGATGTTGCGCTTGGCGTAGCCGGCTATGGCGTCCGCGTTCACCTCCGGCACGATCAGCGGGACGTCCGGGTCCATGCGGTAGAGCGAGCTGTTGTCGATCACCGTGCAGCCGGCCGCGGCGGCGCGGGGCGCGTGGAGCTTGCTGCCCTCCGAGCCGATGGCGAACAGCGCCATGTCGTAGCCGGCGAAGTCGAAATGCTCGAGGTTCTTGACCTTGAGCGTCTCGCCCGTGTCGCCGAAGTCGATGATGTCACCGGTCGAGCGGGCGCTGGCAACGGCCGCAACCTCGTCCAGCGGGAACTGCCGCTCGGCCAGGATCTGCAGCATCTCGCGCCCGACATTGCCCGTCGCTCCGACGACGGCGACCCGGTAACCCATTGCTTTACTCCTGATTGCGGCGCGCGCCCTATCACAGGGCGGCCGGGCGCGATATGGCTTGCGGCAGGGCAAGTGCAAGCGGGGAGCGCGTGATGCGGCAGCGGGCGTGGTGGCTGGTGGCGATCGTCGTGGGGCTGCTGCTGGCGATGGCGTCGACGCACCTGCTGACGGCGCCGCCTGACGTGCGCGCGGGCAATGCGCCGGGGCAGTTCGATGCGGGCCGGGCCAAGGCGCGGCTGGCGCGGGTGCTGGGCGATGAGGCGCCGCATCCCGCGGACACGGTGGCCAGCGACTACGTGCGCGACCGGCTGATCGGGCAGCTGCGCGCCATGGGGCTGAGCCCACGGGTGCAGGAGCGGTTCACCTGCAACAACCTGTTCAAGTCGCGCGGGGTCGCCTGCGCGCGGGTGCGCAACGTGCTGGTGACGATCGGGCCGGCAGAAGGGCGCCACCTGCTGATCAACTCGCATTATGACAGCGTGCCGGTCGGGCCGGGTGCATCCGATGCGGGCATGGGCGTCGCGGCGATGATGGAGGTGGCGGCGCTGCTGAAAGACCGGCCGCTCGCCCGGCCCGTGACCTTCCTGTTCAACGAGGGCGAGGAGCTGGGGCTGGTCGGCGCGCGGGCCTTCCTGGAGGGCGATCCGCTGGCCGGGCGGGTGGACAGCCTGATCAACCTGGAGGCTCGCGGCGTGCGCGGGCCGGTGAACATGTTCGAGACGAGCGTGCCCAATGTCGCGGCGGTGCGGGTGTTCCGCGAGGCGGTCGAGCGGCCGGTAGCGAACAGCCTGGCGGTCAGCGCCTATCGCCAGCTGCCCAACTATACCGACGTGAACACGTTCGAAGGCCGCGGCTGGCTGACGCTGAACTTCGCGCCGATCGGGAACGAGACGCGCTACCATTCGCCGACGGACGACCTGGCGGGGCTGGACCTCCGCACGCTGCAGCACATGGGGGACCAGACGCTGGCACTGGCGGCGAAGCTGGCGAGCGGGCCGGCGCCGGCGCAGGTCGGGGGCGAGCAGCTGTTCATGGATGTGGCGGGGCGGACTTTGGTGACGTTGCCGCTGCTCGCGGGCGCGGTGCTGCTGGGGCTGCTGGTGGTCGTGTTCGCGGTGGCTGCTTGGAAGCGGCGGGCGCTGGTGGGGCTCGCGGTGGTCGTGGCGAGCGTGGTGCTCGGAACGGGGTTGGCGTGGCTCGGGCTGACGGTGGTCGGTGCGATCCGCAGCGGGCAGTTCTGGCGGGCGCAGCCGGGGTGGACCGAGGCCGCCGTCTATGCGGGGGTGATCGCCGCGACCCTGCTCATGCTAGCGCTGGCGCGGCGGATGAAGGTGCGGCAGCTCCGGAGCGCCTTCTGGCTGTTCTTCACGGTGCTTGGTGCGGCCGTCGGATGGTTCGCGCCGGGCGGGCTGATCTACTTCCTGTTTCCGCCGCTGGTCATGGCTGTGGGGCTGCTGCTCGGGCGCTGGTGGAAGGCGGGCGAGACGGTAGCCGCCGTGCTCGCGGCGCTGCTGCTTTGGCTAACGCTGGGCGGCATGCTCGGGCTGCTGGAGGAGATGCTGAACGGCGGGCCGATGTGGCTGTTCGCGGTGCTTGGCGCGCTGGTGCTGCTGCCATTGGTGATCGAGGCCAAGCCGCTGGTGGACGGGCTGAGCCGGAAGGCGGTGGTGCTTGGGGCGCTCGCGTTGGCGGTGCTCGCCTGGCTGCCGCCGCTGTTCGTTGTTCGCTACTCCGCGGACCGGCAGCAGCAGTTCACGTTGCAGTACGTGGTGGACCCGCAGGCGCGGCAGCCGGTGTGGTCGATCGTCAACGACCGGGCTCCCCTGCCCGCCTCGTTCGAACGCTTCGGCCGGTGGGAGTTGGGGCGGTTGCCGCTAGGCACGCGAATGCGCTGGATCGCGCCGGCTCCGCCGCAGCCGGGCTTTGCGCTGCCGCGCGCCGTGCTGGTCGATCAGGGGGAGGTGCCCGGCGGGCGGCGGCTGCGGTTTCGGCTGGAGGCGAATGGGGCGGACAATGTGACGCTGGTCGTGCCGGAGGAGCGGAAGCTGATTGCGGCGGGTACACCGGGTGCGCTCAGGACCTTCGATCGTGAGGCGACCGATGGTCCCTGGACGCTGAGCTGCACTGGGCGGAGCTGCGACGGGGCGGTGGTGGAGCTGGTCGCAGCGAAGGGGCCGCTGCCGATCATGGTGCTGGGCACGCACTGGCGGCTGCCACCTGCTGCCGCGCCGTTGCTTGCGGCCAAGCCGGAGCATGCGCAGCCGCAGTATCTGCCGCATGCGACGATATTGGTCGGCAGGTTGCGGGTTTGATCAGCTGCTCCCCCGGAAACCTGGGGGAGCTGTCATGCGCCAGCATGACTGAGGGGGCCGCGACGGCTGCCGCTGGCCCCCTCCGTCATCCGCGTTGCGGATGCCACCTCCCCCAGGTGCCCGGGGGAGGAGCTTTGGCTTAGCCCTCGGCCGTCTCGGCCTGCGGAGCCGGAGCAGCCGCGGTCTCCGTGCGGCGCGGGTCGCGGCGCTCGGCGATGCGGGCGGACTTACCGGTGCGGCCGCGCAGATAGTAGAGCTTGGCGCGGCGGACGGCACCGCGGCGCACGACCTCGATCGAGTCCACGACCGGCGAATAGAGCGGGAAGACTCGCTCGACGCCCTCGCCGAAGCTGATCTTGCGGACGGTGAAGTTAGAGTTGATGCCCTTGTTGGCGCGGGCGATGCACACGCCTTCGAAGTTCTGGACGCGGGTGCGGTCGCCTTCGATCACCTTCACGCCGACGCGGAGCGTGTCGCCGGGGCGGAATTCGGGAATGGCGCGGGCCTGGGTCAATTCGGCGATCTGCTCGCGCTCGATGGTCTCGATGATGTTCATCTCAAAACAGCCTTACTTCTTCCGCCGCGCGCCAGAGGGCGGTGCCTGCGATGCGCCCCCATGGCGCTCGATCAGGTCCGGCCGCCGTAGCCGTGTATCGTTGATCGCCTGTTCGTGTCGCCACGCGGCAATCCTCGCATGATCCCCCGATCGCAGCACTTCGGGGATCGTGCGCCCTTCCCATGAAACAGGCCGGGTATAATGCGGATATTCGAGGAGCCCCGTTTCGAAGCTCTCCTCCTCTCCGCTGGAGGCCGCGCCCATTACCGTGGGGAGCAGGCGAACGCAAGCATCCAGCGTCACCATCGCGCCAAGCTCGCCGCCAGAGAGAATGTAGTCGCCGATTGACACCGGTTCGAGCGGACGAGCGTCGAAGATGCGCTCGTCGAAGCCCTCGAAACGACCGCAGAGGATGATGACCCCCTCGCCTGCCGCCAGCTCCCGCACGCGGGCCTGGGTCAGCGGCGCGCCCCGCGGGCTCATCGCCAGCATGGGCCGGCCGTCCGCCACGCTGTCGAGCGCCGCCGCGAGCACGTCACAGCGTAGGACCATGCCCGCGCCGCCGCCCGCGGGGGTGTCGTCGACGCTGCGGTGCCTGTCGGTCGCGAAGTCGCGGATGTTGCGGGTGTCGAGGCTCCAGATGCCGTCGGCCAGCGCGCGGCCGGCGAGGCTGACGCCGAGCGGACCGGGGAACATCTCGGGGTAGAGAGTGAGGACCGAAGCGCGGAAGGTCATTCGCTGAGCAGCCGCTCCGAGGCCGCGGCCCCGGCCAGGCCGCCCACGAACGCGATCAGCGATCCACCAAGCCCGACCTGGATGAGGGACGCTGCGGCGAGGTAACCCCAGTTGTCGGCACTGCTTCCGGCGGCAGCCACATAAGCTCCGATCCCGGTGACGACCAGGATCAGGCAAGGAGTGATCGCGGCCGCGACCAGCGTCCGCCGCACCGCTCCCCAGGCGGGCTTGCGCATCGCCAGCAGGTTCGCTGCCGCCAGCCCGAGGACTGCCCCGAACAAGAAGACGGCCACCCACACCCACCAGTGCACGACAGTGAAGACGCTCATGCGATCATGTCTATGCCGGAATGGGAGGAACCGCCAAGCCAGGCCGCTCATTGGCGCCCTCATGGCTACCGACGCACCTCATGACTGCCTCATCATTGGCGGGGGCCCTGCCGGGCTGACTGCCGCCATCTACCTGACCCGTTTCCACCTCGACATCCAGGTGGTGGATGCAGGCGACAGCCGGGCGAGCTGGATCCCCTGCTCGCACAACCATGCCGGTTATCCTGACGGGATCAACGGCAAGGAACTGCTTCGCCTGATGCGCGAGCAGGCGCAGAAATATGGCGCCAAGATCGAAACGGCGCGCGTGCACCGGCTCGACAAGGACGAGGATGGGCTGTTCACCGCGGAATGGGGCGCCGGGCCGAAGCGCGCGCGATCGGTGCTGCTGGCGACCGGCCTGACCAACCGCCGCCCGCCGATGGACGTGGACCTGCATGACGAGGCGATGGGCCGCGGGCTGATCCGTTATTGCCCCATCTGCGACGGCTATGAGGTCACCGACAAGAAGGTCGGCGTGATCGGATCGGGCAAGGGCGGCGTCGGCGAGGCGATCTTCCTTCGGAGCTACACGGCGGACGTGACGCTGATCGCGCCGGATGCCGCGCTGGAGTTGAGCGACGAGGAGCGCGAGAAGCTCGAGGCGGCCGGGGTGAAGACGGTCGACGGACCCGCGCAGGCGGTCGGCATGGCGGGCGACTGCATCACGGTAGAGACGGCGGAAGGGCTGCTGACTTTCGACAGCGTCTATCCGGCGCTGGGGTCGGACACGCACACCCAGCTCGGCGAGATGGTCGGCGCGGAGCTGGCGGAGGACGGCTGCTTCCTGTGCGACGAGAAGATGCGGACCACGGTCGAGGGGCTCTATGCCGCGGGCGACGTGGTGCACGGGCTCGACCAGATCAGCCACGCCATGGGCGAAGGCGGCCAGGCGGCGACGACGATCCGGAATGATTTGGCGGCGAAGGCTCCGTTGTGGCGCGACCCGGAGGCGAAGGAAACCAAGCTTCAGGTGCCGGCGGAGACTGAGACGGCGCGGGAGACGGTGGAGGCTGGGGATTGAACCAGCCGCTCCCCCTTGGGGAGCAGCTCGCGTAAGCGAGCGAGGGGTCACCCCTCCGGCGCTGCGCGCCACCTCCCCCAAGGGGGAGGAGCTGATCAGGCCAGGAACTCCGGGTCCAGCACGACTCGGCCGTCCTGAAGGTCCGCGATGCCGGGCCTGAACGGGATCAGCGAACGGCGGCCGTCCGGAGCCTCGACCTCCAGCAGGTCGCCGGCACCGTAGTTCTCGACGGCCGAGACGGTGCCAGCCGGCTGCCCGGCCAAGTCCACACACGGGAGTCCGATCAGGTCGGCGTGGTAGTATTCGTCCTCATCAAGCGGCGGGAGGGCCTCCCGGTCGACCTCGATCAGGCTGCCGCGCAGCGCTTCGGCGGCGGAGCGGTCGTTGACTCCTGCCAGGCGGGCGATCGCGCTCTTGCCGCTCGCCTTGGCGGACTGCAGCTGCACCTCGCGGCCGTTCACGAACACCGACTTATGCCGGGCGAGATTGTCCGCGCTGTCGGTGAAGAGCTTCAGGCGCAGCTCGCCGCGGATGCCGTGGGCACCGGCGATGGCCGCGAGGGCGATGCGACTGGACATGGGCACAACGTGTCTCGACTACGCTCGAAACGAACGGAGAGGTGAGTTGCTCACACCATTTCCCCGTCCATCCCGAGCGAAGTCGAGGGACGTTCCTTAGCCTTCCGCCTTCTCGGCGCCTTCGGCCGGAGCGGCGTCGTCCGCGCCTTCGGCGGGAGCCGGCTGGGTCGGAGCGCCGGCGCCCTCCGCATCGCCCTCGGCAGCACCTTCCGCCTGCTCGGGCTGAGTCGGGGCGCTCTCTTCGGCAGCCGGAGCTTCCTCGGCGGCCGGCGCTTCCGGCTCCGGAGCGGCGGCAGCGGCGGCGGCAGCCTCGGCGGCTTCGGCCT
>ERZ1066122.1972-NODE-1972-length-14671-cov-6.819855_pt1 | contig 14671 bp, 14 predicted proteins | sample MGYA00382769_ERZ1066122 | MGnify/ENA primary metagenome ERZ1066122 (study PRJEB33369, sample SAMEA5778352) | biofilm metagenome | biome: Industrial cooling water; feature: Water cooling tower basin; material: Biofilm | place: United Arab Emirates | collected...
TCTGAATTTCAACAACAGGTGATGGATTCCCGTCTGCGCGGGAATGACGAACCGATGGTGCCGCGTTAAATCCCCACCGGCTCTAAAGCGGTTTTGTGATCAGTCCGACCCATTACCCTATTGCCCCCTCAAATCAGGCGGACATAAAGGGTGGCAAGTCGGCTTGACCATAACGGATACTTTAACTGAGCGCTTCCAGTCGGGACAGGTCCATGCCGCCGGGCACGATCATCACGGGACAGGGCAGGGTGCCGCAGTCGGCCCCTGTGAAATGCGCAACCAGCGGCCCCGGCGGTCCGTTCGCCGCCGCACCCAGGACCAGGGCCGACACCTCGGGCCGGTCGGCCAGCAATTTGGTAACGGCCTCGACCGGCTGGCCCGACATCACCATGATGGTGGGGGTGAGGCCCGCCTCGCTCGCCACGGCATCTGCCCCGGCGGCGACCAGTTCCTCGGCATGTTCGCGCGCCTCGGCCTCGATCGTCGCCTGCGCCCCGCCGAACGCGAGAAAATCGGTCGGGGGAACCACCGCCAGCACGATGACATGGCCGCCGGTGCCCGCCGCGCGCCGCGCCGCGAAACGCAGCGCCAGCGTCGCCTCTGCACTGTCATCGATGACCACCAGATAGGTCCGCATCCGCGCCCGCCCCTCCGCTTGCAAGCCGCAAGACTGCGCTACATTCGTATGAATGGCAAGCGCGGGACCTGTCCCCCCTTGACCGCTGCGCCGCTTGCCGCAAGGAAAGCGGGTGCCGCTACGGCCTTCATGCTGCAACAGGAATTGAGCGCCTTCATGGGAATCGAGATCAAAATGCCCGCCCTGTCCCCCACGATGGAGGAAGGGACGCTGGCCAAATGGCTGGTCAAGGAAGGTGACGAGGTCAAATCCGGCGACCTGATCGCCGAAATCGAAACCGACAAGGCGACGATGGAGTTCGAGGCCGTCGACGAAGGCGTGATCGGCAAGATTTTGGTCGCGGAAGGCACTGACAATGTAAAGGTCGGCACCGTCATCGCGGTGATCGGCGAGGGGGGTGCCCAGAGTGCCGCACCCGCGCCCGCACCGGCTCAAATCGTTGTCCCCACGAAAGTGGAAACCACCGCCGGGTCTGCGCCGCCGCCGCCGCCGCCAGCAGCCCCCGCTTCCGCCCAGGTGACGACGCATGAGGGCGGGCGGGTAAAGGCCAGTCCGCTGGCAAAGCGCATTGCCGAGGCCAAGGGCGTGGACTTGGCAGATATTGCGGGCACTGGCCCCGGTGGCCGTGTCGTCAAGGCCGATGTCGAAGCCGCAGCCGTCGCCCCGGCACCGGTCGCTGCCACCACTCCCGCCGCCCCCGCGACGCCGTTGGCGCCCGCGTCTGCACCCGCACCCGCACCCGTCACGCCCTTTGCAACCGACATCCCGCACACGGCGGAAAAACTGTCGAACATGCGCAAGACCATCGCCCGCCGCCTGACGGAGGCGAAGCAGACGATCCCGCACATTTACCTGACCGTCGATATCCAGCTCGATAAATTGCTGAAGCTGCGCGGCGAACTCAACGCGGCGCTGGAGCCAACCGGCGTGAAGCTGTCGGTCAACGACCTGCTGATCAAGGCCTTGGCCAAGGCGCTGATCGCAGTGCCCAAATGCAATGTGTCGTTCGCGGGCGATCAGCTTATCAGCTACGCCCGCACCGACATTTCGGTGGCGGTCAGCGTGCCGGCGGGGCTGATCACGCCCATCATTACCGACGCGGGGGCCAAGGCCGTCAGCGCGATCAGCAGCGAGATGAAGGAACTGGCCGCCCGGGCCAAGGACGGCAAGCTGCAACCCCACGAATATCAGGGCGGCACGGCCAGCCTGTCCAACATGGGCATGTTCGGGATCAAGCAGTTCGAGGCGGTCATCAACCCGCCGCAAGGCATGATCATGGCCATCGGCGCAGGCGAAAGGCGCCCTTGCGTCATCGACGACGCGCTGCAGATCGCGACGATCATGTCGGCCACGGGCAGCTTCGACCACCGCGCCATCGACGGCGCGGACGGCGCGCAGCTGATGGCCGCATTCAAGGCGCTGGTGGAAAGCCCGCTTGGGCTGGTCGCGTGAGTGAGGATCGGCCTGATCCGTCCACTGACCAGCAAAAACCGAAACGGCGCGCCGCCGCGCGGAGGGATGAACACGGCAACCGCCCCCTGTGCGCCGGACGATATTCGATCCCGTGGTCATCGCCGCCATCGTCGGCTTGCTGGGCGGCGGCATTAGGGTGAGGGTCAGCAGCGAAGATGCGCAGAGGCGGCACGCCGCCGAACTGGACGCGAAACAGCGGGAAGCGGTTTGCGACCGCGCCTTCGCATTCTTGCAGGATGACAAGCTTCATCCTAAGTTGGAGTCCGACGATGGATTTTATCAGACGCAACGCCAGATCGCAGACCGGTGCAGCGCGAAAGGGAATAACTGATGCAAGACATCGGCGTCATCTTGATGATCGTCAGTGCCATAGTGCTCGTCGCACGGCTGGCATATCTGCAGAACCACAGCAATTCGCTGTCTCGGATCGATTGACCGGCGCGCGGGCCGCTACGCTGCTGCTGCGTTGTGCTTTTCATGGCTGATACGCCGGAGCCTGCGCGGGCCATTGAGTCCGTCTCTGCCCTCGGCCTGATGGTGGGCGGCGTGGCCGGGGTGCTGGCGTCGCTTGCGGCGCTGTGGTTCGGTTTGCCGCTGGATGCAATGGCGTGGTGGATGTGGCTGGTGCCGCTGTGGGCGGTGATCGCCTTTCCGCTAGGCTGGACGCTGCGCCATCGCAGCGCGCCGCCCGGATTGCGCAACATCGGCCGCGCCTGGCTGATCGCCGCCGCCGTCCCGCTGGTCGCGGTGCTGGCGTTCGGCAAACCGGTGCAGAAAGTGATGCTGGAAAAGCAGGCGGCGGAGGCCGCCGACAAGGAAGGTGCGAAGTGAGTAATTACGACCTGATTGTCCTGGGCAGCGGTCCCGGCGGCTATGTCGCCGCGATCCGGGCGAGCCAGCTTGGCCTGAAAGTCGCCATCGTCGAACGGGAGCAACTGGGCGGCATCTGCCTCAACTGGGGCTGCATCCCGACGAAGGCGCTGCTGCGCTCCGCAGAGATTTATCACTATATGCAGCATGCGGGCAGCTATGGCCTCAAGGCGGCGGAAATCTCGGCGGACATCGACGCGGTGGTCAAGCGGTCGCGAGGCGTCGCGAAGCAGCTTAATCAGGGGGTCACCCACCTGATGAAGAAAAACAAGATCGCGGTCCACATGGGCGAGGGGCGATTGATCGCCGCGAACATGCTGGCGGTAACGAGCGAGGGCAAGATCGAGGAGCTGACGGCGAACAACATCATCGTCGCGACCGGTGCGCGTGCCCGCGACCTGCCCTTCGCGCCCGCCGATGGCCAGCGCATCTGGACCTATCGTCATGCGATGGTGCCGCCCGCCATGCCGACGAAACTGCTGGTGATCGGTTCGGGCGCGATCGGCATCGAGTTTGCGAGCTTCTATAACGACATGGGGGCTGACGTTACCGTGGTCGAAATGCTGGACCGGATTGTGCCGGTCGAGGATGCCGATGTGTCGGCCTTTCTGGAAAAGGCGCTGACGAAACAGTGCATGACGATCATGACCGGCGCGGGCGTCGAAAGCCTGAAGGCCACCGCCGGCGGCGTTGCGGCGACCATCAAGGGCAAGGACGGCAAGACTGCCGCGTCAGAATTCAGCCACTGCATCGTCGCCATCGGGATCGTGCCCAACACCGAAAATATCGGGCTGGAGGCGCTGGGCGTCGCGATGGATCGCGGGTTCCTGAAAACCGACGCCATGTGCCAGACCAACGTGCCGGGGCTGTGGGCGATCGGCGACATCACCGCGCCGCCGTGGCTGGCGCATAAGGCGAGCCACGAGGGCGTGATCGCGGCCGAGGCGATTGCGGGCGGGCATCCGCATGCGATGGACCCGCGCAACATCCCCGGCTGTACCTATTGCCACCCGCAGGTCGCGAGCGTCGGGCTGACCGAGGCGAAGGCGCGCGAGGCCGGGCATGACGTGAAGGTCGGCAATTTCCCCTTTGTCGGCAACGGCAAGGCGATTGCGCTGGGCGAGGCGGAGGGTTTCATCAAGACGGTGTTCGATGCGGCCACGGGCGAACTGCTCGGTGCGCATATGGTGGGCGCGGAGGTGACCGAACTGATCCAGGGCTACACCATCGGCAAGACGGCCGAACTGGTCGAGGCCGATTTCATGCATACCGTCTTTCCGCACCCCACGCTGAGCGAGATGATGCACGAAAGCGTGCTGGGTGCTTATGGCAAGACGCTGCACATGTGAAAGTCCGTTCTCGATTAAGCCAATCTTTGCCTGCTCAGCCTATGGAATGACGCTTTCGCCAAGCGGAGCGTGATGACGATGGCCAAACCGCAAAATTTCGCCGGCAGCAGTATCCGCTTTATCGGCATGCTGCTGCCGCTCCTCTATCTCGCTGGTTTTATCTATTATTTCTCGATCGTTGGCGGGGGCACGCTTGACGGCATCATCGGTATAGGTCTTGGACCTACCGTGGTCGGGCTGGCCGCGATCGGCCTGTTGTTCGCGATAAAACCGCTATACCTGATCTTCCGCTTTGTGATTGGCATGGTGACCGGCACGGGCACGGCCGCACCAGCCATCAAGGCCCATGTCGCGGCGGGGGATGACTCTGATCAGCAGGGCTTCGATGCCGACGCCGCGATTTCCCGATATCTCGCACAGCGCCCGGCGGGCGAAGCTGATGCGGCCTATGGCTCTGCAAATACACCATCGCCCCCGGCGCGCCCTGGTTTCGGTCGAAAGGTGTCCTGAGGTCATTTCTCGGCTTAGGGCGGTTTATGATCAAACCGACCCGCGACCCATATCTATCTCCGTCCGCCCTGAGCTTGTCGAAGGGCCGTTCTTTCTTCGGCCATGGTCAGGAAAAGAACGGCCCTTCGACAAGCTCAGGGCAGGCGGGTGGAGGGGGAAATAGGGGGACGGGTCGGGCTGACCACAAACCGCTTAAGGGGCTGTTGATGCTCATCGCCCAAGCCTGCTTTTCCCCAAACTTCGTCATTCCCGCGAAGGCGGGAATCCATCACTTGCTGCCGAAATTACCAGTGCAGGAGATGGATTCCCGCGTTCGCGGGAATGACGAAGTTATGGTGACTGGTTGAAACTTCACAGGCCGCAGGGTCACAAAGCTTCGCTGGCGCCTCCCGAAAACGAAAGAACCGCCCGGCCCCGGTGGGGACGGACGGCTCGATCAAGGTCGGCGCGCTTTGGGAGGGAGAGGAGCGCGCGCCGACCGGGGGGAGGCAGCGCGCCTTACGCGGCCGCCTTCACCTTTGCGGTGATTTCCGAAACGCGGTTCGAAATCGGCGCGAAGCTGTCATTGGCGATCTTGACGACCATTTCGCTGGTCTTCGAGGTCTGTGCAACAGCGGCGTCGAACGCCTTCTTGCTGTTTTCGGCATAAAGCTGGAAGAATTCGACCGGGGTCTTTACCGCGGTATAGCCCTTCATCGAGGCGGTGGCTTCTTCGATGCTCTTGCGGCCGAAGGCAACGCCTTCTTCGCCGAGCTGCTGCATGCCCTTGGCGGCAATCTTGCCCGACTCCACGACGGCTTCGATATTGGCCTTCTGGAACTCGACGGCTTCTTCGGCGATCTTGCTCGCCTTTTCCATCGCTTCCTTGCTGCGGCCGTTCATGTCGGCGGTCAGCGTTTCAAAGCGGGTCTTGGCGTCGTTGGCGAATTTCGTGACGGTGTCGTTCATGGTCTTCAATCCCTTCTGCGCGGCGGCAACTGGCGTGGTTGCGGCCAGCTTGGTCTTGATGGCGGGCTTGCTCACATTGGCGATCTTCGCCTTGACGGCTGCAGCCTTCTTGGCGACGGCCTTGACCGTCGCGGGCTTTTTGGCGACAGGTTTCGCCTTCGCGGGCGCAACCTTTGCCTTCACCTGAGCGGCCTGGGGCGCTTCGGCGACGGGGGCGGGCTTTGCCGCTGCGGTTTCAACGCTGGCGGCTTCAAAAGCTTTTTCAGCGGAATCGATTTTCGTGGCCATTGGTCACATGCTCCTTAATGCTGCACTGCACAATATAGGAGCCTGACACGAAGTTCAAGAGATTTTTTGTGCAGTGCAGCAAAAATTCTTCGGTGGGAATCAGGGCAGCTTAACGTAGCGTCCCGGTGCATCCTCGATCGCGGGATTGCCTTTCCCGCCGGGGATGCGCGGGCCGTTGGCGGGGACCATTTCCGCGCCCAGATCCTGGAGCATTGCTGTCGCCGGTCCAATATTGATATTTGCACGCGGCGGGCGGATTGACGACGCCCGCGATATGCCCGGAACCGGCGAGCAGAAACGTCCTGGGGCCGGAAAGATGATGCATGATCCGCCAGACGCTGGCGGCCGGCGCAATATGATCCTCGCGCCCCGCCTGGACATAGGCGGGGGTGACGATCCGGCGCAGGTCGATAGGCACTCCTTGCGCGCGCAGTGATCCGGGCACGACCAGGCGGTTGTCGCGATAAAGTTCGGTCAGATACTGGCGGTGCCACCTTGCGGGCAGGTTGGTGGTGTCGCTGTTCCAGTACAGCAGGTCGAACGCCGGGTAATCGTTGCCCAGCAGGTAATTGTTGACGACATAGTTCCAGATCAGGTCGCGTCCGCGCAGCAGGTTGAAGGTCGCGGCCATGTACCGTCCATCAAGGAAGCCCGGCGCGCTCAATTGTTCGAGCAGCGCCAGCTGGGTGTCGTCGACAAACAGCTTGAGGTCGCCCGCCAGTTCAAAATCAACCTGTGCGGTGAAGAAGGTGGCGGAGGCGACCTTGTCGGCCTCGCCCTTGGCCGCCAGCACGGCGAGCGTGGCGGCGAGCGTCGTCCCCGCAACGCAATAACCGATGGTGTGGACAGCCGGCACCTTCAGCCGGGTCCGGATGGTATCGATGGCGTCGATCTGGGCCGCGATATAATCGTCCCAGACAATGTCGGTCAGGCTGGCATCGGCCGATTTCCAGGACACCATGAACAGCGAGATGCCGTTATCGACGCACCATTTGACGAAGCTTTTGGCGGGGTTGAGGTCGAGGATATAGAAACGGTTGATCCACGGCGGAAACACGACCAGCGGAGTGGCCATCACGCTGTCCGTCGTCGGTGCGTAGTGGATGAGCTGATAGAGCGGGGTTTCGTGGACGACCTTGCCCGGCGTCGCGGCGATGTTTTCGCCGATGGTGAAGGCGCTGCGGTCAACGTGCGTCATCTGCCCGCGCGTCATGTCGCCAAGCAGATGTTCAAGCCCCTTGAGCAGGCTTTCGCCGCGTGTCGCCATCGCGCGTTCGATCACCTGCGGGTTGGTGAATGCAAGATTGGTGGGCGCCATCGCGTCGATCAGATTCTGCGTCGCGAACCGCAGCTTTGCCTTTGCCGCCGGGTCGATGCCGTCCAGCGCCTCCGCCGTGCCCAGCAACTGGTCCGCAATGGCGGCATAGCTTTGGCGCAGGATGGCGAAGACCGGATTGTCGGTCCATTCGGGCGCGGTGAAGCGCTTGTCGCCGCCCGACGGCGGGGCCAAGCCGGAAAAATCTCCGCCCAGCAGTTTCTGCCAATTTTCCATGCCCTGCGCCCATGCGCCGGCCATCGTCTGGGTCATGGCCGCCATGCCGGGCATCGCCTGCCACCGGGCGGGATCGAACAACTGGGTCAGGTCAGGGGCACTGGCCGGGGCACTGGCCATGCGCAGCGTATGTTCGGCGAGCATGGTCTGCGCACGGACCATGACGTCGGTCCATTGCTGCACATCCGCCGCCGTGAGCAGCACGTCCATGCCGGGAAAGTGAGGTGCGCTGTGTTCGTCCGCCATATGTCGTTCCCGCTGGTATGGTGCCGATGGCGTGCCTATAGCGCATGGAACAGCCGTGCGCGACAGGGACCGTGCGGATCAACAAAGGAAAGCCCGAAACGATCATGTCCGAGGATGAATTCTACCGCATCAAGCGCCTGCCGCCCTATGTCATTGCCGAAGTCAATGCGATGCGGGCCGCGGCGCGGGCCAGCGGGGAGGACATCATCGACCTCGGCATGGGCAACCCCGATCTGCCGCCGCCGCCGCACGTCATCGAAAAATTGTGCGAGGTTGCGGCCAAGCCCGACGCGCATGGCTATTCCCAGTCCAAGGGGATTCCCGGCCTGCGCCGTGCCCAGGCCAATTATTACCAGCGCCGTTTTGGTGTCGAGCTTGATCCCGACAGCGAGGTGGTGGTGACCATGGGGTCGAAGGAGGGGCTGGCCAGCCTCGCCACCGCGATCACCGGGCCGGGCGACGTCGTGCTGGCACCTAACCCCGCCTATCCCATCCACACCTTCGGCTTCATCATTGCGGGCGCGACGATCCGCAGCGTGCCGACGACGCCGGATGAAAATTACTGGCGCGCGCTCGACCGCGCGATGGCCTTCACCGTGCCGCGCCCCAGCATCCTGGTGGTCGGCTATCCCTCGAACCCGACGGCGGAGACGGTCGATCTTGATTTCTACAAACGGCTCGTCGCCTGGGCCAAGGCAAACCGGGTGTGGGTCATTTCCGACCTTGCCTATTCCGAGCTTTATTATGACGGCAACCCGACCCCTTCGATCCTGCAAGTCGACGGGGCGAAGGATGTGGCGATCGAGTTTACCTCCATGTCCAAAACCTATTCGATGGCGGGATGGCGCATGGGCTTTGCGGTGGGGAACAAACGGTTGATCGCGGCGCTGACGCGGGTCAAATCCTATCTCGACTATGGCGCCTTCACCCCCATTCAGGCGGCGGCCTGCGCCGCGCTGAATGGGCCGCAGGACATTGTGGAAAAGAACCGCGAGCTTTACCAGAAACGTCGCGATGTGATGATCGACAGCTTTGCCCGCGCCGGGTGGGATATCCCCAAACCCCGCGCGTCGATGTTCTGCTGGGCACCGCTGCCCCCCGCGCTCAAGGACATGGGCAGCCTGGAGTTTGCCAAGCAATTGCTAACCGAGGCGCATGTCGCGGTTGCGCCCGGCGTCGGTTATGGCGAGGATGGGGAGGGCTTTGTGCGCATTGCCATGGTCGAAAACGAACAGCGCATCCGCCAGGCCGCGCGCAACGTGCGCAAATTCCTGGCGAGCAAGGGCGTCAACACGCCGAGCGCGGCGGCAGGATAAACGCCATGACCCCCGCCACCGGCATGATCGCGCAGACCATTCAGCTTTCGGTCGCGCCGGTATTCCTGCTGGTGGCCACCGGCGCGCTGCTGAACGTGCTGACCGGGCGGCTGGCGCGGGTGGTGGACCGGTCCCGCGATTTGATCAAGCGCTGGGCAGAGACGGAGGGGCGCGAACACGACCGGCTGGTCGGCGAATTGCGCGCGGCGGACCGGCGCATGGACATCATCAACAATTCGATCCTGTCCGCCGTCGGGTGCGGCATCACGGTGTGCCTGTTGGTGACGCTGCTGTTCGTTCAGGAATTGCTGGGTATCGACTTGGGCATGGCAGTGTCAGCGGTGTTCGCGCTCGCGATGCTGTTGCTGCTCGGATCGCTGATCCTGTTCCTGATCGAGGTGCGCCTGGCCATCCGCACCATCCATGTTCCCATCGAGCTGCTGGAACTCGAAGAAATGGGATGGCAGCGGCGCAAGGATCGGCGCTGAACCGGTCGTCCCGTATTTTTACTTGGACGCCGCCGGGCGATAGGTGGGGCGGACCCGTTTGCGGCTAGCCAGTTCATAGGCGTGACCCGCCGCCAGCACGTCAGCGTCGGCCCAGCGCGGCCCGATGATCGACAGCCCGACCGGCAGCCCCTCGACCGCACCCATCGGCACGCTGAGATGCGGATAGCCCGCGACGGCGGGAAGCTGGCTGGCGGAGGGCGGTACGAAATTGTCGCCGTTGACAAGGTCGATGGTCCAGGCCGGACCGTTGGTGATGCCGATCAGCAGATCGACCTTGTGCGCCCCTAGCAGCCGGTCGATCCCCTCCGGCCCACCTAGGCGCGCCGCCTTGTCCCGCGCAGTGCGATAGTCGGGATCGCTCAAGCCCTTGGTTGCCTCGGCCGCCAGAAAGACATCCTGGCCGAACCAGCGCAGCGCGGCCGGATTGGCAGCGTTAAAGGCGATGAGATCGGCGAGCGTGCGTGGCATGGCCTTGCCCGGCAGGCTGGCAAGATAGGCGGCCATCCCCTCCTTGAACTCGGTCAGCAGGACGGCATATTCGGCATCGCCCAGCCCATCGAGCCCGGTGCGGCTGTCGTCGATCCGCACAACTTCCGCTCCCGCCGCCGTCATGGTCGCTAGCGCGGTTTCGAGTAGGGCGCGAATGTCGGCGCGGTCGCCCAGCCGATCCATCATTACGCCGACCCGCTTTCCTTTCAGGGCGTCCGGGCGCAGCGCGGCGACATAATCCTGCTGAACCTCGCGTGCCATGGCGGTCGCCGCATCGGCCCGGTCCGTCCCGGCCATCACGGTCAGCGCGGCGGCGGCGTCGCGCACGGTCAGCGTCATCGGCCCGGCGGTGTCCTGTGTCGCGCTGATCGGCACGATGTGCGTGCGGCTGACCAGTCCCACCGTCGGTTTGAACCCGACAATGCCATTGACCCCGGAGGGGCAGACGATCGAACCGTCGGTTTCGGTGCCGATAGCGATGGGCGCGAGGCTGGCCGCCACCGCCGCGCCGCTGCCCGACGATGATCCACAGGCGCTGCGCGTGGGATCGTGCGGATTGCGGGTCAGGCCGCCGACCGCGCTCCACCCGCTGCTCGACCGATTGTCCCTGAAATTGGCCCATTCGGACAGGTTGGTCTTGCCCAGGATGACCGCGCCCGCATCGCGCAGCCGCGCCACGAGAAAGGCATCGCGCCCGGTAACATTATCTTTGAGCGCAAGGGAGCCCGCCGTCGTCGGCAGCTCCCCCGCCGCCTCGATATTGTCCTTCAGCAAAACCGGAATGCCGTGCAGCGGGCCGCGTACGCGCCCGGCGGCGCGTTCAGCGTCGAGCCGCCGCGCCTGTTCGGCCGCATCGGGAAACAGGGCAATGACTGCGTTCAACTGCGGCCCTTCGTCGTCGATCCGGCGAATGCGGTCGATATAAGCAGCGACAATCACGGCGCTCGTCAGACGGCCGTCGGCCATGGCGGCCTGCAGCGTCGCGGCATCCTGATCGATCAGATCGGGCACCGGCTCGGCGGCGAGCAGGGCGGCGGGGGCGAGTGCGACGGCGAGGAGAAACAGAATCCGGTTCATGACACGCACGCTGACACCAAAGCGTTGATACGAAAAGCCCCTAAACGCGCCCTCGCGCGTGCCCTCTTGCCTTTGCGCGGCAGGGCGATACGCTGACACCAATGTCAATTAGGGGATCGGCCATGAAGATTTACCGCACACCGGACGCGCGTTTCGCCCATCTGCCCGACTGGCCCTTCGCCCCGCATTATCAGGACATCGGCGGCGGGCTGCGCGTCCATTATGTCGACGAAGGCCCGCGCGACGCCCCCCCGGTGCTGATGATGCATGGGGAACCGACCTGGGCCTATCTCTATCGCAAGATGATCGGTCCCGTGGCGGATGCCGGGCACCGGGTGCTGGCCTCCGACCTGATCGGTTTCGGCCGGTCCGATAAGCCGCTGGCGCGCGCGGAATACAGCTATGCGGGGCAGGTTGCGTGGATGCGCGCGTGGATCGAGGCGCTCGACCTGACGGGCGTCATCCTCGCGTGTCAGGATTGGGGATCGCTCATTGGCCTGCGGCTGGTCGCGGCGATGCCCGAACGCTTTGCGGGGGTGGTGCTCGCCAATGGCGGCCTGCCGGCGGGACAGGAGCCGCCCCGCGCCTTTGCGATCTGGCGGGCCTTTGCGCGCTACAGCCCCATTTTCCCTATCGGCAAAATTGTCCATCGCGGGGCGATGCAGCAACTGACCGAGGCTGAGATTGCCGCCTATGACGCGCCCTTTCCTACGCGGGCGAGCAAGGTGGCAACGCGCGCCTACCCCGCGCTGGTGCCGCTGGGCGATAATGTCGCGGTGCCAGACCAACAGGCGGCCTGGGCGGTGCTGGAGCAATTCGACAAACCGTTCCTGTGCTGTTTTTCCGATCGCGACCCGATCACGCGCGGCGGCGATGCCCAGTTCAGGCAGCGTGTGCCCGGCGCGCGCGGGATGCCGCACCGCACGCTGAGCGGCGGCCATTTCATTCAGGAAAACGATCCAGCAGGCTTCGTTGCGGCAATCCTGGAGGTCGCAGCAAGGGTGAAGGGACAGGGCGGTCCCCCCCAATAGAGCGGTTTGTGATCAGTCCGACCCGTTACCCCCTATTTCTCCCTCAACTCGCCGCCTGCGTGCTCGCCGCGCGTCCGCCTGATATTGCTGTGATGAAAGGGAGCCGCGCCAACGATTGACACGCCTGCCTTCGCCAGCCAGCTTGCCGGGTGGGAGATTGAGCATGACAGCAACCGCCAGCGCGCCCGACCGGCCAGCGCTCAGTCCGTCGCAGGTGCGCGCGATGATGTGGCTGCTGCTGCTCGTTTACATCCTCAACTTTCTCGACCGCCAGATTCTCAACATCCTGGCCGAACCGATCAAGGCCGAGCTGAAGCTGAGCGATACTCAGCTGGGCCTGCTTGCGGGTCCGGCCTTTGCGGTGTTTTACGCGGTTCTGGGTATTCCCATCGCGCGCTATGCCGACCGGGGGTCGACCAACCGGGTCACGCTGATCTCGCTGTCGCTGGCGGTGTGGTCGGCGATGACGGCGCTGTGCGGGCTGGCCAATAATTTCGTCCAGATGGCGCTTGCCCGCATCGGCGTGGGGGTGGGGGAGGCCGGCTGCACCCCCGCCGCCCACTCCCTCATCAGCGACGCGGTCGCGCCCGAAAAGAGGGCATCGGCCATCGCCTTCTATGGGCTGGGCGTGCCGATCGGGACGTTGTTGGGGTTGGTGATCGGCGGGGTCGTCAACGACATCTGGGGGTGGCGCGTTGCATTGATGCTGGTGGGTGTGCCGGGAATATTGCTTGCGCTGCTGCTGCCGCTGCTGATGAGTGAACCGCGCCGCCTGGGCCTCGCCCGGGGGCAAGCCGCCGCCGCCGGACTTCCGCCGATGAGCGCCAAGGCCGCCTTTGCCGAGGCGTTTTCCTCGCGCGCTTTCCTCCTCCTCCTGCTCGCGGCGTCGTTTGCGGCCTTTCTGTCCTATGGCAAGGGACTGTGGACGATCAGCATGTTCATCCGCAGCCACGGCCTGTCCACGACCCAGGCGGGGTTGAGCATGGCGGTCGCGCTGGGCCTTGCGGGGGCGGTGGGGACGTGGCTTGGCGGCTGGGCCGCGGACCGTTTCGGGCGGGTGCGGCGCCGGCACATATTGACCCTGCCCGCGGTGGGCATGGCGGTCGCGGCACCGATCCAGTTCCTCGGCTATGGCGCGGCGGACTGGCGGGTGGCGGTCCTGCTGATCATCGTGCCGACGATCCTCAACGCCGCCTATTACGGCCCGGCCTATGCCTGTGTGCAGGGGCTGGTGCGCAAGGAGGCGCGCGCGGTCGCCGCGTCGGTGATGCTGTTCGGCCAGAATCTGATCGGCCTTGGCCTGGGCCCCTTTGTCTTTGGCGCGCTGTCCGACTGGCTGGCCCCGCAGGCGGGCAGCGAAAGCGTCCGCTGGGTCCTCTACAGCGCGGCGTGGCTGGGCTTCATCCCCGCCTTTTACTTCTGGCGTGCCAGCCTGCGCCTGACGGCGGAGCTGAAAGCGTAACCCGCCTGCCTACCACCCCTGCTTGCGGCGCAGCGGATCCAGGATGTTGGAAAAATCATCGGTCCACACGCGAAAGTCCGCCGGGATTTCGGTGCGGCTCCAATCGGCATCGGCGGCGATGGTGCCGACCTGACCGGGGCTGCGCGCCGCGACCGCGACCTCGACCGGCGTTTTCAGCGTCTTCATGAAATCGCCGGTGCCGGGGGCATCCTTGCGGTGCCAGGTGGTCAGCCCCGCCGCGCGCGCCGATCCGGCAACGACATAGGACAGGACCATGTGCCGGTTCGACACGTTGAAGATCAGCGCGCCCTTGGGCGACAGTTTCGACGCATACATGGCCACCGCTTCCTTGGTCACCAGATGCACCGGCGGCGAGGCGGAGGAAAAGGCGTCGAGCATGATGAGGTCATAGCCGCCGGGTTCCTTGGCCAGCGTCAACCGGCCATCGCCCACGACGACGCGCGCGCCGGGGGTGCAGGCGGTAAAGGCGCGGAACAGGCGGGTGTCGCGGGCAATCCGCACCACCTCTGGGTCAATTTCAAAGAAATCCCATGTCTCGCCGGGTTTGGAGTGGCAGGCGAGCGAGCCCATGCCCAGCCCGACCACGGCGACCTTGCCCAATGTGCCCCCCTGCGCCGCGCGCACCTGTTCGATGGCCTGGTGATAGGCGCCGCCGACGTGGAAATAGCTGGCTGGTTCGGGCCGCGCGACGGCTCCGCCACCGCCCGTGTCCGCACCGGGTTCGGCCCCGGTCCACCGCTCGGCCCCGTGCAGCGTATTGCCGTGCATCAGGTAACGGCCCTCGCCGCTGGGCGTGGCATAGACCGAATGCACCGCGAAAAAGGACCGCGTCCGTTCAATCAGATTGGCGGGCGTCGACACCGTCACGCACACCAGCATCCCGCCGATGGCAG